>ENA-UOJD01000797-UOJD01000797.1-human-gut-metagenome-genome-assembly--contig:-P48-NODE-797-length-39248-cov-12.363687_pt1 | contig 39248 bp, 30 predicted proteins | sample MGYA00242342_ERZ723889 | MGnify/ENA metagenome assembly ERZ723889 | reverse complement strand
TGCGCTTCAGCGACGGTGAATTCCAGCCCTGCTACAACGAGTCGATCCGCGGCTGCACGGTATTCATCATCCAGTCCACGTTCCCGCCCTCGGACAACCTGATGGAGCTGTTGATGATGATCGACGCCGCACGCCGCGCCTCGGCCTACAAGGTCGTGGCCGTGATCCCCTACTTCGGGTGGGCGCGGCAGGACCGCAAGGACCGTCCCCGCGTGCCGATCGGCGCCAAACTGGTAGCCAACCTGCTGATGGCCGCAGGCGTGGACCGCGTGATGACGATGGACCTTCACGCCGACCAGATTCAGGGATTCTTCGACGTTCCGGTCGATGCGCTCTATGCCAGCGGCATCTTCATTCCCTATATCAAAAGCCTGAAAATCGAGGACCTCTCGATCGCCGCTCCCGACATGGGCGGCGCCAAACGCGCCAACACCTACGCCAAGCTGCTCGGCACCCCGATCATCATTTCGCACAAGGAGCGCGCCAAGGCCAACGTCGTGGGCAAAATGACCGCCATCGGCGAGGTCGAAGGCCGCAACATCCTGATCGTGGACGACATGATCGACACGGCGGGCACGATCTGCATGGCCGCCGACATGCTCATGTCGCGCGGGGCGAAGAGTGTCCGCGCCGCCATCACCCACCCCGTGCTTTCGGGCCCGGCTTACGAGCGCATCAACGACAGCGCGCTGGAGGAGGTAATCGTGACGGACACCATTCCGCTCAACCCCGACAAGGACCTGCACAAATTCACGGTGCTGACCATCGCCGACATGTTCGCCGACGTGATCGAGCGCGTACACAACTACAAGGAAATTTCGTCGATATTCTTCAAATAGGAATACCCCAAAGGGCGAACCGGTTCGGGCGGGTGCATTGTAGCGGAGATTCGGCCGGCAACTCCAAAGAGAAGATTCAGCGTAAATGCGTTTCGGAGCCGGAACGCATTTCGCAAACCGTACAGGGCGGGACGCATCACAAATGCGTTCCGCTTTTTTCAACCGGAAGAGGGAGGTTTCGGAAATTCTTATTACATTTGCGCTGAGGCGGAGACTCCGCCCCGCAACGAACGAAAACCGATAAAACAATGATGTTCATTCACCCGCTGTTTCTGGGCAAAATCGGCCTGACGGAAATACTGGTCATCCTGCTGATCGTCGTCATCTTCTTCGGCGGCAAGAAAATACCCGAACTGATGCGCGGCATGGGCCGCGGCGTCAGGGAGTTCAAGGACGCCATGGAAAATCCCGCGGCAGGCGACGAGAAGAACGGGAAAGAGCAGGCCGCGCCGCAGGAATCCCGGAAAGAAACCCCCGAAGAAAAGAAATAAGCCCGCATGTCCGGCCAAAAACGCAGCGACACGGACGAAATGACCTTTGCCGAGCACATTGACGCGCTCCGGCCCCATTTGGTGCGCGGTGTGCTGGCGATACTGGCGCTGGCCGTGGCCGCATTCCTCTGCAAAGGGCTGCTGATCGACGGAGTGCTGTTCGGCCCTATGTCGGCCGGATTTCCGACCAACCGGCTGCTGGTATGGATGGCCGGACTGGCAGGGATCGAATTCGTGCCGGGGATCGAGCGCATGCAGCTCATCAATACGGCGATGGCCGGACAGTTCAACCTGCACCTCAAAATCTCGATGGTCGCGGCCTTCTGCATCGGATTTCCCTACCTGCTGTGGGAGTTGTGGCGCTTCGCGCGCCCGGCGCTTACCGAGCGCGAACTGCGCGGATGCCGGAGATTCGTGTTCTATGTCTCGGCGGGATTTTTCGCGGGACTGCTGTTCGGCTATTTCGTAATCGCGCCGCTGACGATCGGATTCCTGTCTCAGTACAGCGTCAGCGAGCAGGTGACCAACATGATCGACGTCGGCTCCTACCTCTCGACCGTGCTCAACGTCTCGATCGCCTGCGCCGTGGTGTTTCAGCTGCCGCTGCTGGTCTATTTCCTGACCCGCATGGGTCTCGTAAGCCCCGATTTCCTGCGCCGCTACCGCCGCCACGCCCTCGTCGCGCTGGCGATTCTCTCGGCGGTCATCACCCCGCCCGACGTATTCAGCATGATTCTGGTCCTGCTGCCGTTGTTCGGATTGTACGAATACAGCATCCGGATTTCGGAACGGACGCTGCGGAGAAGCTCCGGGACGGAGGGAACAACAACGGAGGGGAAATAGACTCCGAACGAACAAAAGAGGCGTCCTGAAAACAGGACGCCTTTTCTTTCAGCCGTGCCGGACATGCAACCGCCCGGTCCATTTCCGCTCCATTTTTCGCCGGAGTCCGGAGCTATTTCAAGGGCGAATCGGGTTCTTTGGACATCACCAGATAGAACATCCTGTCGAGGAAACCCGGCGCGAATTTCTTGACGAAATGGGTGGCGCGCCCCTCGCTCTCCATCAGGCAGAGACGCTTGCGCTTCAGGACGCCGCGGGCGACGATCCGGGCGACCTCGGCGGAAGTCATCATCTTGGCCTCGTTGCGCGGGGTTTCGCCCTGCGCCGACCCGTCGGCCGTGAGGGCCGAGAAACGGACGTTCGAAGCCGTGAAGCCGGGGCAGGCGATCATGACGTGCAGGCCCTTTTTGAGATTCTCGATGCGCAGGGTTTCGAGAAAACCCGTCATGGCGTATTTCGACGCCGAATAGCCCGTCCGCCCCGGAAGGCCGTGCAGGCCCGCGACGGACGAGATGCCGACGATGGAACCGTGCGACTGCTGAAGATACGGCAGCGCGAATTTACAGCAATTGACCGTACCCCAGAAGTTGACGTCCATCAGGCGGTGAAGCACGCCGAGGTCCACATCGTCGAAGATCGCACGCATCGAAAGCCCGGCATTGCAGACCAGCACGTCGATTCCGCCGAACTCGTTCACGGCGGTCTCGATCAACCGGCGGCACTCGTCGACGTTCGTCACATCGACGCCGCAGTAGGCGGCCTGCCCGCCCTGTGAGCGGATTTCGCCCGCGATGAGCTGCAGTTTCTGCACGCTGCGCGCACCCAGCACTACCCGCGCGCCCTGCGCGGCGAATTCGCGTGCCATCGCCTCGCCGATGCCCGACGAAGCGCCCGTCACGATGACGACTTTATCCTTAAAGTTTTTCATATCAATCGTTTATTTCAATTTCCAAAGTATCGTAGGCCATATGCACATGGGGCGGAAGCGTCGGCTCCGTCTCGGCGTGCAGGCCGATGTCGTGGGACATATGGGTCAGGTAGGCTTCGCGCGGCGAGACACGGGCGATCAGCTCCAGCGCCTCGGCCACATTGAAGTGCGAATAATGCTCGGCAAAACGGAGCGCATTGACCACCAACACGTCGAGACCGGTCAGTTTTTCGACTTCGGCGTCCGCAATGGTCTTGAAGTCGGTCAGGTAGGCCAGCCTGCCGATGCGGAATCCCGTCACTGCAAAGCGTTCCGAATGGTGTCCCGAAACGGGGAGGATTTCGACACCTTTGACGCTGAAAGGCCGCGTAACGTCGATCTCGTGCAGTTCGATTTCCGGAACGCCCCGGTACTTGTCCTGCGCGAAGGCGTAGTCGAAATCCTTGCGCACGACATCGAGGGTGCGGGGAGCCGCATAGAGGTCGATGCGGTGGATCGTCGGCGGGTAATCGACGAAATTGAAGGCCCGCACGTCGTCCAGCCCGCCGATATGGTCCTTATGTTCGTGCGTCAGCAGAATGGCGTCGATACGGCGGACGCCGGTGCGCAGCATCTGACAGCGGAAATCGGGTCCGGCGTCGATGACGATGCGCACGTCCCCCGCCTCGACCATGGCCGAGGTGCGCAGACGGTCGTCGCGCCGGTCGGACGAAGTGCAGACCCGGCAGCGGCATCCGATGACAGGGACACCCTGCGAGGTGCCCGTTCCCAGAAAGGTAAGTTTCATGCAGACAAAAATAGTAAAAATATGGCGACTGCGCACCCGCGCCGGAAAGATTCTCCGCACGGATTTTCGGATAAGGCGCAAAACCGGATATGAAAGAACGGAGCGTCAAGGAGGGGCGGTGCATGGGAAGCGGGCGGAGCGCCGGCCGAAGAAAAGCGGACAAATCGTCAGCCGAGAAGAAACGAGGAACCGTCAGCCGGAGAAAGCGGACAAATCGTCAGCAGGGAAAAGCGGGCGGAACGTCGGCAGGAGAAAAGCGGGCGGAGCATCAGCCGGAGAAAAGGCGGAGCATAAAACCAAACACCCCTCGGCGGGAACAGGCGGCGAAAGCGAAAAAAGCCGCAGGATGTTTCCTGCGGCTTTTCAGCATTTCCGGACAGCGGGCGGAACGCCCGGCGATCAGTAGGTCTGCTCGATATTCCAGACGAAGGCCCGCGAGCCCTGCAGTTTGGTGGCGGCGTCCATTTCACGGAAGGCCGCCATCAGCGGCGCGACCTTTTCGTCGTCGACGATCGCCATGATCGAAGCATTCATCGACGGCCACGCATGCGTGCCGTAATGCGGTTCGCCGTCGACGGAGCCGCGGCCCTCGGTCAGCGCCCAGCGGGTGAAGCCTCGGATGCCCTGCTCGTCGAGGATGGCGTTCACACGGTCGGTAAGCGCCTGATTATAGGATAAGAATACTGCTTTCATAATCGTTTTAGTTTTTTTAATGCACACTCGCCTGATGTTCGGCCGACAGACGGGCCAGTTTCTCCTTCTCCTTGCGCTGGGAACGGTTCACGAATACCGAATAGAGCGCAGGAATGATAAACAGCGTCAGCAGGGTCGAACAGGTCAGACCGCCGATCACGGCGATACCCATCGGCTGCCACGTCTCCGAGCCTGCGCCCGTACCGATCGCCAGCGGCAGCATACCCAGAATGGTCGTGAACGAAGTCATCAGCACGGGACGCAGACGGCTCTTGCCGCCGGCGATCACGGCGTCGAAGACGCCCGAACCGCGCTCGACCAGCAGGTTCATGTAGTCCACCATCACGATACCGTTCTTGGTCACGATACCCACCAGCATGATGGCGCCGATCAGGGCGATGAGCGACAGCGGCGTGGAGGTCATCCACAGCGCGAGGAACACGCCCGTGAAGGCGAACGGAATGGTGAACATGATGATGAACGGGAACTTGAGCGACTCGAACTGCGTGGCCATCACGATATACACCAGAATGACGATCAGGATGAGCAGCGTTCCCAGGTCGCCGAAGGCGTCGCCCTGATCCTCGACCGTACCGCCCACTTCGAGGTCCACGCCGTCGGGCGCGGGATAGTCGGCGAGGAGCTTTTCGACCTCGGCCACCACGTCGCCCAGCGCGACGCCGGCCCCGAGGGTCGACTGGACCGAAATGACGCGCTGGCGGTTCTCGCGCTCGATCATCGGCGCGGCGTACTCCTCCTCGACGGTTCCCACCTCCTTGAGCTTCACGGGGCGGCCCTGCGCGTTGTAGAGCGTGATGTTCTCGACATCCTCGATGCGGTTGCGGAACGGCTCGGCATAACGCACGATGATGTCGTACTCGTCGCCGTCCTCGCGGTATTTCGAGGCCACGAGGCCGTCGATGCGGTTGCGCACGGCCTGCGACGCCGTGGCGCTGTTCATGCCGTAATAGGCAAGGCGGTCACGGTCGAAGACCACGTTGAGTTCGGGACGCAGGTCGTCGCGCGAAAGCTGCACGTCTCGCGTACCCTCCAGGCCGCCCAGTTTTTCCTTCAGGTCGTTGGCAACGGCGTTGGTCACGTCCATGTCGTAGCCGAAAACCTTGATGTCGACCGTCGCCGAACCGCTCATGCTGCCGTTATCGCCGCCGGGCATCACCGAATATTCCCGCACCTCGGGGATGCGATCCAGTTCCTTGCGCAGCAGGTCGGAGATAACGTAGATCGACCGCTCGCGCTTGTCGGAGGTGGGCAGGCTGAGGTTGTAGTTGATGATGTGCGAACCGGTGGTCTGCATCGCGGCGAACGCGTCGTCCGACGAGTTGGCGCCCGACGAGGCCGACACGAGCGTCACCTCGGGATAGTTCTTGTAGATGATGCTGTCGATCTGGCGGGCGATCCGCGCGGTGTAATCCACCGAAAGGTTCTGCTCCAGTTTGACCGTGGCCGAGATCCAGCCGTTATCCGAAGGCGGGAAGAATTCGGTCGGCACCTGCGTGACGAGCCCCAGCGAAACCAGGAAAAGCCCCATCATCGAGAAGATCGTGATACGGCGGTGGCGCACCACCCAGTTCAGCGAGCGGGCATAGGCGTCGTCGAGCCATGCGAGTGCCCGGTCGATGGGTTTGTATATGACACCCAGCCCCTTGTAATCGTGCACGCCGCCCTCGAGTTTCAAGAGGTAGGCGGACATCATCGGGGTCAGCGAAATGGCTGCCGTAGTCGAAACGCAGACCACGATGGTCACGATCCAGCCCAGCTCGCGGAAGAGGATACCCGCCATGCCCGGCACCATCGTCAGCGGCAGGAACACGGCAACGACCACGAGCGTGGTGGCAATGACCGACAGCCACACCTCGTTGGTGGCGTAGATGGCGGCCTCCTTGGGATTCGAACCTCGCTCGATGTGCGTCGTGATGTTCTCCAGCACCACGATGGCATCGTCGACGACCATACCGATGGCGATCGAGAGCGACGAGAGCGAGATGATATTGAGCGTCGAGCCCGTGGCGAAGAGGTAGATGAACGAACAGATCAGCGACACGGGGATCGTCATACAGATGATCAGCGTCGCGCGCCAGCGTCCGAGGAAGGCCATCACCACCAGCACGACGAAGATGAAGGCGTAGAGAATGGTCTCCGAGAGCGACCCGATGGCGTCGGTGATCTCCTGCGAGCCTTCGAAAATCAACTCCATCTTCACGTCCTTGGGCAGCGTCTTCTGGATTTCGGGCAGACGCTTCTGGATTTCGTGGACGATATTCACGGTATTGGCGCCCGACTGTTTCTGGAACATCACGCGCACGCCGCGCTGGCCGTTCACACGTTCGTCCATGGTGAATTTTTCGAGCGTGTCGCGGATTTCGGCCACGTCGGAGAGCATCACCGTGCGGCCCCCGGCGTTCGACACCACGACCTTGCGCAGCTCGTCGCTGAGTTTGAACTCGCCGTCGGCCTTGATGTTGAAGGTGTTGTTTCCGATGTCGATCGTGCCGCTCGGAATATTGACGTTCTCGGCGGCGATGATCTGGCCCAGCTGCTCGACCGTCAGGTTGTAGGCGTCGAGCTTGGCGGGATCGACATTGACCTGCACCTCGCGTTCGGGCGCACCGATAACGGAGACGGCGCCCACGCCGTCCACGCGGTTCAGCACGTTGACCAGCTTGTCGTCGAGCAGTTTGTTCAGGGCCGGATAGCTCTCCTCGGCCGTGACGGCGATCATCATCACGGGGATCATCGAGGTCGAGAACTTGAAGATCGTCGGATAGTCGATGTCGTCGGGCAGCATGGACTGCACGCGGCTCACCACGTCGCGGATCTCGTTGGCACCCTCATTGAGGTCGGAGCCGTACTCGAACTCGACGGTGATCATCGACACGTTGTCCTGCGACTTGGAGGTCAGTTTCTTGAGGTTGCTCACCGTATTGAGGTTGTCCTCCAGCACGCGGGTGATGTTGGTCTCGATCTCCGCGGCGTTGGCGCCGGGGTACATCGTGATGACCGAAATCTGCGGAATCTCGATCTCAGGATACTGGTCCACGGCCAGATTCATCAGCGAGAAGAGTCCGAAGACCATCACGCCGACGAACAGCAGCACCGTGGAGACCGGTTTGCGGACCGCACTTTCGTAAATTTTCATATGCGTCGGGGCGTTTAATTCTGTTTGACTTCGACCTTGGCGCCGTCGAAAAGCTTCGACAAAGCCGTCACGGCAACCCGCTCGCCCGGAGCGACGCCCGAAAGGATGTCCACGCGGTCGCCGACCAGACGGCCCACCTCGACCCGGCGGCGTTCGGCGACGCTGTCACCCTTGATGACATAGAGGAACCGCTCGGCGGTGCCCACCTGTTTCTGGACCGCCACGTCGGGCACCATGACGCCCTCTTTCTCGCCCATGTTGAATCCCGTGCGGGCGAACATGCCCGGACGCAGCGTACGCTTGGCGTTGGGCACCTTCACCTCGACCTTGAACGTGCGGGTCGCGGGATCGAGCGCCGGATAGATCAGCGACACGGTGCCGGGGAAGGTCTCGCCGGGAAAGATGTCGACCTTCAGATCGACGGGCATGCCGACCTTCACGTTGCGGAAATACTGCTCCGAAATGTTGGCGACGACCTTCAGCGGGTCGATCTGCATGATATGCAGGATAGGCTGCGCGGCGAACAGGTCGCCCGACTCGTAGTTGCGGGCCGTGACGACGCCCGTAATGGGCGAATGAACCTCGATATTCTTCCTGAGGTTGGCGACCACTTCGCGCTGCACGTCGAGCTGGGCCTTGGCCTGCTCGATCTGCTGGGCCGAGATTCCCCCTGCCTCGTAGACCGGAAGCAGGCGGTTGTAGTCGTCCTCGACGGTCTTCAGCTGCACGAGCTGCTGGGTGTACTGCGTGGGGTCGAGCGTCACGATCAGCTGACCCTGACGCACGGGATCGCCCACCTCGACCAGAATCCGGTCGATATGCACGCCCGACGCCGCGGGCGTGATGTCGTTCTGCTTGTAAGGTTCGATTTCGGAGGTGAACTCCTCGGCAAGCTGCACCGGAGCGGCGACGGCCGTCTCGGTTTTGGTCAGCACACGGGTCTCCTGCTGGACGTCGGCGGTTTTTTTGCCCGTGCAGCCGGCAAGGGCTGCGGCGGCGATCAACATAACTGTTAAATTCTTCATAGGTTTTATCTGTTTTTCGATTTTATGCTAATTCTCCTTGCCGACGATGCGGTCATACTCGGCCTTGGCGGTCAGGTAGTCGAAGATCGCCTGCGAAAAGTTCAACTCGGCCTGCGTCTGCGCCAGCTGCGCGCTGTTCAGTTCGAGGATCGTACCCGCGCCCGCACGGTAGCGGGTGTCGGAGATGCTGTAAGCCTTGCGGGCCTGCGCGACAGTCAGCTCCTGCGCGTACATCGTCTCGCGCGCGGTGAGCAGGTCGTTCAGGGCCGCGCGGACCTCGACGTCGATCTGCTGCCGGGCATAGTCCCGCTGGAGACCGATCTGCGAAATCTGGTTCTTGATCTCGCGCGACCTGTTCATCTTCGTAAGGCCCGAAAAAATAGGGATCGAAACCTGCAGGCCGGCCGACATCGGGTGCTGCCACCAGAATTTGGAACCGTCGAGCACGTCGCCCGGCTGTCCTCCCTCCGCGCCGCCGAAATTGAGCTTCGTCATGTCGATATCGTTACCGGTATAGGTCGCCGTAAAGAATGCGGTGACCGTGGGCATGCGTCCGGCATTCGCCACTTTGAGCTGACGTTTGAGCAAATCCTCCTGCAGTTCGAGCGTACGCAGGTCGGAGTTATCCTGCACGTCGGTCGTCAGGCCGTCGGTTCCCGCCAGCACCGCATCGCGCATGGCGTCCAGCTCTCCGACGACTTCGATTTCGACGTTCTCAGGGATCGAAAGGTACATTTTGAGCATCAGCTTGGCCAAGCGGATCGAATTCTCGGTCTGCAGGATCGAAGGCTTCAGGTTGCTCAGCTGCACCTGCGCCGTAAGCAGGTCGTATTCCGACGCAAGTCCGTTGTCGTACTGCAATCTGGTGTCGTCCACGGTGCGCTGCACGGTGGCCTGAGATTCGCGGAGCACTTCGAGCGACTGCTCGGCCAGCAGAATGTTATAGAAGGCCTTTTTGACTTCGGCGACCAGCGTAATCCGCGACGAGCGCGCCGACTCCACGGCGGCAGCCCGCTGGACGTCGTTCATCTTCAGCGTGCGGAACACCGCCGGGGCGAAGAGCGTCCACGTGGCGTCGCCCTGCGCCGCCAGCGTATTGTCGGCTCCGAACGAAAGCCCCTTGGTCATGCTCTGCTTGACGATCGAGCGGGTATAGGTGCCGCCGACCGAAATCTGGGGTATCCAGCTACCCCACGTCTGCCGCTTCACATAGTCGAAGCGCTGCACCTCCATTTCGGCGACCTTGACGGTCGGGTTCTCGCTCAGCGCCAGATCGAGGGCCTCACCGAGCGTGAGACGCATTTGTGCCGCAGCGCCGAAAACGCCCGCCGCCGTAAGGCACATGGTTAAAATCAGTTTTTTCATAAAATATCCCAAATTCAATTTTTATTTGTCGTACTTGGTCAGTTCGTATCTTTTCAGGTTGTCGTCGATCATCCGCAGCCCCTTGGCCGTTGAAATACCGTGGAAGAAATTGCTGATTATCTGCACGAAGGCTTCGCGCTCGGTCATTCCGGCGGGCAGCATCAGCTCCTTGCGGGCCACCAGCGCGGAGGCCGTGTAGTAAAGCACCGAGATCGCCAGATCGATATTGATGTTATCGACGAACAGGCCGTCGACGATACCCTGATCGAGCATGCCGCGCAGGCTGCGCCGGTTCTTTTCCATGCCTTCGCGCGTCAGTTTGTCATGGACGGCGGGATAGAATTTCTTGAGGTTGTCCATCATGCGGCTGGACACCTCGGCCTTGTCCATCACCTGCGCCAGCACCATGAACATGGCTTCGAGGACGTTGCGGGCGTTGGCGGTAAGTTCGGTCCAACGCTGCCGGTCACGCTGGAAGTAGCGCTCCATCGCCAGATAGAGCAGCCCTTCCTTGTCGCCGAACAGTTCGTACAGCGTACGCTTCGATACGCCGAGATGCTGTGCGATATCGTCCATGCGCACGGATTTGATGCCCTGCGTGGCGAACATCTGCATCGCCTGGTCGATAATGCGTTCTTTCTGGGGAGGGGTCATGTCTTCAGTCGTTTTATTCGAGACAAATATAACAAGAAAACTCACGGAACCAAAAAAGTTTTCTGTTTTTTGCAGTTTTTCCAGCCGATTATGTCCCGAACAAGCAGAAACGGAGACAAACAGAACAATCCGGACCGGGAAGAAGGGCCGGAAAGGAGACGTATCGAATAATAAAACAGGAAAGGAAAGAGATTGCAAGAGGTGGCTTCGGCAAGGCAACAAGAGAGCGGCGGGGTTACAAGCCGACGAACCGAGCAGCTAACGGACCGAAAAGGCAACAGACCAAAAAGCCAACGGGCCGAAAAGGCAACGGGCCGAAAAGGCAACGGGCCGAGAGACTAACGAACTGAGAGGGCAACGGGGCGAGAAACCGGCGCTTCGGCGTTACGGATTCCGGATCAGGCAGACGTTTCGGGCAGGTCGAACGGCACTTCGAAAATCATGCGGCAGCCCGACGCATACTCCGGATCGACGAACAAACGTCCGCCCAGTTTAGCGGCGATAAGCCGGCAGATGGGCAGGCCGAGTCCCGTCCCCTGCGAAAAGGGATCGATTTTCACGAAACGTCTGAAGACCTCTTCGTGCCGACCGGCGGGAATGCCCGGTCCGGTATCGGTCACGGCAAACCGCAGCAGACGCTCCGCGGGCAGGCATTCGTACGTCAGCACGATACGCCCGGAGCGCGTGAATTTGGCAGCGTTGCGGAGCAGATGCAGCAGCACCTGCTCGATACGCTTGAGGTTGGTGCGCACCACGGGATCGGAGACCGGAAGTTCGTCCAGCAGGCTCACGCCGGGATGCAGTTCCGGCAGGGTGCTCTCCACGCAGTCGTTGCAGAGGTTGTTCAGCGCCGTGACGTCGCAGCGAGGCAGGTCGCCCGTCTGGTCGAGGTAGGCGACTTCGAGCACGTCGTCGAAAAGCCGCAGCAGGGTCGCACTGTTGGCTTCGATGATGGAGGCATACTCGCCCGTGGCGGGCTTGTCGCGGAATTCGGACGCCAGCACCTGCGAAAATCCGACGATCGAATTGAGGGGCGTGCGCACCTCGTGCGACATATGCTGGATAAATTCGGTCTTCATGCGGCTGGCCTGCTCGGCCTGCTCCTTGGCTTCGAGAAGCTCTTCGCCGCTGATCCGCAGATGCTCGTTCTGGGCCAGCACCGTCGCTTCGGAGGCCTTGAGACGCCGGTTGAGCTTCATCATGCGCGCATATCCCACGCCGCCCGTCACCAGCACTCCCGCCAGCAGGCAGATAATCAGATAGGTGTTGCGCAGGCGTTTGCGCTGGAGGTCGTACTGCAGCTCCTTGGTTTCGTTGTGCAGGCGGCTGATTTCGAGAATTCCCGAAAAATCGTCCGTCGCAGTGCGGATTTCGCGGTTGCGCACCGAGTCCGACAGACGGATGTATTCCCGGTAATTGGCCGCGGCCCGCTCCATCTCACGCAGGTGCCAGTAGACGTCGCCAAGCTCCTTGGTCAGCGCATAGTTGTTGAACCCGGAACTGCGGATCACCGTGTCGCGCTGCGTCTCCAGAATCGTCTCCAACGCCTTCCCGTACTGGCCCGAAGCCTTGAAATAGGCCGTTCGCAGATAGCTCAGCCCGGCCGTATGGAACCGCAGCGAGGGGTCGCGGCGGAACAGCTCCTCCGAAGCCTCCAGCCGTTTCTTCGCCTCCGCGAAATTTTCAGTCCGGATATAGTAAAGGCCGAAGCCCTTATTGACGGTAAATTCCTGATAGGTGGTCCGCTTGGGCAGCGACGCGGCCTTCTGCAGCGCGACGAACGCCGAATCGGGCATATCCAGCTCCAGCGCGCACTGCGCCAGCGAAGCGTACTGCGTCGGCAAGTTGATGTCGTCGATGCCGTTGTGTTCGAGCACCTCGATCTGGCGGCGGAAGTTGTCGTAAGCCATCCGCTACGCGCCCTGCGTCAGGTAGAGGTTGCCGAGCATCCGGTAGCAGGAGGCGACGCCTTCGGGGTAATCGTCGTCCTCGGCTTCGGCGAGCATCTTGCGGGTCTCGTAAATCGCCGTGTTGGACTGGTTCTGCTTGATATAATAGGTAATCAGGCGGCTCGACCAGACGAAATAATAGAAATAGCGCAGGTCTTCCTTGGGATGCCTGCGGCAGAATTCCTGCACGCGCCGCACGCCTTCGAGGATTTCCGCCCGGTCGTTCTTGTAGTAGAAATGGTCGAGACGGACGCAAAGCGCGATAGCCTGCATCCTTACGTTGCGCGCGGCTTCGGCCCGCCGAAAGAGCGTGTCGCACATTGCAGGGGCTTCGGCATCGGCGCGGTGCGCCTTGCAGAGTTTGTAATACGCCGTCAAAGCGCTGTCCGCCGGTTGTGAAGGAGTCTGCAAAGCCCGTTCGCCCGCCCGCATCGGGAAGGCATGGGAGAAAGCCATGAGGATGCAGACCGCAAAAGCGGCGAGAGATGACGGAATGCGCATGTATAAAGTGACGTTAAGCGCTACAAAGATAGCATTTTCAACCGGAGAATCAACAGAAAAAGTCCATTTTATCGAATTTGCAAAAAAACCGCCGCGTAAAATTACGCGGCGGCAAACTCGGCGGAACTGCGTTCCGACCATCGGGCGTTCCGTTCGGAGCCGTAAAACAGAGCCGTCCTTTCCGACGTCCCGTCCGGTCCCGCGAAACGCTCCCGTCCTATTATCGGGTGACCCGTTCGAGCCAGCGTACCATCGACAGCATGACGAGCATCGACAATCCGCAGGCGGCCACAAAGACGAACCACGTAGCCCACATCGGGGTGTGCAGATAGAGCCATCCGCCCACGAACAACAGTGCGTTGCCCACGGCCGTGGCAGCCAGCCAGAAGCCCTGCATCAGACCCTGCATGTGCGGCGGCGCGACCTTCGACACGAAGGCCAGTCCGAGCGGCGAGATGAACAGCTCGGCGACCGTCAGGATGAAGTAGAGTCCCACCATCACCCACGGCGTAACCAGAATCGACTGCATTTCGTCGGCCTTCATGCCTGCGAGGGCGGCCTTGTCGGGCAGCGCCAGCGAGAAGAACATCAGGAAGAGGTAGGCCGTGGCGGCGATACCCATACCGATGGCGATCTTCATCGGCGTCGAGACCTCGACGTTGCGTTTGCGCAGCCAGCCGAAGAACCACATGATCAGCGGCGTGAGGGTCACCACGAAGAACGGGTTGACGCTCTGGAAGATTTCGGCGCCCTTGATGACCGTGAAGCCCAAGTCGATGTTGATGACGTCCAGATTCACGTAGTCACGGGCGAAGTAGGTCAGCGAATAGCCGTTCTGATGGAACGAAACCCAGAAGAAGATCACCACGCCGAACACGGCGAAAAGCGCATAGATGCGCTGGCGGATCTCCTGCGCCGACATCGTGATCTCGGCGGCGGAAGCCTTCCCGCCCTTGGCCGCAGCCTTCTGCGAGGGATCGGGGAAGCGTTTCTTGTTCGACATGTAGATCATCAGCGAAACGAGCATCATCACGATAGCGGCGATGAAGGCGTAGTGGAAACCGCGGTTGAAAACGTCGAGGTAGCTGTTGCAGAAGGCATGCAGGTCACCGACGGGCGAACCGTCGAGGTAAGCCGAATTGGCATACGAGGTGAGGTTGGCAAGCCCCTCGCCGGCCATGTCCTGACCTTTGGCAAGGTATTCGTGGCAGAGTTCGGGCAGCTTGGCGTTGTAGTCGAAATTATTGACCTTGAGCCACCAGTTGCGCACGCCGATGGCCACGAACGGCGCGAAGAAGCCGCCGATGTTGATGAACATGTAGAAGATCTGGAAACCCGACTCGCGCTTGGCGCTGAACTCCTTGTTGTCGTACATCTGCCCCACCAACGCTTGGAGATTGCCCTTGAAAAGGCCGTTGCCAAAGGCGATGACCAGCAGTCCGAGGCAGGTCAGCGTCAGATAGAGCGGCAGGCTGGGAACCGGCGTGGGCGTGGGAATGGCGATCAGCAGGTAACCCAGCGACATCACCACCAGACCCCACATGATGGTGCCCTTGTAGTTCTTGGTCTTGTCGGCGATGATACCGCCGACAAGCGCCAGCAGATAGATCGAAGCGTAGAATCCCGAATAGATGTAACCCGCCGTGGCCTCGTCGAGACCGAACTTGGCTGAGATGAACAGGGTCAGGATCGCCATCATGATGTAGAAACCGAATCGCTCGCCCATATTGGCCAAAGCCGCGGCGATCAGTCCTTGGGGTTGTCCTTTCATAAGTTAATTTTTGGTGTTAGTAATAAATGATTCGTTTTTTGTTTGCTGACAAAGATAGAAAAATTTTCCATATATTTGTATAAACACAAAACCGGTTATGGAAAAAACGACCCGCAGGCTTCCGATCGTCGAACGCGACGAGTGGCTGCTCCCCGCAGAGCAGGAGCTCAATAACCGTTACGAGCGGTATATGGACAAAATGAATGCAATCGTGCAGGCGGCGGGGTCGCTCGTCGATTACGCCAACGGCTACCGCTATTTCGGCTGGCAGCGCGACGAGACGCTCGACGGCTGGTGGCTGCGCGAATGGCTGCCCGGAGCGCACGACGTCTACGTCTTCGGCGATTTCAACAACTGGCAGCGGACCGAAATCCGCATGCAGCGCGACCGCCACGGCGTATGGAGCGCCTTCTTCCCCACGGCGATGTACCGCGACAGGCTGGTGCACGGCTCGCTCTACAAGCTCCACGTCCATGGCGACAACGGCTGGCTGGACCGCATTCCGGCCTACGCGACGCGCGTAGTGCAGGACGAGGAGACGAAAAACTACACGGCGCAGTTCTGGGCGCCGGAGCCGTTCGACTGGCGGGGCGACGCATTCGACATTTCAAAAAACGGGAACCTGCTCATCTACGAGGCACACGTGGGCATGGCGCAGGAGAAGGAGGGCGTCGGGACCTACCGCGAATTCACGGAGAAGATATTACCTATAATAAAAAAGGACGGCTACAACGCCGTGCAGCTCATGGCCATCGCCGAGCACCCCTATTACGGGTCGTTCGGCTACCATGTGTCGAGTTTCTTCGCCCCGGCATCGCGCTGCGGCACGCCCGAAGAGCTGAAGGAGCTGGTGCGCCGCGCCCACGAGCTGGGGCTGGGAGTCATCATGGACCTCGTACACGCCCACTACGTGAAGAACCTCAACGAAGGCATCAACGAGCTGGACGGCACAGACCACCACTATTCGCTGCCCGGAAAGGCGGGCTACCAGCCCTATTGGGACTCGATGCTCTTCGACTACGGCAAGGACGAGGTGCAGCATTTCCTGCTTTCGAACGTCAAATACTGGCTCGACGAATTCCATTTCGACGGCTACCGCTTCGACGGCGTGACCTCGATGATCTACCACCACCACGGCTACGTCGATTTCGACTGCCGCGAACGTTTCTTCGACGCGGGGGTGAACGGCGACGCGCTGACCTATCTGACGCTGGCCAACCGGCTGGTGCACGACTTCCGCGCGGGCGACGTGACCATCGCCGAGGACGTGTCGGGCATGCCGGGGATGTGCATTCCCGACACGGACGGAGGCATCGGCTTCGACTACCGGCTGGGGATGGCGATTCCCGATTTCTGGATCAAGCAGCTCAAGGAGGTGCCCGACGAGGAGTGGAACATCTGGGAGATGTGGAACGTGATGACCGACCGCCTGCCCGAAGTGAAGACGGTGGCCTACGCCGAGTCGCACGATCAGGCGCTGGTGGGCGACAAGACGCTGGCGTTCAGACTGATGGACAAGGAGATGTATTTCAACATGGACCGCGCGTCGCAGAGCGTGGTGATCGACCGCGGTATGGCGCTGCACAAGATGATCCGCCTGATGACCATTTCGACGGGCGGGCAGGCCTACCTCAACTTCATGGGCAACGAGTTCGGGCATCCCGAATGGATCGACTTCCCGCGCGAGGGCAACGGCTGGAGCTACGCCCACGCCCGGCGGCAGTGGTCGCTGGCCGGGAACGGGTTCCTGCGCTATGCATGGCTGGGGGATTTCGACAAGGCGATGATCAAACTGGTGAAGCGGTACAAGGTGCTGGCCGACGGCTACGCGTGGAATCTCGTGATGGACGAATGCAACAAGACGATGGCCTTTGCCCACGGCGACCTGCTGTTCGTCTTCAACTGGCACCCCTCGGCGTCGATTCCCGACTACGAGCTGCCCGTGCAGGCGCCCGGCAAATACGTACCCCTGCTCTCGACCGACGAACGACGTTTCGGCGGGCAGGAGCGGCAGGCGATGGACGGCGAGCACTTCTCGTTCCCGGCGCAGGACGGGGATAACACCGAGCGGCCGCATATCCGCATCTACAATACTTCGCGCACGGCGACGGTATATCTGAGAACCGACGGACGGCATCCCTCCGCCGTGGCCGGGGAGTGAACGGTCCGGAGAAAGGACGAGGCCGGGAGCAACAGCACGGAGAGGAAGCAAGAGGCCGGGAGGAAACCGGAACGGAACGGCGATGGAAAATCCTATTGCGGTAAAGGGAAACGCCGAAAAAACAAGGCTGGAAAGCAAAAGCACGGAGAGGAAACAAGGCCGCAAAAGCCGGGGAGGAACGGGGCTGGAAGACCGCAAAAAAAACGATAACGATTAACGGCAGGGAATATCCCTGCCGTTAATCGTTATCGAGCAACACGAATCGGCGGAAGTCAGCGCGCCCCGTCGGCGGGATAGACCACGCCCAACTGGCGGCGCACTTCATCGATGATCTCCAGCGTCGCAAGCGAATTGGCGTGGCTGTTGACCGCCGATTCCGGGCGGCCCTGTTCGATCAAATCAATGAACTCCGCGATTTCGTAATAGTAACGGTCCCGGTCCGGCTCCACACCGACCGATTCGCCGACAGCCTCCGGGCCGCGGCCCGAAGCGGCGCCTCGGCGCGGAAAACGGGTCACACAGCGTATGTCGTGGATCGTATCCAGCAGCAGCGTACCCTCCTCCCCTTCGATCTCGGAGGGCAGGCGCGAATCGGCGATCTTGGAGTAGAGCACCGTGGCGTTCATCCCCTCGTAACGGAAGTTGACGGCTCCCTGACCGTCCGCCCCCGAAGAGAGCACGACACCCTGCGCATCGACGGCCTGCGGCCGCCCGAAAAGCGCGACCATCGGGTAAACCGTATAGACGCCGATGTCCATCATGGCGCCGTTGGAAAGCGACGGATCGAAGGCGTTGAGCACGACGCCCTCCCTGAACTTGTCATAGCGCGAGGAGTACTGGCAGTAGCTGGCGAAGTAGCGGCGGATCGTTCCCAGACGGGGAAGCTGCTCGCGCACGATCCGGAAATTGGGATTGAGCGTCGCAATCATGGCCTCCATCAGCACGACGCCGTATCTGCGCGCGGCTTCGATCATCGCACGGGCTTCACGCGCATTGGAGGCCAGCGGCTTCTCGCACAGCACATGTTTGCCGCCGCTCATGCAGAGGATGCTCTGCGACGCATGCAGGGCGTTGGGCGAGGCGATATAGACGGCATCGACGAGTGGACTGCGGGCCATCTCTTCGAGCGAGGTGAACGTATGCGGAATCCCGTGCTTCGCGGCGAAAGCGTCGGCCGTAGCCTGATTGCGCGAACAGATCGCCGCCGCCTCGAAGCGCGCATCCTGCCGGGCGCCGGCAAGCACCCAGTCGGCGATAAAGCCCGTGCCGACCATTCCGAAACGAATCTTTCCTTTCATACCAATGCTGTCAATATATTGTTATAAAGTACGTTCGTAAATCCGGGACTCCGCATCCCACGGGTGATAGCCCTGTCCGATATAGCGGAAGCCCCACTTTTCGTACAGCCCGGCGTGATCGGTGCTGAGGTAGAGTTTGCCGAATCCGGCGCGGCGGGCGTCTTCGGCCGCACGGTCGAGCAGCAGCCGTCCGTAGGCGTGTCCGCGCATATGTTCGGCGACATAGAGGGCGCAGGCCCACGGCCACAGGTCCATGCGGCTGATAAAGTCATTGGCGATCAACCCGGCACACCCCGCCGGCTCGCCGCCCGACATCAGCAGGTACCACTGCGGAAGCGGACCTGCGGCGCTGACAGCGTGGCGGATGCAGTCCTCATAAAGAACGGGCCGCACTTCGGGCCAGCAGGCCGAAATATAGCCGATCGCGGTATCCGCGAATTCGGGGTGTTCCCTGACGGAGATGATTTTCATGGTCGGACGGTTATTTCGCCGTGATGCGTTTCACGGCGGCGGCGACGTCGGCATAGAGCGCAGGCAGGTCCACGCCCGCCACGCGGCGGTTTTCGACCACGATGCGGCCGTCGACCATGACCGTATCGACATCCGACGCCTTGCCGCAGTAGACGATGTTCGACACCAGATCGTGAACGGGCTGCAAATGGGGTTTCTGGAGGTCCACGACGATCAGGTCGGCCAATGCGCCCTCGCGGACCACGCCCAGTTCGCCTTCGGCGTAGCCCAAAGCGCGGGCGCCGTTGACCGTCGCCAGCTTCAGCGCTTCGTAAGCCGGGAGCGCGACGGGGTCGCCCGTGGCGGATTTCTGCAGGAAGGCCGCCGTGCGCACCTCCTCGAACATGTCGAGATCGTTGTTGGAGCAGGTGCCGTCGGTGCCGATGGTCACCAGCGCACCCGCGGCGCGCAGCCGCTCGACGGGCGCCACGCCGCTCGAAATCTTCATGTTGCTCTGCGGGTTGTGCGACACGGCCACGCCGCGCGCGGCCAGCGTCGCAATGTCGGTGTCGGTCAAATAGATGCAGTGTGCGCCGATGGTGCGGGCGTCGAGCATGCCCAGCGCGTCGAGGTGTTCGACGGGCGTCATGCCGTATTTCTCGCGCACGATGCGCACCTCGTCCTGCGTCTCGGCGATATGGGTCATCAGGTGCAGTCCGTACCGCTCGGCCGTCTCTTTGCCGCGCCGCAGGTTTTCGGGCGACACGGTGTAGGGCGAATGGGGTGCGAGGGCGATCCGGATCCGGTCGCAGCCGGCGGCGAGTTCCACCGCCTGCCCCACTTCGGGAAGCACCTCTTCGACGTTGCCGTCAAAATAGTTGCAGCCCAGCATCGCGCGGATGCCCAGCCGCTCGGCCACTTCGACGCAGCGGTTCTCGTGGTAATACATATCCACGAACGAGGTCACGCCGCCCAGCAGCATCTCGACAATGCCGAGAGTCATTCCCAACGCCACGTCGTCGGCCGTCTGCCGCGCTTCGAACGGCCAGATATAGTCGTGAAGCCACTCCATCAGGGCGATATCGTCGGCATAACTGCGCTGCAGCGTCATGGCGGCGTGGCAGTGGGTATTGACAAGCCCCGGCATCACAAGCCGGCCCGTGCAGTCGATGATCCGCGCGTCGGGGTGTGCGGCGCGGAATGCGTCGGCTTCGGACGCGGACTCCGTGACCAGCGCGATGCGGCTGCCCGCGACGCCCACGAAACCCGTAAAGGTTTTGGGACTGCCTTCGTCCGCCGTCATCGGCAGAATCGTGGCGTTGGAAAAAAGAATTGCCATAAATAGCGTAGTTACTTTATTGTAGTATATGTATTATTCGGCCCGCGGATCGACTCCGACGGTCGTTGCCGCCGCCAAAGGCGGCGTTTGCAAGTCTGTTCCCTGAATCCCCTCCTCGGAGAAAACTTCCCGCATGCGGGCGGATTGCGGGCGGAAACTTCGGCCGCCCCCCCCCGAAACCGTCAAGCCCCCGGAAACCCGAAAACCCGGCCCCGGAAACCTGAAACCACCAGTCCCCGGAAAGGCTATCCTACTTATCTTTCTTATACTTTATCTTCACCTCCCCGGTCTTGACCTTGCGGGGTCCCGGATCGATCGAGTTGCCCTGCACGGTGATTACGTCGCGGCCGTCCACCGAATTCGAGTAAATCTGAATCACCTTGTTGAAGACGCCCGGTTCGCTCTTGTGGGGTTCGTAGGTGATGCTGATGGTTCCGCTCTCGCCCGGAGCGACCGGCCGTTTGGAGTACGACGCCTTGAGACACGAACACGAGGTGATGACGCGCGTCACGACCAGTGGCACCGTGCCGTCGTTGGTGAAGGTGAATTCGCGCACCAGATCGCCGCCCTTGCGGGGCACGTCGCCGAAATCGTGGCTCGCGACCTCCATATGCAGATGCGCCCCCTCGATCTTCGCGGGCTGCTGGGCGCGGCCCGCCGCAAAGGTCAGGCATCCGAAAAGTGTCAGTAATAAAAATCGCATTGTCTTTCGTTTCAAAAATTACTCCATACGGAAAACATAGGTGATCGTTCCGCCCTGCACCGCCGCGCGGCTCTCGGTAAAGCGCGCCTTGCGCGCCGCGGCTTTGGCGGCTTCGACCAGTTCGGCGGCGTCGGTGGTCGAGCCTTTCGGTTCGTAGGCCGCACTCGTGACCCGTCCCGAAGCATCGACCGTCACGCGGACGATCACCTTGCCGCTCTTCGAACCGGGGTACGAAGGTTTGGGCAGGTCGCCCACCAGTCCGCGCCCCTGCAAGCCCTGATCCAGCTGGTCCAGCCCGTCGGGATTGAGTCCCGGACCGGTGCCGCTGGCCTTGTCCTCGCCTTCGGGAGCACGGGGATTGCCCGCGTTGTCAGGTTCGTCGGCGCCGCCCTTGTTCATGTTGAACAGCGCGCGGGGATTGGGCGTCTGCGTCGTCTCGTCCTTGCCGGAGACCTGCGCCGTCTGCTCGACGGGAGCCGTGCGGTCGTGCACGCGCGGCTCGGTGGCCGTCCTGACGCGCGGCTTGGGCGGTTCGGGCGCAGGCGGCTCGGTGAAGTCGATCGTGATCGTATCGCCCGGCTTGTCGTGGATCTGCCGGAAGTCGAACGAGACCAGCGCGAACGAACCGATCAGCAGCAGCGCGTAGACCGCCGTCGCAACCGTCGCCCACCTGCGGGGATTCCTGTTATTTGGATCGTAATAATACATAAAACCTGATTTTGGCGACGGCTGCCGCCGCCGGACGGCGTCCGTCAATTCGGCGCCGTCGCCAGAATTAACTTGTAATTGTTGTCCTTGGCGATATTCATCACCTTGACCGTCTCGCCCACGGCTACCGTCTCGTCGCAGTGCAGCGACACGGTGGCGTCCTTCTGTCCGTCGAGACGCGTCTTGAGCGCACGCTCCACGCCCTCGATCGAGCCGACCTCCTGCAGTTCGACGTAATAGCGGTACTTGCCGTGGCCCGCATCCTGTATCGAAACCGTGGTCATCGCCTTGTCCTTGAGCTGGTTGGAGCTTTTCGGCAGCATCAGCTTCAGGGCGTTGGGATTGATCAGCGTCGTAGCGATCAGCAGAAACAGCAGCAGCAGGAACATCAGGTCGGTCATCGACGATGCCGAGAAGGACTTATCGACCTTCGATCCGTGTTTAATTGCCATAGCGCGTTATTTTTGAACGGGTTGATTCAGAATGTCCATGAATGCGATCGAGTTGGCCTCCATCTGGAAAACCAGCTTCTCGATGCGCGCGACGAGGTAGTTGTAGCCGAAGTAGGCCGGGATGCCGACGATAAGACCCATCACGGTGGTCACCATCGCCACATACATACCGCTCGAAAGCAGTCCCAGATCCACCGTGCCGCCTGCGGCCGACATGTCCATGAAGGTCTGCACCATACCGAGCACCGTACCCAGAAAACCGATCATCGGGGCGCCGCCGGCGATCGTCGCCAGAAACGGCAGGCCGTTTTCGAGCTTGGAGACTTCGAGGTTGGCGACGTTCTCGATGGCCGTCTGCACGTCGCTCATCGGGCGTCCGATGCGCTCGATGCCCTTCTCGATCATGCGGGCGATCGGCGTGTCGGTCTTCTTGCACAGATTCACGGCCGTCTGGATCTTGCCGTCGGAAATGTAGTCGCGGATACGGTTCATGAAGTTCATGTCCAGCACCGAAGCCTTGCGGATAGCCATGAAACGCTCCACGAAGATAAAGATCGTCACCCCGCCCAGCGCCAGCAGCGGCCACATCAGCCAACCGCCCTTGGTAAACAGCGTCCACAATCCCATACGGGTCTCCTCACTGGTGGCCACCGCCTCGGCAGCCTGCAAAAAAGTCATCATAGTGTTTTAGAAATTATAGAAGTTTGTCATTGAATTTTTTCTGTTTCCGGTTCCGGCCGATCCGTTTCACGGCGCGGGCGCATCCTTTTCATGTTTAACGTATCGGAACGCCTGCAGCGTATCCGCCGCCGCACGCCGAAGCTCCTTTTCCCGGCGGGCGGCCTCGCGGCGCGCTTCGCGCCGGGCCTTGCGCTTCTTGTTGGTGAAACGCTCCCGGATGCGCCGCCGCAGGTCGCGGAAGTTGTCGAAATCCTCCTTGAAGTAGATGCCGACGCCGGTCTCCTGAAGACCCTGATTCTCGTCGAAACGGTCGATGGTCTGCGTAAAGGCCTTGGCCTTGAGCGTTCCTGCCCGGTCGATCAGGTAGGTGATGTAGGCTTCGCCCATGAAGTTGGACATCGAGCTGTTGATGGCCTGTTTGTTGTCGATCAGGTAGTTGCCCTCGACCTCGACGAACAGACGGTTGTTTATCAGGCTCTTCGAAAGGCCGAAATCCACTTCGTCGCTGGTCAGCTCCGACTTGGGGCGGTAGCGGATGACGATGTTGTAGTCGTCGTTCGAAAGCAGGTTGCTGACCATGTTCGAGAGGAACTCCAGCCCCGTCGCGGCCGAAACCGACGCGCCGATGTTCGACGAGGCGGCGTTGTTCTCGGACATGAAGCTGTTGAACAGCAGCAGGTAGGCGAACTGCGTATCGACCGTCTCAGGGGTGGTCAGCGCATTGGCGACCACGGCCTGCGTCTCAGGGTCGGTGCCGGGCACGTTCACGTCGAAGGTGATGGCCGGGTTCGAAAGCCGGTCGCCGAGGTGGATGATGCACTCGACGGGCACCGAGCGGTCGGCCGTCACGTTTTCGGCCGTGCCCTGCAGCAGCGGCTGCAGCGAGGCTTTCAACTTGTAGATGGCGTCGATATTGAGCATGGCGTCCATCGGCGAACCGGTCCACTGGATCGTCGAGCCGTTTTCGATGATGAACTTCTTGTTGATGATGTTCTGGAGCGAGAAAAGGAAGCTCCCTTCGGTGATGGTATAGTCGCCGTACATCTCGAAGACGTTCGAGCGGGGATTGATCTGCAGGTTGAGCGTTCCGTCGCCGCGGCCCTTGAGCGTATTGCCCGACACGCTCAGTTCGACCTCGACGCCGGGCCGTACGTTGAGCGCCAGCGCAATGTTCATCTGGCTGCCGGCCACCGTCTTCTGCTGCCGCTGGCGTTCGAACATCATCTTCCGCCGCGCCAGATTGTCCACCGTATCGACCTTGGGCTTCTCCTTGAAGGTCACGAAATCGGCGTACGAGATATTGGACTTGTTCGACAGCGGCATGAAGAACGACGAATGGTCGTCGGTGGAGGCGGCGATGTCCATATTGACGGCGCCCTTGTCGCCCGAAATGCGCGCCGTGCCCGAAGCGTAGACCTTGCCGTAGAAGAAATCGTTGTCCTGCGCCGTGGTGTTGAGCACCAGCATCTGCTGGGGTGCGACACGCACGTCGTAGGCGATGTTGGAGAGGTGCTGCAGACTCAGGTCGATGTCGAAACGGCCCCGGTTGCCTTCGGGGTCGAAGACCGGAACGTTCGACGCGCGGAAGCGGTTGCCCCGCACGTCGAGAACGGCTTCGGGCATCGAATAGGCCACCTGCGTAAAATCGACTTTCGTCGAGAGTCCCGTGACGTGAATCCGTCCCGTCAGGTCGGCGTCCCGGCGCTGGCCCTGCAGCACCAGTTCGGCCGAGGCGAGGCCCTCGGTCTGGGAAATCACGCCCGAAAGCACCGGGTCGAGCAGCCCCATGTCGAGACTGTCAATGTCCAGCCGGGCGTAGTAGCGCACCTGCGAAGGGGCGTAGAAGCCCCGGATAAGCGTATCGCGCTTATTGCGGTCGGTGACGGTCACCCCGGCGCGGTTGCGCGAGAAATCCCAGCGCGAAGAGAGCCGCAGCGGAGGAGCCGGAATGTCGTTGACCTCCAGACTGTCGAGCAGGATGTCGGCGGAGATTTCGCCCGCATGGAGCACGGATTTCATCGTCGCGGAACCGTTCGTGCGCCCCTCGACGACGTACCCCAAGCGCTCGGCGACCTGCATGAAAGGCGCGAGGTCGAAGTTGCGCAGGCGCAGGGTCACCGAATCCTCGCGGCTGCGCGAGGCGACGCCGTCCAGCAGCAGCTCCTGCTCGCGGTTCATCACGAAAAACCGGTCGATCACGACCTGCGCCGTGTCGAGCTGTATCTTGCGGGCGTAAATCTGCCACGTCTTCGAACCGCGGGTGACGTGCGAAGGCAGGATACGCAGGTCCACGACGCGGCCGTTGGGGCCGTGTTCGTCCACCACGTGCGCCTGCACGCCCAGCAGTCCCGACACCTTGCGCAGCGTATCGTTGAAACCCGCCGAAACCTGCATGCGGCCCTGCTTGGCGCCGCCCGTGAGCGACAGTTGCGGCAGGTGCAGCACCCCGGCGTAGAGATCCTCGGCCGAAGCGTAGACCGTGAGCGAGTCGCCCCGGTTGGAGGCGTTGATGCTCAGGCGTGTGGCCAGCATGCGTTTGCGCTCGACGTATTCCGACGTCGCCTTGAGCGAAAGCTGGTCGCTGGCCGGATTGAAAAGCAGCTGCATCGACGACCCGTCGGCGATCTGCAGGCCGGCCGTGATGGCGTCGGTGATGGGGTCTATGTGACGGATATTGACCGACAGCAGCGAATAGTCGTTGGCCACGGCCGTCTTGCGGCCGCGGGGCGTCGGGTCGCCCTCGCCGCGGCGCAGCAGGGGCAGGTATTTCCATGCGCTGCGGCGCAGGTATTCGAAGACTTCGCGGTAGCTGGTCTTGCTGCGGAACGTGGCGTCGGCGAAGTCCGAGCGCAGTTCGACGAGTTTGCTCCGCGCCGAGTTCTCGCCCGTGACGGTCATGGTCTTCGAGGTAATCCGCTTGTCGTTGTAGCGGTATACGGCGTCGGTGACGTGGATACGGCCGTTCAGGTCGTCCAGCGAGCGTCCCCCGGCATTGGCCTCGATACGCGCCGCGAGCTGCGAGACGGAGTCGCGGCGGTTGATATGGAGCCGGGCGAGGTCGGCATGGCGCAGGTCCATCGTGAAGTCGTAGCGCGGAATCGAGTCGTTGAAATCCACCAGCCCCGAAAAATCGAAATCGAGGTTGGGATCGCGGGCCGTGATGCGGCCGTCGAACTGGCGGTTGCGCAGGCGGCCGTCGAGCCGCAGCGAGTCGTAGATATAGTCGTTGAAGCCCAGCTGCGTGACGTTGCCCACGACGTTGGCGTCGGTATAGCCTTTGCCGACCACTCCGTCGATATAGGCCGAGAGGGTCGCGTTGCCCAGCAGGTCGCGGCGGCCGAGCAGCTCGCCCAGACGCAGGTTGTGCGTCTCCACGTCGCCCCGCACGCTGCTGCGCCCCGCCTTGAGCGGCGTCATCCGCAGGTTGCAGGTCACCTCGCCCACGCCGGTCGAGGCGCCGAGCTGCATGTCGAACGACGAAAGCAGCCCCTTGAAGCGGGCGTTGACGTCGATCTGCCCCGTGTTGCCCAGTATGCCGACCAGCTTGTCGGACAACTCGCGGCCGCCGATCCCCGCAGCCAGTTCGTCGACGGCTTCGGCGGAGGATTTGAGCCGCGGAACGTTCAGGTCGAAACGGGTCTGCCGGATGTCGGGAAGCCCCCGGACCGAAGCGTCGGCGATGAGCCACGTACCCTCGCCGATCTGCATGCTTTTGACCTTGGCCGTGAAATCGGCGACCACGCCCGCGACCTCGACATTGACGTTGCTGAAATCGGTATGCCAGCCGCGCAACTTGGGGGCGAAGTAGGCGATGTCGTCCGTCGAGACGGTCGTATTGCGCAGCGCGCCGTCGATGCGCACCTCGCCGATGAAGTCCTTGTACTCGGCCCACGAATCGCCCGCCAGCGAGATATAGGGAATCTGGACGTTCGAACGGCCCGTCACGACAGAGACGTCCTCGAAACCCATGCAGCCGTTGGTCAGGTAGAACCGCCCGGCGAAGCGGTCGAGGGCGAAGCCGCTGCGCTCGCGCGCCGAGAGGGTTTCGATGGTGGTGTAGATGGACTGCCCGTCGATGGTGAAGTCGTTCACATATGCCGTGATGCCGTAGAGGTGCATATGGCTGAAGTCGATGCCGAACTCCGGGTCGCGGCGGTCGAGCCGCTCCAGACAGAGGTCCATATTCTCGATCGACGCCTTGCGCAGCGACAGGCGGAAGTTGCCTTTCTTGGGTTTGTCGGGGTTGCTGATACGATTGACGATCTGCTTGATGTTCATCTCCCCGCCGGGCGTCTCGCGCAGGTAGAGCTTGGCGTCGGCGATCTCGCCGCGGCTCAGCGAAAGACCCCCGCCGAAGATGCCCAGTCCGGTGACGAAGGCGTCGATACGGCCCACGTAGAGCAGCGTGTCGCGCTGGTAATCCTCGACATAGAAACCCTTGATCTTGACCCTGCTGAAAAGCCCGATGTCCACGCGGTCGATGCTGACGGTGGTTTCGAGCTTCTTCGACGCCATGCGCACGGCTTTCTGCACCACGTAGTTCTGCACGGCCGGAATGTCGAGCAGCAACGAGAGCGCCAGAGGCAGAATTATCAGCAACAATACAGCGGCCGATAACACCTTTCCCAATATTTTTATACCTTTGCGCATTGATAGGTCGTTATAACCTGCAAATTTAACTAAAATAGTTAAAAAAAACGAAAAACCGGATGGATATTACAATTCTCGGCATCGAATCCTCGTGCGACGATACGTCGGCTGCCGTGATCCGCAACAACCTGCTGCTGTCGAACGTGATCGCCTCCCAGGCCGTGCACATAAAATACGGCGGCGTGATCCCCGAACTGGCTTCGCGGGCGCACCAGCAGAACATCATTCCCGTGGTGGACACGGCGCTCAAGGAGGCCGGACTGACGCCCGAAGAGATCGACGCCATCGCCTTCACGCGCGGCCCCGGACTGCTGGGTTCGCTGCTGGTGGGCGTGTCGTTCGCCAAGGGGCTTTCCATCGCGCACAACATCCCGATGGTCGAGGTCAATCACCTTCAGGGACACATACTTTCGCATTTCATCGACCTTCAGGACCGCGCGCTGCCGCACCCCGGATTCCCGTTCCTCTGCCTGCTCGTGAGCGGCGGCCACACGCAGATCGTGCGCGTGGATTCTCCCCTCGAAATGGAGATCATCGGCACGACGATCGACGACGCCGCGGGCGAAGCCTTCGACAAGTGTGCCAAAGTGATGGGACTGCCCTACCCCGGCGGCCCGGTAATCGACAAACTGGCCAAGGAGGGCGATCCGAAGGCGTTCCGGTTCGCACGGCCCCACGTAGACGGATACGACTACTCGTTTTCGGGGCTCAAAACCTCGTTCCTCTACACGCTGCGCGACGCCGTGGCAAACGATCCCGGTTTCATCGAGAACAACAAGGCCTCGCTCTGCGCTTCGCTGCAGAAGACGATCGTCGAAATCCTGCTGGACAAGCTGGTGCGGGCCTCGAAGGACCTCGGCATCCGCGACATCGCCATCGCGGGCGGCGTTTCGGCCAACTCAGGACTGCGCAACGGGATCGTCGAAGAGGGCCGCAGGCGCGGCTGGCGCACGTTCCTGCCGGAATTCAAGTTCACGACCGACAACGCGGCGATGATCGCCATGGCGGGTTACTACCGCTACCAGCACGGCGACTTCTCGTCGCTCGACGTCTCGCCCGTGGCGCGGCTGCAGGAGCTGTAGGAGCCGGACGCGGAAACGGCAGAAACCGGACGCCGAAGCCGCATGAGCCGGATGCAGCCGGCCACAAAAAAGCTCCCGGCCGAACGGCCGGGAGCAGGTCCGGAAGACGCGGAAAAGCACTCCGCGCTTCCACAAAAGCGATCTATTTAGAATGCAAGGATCGGACGGGCGATACCGTCGTAATCGATATACTCGCACATAAGCTCCACCAGATGTTTCTCGGAACCGCCGATATGAATGATACATGCCGTCTCGCCGGGTTCAAAGCAGGTCGTAGCCCACAGCGTACAGGTATTGTAATGGGTGCCGTCCGTCACGAACAGCTCCTCCTTCTGATCGGCGGGAATCATCGCAAGCGTCTCGTTGAATTTCGCAATCACGTCATAGCTTACATTTTCGGAGTTGTAACCGTAATAGACATTATAACTCGAAGTCTGCCACTCTTTCAGAAGCAGAGCAGCTTCATGGCCGCAGAGATTGGCCACCATATCCCATAACTGCCCGGTGCTCGGCAGGAACCAGCCGCTCGACGTTTCGGGAGCCGGGAGCGAGAAATTATTAACCGTCAAATCGAAAGCAGGGCACCATGTAGCAAGGTTCGGTCCATAATCGGATACGGTTTTCATCGTCTCTTCGTAACCATTGACATTGCCATACCACGTGCTTGCAATTTTCGCTTTCGGAGTGCTTGCGAAATCATTGTCGGTAGAATACTGAACCGTCTGGCTGTCGGCGCTATGGGCATTTTTCACAGCCACGACATACCCGTGCGTATAGCCCTTCTCCTTGTCGCCGGCGGCGATCCGGTTTTCGTCCGTCTGGCAGACGATGCCGATAACGGTCTTACCGGCGACGGGAGCGGGTTTGGTGTCGGCCCAGACGGGATTCAGTCCGTCGGCCTCGATGCTTACCAGTCCGCCGTCGCTCCACGTACCGTCGGAATAGTAATAGTCGCCGATCTTCGGCGCAACGTAAGCCACCGTCACCGTGCAGGTCGCCTTGCTCTCGCCCACGCTGGCGGTAATAGTGGCCTCACCGGCGGCAAGAGCGGTGACGACACCGTCCTCGACCGTCGCAACTACCTCGTCGTCAGAAGACCAAACTACCGCTACGCCGTCCTGCAGGGGGGGGGGTAACGGTCGCTACGAGCGTTTCGGAAAACCCGACATTGAGATTCAATTCCGTCCGGTCGAGCGTCACGACCGTTTCGGGGACCTTCTTCTCATCGTCGTCGCAGGCGAAAAACACCAGCGATGCAGCCATCAGCAAAGCTGATTTCCTTAAAAAGTTTCTCATAAAACAAGTTTTAAGAATTAATAATACGGCAGTACCGACAGCAGTCTCTCCGGACTCACGACAAAAAGCCCAGTAATGTTTTCGATGATCGTCCGGCAAAACACCATCAATAACCTAACCGGGAGTCAAATATAATAAAAAATCAACCCGGTGGAACGCGGATGCCGGAAAAAATTCACGGTCAAATAAAAAGCCCCTAATAAATTAGGGGCTGAAAAGGCAGGCGTCCGGGAACGCCTGCCGAAATATTATCCCGCAAACCGGGAGGGGGCTTATCTTGCGCCGAAGAGTTTTTCCTTCAGCGAAAAGTTATCGTACTCTTCCCGGAGCGCGGCCATCAGGTCGCGCACCGACTGAATCTTCTCGGCGCGCCATGCGTTGGCGCCGCAGAAGGCGTAGCCGTTCTGCAGCTTGCCTTTGAATGCGTTGTAGAGCGCCAGCATGATGCAGTAGGGACTGTGCGTCACGTCGCAGGTCTTGATGCAGTCGAACGGGCAGTTCTTGGGGCGTTTAAGCCCCTCTTTCACCCGGTCGAGGAACGAGCTGTGGATCGCCCGCCCCGGCATGCCGACGGGACTTTTGATGATCTCGATGTCCTGCGGTCTGGCGTCGAGATAGGTCTGCTTGAAGGCCGGATCGGCATCGCACTCCTCGGTGGTCACGAAGCGCGTGCCCATCTGCACGCCGTCGGCGCCCAGCTGCATGATGCGGTAGATATCCTCGCCGGTATAGATGCCGCCGCCCGCGATGACGGGAATATGGCAGTCGTGTTCGGCACCGAAAGCGCGCACCTCGGCGACGATTTCGGGAACGAGGGCTTCGAGCGAAAAATGCTCGTCGGCGAGCTGCTCCTCCTTGTATCCGAGGTGACCGCCCGCCTTGGGACCTTCGACGACGATGGCGTCGGGGATGTACTTGTACTCCGAGAACCACTTCTGACACAAAAGTTTCGCCGCACGCGCCGACGACACGATCGGGGCCAGCTTGGTCTTGGCGCCCTCCGTGAGGAACGACGGCAGGTTGAGCGGCAGCCCGGCGCCCGAAAAGATGATGTCGGCCTTCTCGGCGACGGCGGTCTTCACCATGTCGGCGAAGTTCGACATGGCGACCATGACGTTTACGCCGACGATGCCCCGCGTGGCTTCGCGGGCCTTGCGAAGCTCCTCCTTAAGCCCCCAGATCGAGGCGGCGCGGTAGTCTTTCGAATAGTTGTTGTAGATGGCTCCGAGACCTGCCGACGAAATGACGCCGACGCCGCCCTGATTGGCGACGGCCGAAGCCAGTCCGGAGAGGGATATGCCTACGCCCATGCCGCCCTGCACGATGGGGACGGTGGCGAGCAAATTTCCGATTTTCAATGCTTTCATGTTAAATTGGGATTAGTGCGAACTAAATAACCATGGGGCCAAAGGTACGAAAAATCGGGGCGATTGGTTCCGCACGGGAAGATAATTTAACGCAGGCTTCACATTGCGCCGCCGCAGCGGCCGCCTTTTCGGGGCGGGAAGCCGCGGCCGGCCGGCTGTCCGGAAGTGAAAAGCGGCATTTTTTACAGGCAAAAAAACGGCGGATATCGCTTTTTTTTCTAACTTGGAAGCGCAAACGTCACTCAACCGCTAACCTTTAAATCGACAAGCATGAAAAAACTTCTCTTTCCGGCTCTGGCCCTTATGCTGTGTATTCCGACCCTCTCCGCCCAAAGCAGGGGTGACAAATATGTCGGCGGAATAATCGGCATAACGACGACGTCGATCAGCATCGACGGCTCCTCCGCATCGCAGACGACATTCGGATTTGCACCCGAATTCGGTTATTTCGCATCCGACCGACTGCGCGTCGGCGGCTCGATCGGCTACCAACTGATTTCATCCGACGGCGAAACGACGCACGGGCTGACGGCAGGTCCCAGCCTCGCCTATTACGTCAGACTGTGCGACCGCTTCTACTATACGCCGCAGCTGGCCGTGGGATTCGCGTTCGCATCGACGGACGGGACCAGCGGATACGGCTTCGATGCAGGATTGTCGCTCGGAGCGTTCGAAATCAGGCCGTCGGCCCATATCGGACTCTCAGTCAGCCTTTTGACGTTGGACTACAGCTACCTGTCATATTCGGGAACGGGTGTGAACGGGGTCTCTTTCCAGCTCGGAATCAGCCCGACGGTCGGTTTCAAATACTACTTTTAGGCCGCAAAAACCCGATCCCGACCTACAGAAACCGCACGCCCCGCACGCGGCTCCGGCTGCGGTCGGCGGCTTCGCGTTCGACGATGCCCGTCACCACGTCGGCGGCATCGTGCCAGCGGTTGGCGCGAAAACGGCGACGGTAGGTGGTCAGGTGGGCGTAGAGTTCGGGCCAGCGGAAATTCCAGCCCCGCGGCCACCGCAGGAGGTGAAGCGCAGTGGCCGAATTGGAGAGGATGCGGGCCTCCTTGTTGCCTCCCTGATGAAACCATTCGATGCGCACGCCGGGCGAGAGCGACTGCACGGCGCGGGCGAAGCCGCGGCCGCCGTTGTTGCTCTCGACGGCCGCCTGCCGCGTGTCGGAGCGCAGCAGCATCTCGGCGACCAGCGGTTCGGAGACCTCCATCGGTTCGCGCGTATAGACGGCGTCGGTGATGTAGATAGCCCCGTCGGCATCGACCGCGTACGAGAGCGAACAGAGGTAGTCGTCGCCCGTATCGGCCGTGTCGGTATAGTTGCCGCGGCGGACGATCTCGTGCGGCAGATCGTCGTACTCGGCGAAATTCAGCCCGTATAAAAGCCCCTCGCGCGAGGAGGGATGCCCCTGATACATGCTTTCGAACTGCAGCGGATCGAGCCGCCGCTTGGCTTCGAGCAGGGCGCGGCCCTGCTGCTGCTCCCACAACGCCGCACCCGGCATGCGCGGGTCGATTCCGGTCGGCGGCGAGGATTTGAGCGCTTCGAAGTTCAGGTGCAGCCACGTGTCGGCGGGCAGGCCGTCGAGCTGCGCCCACTCCCTCAGCTCCGCGACCGGTTCGCGGGCCGTGAGCGTGCCGATCAGGTCCTCTTCGTGCCAGCGGGTGAAGACGATCAGCTCACGCGAAGCATTGTGCATGCGGGTGCGGACCACCGACGTATACCACTCCCAGCAGTTGGCGCGGATGAGCGGCGAATTGGCTTCGAGGGCGTCCTTGTAGAGGTCGTCGAGGATAAAACAATCGACGCGGTTGCCCGTGAGCGAACCTTCGCGGCCCACCGAAAGCAGGCCGCCCCGGCAGCCGATGATCTCGACCTCGTCGGCCGTGCGGATATAGCTGGGCGGCTTGGAACCCTGCTTGATGGTCGTCGCGGGGAAGAACGCGGCGTACTCGCGCGACTCGATGATACGCTGGACACGGCGGTTGAATTTCGACGCCAGCGCTCCCGAATAGGAGGCGATCGCCACGCGCTGATCGGGGTCCAGCCCCAGCACATAGGCCGGAAGCAGGGTCGTGGCGCCGACGCTTTTGCCGTGCTGGGGCGGCATGGTGACGATCAGCCGCCGGACGCGGCCCGCGGCGAAAGCTTCGAGCACGCGGTAATAGGCCCGGTGGAAAGGCTGCAACTCCAGAAAGGGATAGACTCCGAGGGCGAACCGCTCGAACGAAGGAAGGTCCGCCGGGCCGGAAACTGCCGAGGTGACGCCGGAAAGCGAGGACAAGGAGGCGGAAGCAAAGCGAGCAGGACCGGAAGGAGCAGAACCGGAAGGAGCAGAACCGGAAGGAGCGAAATCCGACGGCGCAGAATTGGGAAGAACGGAATCAGACGGCGCGAAACCGGACGAAGCGGAACCGGTGCCGCAAGCACCGGAAGCCAAAACATCGGAGCCGGAGAGAGGTTCGCCGGGGAGCCGATCACCGGGGAGAGATTCACCGGAAAAAGATGCACCGGAAAGCGGATCGCCGGAAAGTGATTCGCCGGAAAGTGATTCGCCGGAAAGTGATTCGCGGAGCAAAAATTCGCCGGCGAGAGGATTTGCAGGATAATCCGGCGCGAGAATGCCGGCCGGAACAAAAACCTCTGCGGAATCGGCTTCCGCAGAGGACAATTTGGATTTCAAGACCATTTGTAGAAATTTTGAACCCATGCGCGGCGCCGCGGCGGGAGGTTCGAAGAGAAAAAGAGCGTTCCGGCGGGCTGCGCCGCGCCAAGGAAGGGTAAATGCCGGAACGAACGAGGCGGGAAGCCGGAGGGCGCACGGCCTGCGGCCGGGGAGCGGCCCGATGCAAAGCGGGGATCGGGCGGTTGCCCACACCGGCGGCAGGACATGCCCACGGCAGGGATCAGACAAAGCGCTTCATCTCGGAAAAATCGAAATCGTTCAGCATTTCGCCCTCCGCCGAGAAGGTGTGAAACTCCCACCATACGGGCACGAGGTCCGAAACAGGCTCCGCATCGCCTTCGGGCTGCGAGAGCCGCATCCGGTAGACGATGACCGACGCCGTAAAACGGCAGTCCGTATCGCCGAAACGGAATGCGAGCGATCCCGAAAAGTAGTTTTCCCCGTCGACAGCATCCGCCAAACGCGCCGCCACCTCTTGATAAAGTTCAGGTGAAACCGAATACATAGTTGATAATTAGCAGGATTTTTGCAAAATAATTTGCATGTACAAATAAATTGTTTAACTTTACAGCACAAATATAGGTTCAAAATTTGAATTTCCAATCGAAAAATACAATTTTTTGATATAAAATTTTCCGATTAAAAGCTATGAACACGCGGGTAAAATTGATACGAAAACAGCTGGGCATGACGCAAGAACAATTGGCTCAGCATCTTGGCATCGGCAAAGCGGCCCTTTCGATGATCGAAACGGGGAAAGCCGGACTCTCGGCCCGGAACCGCAACATATTGGTTCAGGAATTGAACGTAAACCCCGAATGGCTGGAGAGCGGCAAAGGCAACATGTTCAACGCCGAACCCGACCTGACGGCCTACAGACTCCGCACGGACAATTCGCTGCCGCTGCAGAGCGTGCCGCTCTACTCGATCGAGGGGACGGCGGGACTGGTGCCGCTGTTCACGGATCAGGCGCAGGCCAAACCCGTGAACTTCATCCACATCCCCAACCTGCCGAAATGCGACGGCGCGATATATATAGTGGGCGACTCGATGTATCCGCTGCTCAAAAGCGGCGACATCGTGCTGTACAAGCAGCTGGGCAACATCGACGACATATTCTGGGGCGACATGTACCTGCTGTCGATCGACATCGACGGCGAAGAGTACGTCACGGTGAAATACATCCAGAAATCCGACCGCGAGGGTTACGTCAAACTCGTCAGCCAGAATCCCCACCACGCCGACAAGGAGGTTGCGCTCAGCCGCATCCGCGCGATCGCGCTGGTCAAGGCGAGCATCCGGATGAATTCGATCCGATAGCGGCGGCCCGCCGGCCGGCACCGAAGGCCCGCAAAAAATTCACGCCGTAAAAATCCGAGGGAAGAGGCATTCGTGTGGGTGGGGCCGGGAAAGGACCGGGCAGGAATCAGAGAAGAATCGAGGCAGATCAGGGAGAAGCCGGGACGGGATCCGAAAAGGCCGGGAACGAAAATTCGGAACGGGAACGATGCGGAAATGCGGAAGCGCCGCCCAAAAGGCAGCGAAACGGCGGCTGGAAAACAGGACAAAACAGAGCAGAACAAACAGAACAAAACAAGCCGAAAAGACCGGAACGGTCCAACCGGAGCAACAACCTGAGGAAAAAATTCGTATCTTGCCGGAAACAAAGACGACCCAATATGGAACTCTCCGATAAAAAATTCGCGGTGCTGATCGATGCGGACAATATCTCACACCGGAAAATCAAAGACATACTCGACGAAATAGCCAATTACGGAACGCCGACGATCAAGCGGATCTACGGCGACTTCACCGATCCGAAATTCGCGGCATGGAAAAGCATTCTGCTGGAGAACTCGATCACCCCGATTCAGCAGTATGCCTACACCACAGGCAAGAACGCAACGGATTCGGCGCTGATAATCGACGCGATGGACATCCTGCACAAGGAGTCGGTCAACGGCTTCTGCATCGTATCGAGTGACAGCGACTATACCCGTCTGGCGAGCCGCATCCGCGAATCGGGCCGCGAGGTGCTGGGCTTCGGCGAAAAGAAAACGCCGAAACCGTTCATCAAATCGTGCGACAAATTCATCTACGTCGAGATTCTCGGACAGCCTGCCGCTCCGACGCCGGCACTTGCGCCTGCACCGGGTACCGCTCCGGCTGCGACACAGGCCCCGGCAGCGAAAGCCGCACAAAAAAAGACATCCGCCAAAAGACGTCAGACGTCTGACACGCAGGCCCCCGGAACGCCGGAAGCCGCCGCAGGCAAAAAAACCGCTCCGGCTCCGGGACAGACTCCGGGTGTGGTTCCCGCTTCGGAGCTGCCTCAGGTTACGGTTCAGGCTCAGACTCTGGACCCTGCGCAGTCCCAATCGATCATCCGTCCGATAGACGACGATTTCAAAGACCTGCTCGCCAATACCATAGAAGACGCCGCCGACGACAGCGGCTGGGCATTCCTCGGCATCGTCGGCAGTGTCCTGACCAAGAAAATGCCCGACTTCGACCCCCGCAACTACGGTTACAAAAAACTTTCGCTGCTGGTGAAAGCCCTCTCCGAGGCAATCGAAACCGAAGAACGACTGTCCGCAAACAAAGAGCAGAAGTTCATTTACGTCCGGAACAGAACAAGGTAAACGCTCCTTCCGCCGACCACCCGTCCGGCGGAAGGATACTCCTCAACCCCAGCCGCACAATTACGCGGCAAAAAGAAGTTGCGGGATTTTCCGCCAGCCGGAACCGTTCCGCCCCTGCCATGACCATAATACGCAAACCGCCGGGCAAAACAGCCCGGCGGTCTGAGTATCGAAACAAATCAACAGTCCAACGCGACAGCAAGCGCCTTCGCATGATTCATACGGATCACGCCTTCCCGTTCTTCGACACTGGACGGCGGCATTCCAAAAAAATTTAAAAAACTCCCCGCTTTCGAATTCATGCAGAAACGGGCGTTTTCCGAACGAAACAAAAGCCGGAATCCGCCAATTACGCACATATTATCACCGAAAACAAAAACGCCCGCACAAAAAGCCGCAGGAAAACCCCGAAAAAAGTCATCTCCGGGGAACAAACTGACAATAAATTTATATATTTGCAATATTGTTTTTCTAAACCCTACTAATCCGAAACAAGACATGGAGAAAACCAATGTACGGGAGTTGCAGGATGTCGTGATTCGCTTCTCAGGAGACTCAGGAGACGGCATGCAACTCACGGGTACGCTCTTTTCAGACACTTCGGCCCTGCTCGGAAACGGCATCTCGACCTTTCCGGACTACCCCGCCGAAATTCGTGCGCCGCAGGGAACCGTGGCCGGCGTATCGGGATTTCAGGTACACTTCGGCAGTCACCGCGAACTCAACCCCGGCGACTACTGCGACGTGCTCGTAGCCATGAACCCCGCAGCGCTCAAAGCCAACCGCAAATGGCTCAAGCAGGGCGCGACGGTGATCATCGACGGCGATTCGATCACCGAAGAGCATCTCAAGAAAGCGGGATTCGCCACGCTCGACCCGATCGCGGAGCTCGGACTGGACGAATACAACGTCGTCATCCCCGACATCACGTCGATGACGCGCGAAGCGCTCAAGCAGACCGGACTGGACAACAAGGCCGTGGTCAAGTGCAAGAACATGTTCGCGCTGGGCATCTGCTTCTACCTCTTCGACCGTCCCGAAGCGTACGCATACAAATATCTGGAGACCAAATTCGCACGGAAAAATCCGGTCGTGGCAGAAGCCAACAAGCTGGCTATCGACGCGGGCTATAACTATGCGGCCAACACCCATCAGTTCGCCAATACCTACACCGTGTCCCCGGCGCCGCTCGAAAAGGGCACCTACCGCACCATCAACGGCAACGTGGCGACGGCATGGGGCCTGTGCGCCGCCGCCGAGAAAGCCGGGCTGCCGCTCTTCTGCGGTTCGTATCCGATCACTCCGGCGACGGTCATCCTCGAAGAGCTCGCCAAGCGCAAGGACCTCGGCGTGAAGACCGTGCAGGCCGAAGACGAGATCGCGGGCATCTGCACCGCCATCGGCGCGGCATTCGCCGGCAATTTCGCGGTGACGACCACGTCGGGTCCCGGACTCTCGCTCAAGAGCGAAGCGCTGGGACTGGCCGTGATGACCGAGCTGCCGCTGGTGGTCGTGGACGTACAGCGCGGAGGCCCCTCGACGGGTCTGCCGACCAAAACCGAGCAGAGCGACCTCTCGCAGGCCCTTTACGGCCGCAACGGAGAGTGCCCGGTGATCGTCGTGGCGGCATCGTCGCCCAGCGACTGTTTCCACTATGCGTTCGAGGCCGGACGGCTGGCGATGGAGCACATGACGCCCGTGATCCTGCTCACCGACGGCTTCATCGCCAACGGCTCGGAGCCGTGGCGCATTCCCTCGATGAAGGACTACCCGGCAATCCAGCCGCCGATCGTAGACGACGCGCCCGAAGGCGGATTCATGCCCTACGTGCGCGACGAAAAGCTGGCCCGCGGCTGGGCGTTCCCCGGCAAGGTGGGACTGGAGCACCGCGTGGGCGGTCTGGAAAAAGACTGCGTGAAAGGCTGCATCTCGCACGACCCGTCCAACCACCAGAAGATGGTCTCGACGCGCGCAGCAAAGGTGGCCAAGGCCGCGGACGACATTCCCGCACAAACCGTATGGGGCGACCCGGAAGGCGACCTGCTCGTCGTGGGATGGGGCGGAACGCGCGGACACCTGCAGAACGCCGTCGATCAGATGCGCGCCGAAGGCAAACGCGTGTCGCTCGCACATTTCAACTACATCAACCCGCTGCCGCACGGCGTGCGCGACATCTTCGCGAAGTTCCGCCGGATCGTCGTCTGCGAGCTGAACGAAGGTCAGTTCGCCAACTACCTGCGCCAAAACCTGCAGGAGTTCCGCTACGAACAGTACAACAAGTGCGAGGGCCTGCCCTTCACGGTCGTAGAACTGAAAGAAAAATTCGAATCCTTATTGAAGTAACGCCATGGCAGAATACAAATACACCCCAGCGGATTTCAAAAGCGATCAGGAGGTACGCTGGTGCCCCGGATGCGGTGACCACGCCATCCTCAACGCCGTGCAGCGCGCGCTGCCCGAAATAGCCGACGCCACAGACACGCCGCACAACATGTTCACGTTCGTGTCGGGCATCGGATGCTCATCGCGCTTCATCTACTACATGAAAACCTACGGGTTCCACTCCGTACACGGCCGCGCAAACGCCGTGGCGACGGGCGTCAAGGTCGCCAACCCGCGGCTCAACGTCTGGGTCACCACCGGCGACGGCGACTCGCTGGCCATCGGCGGCAACCACTTCATCCACGCCATCCGCCGCAACGTGGACCTCAACGTCAT
>ENA-UOJD01000796-UOJD01000796.1-human-gut-metagenome-genome-assembly--contig:-P48-NODE-796-length-39267-cov-8.703815_pt1 | contig 39267 bp, 67 predicted proteins | sample MGYA00242342_ERZ723889 | MGnify/ENA metagenome assembly ERZ723889 | reverse complement strand
ATGTATATACTTTGAGATTTATTCCCATTATATATTGAGATTAATTTTAAAAAAACAAAATAAATAACATAGAATAAAATTAAAGAATTTGCAATTATAATTAAAGCATTAGTTTTATCTTGAAAAAAAACATCTTTAAGAGGTGATTTATTAAATAAATCTGAATTTACATTTACCAAATCATCCATTTTTTCAAATATTTCATCATCCAAAGATTTAAAAAGTTTTTGTGATACGGTATTTAAGGAATTTATTATATTTTGTGCATCCATATATTATTTTAATACAGATTCTACAAACTTAATTATAATATCTATTGAAATAATTATACCGTAACATACTATTGCATTTATTATTACTTTTTTACCTTTAGACATTTTTTCTTCATCGCCAAAACTTAATTTACGCATTAAAACACCTGTTGCAATAGCTACTCCTGCTGCAGGTGCCGCTAATTTAACCAAATATGACTGTATACTTTTTAAAGCAGAATTTAGTTTGTTAACAAGAGTTGGTGTTTTAGCACTTGCACAATACACTGTTGAACAAACAAAAAATATACAACAAACTATTAAACATATAATTATTATTTTTTTATAACTTTTATTCATTACTATCATCCTCCCATATTTTAAATTTAATTTTTTCATACAAGTTAATTTTATATCCATCCGATAACATGCACATAGCTTCAAAAGTATTTAATTTTTGCGTAAAAAAATCATAAGTATATTTTTCTTGCATTACCTCATTTTCAGAATAACTTTCTGAAAAATCAGACTTATATGAAATTAACTTATTAGCAAAAATATTATATCTAGTATTTTTGCCATTTTCTGTATATGATTTACTTTTATTTAATATTTTTTCTTTACCAAGAATTGAAATTATTCTTTGAATTGTAAAGTAATCATCATTTCTAAACCATATTTTATTTACAAAATTTTGTATTATTACATCAGCCAAATGTTCATCTAAAAGCGAATTTACAAGAGATGAATAACTTTGCATGCTTATAACATTAATACATTTATACTCTCTTGAAAGTGAAAAGAAATTACCATCTTGAGCATTACAAACCTCCTGATATTCATCACAAAGAAAAAACACAGATTTATCTTTTTTATGATTACCTAAAATTTCTCTTTGAAATTTTAATTTTAAATATGTTGCTATTATTTTAGATAATTTTTCATTATTTGCTATATCAAGTGATAATACATAGATTTTATTAGAAAGAAATCTTATATTTGAAACTCTATTAGAACAAAATTTTTTAGAGTATTTTACACTAGACATAAAAACTGATGTCATTCTTGTAATCTCAGCCCTTATAATTCCAAAGGTTCGATCATCAAGTCCTAAATAATCATTATTTATATTTAAAATTGCACTATTTAACTCAAATAATTTTTCATCAGAAAATTCATTTCTTAGAATCCTATCTTTTATATTTAATAATTTTTCTTTTAAATATTCTTTATTTATTACCAAATTATGAATTTCAGAAAAATTCAAATTTCCATTATTATATACTCTAATTAAGGTTATAAAATCTCTGATGTATTCTTCTGCTTTATCTAACCAAAAAGGTTCATTTTCCTTACTATTTGATATTAGTGTAAGTACCTTTTTTACAATACTTGCAAGTTCCATACTAGATAAGTTAGGTTCATTAAGTGGATTATATATTGTATTATCATTTAAAGAAATATACTCTATGTCTTCTTGTCTTAAATGCTTTTTTGCTATTTTATTAACTGTATCTACAAAATTACCTTTTATATCAATAATCAATCCTCCTAAGTTATTTTTAATTAAAGAATCTAAAATGTTTGAAATTGCTGTACTTGTTTTTCCAGATCCAATACTTCCTGTTATTAATATATTTTGATAAAGTCCTTTTTCTTTTATAAAAACATTCTCTTCATTATATTCTCCAATGTAAACAGATAAAGGAAGTTCTTTTTTATTTAATAATTTATTGTTATTTATTTCACTATGTGAGTTAAACCAGGAATAAAGTTTATAAATCTGAAAAAAAATAAAAAAGAAAAATAAAGTATAATACAAGATTTTAAAGTATATATAATAATTAGATAAAATATTTACAATATCTATTGTTTTGTTAAAAAGATTTATGAATAAAACATTAGAAATTAAAAATTTGTATGAAATAGATATTTTAAAAATCAATATTACAGTTGATATACCAAAGCAATTAATCACCTTTTTATACCAACTGGGTGGATTATATATAAAACTTTTAAGATGAAAAATGAATTTAAAATTAGTATAGTCCAAGTTGCAAGTTATATTCTTTTTACTATTAATATGCCTATTCAACTTACCTCCTATTATTGATAGACTAACGTTGTTTGTAACAAGGAAATATAACTTATAAAGAAAAAACAAAAAGAAAAAAATAAATTCAAATAAATATAACAAAATAAACCAACATACAAATTGTAAAATTATATATTTTTTAAATCAATAGATTTTCATTATTTCTACATTGTTAGATAAAAATAGAACATTTTCGACAGTAATTTTTACAATTTTAAACTTTTTTAGAAAATTTTTAACTTTTTTTCAAAAAATCATTGACATTTAACAAAAAATAATGTATTATATATTAGCAATACATTTTGTGGGCCATTAGCTCAGTTGGCAGAGCACTTGACTTTTAATCAAGTTGTCCGCAGTTCGAATCTGCGATGGCTCACCACTTTTTTTATTGGCCCGTTGGTCAATCGGTTAAGACACCGCCCTTTCACGGCGGAGTGAGGAGTTCGACTCTCCTACGGGTCACCAATGTATTGTAAATGCTTGAATAGCTCAGTTGGTAGAGCAACGGTCTTGTAAACCGTAGGTCGTCAGTTCGACTCTGACTTCAAGCTCCATTAAAATACATTAATATCAAGCCTTTCGTAAAGATTGGCTTGATATTTTTTTATATTTTATTTTACCATTTTGTACTATTTTTTACTTGTTTTTTCTAAAAAATTTCCCCAAAATTTCCCCAAGATTTTATCAATTAGTAAGATTTTTTCTTACTATTTTAAAAAACAAAGAGCAGTAACTTAATACTGCTCTAATTTATTTTGTAATTCATCTATTTCTTGACTTAAATGTATTATCACTTTACTACTTAATTTCTTTTTTAATACAAGTTCATTTAATTTATTTTTCTTCTTATTAAGTGATAGTAGTATATTATATTTATTCATTTTATCACTTCCCAATTTTATTATATCATTTTTATGTATACTTGTATATGCTTTCGACAAATGTAGACAGGTTACAACTTATTTTATTATTATAATATTGTATTTTATGTGTAATAATGTTATAATGTTGCTGGTGATAACATGTCTATTTTTAAAGAACATTTTATAAAATATGTTGCAATAACTTTAATTTCAATATTTATAATTATATCTTTTACTTTAGGAATTGATGTCTACACTAATATGAATAACCAAGAAATAACTCAAACAATCCTTATTTGGGGCATCACTTTAGATAATATTTTATCAATTTTTACTATATTTGGAATAATTATTGGAGCTATTTGGGCTATGTATCAATATGACAAAAATAAAAGATTAAAACAACAAGAAAAGGGTAGTTTAATAGCAATGAAATTTTCTGAAAAATTGATAGACGAAATTTCAATTGTTAATGGTGTTTTATCTAAAATTAAATTTATAGAAAAATATGTTTTAAGTATTAATCCTGAACATATTTCAAAATTTGATACAAATGAACTACTATCTGTTATATCAAAAAAACAAATAATTAAGGACTATCTTAATATAATTAATTCCGAAGATGTTCAAAATAAATATGAAAAATATTTGGACAAATGTTTTTCTGAACCAGAAAAAAAGAAATTCCCCCCTAAATTTTATCATTTGATAACAAACTTATTAAATGAATTAGAATATATTTGTATGGATATAAGTAGTAATACTGCAGGTTCACAATATATTTATCCATCTTTACATCAAATATTCTTAGATACTGTACATATTTTATATATTAATATTGCTATCCAAAATAATAATTATCCTGATAAATATTATATAAATATCATCCAAGTCTACAACGACTGGAATTATATGAGAAACAAGGAACAAGATGAGTATAACAATGTAAAAAATAAAATTCAAAAAATAAATAAAAGTACTAACAAAAAGATAGAAAGAATAAATAAAAGAAAGAAAAAAGAAACTGAAAAAATCAGAAACAAGAGACCAAAAGCAGTCTAATCCTCAGACTGCTTTTCTTCTTTATCTTTATCTTGATTATTATCTTTTAAAAAACCTTCATTTCCAAAAACTATTTTATTGTATGTGTTCATCCAATTTTGAAACATTTCATATTCCTCCTTATATATAACACAAAAATATTATATATACTATAGTATATTACATTATATTTAATAAGTTATCTAATATTCTATAGCAATTTTATTATATATGAAATTTTATTTTTTTTCAATACTTTTATAAAACATTTTTGTAATTTTTGGTGGTAGGTTAAGCCTACCAATCTTTATTTGCAAGTACCAAAAACTTGGCTATTGTCTAACTTTCTTCTTGCTATATAATTTCTGTTTCCAGATTTGCCGATGTAGCTTATCCAACGATAGCCCTCACTGTCTATATAACTATCGTATTTTACACTTTCACCTTTGTTGTATTGTGCTACAACTTGACCGTTCAAAGATGGACTTCTTCTTACATTCAAGTTATTAACACTTGATGTAAAAGTTCCATTTTGTGCAATTCTACCGCTGTTATTTTGCACAGGTTCTACAATATTACTTTGATTTTTTGGTCTTAAGAATACAAGAGGTGCTAAATAAGTATAATTATGATTTTCTTCTGTAAGTTGTTGTGCTTTCCAATTTTGGTCTAAACTTCTAAATGAATTTACATCTCCTGTACCTAAGCAGATAGCGACATGGCCGTAAGTTCCACCAGTCCACACAGCTATATCTCCTTTTCTTGGTACAAAACTAGGAGTATTATTTATTCTTGTCACATTTTGCATAACATAAGAGTTATTTAGTATTTTTTTAGCACATGTTGCTCCAGTTCTTCCATCTTGCATACCAAGTACTTGTACACAATAATAATTGTATAAATCCATACATTGTTTTCCATACATTCCGTCTTTGTCAATTCCACCTTGATTTTTCATCTTATTTACAAACTCGTTAAACTTCATACTAATCATTCCTTTCTTTTATTAATTTTATTAATTTTATTAAAAAATCAATCTCAAAGAAAATTTTGTCATCTAAATAGTTACTTTTTTCTTCAAACATTGATTTTTCAAAATCTTTTTGATAAATTTTTAATATTTTTATTATATTTTTAGATATCCATTTTTTAGCCAATTTTTGCATAAAAGTCGACCTCCTATACGCCAAAATAAGGCTTTAAAATAAGCAAGGTATAGTAATTACACCTTGCTATTTTTCGCTATTTTCTTGATTTTTAGTTTCTACATTTTTCTGATATTGTGTTCCAAAATAAAATGCAATTATTGTTGTAAATATTGTTAGAAATTGTTCTGCGTTTATTATTTTTCTACACGCTAGTACACAAAATACAAGTGTTAATGCTAATGTTACAATACTCTTAACATCTAGTAGTTTTTTCATACTATCACCTCTTTTCTACAATCCCATTTTTGCTAAAAAATAACCCAAAATTGCTGTTACAATTCCGAGTTATCATTAAGCTCATAACTTTGTCCCAATTTTTTGCGGGTTTATCTTCTATCGACTTTACTCTGTCATCAATCTTATTTACATCTTCTCTCATTGCTTTAGTTTCTGTTGCTATTTCTTTTACAGATGATGTAAGTTCGTATATATTCTCAACTTTATGCTCTAGTGTATCAATTCTCTTATGTGCTTGTTTTGTAGACTCATCTACTCTTACTAACATTTCATTTCCCACTTGCTACACCCCGCTTTCTTCAATTTTTAGTACTTTATATTTTTGAAAAATTTTATTTTCTTTTTCTTCATAATATACTTGCAAATATTCTGTATCTAAATTATAAGAAGTCTCTTCAGTTTCAATTAGTTCTTTATACCCAGCTTCCAAAAAATCTTCATCACGTGGATTTATTACTTGCTTATTATCATATTTAAGTATCTTTTTGTAATTTGCATATATTACTGTTGTTTCATTTATATATTTTACTAACATATTAACTCTCCTTTTCTCCGTATAAGAAATCTCCTGTTCCGCTTGTTGTAGTAAAACTTTTTATTTACTTTGTCATACATACATGCTACGCCGTTCTTGTCCAAAACGGGTATCATATCTCTAATTAATACATCATTATCATATATTTTACAATCATATATATTCATTTTATTTGACTTTGTAATAGTTCCGTGCTGTATTTATTCCAAAAAGTACTAGATTATAATCGCTTTGAAATTCTGTTGTAGATTTTGCTTGATATTCAACATTATCAAAAAATAATTTTCCTTTATCGATTTCAAAATAATGAATATCGTTATCATTATTTGTAATTGTTACTACTCTATTTAGTCCTTTTGAATAATCAAGTCTATAATAACCTAAGTTTGCTGTTTGTCTTTCCATTAACCCAGCAAAAGTTGAATTTCCGGCTGAAATCCTAGCACCAAAGACAAATGTAGTAATAAAGTAAGTTATTTTTGCTCTTGCAATAATTCTTGTGTTGCTATTCGGTTTAAATTCAGTATCAATGTATTGCGTACCATTTGACGCCAAATATTCTAATTCTGTATAATTTTCTTTTTTTACAGACATCATTAGTCTTCTTCTGAAATTAGACATTTGACACCCCCAACAGAACTCCAATATTGTTTACTATACTACATTGATATATTTTGTTTGCTTCAATAGTCGGTGTTTTTAGCCATTTGACTGCATTAGGTAAAGTTAAAGTAGTTGCAGTAGTTCCACTTACAAATTCAAACATATACTCATTTAAAACTGATGTATCTGTTATTGCTGCAAGTGTAATATTTAAACTTGATACTTCACCAAATTTATAGAATTTATTTGGTTGTATTTCTTGCGTACTTGATGTACTTTCTACTACTTGTACTGAATAGTTTTTTCCATTTGGTCCTTGGACTGTGGGTAATTTAACGTACTTACCAGTATTTAAATTCTTTATATATATACAAGCCATTAATCAGATACCTCCTCAATTTCTATATAGTTTTCTTCACTATCATTTACTCCTAAATAAATCTCTTTGGCTTTTATGGCATAATCCATTGTACCTTTTTCATCTACTTGTACCTTTTCTTTACTAACAATTATTTTGCCATCCTCCGCCTTTAAAATTCTTAGTTCAACTTGCTTATTTTTTATTATCATTTTTATACACCTCCTATGATAAAGTCCAACCTTTAGATGTTGCAATTGCTTTTTCTTCATCTGTTAATTTTGTTAAATTAGCTGTTCCAAAATTCATTACCTTAGTTGTAGATGTAGTTGATAAAACTGAAATAATTCCTAACAAACTTTCGTGATTTAATAATGTGCAATGCGAAAAATCAATACTCACATTTATACTTCCTGAAAAAGATATTGTTTCTAGTTGGCTACAACGAACAAACATATAAAGCACTGGTGAGTCCCATTCCTCATAACTTTTTTCGGATACTATAGAAGATATATTTATATTATTAATACTCTTTAGGTTTTCATCATTATTAAAACATGCTTGGGCTGATAACGCATTACTAATATTTATATTATTTAATGTTTGTAAATTTGTACATTCAGAAAACATATAATCAGCATTAATAATATTATTGAAATCCATATTAGGTATTTCAGTGATTCCAGAAAACCTTGTAAATAAAAATTGTCCGCTTACAACATTACTAATATCTATATTAGGAATTTTTTTTATGGAAGATAATATTAAATACATAGCATCTTCAGATTCATTTTGAATACTTTCTGAAAAATAGTCAAATATATTATCACCACTACCAGCAGTTATACTGTCAATTGTATTTGTTAAATTATTACTATTTTGAGTACTAGGCATAGTAGCACCTTTTTCATTTAACTTTGTATATGCTCTCATTATATTTGTTTTTATTCTTTCTATTTCACTTGCAATACTCATTTTAGACCTCCGATAACAAATTTTCTATATTGCCAACTAGTTCGTTTACATATCCTTTTGTTGCATAATTTGATAAATCTTGATGTTTAGTTAAATAACCTGAGTCATTATTAAATGAACTAACATTTTTGGGTATAACTGGAATTACAGTTGAATCTGGTAAGGCTCCTACTTCTTCTGCAGTATATTTAGGTTTAGTAGGCGATTTTGCCCATTCTGGAACAGTTGGGTCTGTTTCAATGGATTCTGTAATAGAAGCATTCAAAACTCCATCTTTATCCATATATAAATTTTTTCCCACTTTTATTAATCCTAATTCAGTAGAACTTGCCACGCCTGGTTTATCTTTTAAATCATTATACGAACCTGTAAATGTATCAGGGGTTTCGTCTGGATTAACCCATATAACATTATCATTTGAAGTAGGCTCAGTTGCTTGTACAACAACGCCAGCATTTCCTTTTTCTCCAATATCTCCTTTTGGCCCTTTAAGAGCTGCTAACTGTTCTTCAGTAAAATCTTCATAAACAAAGGCACTTCCTTTTTCACCTTTTGGGCCAGGAACACCTTGTATTCCTGGTTCTCCTTGAGGACCTTTTAAGTCAACTGAACTTGTTCCACTTGCAGATGTTATTGTAAGTATTGTTCCATTCCAATTATGAGTTGGTGATTTTCCATCCTTCCCATTATCTCCATTTTTTAGTTCAGTAGATGTGGTACCATTTTTATCAGTAACAGATATTAAAGCTCCTTTATCTGTTGAACTAATTTCTACAATTGGACTAAATCCATCTTTTCCACTATCTCCTGAACTTCCTTTTTCTCCCTGCGGTCCTTGAGGCCCAATTTCTCCTCTTTCTCCTTGGGGACCTTGAGGACCTTGAGGACCTGGAGAACCAGTTGCACCAGGTTCCCCCTTTTCACCTTTTAATATATTACTAGTTATACTTGTTGTTATATCTATTACTTTTTCTTCTTCAATTCTTATTTCCATATTTTCACCCACTATTCATTAGCTTTAAATGTTACTTCATCTGTAAGCTCAATGTTCCCAAGTATTAATGTTTTTACTAACTCTCCAGATACAAGTTCAATATCATATACATACGAACCATATTTTAATTCAGCTGTATCTTCATGGCCTAAAGTTATAAAATAATAATCTCCTTTGTTAATAATATCTCCATTTGAATAACGTTTTTGTAATACTATATTAGTTTGATTATAATTATTTTTAACAGTAAAATATAATTCATCTTCCCCTGTTAATTTTAAAATATTATCCGCGGAATCAACTAATTTAAATTTAAAGCTAAATGTATCACCTCTAATAAATTCAAAATCCATAAATTTCTGTTACACTCCCTTCCTATTTAAATAATCAACTAAATAGTCTAAATAATCATATATTTTTTTATTATCTAAATCATATTTTTGTATTAAACCCTCAACAGAAGTTGGTTGCAATCGGTCTTGAGCAATAGTTTTATTATTTCTTACTGCTTTTTCAATCATAATTTACCTCCTAAGACAAACAAAGGGACTTTTTTATAGTTCCTTTATTTATATAATTCATTCCATATTTGTTCTTTTCTTTCCTTACTTATTTTTAAGTTATTAATATATGTATGTATTTCTGATTTATAATTTTTTCCATAACTACTGTTACACTTTGTAAATAATATTTTCTTTTGGGTTGAACTTAAACTTAAAGAATTTATATAGTTAAAAATAGCCTTCTTTTTACTTCCAGATATTGTTTTGCCTGACGAATTTTTTTTCCCTTCTATTTTGCCAATCTTACTATAAAAATCATTTAAGGTATTAACGGGTATACCTGCATCAATGTACATCATATATTTTTCCCTTTCACTAATACCTTTGTCATTTCTTTTTCCTGATTGTTGCATATAAGTTAAATAATTACCATTTAATTTTTTCAAATCTGATACATTAGGTTTTACGTCAGTATCTGTTAAAAGTGATAACATCATATTTTTTTGATTATCATTAGCATCCATATTAATTATATATTTTGCTTTTTTAGCATTTGCCGAGCCAGATATAGCCTTATCACCTTTTTTATTTCCTTTTATACTATTAACTTGAGTTTTGTATATATATGCATTTCCATACTCAAGTCCTTTGCTTACTAAATCATCAATTTTAACATCTGTGTCAGGTCTTTCATATTTTAAATTTTTTTCTTTAGCCAATTTTTCTTTGGCAATTTCATTTGAATCACTTGCTATTTCTGTTAAAATTTTAGCCTTCTCGCTATCTTTTAGCTTTTTATAAGTTTTATTTTTTAATAACTCATTTACAACCTTATTCACATATTTACCCGTTGTTTTTTGATATTCGTATCTCTCCTGAGATGTAAGTGTTATATTATTACCATCAATTGTTTGACTATATCCTGCTTGTCGTGGAAATATAGTTTTATCTCCTGTTTTTTGATAAATTTTGTATATTTCTGTTGCCACTTTTCCTCCTTTACCAGAATTTACATTTGCAGGATTAATAAAAGTATGAAAAGCATAAAGGAAAGGATTTGTTTCTCCTCCATACTTTTTTATATCGTTTCCTAAAGTATCTGATACCGGAGTTAGTTGTTTTGACAACCCAGGTACTTTTGCTTTTACTTTATTTACTGCTGTTTCTATTGGTTTACCTTTTTCATAAGTTGTTCTTTGCGTGCTATCAGTCATATCTACGATTTGTTTCATAAGTGTAGGAATAGCTCTCGACGGCAATTCAGATACCGCCTCAAATAAACCATCTGCTGGTCCGCTATTGTTTGTTAATACTGTATTTATACTTTGCATAAAAGATTGTTCAAGAATGTTATTAAGTGGTACGTTTAAAGTACTAGTAATTTTTTCCAACAAGTTTGCTTCTTTATTTGATTTATTTACCAAATTTGCCATCATTGAAAATGGTGCAGCTACTGGTTGTGCCCAATCATAAGTAAAAGATTTATTTCCTATCTTTACTGAATATTGAGTAGTTCCTAACGTATTTTTCATAAAGTTTGCTATATCTTTATCATCATCACTTTCACCTGATGTTATTCCTGCTTTAGCTAAAGCATATCCTAATATATATATCATACTACCAGCTGTAGCTTTTCCTAAGTCTTGCACAAATTTGTGTTGTTGTTGTGCTGTAAAGTCTCCTCTACTTATTGCTTTTTTTATATTATTTCCCTCAACAAGTGTGTTAACCAAACCCACTGGTGAATAGTCTACAATTGCTTTTGTAAGGTTAGCCGGAGTTTTTGCAAAAGGTATCAAAACGTCTCCTAATCCATATCCTTTAACATTTACTTTGTTAAAACCATTTCTTATTGAAAGAACTAATTTAGTATAATTGTTGTTATCTTGCCAAGTTCTACTTAAAGCTTCATTTGTTGCTATATCTATCATGTCTTGTGTTACTACATCTGTATTATTTAATACTAATTGATTATTTATAGAATTAGTAAAAGTAGCCTCATAGAAAGGTCTGTCTCCGGCATCTAAAGCAAAGTTTAATATATTATCAATTTTATTTAAAACCTTTCCTAATCCTTTATTCTTAAAGGGCTTCCCTTCCATTTGTATTGATTTTACTTCAAATCTATTTCCACTCATATCCCTAGTATTAATATCTTTTTTAAAATCATTATATGATTCATACAAACCTTTTTTAAAGCCTTTTATATTACTTACTGGATTAGATAAACCTGTAGTTCTTACACCGGTTTTCCTTGATATTGCCTTATCAGCAATTGTAGAAAAAACATCACCTACGGCATTAACTGGAGCTACTACTGCGTTCCCTAATATATTTCTGACTTGAGTTTTAGGATTAAATAGCATTGATATTCTCATCCACGACTTTATCCCTGCTCCTCGTTCGGGTGGTAACTTATCGGTCATAATTTTTTGAATTTCAGCAAGTTTCCTTTTCTTTTCAGAGCTATTATCTTCTAATTGTTGGGCTTCTTTAACTTTTTCTATAATTGCTTGAGTTTCTTCAGGCTTTAATTCAAAATCTTGTCTATGTTCATTTATCCACTCTTGAGTTTTATTTTTAGAAAATCTTTCAAAAGCATCTTGTAATTCTGATTGAGCATATTGAAACATTCCCTCAGGTGTTAGTCTAGCTTGTATACTATATGCCTGTAATGCTTGACCTGACTTGGTTGCCATATCTCTCATTCTTTTTGCTACACTTACAGCAGATTTATAATCTCCAGAATCTTGATACTGTTTTAACAGTATCCATCCTTCCGCCACTTCTGTTGCTGAAACAGTAGTATTTTTATCAGATAAATCTTTACTAAACCATCTTAAAGTTTCTTTACTTCCATCTTTTTGTAATCTTTCATTTGCTTCTCTTAATGATTGCACATTAGTAACACCTTCATAATATTTTATATCATCTTGATTTTTTATGATTTTTCTTAAATCTTCATTTAACATGCCTGTTTTATTCATCAAGTTATTATAAAATTTACTATTATTACCTTTATCTGTTTTATAAGTAATATTTGGTAACCTTGGCGTTGTAGTAACATCTTCTTGTGTTAAATTAGAAATTTCAGCTGGATTTAAAACTTTTTGATTACTACTTGCATAATTTTCATTTTGTGGTATAATATTATTAATAGAATCATTAGTAGTATATCTTGGTAATTGGAACCTTGCCATACTACTAATGTTCTTTTTTATTATACCTTCATCAATGTCATATATCATGTTATCTTTATTTAATTCTGCCCAGCCTGGTTTGTATTCTCCTGTTTTTTTATCTATATTATAATCATAATTATTTTTTCCGTATGCACTAGTCATATGATTAGCATCTACTACAATTCCATTAATTGTACCTTTACCATCCACTTTTATACTAGCTAAAACAATATTCCCCTTTTTATCAGATAAATGAGTAACTAAAACAATACTATCATCTCTTGTACTAGATTTGTATATATTTAATGGGTTGGCTATAGCCTCTGGTAATTGTTTGACTACATCAATTCCTAAATTATGATAATTAGCATTTTTATATTTGCCTTTATCTTGAGATATTGTTTCTAAATGTTTCTGAGTCATCGTTATGGGCAAATCATTTAATCCTATATCTTTTAATACCTTAGGGGTATTTTTTAACAAAACTAATGTGTTATTCTTAGGAAAAACTCCATTTTTTACTTCATCAATTTGTTTAGAAAAATTCTTACTATCATATTCAATTTGTGTTTGTTCATTTAAAGGTGCAATTTGTGCTTGAGTTGTTTTTTCTTGATTTTTGAAAATATTATTAATAGGATAGATTTCATCAGCCTTAGAATTTGACAGTTTATTCAAATTAAATAATCCGTTTTTTTGTTCATTGTTTACTTTTTTGGGCAGTGTATTTTCTACTAAATTTAAATTTTCATTACTCACATTATTTTTATTTTTAATGTATGATGGCACATTCATTACACCTGCACTAAGACTTCCAATTAATCCAGAATACAAAGCTTCTTCATCTAATGGATTTACCTTATTATTTTCATTAAATGATATATTTCTATATACTGGCTCTAAAACACTTTGCAAATACTCTTCTGTTCCCTCACCCAGCATATCACTAATATAATTAACTGCATTTTTACCTGTATCAGATTTTACAACTTTATCTAAAATTTTATTAACTTTTCCATTTGTTGCTTTCCCCAGAACACTTTCTCCAAAAATTTTTACTCCACCTAAAAGCTTTTGCATTCCGGCTTCAGAAACCCCATGAATTGCTCCATATTTCAAAGCTTCTTTATCGCTTTTTCCTTCTTCTACAGCTTGCTTATAAGATTCTCCAACTGAACTTAAGCCAAGTCCAGCTAAACTTAAATATTTTCCTACATATGGTACAGCACTCAATGGTGCAAGAGCTGCCATTTGCCCTGCAGATTGTGATATGTCTCCAACAACTTTTTCAATTCCATTTTGTTTTTCCCTTACTTTTTGTGATTTATATTCTTCTGGAGTATTTCCCTCATATAACAAATTTTCATTACCAGATATTCTATTAATAGCATTTCCTATGCCACGTACAGTTGATTGCACTCCTGTGTACATACTATTTAATGGTGCAAGTAGTTTATCTGTATCTGTAACTTCAGATAAATCAATATTCTTTTTCTTTATATCATCTATATCATTATTTAATTTTTTTATTTTTTGGTTTAATTCGTCAAATCTTTTTTGTTTTTCATTATATGTATCATTTAATAAAGATTTTTTATAATACTTATCTGTATTTAGCCAATTTAGTAATTCATTATATTCATTTCCCTTTTGTATTTCACTAATTTTGTCTTGAATTTCTTTTATAGCATTACTATTTGTATTTTTTTCTTTTATATTATTTAATTTTGATTGAATACTTGGTGTTTCTATTGCATTTTTTAAATTAAATACTCTATTATTAAAGCTTTTTTTATCAGTAGAACGTGGTAAAGTTATATACTCATACCTTTTTTTTTCACTTTTTAGCGGTAAATTATAATTATTTTCTTTATTATAATTTATATTTTTTTGATTATTATATTCTTCTCTTAATTTATTTGATTCGTTAGTATGTTGTACATTATTTCCCTGTATTTTCATTCCAGCTTGTTCTTCTTTTTGTGCTTCAGAGCCCTCATAATATGCATTATTTTGTTTCATTCTTCTATATATTTCTTCAAGTGTCATATTTACACCTCTTTATAATTACCAAAGTCCCATTTTTTTATTAAATTCAACCGCATCTGATATACCTATACCAGTAAGTGGATTAACATTATTTTTAGAATTTTGCACTATCTTTTCTGCCACAGTTTTATTTGACCTTTTTACTGTATCATTATTAGTTCCGCTAGCACTATTTGAAAAACTATTGCCACTATTGCTGAAAGTATAATTTCCACTAGAACCGCTCTTTTTTGCAGCAGTTGCTGCCCTATTAAGTGCATCTTGTTGCTTTTGATATTCAAACTGTTCCCTTGCAAATGCATTAGCTATTTCATCTTGTTGTTTATTATAGTTAAATTCATCTAACCATTGATTATAACTTACTTTATTTTGAGCTAATGTTGTATCTAAATTTAATTGATTCCATAAATTTGTCATTTTTGTTTGTAACTCATTTAATGCTATTTCAGCAAGTTCTTTATTTCCACTTAATCTTGCCTGTGTAATTTGATTATTAAAATCTTGTTGTATTCTATCTGCACTAGATTTTGCTGTAGCATATCTATTTTGATATGTATTGTATGCATTTAATCTAGAAGTTTCACTATATCCACTTCCACCAAGTCCATCACTTGCAATTTGTTCAGCTTGTACACCATATGGATTAACAACTTTCATATAATCCGTATATGCACCTTTTGCCTCTTTATTAAAGTCCTGTTGTGCATAATCTTTTTGCTGATTTATTTCATTTATTGTTTGATTTGTGTTTGCTTGTGACTGTTCCTTTTGAATTTGACTTTGCTGTGAAAGCATATCATTTTGTTGTTGTAAATTATTTGCGTATTTGTTTTCTAAATCTGCATATGGATTTTCCATTAAATTCCCCTCCTATATCCTGATGTGGTTCCAACAATAAAAATCCCGGATTTATTTCCATTTTCTGTTCCTACCCATATAATTCCTTTTTTGTTTACTCCATTATCATTTATTATCACTGTTTTTATTCCACCACTTAATTTTATTGTTATATCTTTTCCATTCCATGATTTATTGCCATTTTGAGTAGACCTTATATAAATTCGTGCTAATTTACTTTCATTGTCACCTAAAAATTTATAGAATTTTTTTATATCCTCAGTTGAAAATTTCATTATTGTATTATTTGAATACTTTTTATAATCAATTATTGGGGTCTTACCATCTGTTTGAAATATTCCTATTTCAACAGATGCATTCGATGGATTAGAATACTGTATTAAATAATCTTTTCCAATTTTTAAAGTGCTAATAAAGTTTGTAAATTGTGCCATATCCAATGTATTTGTATATAAATATCCACTTTCAGTCCACAATCCATTATCAGCCCTTCTTATCCTAGTTCTAATGTTATATGAAGTATTCGGTAAAAGATTGGAGATAGTATATGTTGGATAACCTGATGCATCGGTCCATCCACCACCATTTATGGAATATTGTAAATAATCACAATTTGCATTTGCTCCCCAGTGAACTCTTATCGTATTCATTGTTCTTGATTCAACATAATGATTAGTAAAATTAGCATATCTATTCAAATGGTCACAATAATAAGTCCAACTTCCACTTGCTGTACCTAATCCAACACCTGTAGCATGGGAGCAAGAAACTCCTATACTTGCATCTCCATTATCATTGTGCCACACTTTTGTATCCCATGTACCTAATAACAATAATTGTGTACCTGCACTAACTCTAGCATCGAAGTTTACAGTTCTATTTGTATCATTCCCGTTTATTCCAACATAAACATTAGTACCGTAATTATTGTAATATCCCCAGTTAGCATTTACTCTCATCCACACATCCGCTCTTTCAACAGTATAATTACCAGATGCGCTATTTTCTACTGTATATACATGTAATCTTAATGTTGCACTTGAATTTGCATAACCAGCATCATACCAAGCTTCAGCCATTTTATACTCACCTACTCCTCATCAAATATCTGTATAAAAATTTCACCATCAGATAACGTAGGAACTGTTGTTCCATATCTGATGGCGTTTTGTTTTTTTGTATTTAATTCTTTTCCCATTTCAGCAGTTAAAGCACTTTTTGTTCCACCTGACGTAAGATTATTTATTAATGGAATTTCTCCATTTTCTATAGATGGAATTAAAATTGTATTAATATAATCTTTTATTATATTACCTGCCTCATCAAATTTTGCTTTTAAAGCTGAAACTTCTTGAGTTGGTTTATCTGGTAAATTTGATATTATATTTAAATTTGAATTTAACTTATTTATAGCCATTTTTTATCCTTCCTTATCTTTTAATATAACTTCCTTGGTAAGCTTCTATCATCGCATCATATAACCCAAACGGCTTATCCAATTCATCACTATAGAATTTAAGTACTAACTCTGTAAATTTTTTCTGTTTTATTTTATACACTACATAAGAATTATTCTTTGTAGTAAATGCAAAATTAGAAAAATCAATATTAGAAAAATCAAATCCTGTCGCACTATATGTTGTTACTAACATTTCATCCTTCTTATCTGTTCCAACAGAAACTTTTATTTGGCCATTTGGAATTGTTTTTATTTTTGCAACTCCGCCTCGCTTATTAGTAGTTTTTAAATGATTTTCATTTCCAAATACGTCATTTGGCATTGTCCAACATGAATATATAGTGTTCCCATTATCATTTGTACCATCAAATTTGAACACATTTCCTTTTTCTGTACCAGCATACAAATTCCCTTTATATTCCTTTAATATTGTTATTTTTCCGATATCTTGTCCAATTTTCCAATAGTACCATTCATATTCATATCCATTTATCCCTTGAAACTTTTGCCTTGAATCTGCAAGATAAATATTTCCATCTACCAAACATAATAAATAACCAGCCCATTCACATAATTCTAATTCGTCAAAATTGTTTTCATTTACAAATTTTGCATCTATTAATGAACTTCTATGGCTTAATATTTGTTCTTCATTAATATTTGTTCCTATTCCTTCAATTCCTTGCTTGCTTACAAAAACAATATCATCATTAAAATTGATACATTTGGCTACACATCCTGTAGATATATTACCTTGTTTACTTGGATATATTTTTCCAGATTCACTATCAATCGAAGGAACATGATAAAATATAGTGTCATTTTGCTGGCTTGATTCTTTAAAAACCCACAAAATATTATTACCTACCGTCATACTTTTTATCATACTATCAGAAGTACCATCTTGATAATATGATAAATCACTAATATACGCCGGATTTCTCAATTCGCAATGAAATATAGCATTTCTAAATTTGGGATTACCCGTAAAAAATATTCTATTATCAAATGCAAGGTTTAAAGTACATTCTGAAATTCTTGTAATATAATCAGTTCCACTTTTAGAAAATTCAATTACTACATTAGCTTGACCTGCTGTGTCAGGTGCTGTAGGTGCATTGTTAAAAGTTACTTTCCCCAATGCTTTATTTACTGTAAAATCTGTTGTCTCTATATCATTTATCCAAACTTTTACTTCACCATCAGAATCAAGTAAAATAGTATCTAAATAATATTCTTTGCTATTACCATCTGCAACAAAAGTATTTTTTCTCTTACCTGTTAAAACATTAACATCTTGGTATAGTTCTCCTCCTCCAATCGGATTTCTTGCAATTGTAGTAGTGGGAACAAATGCAAGTTCTGATACATCATTTACATTTTCTCCATCATATACCAAATAATTTTTTCCATCGTTTATATATAGCTTATCCTCAAATACTGTCATTGAACTTTTTTTATTATTCATTTTTTCATACAGAACTTTATATCCTAAACTTGGAAATCCATACCATTCATATAATTTTTGACCAGCATGTACAATAGCTCTCTCACTTTCAACTCCATATATATACATACCATTAAAATTATCTTTAAAATTTTCTAAAAATATTAACCCCGGCCTTGTTTCAACACATTCTCCTTGTGTACTAGAATAATTTTTCCACATATTTGTACAATTTGGACTACGATTTAATTGAACTTTACTAGGGTCATTAGTAAAATCTACACCAGCCAAATTGCTATATAATCTTTTTATAGGCGTTATCATGTATTACCTCCTAAAAATCATACTCACTTTCGACAACTGCAATAGACATTGATTTTCTAGTGTCCAATCTATTTAAAGCATCTTCAAATGCTTGCCTAAAAGCAGAATAGTCAGCGCTGGGGTCACTTTTTAATAAATTATCTGCAACTTTATATGAGAGAATATTTTGAACATCTTGGTCAATTTCAAGTGAAAAATCATTTTCAGTTTCTTCTGTTATTATCGAAGGATAAGCATAATATTCTATTTTATATTTAGCTTCAGATTTATCATTTATATATATTTTTTTTGCTCCTTCTATAATATAATAATCACCTGGAACAATTTTGTTAGTTTCCTCGTCAAACGCTATAACATTTTTTAATTGATACATATTAGAAGGCAAACTGTATTCTCTATAATAATCTGTATCACTATACGTTTTACTTATTTCTTTGACTTTGCTTATTTTTTTTATTTGTGATAATTCTTGATATGGTTGGTTATATAATATTTTTATTTTATTCTGTATGTCTTCATCTTCTGTATACAAATTAGTACTTGAAGGTGCGTATTCATCTATAAGACTTAGTACAATTTTTATATTTTCTTCTAAAGTCATTAATTATCCCTCCAATAAATTTAAATCCCTTATTGCATCTTCTACTGTACAGACTTTCATTTTTGGATATATATAACCATCACCCTCATTATATACAAGTATTGTTCCTTCTTTATAAGTAGATTCCAAATGTGATTTTTCCTTGTTCTTTACGCCAAATATCTCAATTTCAGAGTAAATATCTGTTATTATTGTTAAACCTCTTACACTCTGTTTGACATGTATCTTTTGATTAATTTCTTTATCTTCTATAGTTTCATCAATTAAATCTTTTTCAATTAGTACTCCATTTTCATCTTTTTCTTTAACAACATACCCATCAAAAAATTGTAAATTTGGTTTAAATACATATTTATTTATTTTATTCATTTTTATTCTCCTTTCACTATTGCTAGAATCGAACTAGCATATACCTTAATAGTGATACATATAGCCAGCAAAAGCTGGCCACAATTAATATAATACTGCAACTTTGGCAGTTGTTGCTGATGTAATTATTTTTACTTTTTCATTTTTATCAGCATATACTGCACTTTCAAGCCTTATAATAGCATACTTTGAAGCCGCAATTGATAATTTTAAGTCATCTCCAGCGGAAGCATAGTGCCCATCCACAGGTGCTTTCACAGTCACTGTTGCTGCAGAAGCTCCAGAGTTATAAACTACAACTTGAACATCTTCATCTTTAGCTGGAAATATAAATTCACATCCATCTGCAACTGCAGTTGGGGCTTCAAAATCAAATTCTTTTATTTCATTATACCCACATTTGGTAGGTGTTAAACTTTTTACTGCCATTTTTTATTCCTCCTTTTTTAGGCCTTATGTGTCCTTAACACACATAATTGCTCTGGTCTTTGTATTTTGGCTCCATACACATGCAAACCTTTTACAATATCTGCAAATCCTTTTTCTTTTCTGTCAGTTTCTACCTTATTTATAGAATTTGCAAAGGCTATTGCTTTTTTAGTTCTAAGCATATTATAGTCATCTGTTCCATCATTGTATAAATTATTAGATATTTTAACTAATGCATTAGAATATTTTCCTACAATACCTTTTCTAATCATTTCAACATTATCAGTATATACTTCTGTTAAACCATTTTTAGCATATCTATAAAAATCTGGTGAACAAGCAAGTTGTAACTCTTCATTTGTTTTTACGTTATTTTTATATAATATAGTCAATCCATCATCAATTATATCTGTTGCGTTTTCTTTTGTTACTGCAACTGAATCTAATTTATGTTTAGCTTTAGCAGCTAAACTACCAACATATGCATCTGCTTTTTCTGCAAGTGCAGTTTTTGCTTCATCCATAGATACATTCATCCAATTTTTCATAGATTGAGCTTTATCTATATCATCGCATTCAAAAGCAAAATAATCAGCTTGGTCAATATCTAAGAATTGAGAATTGTCTTTTAATTGTTCAATCTCGATATCCTTATATGGTACATATTTTTTTACTGTAGGTTTTACTGCACCAACTATTTTTAGTCTAGCCCCCTCTTTTATTTCTCCTTCATACTCGTAATTACAAAAATCTGCTAATATTAAATCTTTCTTTAATTCTCTTTGTATGTATTTTGACCAAAATACAGGTTTAAAATTTTTAGCGGCCATATTTATTCCTCCCTTTTTTTATTTTTTCCATTTCAACATTGAATCTCTTACAATGTCTATTAATTTAGGATTTTTATCATAATCAGCTTCTGTCAAAGAATCAACTTCTTCTGAAGTATAAAAATCCTTTTCTTTTTTTGACTGTACATCTCTTGCACTGCCAGGGCTTGCCGGTTTTACTTTTACTAATTCTTGAGCATCTCTATTAGAGTCCATTTTCTTATAGACATCATAAATTTCAGAAATAGGCGTAGAAACATTAAATTTGCTTGCAAAACTTTTAAAAGATTCATCATCTAGTACTTTTTCATCGATACCTTTTGCAATTAATTCTTTTTTTGCTTTTTCTTGCATAGCATGTTTACCTAATATTTCAAATATTTCTTTTTCTCTAATGCTCCTTTTCTCAACAGGTTTTTCAAAAATTCTATTTGCAACTCTATTTACTTCATCATCACCAAGTTCAATAATTTCTTCTGCATCTGCTCTACCAAGGATTTTCTCTTCTCTTTCGCTATTCACCTTATTGTCTGGTATATTAATTCCTTCGTTTTTATAAAAGTTAGCAAACTCATTTTTTATATCTGTTAAATTATCTTTACCTGTTCCAGCTTTTAATAGATTAGCTAATTCTTCATATTGCTTAAATTCCTCTCTTTTTTCCCTTTCAGCTTTTCTATATGCCCTGGCTTCTCTTTCTTTAGCTATTTTTTCAGCTAAATCATTTGCTTCTTTTTCAGTAAGCATTTTAGGTTTTTCATTTTCTTCATCTACATTGCTAGCATCTGCATTATCCGAAAACTCTCCTAAATTTTCATCGTCAACAACTTCTTCATTGTCAACATTTTCTATAACTTCTTCAGTTATATCTTGATTTTCTTCATCGTTCATAATTGAACCCTCCCTTGTTTTAAGTCATGCCTGACTGTTTTCTTGATAGCAGTTTTTTGTCTTACACATGCTTTGGACAATAAAAAAGAAGAACTAAACTATTTTAATTCTTCTCTCATACTTAATTTTTTATATTCTTTTTCTATTTCCTCAACTGTTTTTTTTACTGTTTTTTTGCATCTTTGACATTCAAGAAGAAATACATTATTTTTCACACTCTTTACTTTCATATCTACTAAACATTCATCACATTGCATTTTGCGTTCCTCCTGTTACTTGGCTAATCATCTGATTTCCAGTTGACTGTATATTATCTATATTATCATTATTAACGTTCTCTTCTAATTGTCTTTGCTGTAGTAACTGTTGTATTTGATTCATCTGACTATTAGCAATTTCAGACTGCATTTGTATCTGTTTTTTTGTTTCTTCTCTTTGTTTTATAATTTTCTGTAACTTGTCCTTTGGCATTGCACTATGTTGAGGCAAAGCATCAACATATTCTTCAAATGTGATTTTGCCTTGTAAAAATAAATTTTCTAATGATTCTTCTTGTGCATAAATATCAAAAGACGTGACTGGAGTTATATCTACTTTGATATTTGCTTTGACTTTTTTTAGTTCTTCTTGTGAAATAGTAACTGGAACTTTTACAGTTTGAATAATCGGCATACCAGTTTTTTCATCTTTAACCTGAATTTCTTCATCTGTATACAAAATTAATCCATTTATTTCATATGCTTTCCACATATCAAGCCAAATTTTTGCTTCTTCTTCTAAAAATTCTTTATATCTATACTGTTGCTCATTTAAAGGTTGTTGTGTTGCTTGTTGTACTGCAAGTATAGCTTTTCCACTAGTTTGCGTAGGGTCAACATTTCCACGTGCTTCATCTGTAGTACTACCATTTAGATTTTGAGTATAATTAATCAACTCCTCTTGTACAGCTCTAGAATCGGAAGACATACTAGTAGCATTTAAGTACCCAACTTGTTTTCTAACATCTTCAATTCCAGTTCCGTTTTACTTTTATTATAGCTCCTACTTTATTAAGAGAAGATACATTATTTATTAAATCTTCATTTACAACTAACTTTGGATGCGCACAAAATTGAACAGAAATAATTCTTCTCATAATAGTTTTATTTATTTCTATTTGATTAGGAATTAATCTCCTTACTTCACCTATTCCCCTTGCACTTCCTTTTTTTTCTTCCCACAGAAAATGAGCCACTGGATATAAATTCATATCAGTAGATTTATTTTCTTCTAAAGTAACATACTTTGTACATTTAGTATAATAAATTTTTCCATTTTTTTTATAATATTTTAGAAGTACTAAACACATAGGTGTTATTTCTTCATATTTAACTTCCATGCCTGCCTGTTCTTCTACATCATTATCTGGTAATATATATTTTATTTCATCTTCATCTAATTTATATATAGTTCTCGCTTCTTCTCTAAGTTCATTTACATTTTTTCTAAATGATATTATGATATAAGGTTGTAATTGTATATTGCTTTCGTTCTCATTTCCAAAATATATGTTATTTTTATCAACAATTTCAACTTTTATTTCATTTTCATTAGTATCATAGTAATTATGAAATATAGACTCATCATTTATACATGCGTCTTTTATTATTGTTCTTGATTTTTCATCTATTTTTTCATTTTCAAATATACTATCAGACTTTTCTGCAAGCATTGCACAAATTTTTTCAAATCTTTCATCTTTAGAATTATTTGACAAAGCATTGTAAATTACTTTGTACGTATTTTGTGATAAAACACCGGTTTTATATTTAACAACCGTATTTATTACATTAAAACAAACCTTTTCAATATTACCAAGTTTTGCATTTTTCCATTGGTTTCCGTAATAAAAATCATAATTATCTTCTGTATCATCGTATAAATTCATCATTCTATTATACATGACACCTTTTTCATAATCTTTCCAGACGTCTGTTATATTTATATCATCTAATTCATTAATTACATCACTTTTTGACATTTGTTACAACACATCCTTCTGTTTTGAGCCTCTAGGCTCGTAATTATTAATATTTTCCAATAAAGTATTGAATTTTTCTGTTTCTTCACTTTCCTCTTTATCGCCTTTCTCTTTAAAATGCATTTTTTCAAATCCTGATTTTATATCTTCTTTTTTTATCATCTTGATGGCGTTCTTTATTCCAAGAGTATAAGAATAAATAATTAATAACATTGATACTAAACTAATAATTAACAAATACTCCATAATTTTTTCTCCTTTTTTAAATATAGACTTCTTCTTCCCCTACTTCAAACTCTTTTTCTTCTTCTTTTTCAAAGCTAAAATTAAAGCTTCTATACTTTTCTCTTTCATTTTTTTTAATAATATATTTTTGTTGTGGCCTTATATAATGTGCAATTGCTAATGCCATTATTAAATCATCATGACATCCTAATTGTGCTTCTGCCTTTCCGTTTTCATTTCTTATGAAAGTAAGCATTTCTTCTAATGTTTCTATGTCATTAATACTTTCTATCATATCCCTTGCAACTTGTACTAACTCTGCTATTATAATAGGTCTTGTTTTTCTATTTGTATTAAACCCAAATGCCTTTTCAGTTTTATTTGTATATGTATCCTCCTTCATTCTTATATAAAAATTAGGATACCTCAATCTTTCAAGTTCTTTCTGAGGATATGTACTAAAATTAGTTTCTACTCCTATCAGTGCTTTATTATAATAAATTCCTAAGCAATACATTTGCCTTGCATATATATCTTCATCAAATTGATGTTTTAAAACTGCAACTTGATTACCCGTTATATTATTTAAAACCTGGCCTGTAAAATTATCTGAACCTTCGCCAGATGTGTCTCCGCCTATTACGTAAAAATAATTGCGCTTTGGTAATTCATATAATTTTATAAAACCATTTTCGTCATCTTTCCAAGCTATGTTTTTTATTTTTATCCCATCGTAATCGTAAATAAAATATCCTACCTTTTGGGGAGCTTTTAATTCATCTATTCTTCTAATTATATTTTCTTTATCAAATATACAAGCTCCTGATGCAACAAAAGCTTCTTCTTCAGAACACGGATATTCTTGTTTTATGAGTTCTTTATCTAAATAAGACATATATTTCTTATAATACCAATATAGTTGTTCAAGTTTTAATTTTTTACAATCTTTTAGCCATTTCAATCTTTCATATATCCAGTCTTTTTTATGTTCTATGTTATATATAAAGTCCCTCTTTACGGAGTCACTTTCAAAATTAGTAAAATATTCTTTTGTTTTCCACCATTCGTAAAAGCAATTTATATGTTGCCCTGACTTCCACATATCTCTGTATTCATTAAAACCATTCGCTGTTGTTTCATATATTTTTATACAATTTTTTGTAAAAGCTTCTCCGAGCCCTGCTTGAGTAACTGCAATTCCATCTCTCCAAAAAGCACATTCAGAACCATGGAAAAAATTTATTGTTCGTGAACGACCCATGTTTTTTGTAGCTGTATCAACAGCCCAGCTTGAATTAAGCTTTTCAAATAATAGCTGTCTTTTATTGTTAAATTTCTCCGTAGGTTTTATTATATCTGGCAACATATCATATGGAAATTTTGCTTTATTTTGAAATATTGCCTCCGTATTACTGCTTTCATCCGCTACAGTTAAACCTTGAAAGTTTTTATTTAAAAGTATATTAGCAAGTTGATAAGCTGTAACTAATGTAGTAAAACCTTGCTGTCTACCTTTGAGTATTAAAAATGATATCTCTGTTATTTTTCCATTCTCATAATCCTTTTTTGCATTATTTATCTTATTTATAAAATCTTGCTGAACATCGTTAAAAAAAAATGGCATAGTTTTTTGATTTTTATCAACAACTATAAATAGTAATTCAATAAGTTTTTCAGGATTGTATATCACTTCTTTTAATAATTTATCATTTTTTATCAATTCTTCAGCTACAACTTCTCTAAATTGTTTATCTCTTTCTATATTTTTATCTTCTTGCCATTTTTCTTTTCTTCTGTTTATTAGATAATCTGCACTATAACTCATAACACATCTTCTAATTTTAATTTACCACTGTGCTCTATTTCTTGTTTATCTTTATATCCAAGACAATTTTTACCAAAAAATTGTGCAAATTGAGAATTATATAAATTTGACATTCCATTTACAAGCCATATTTTTTCTTGTAACTGTTTTGCACGCATATATGCTTCGGAAAATTCACTATATTTATCTTTCCACTCATGTAATGTATCTATATGTACACCTATTTTATTAGCATAACCTTGGAACGTTGGAAATTCATTTGCTGTTATTATTGGTGTTTTACTCTTTAATTGTCCATTTTGGAAATACTCTTCTTTATACATACATGTTTGTGGTGGTATATTAAAATATTCTATTATATCATTACAATATTCTTTTTTGTATTTTGCAGGCCTTCCTACTTTTGGCATATAATCACTCCTTACATATTTTTTAATCTATCAATTACATTTGTATTTATTTCATTTTTTTGTTTACTTTCATATTTTTGAATTATTTCATTTATAAAATCATTACTACTTGCTACTATTTCACATACATCTTCATAGCTAAATGTTTTTTCATCATTTTGATTATGACCATACTCATACAACCACACATGAGTTAGTTCGTGTTTTAAAGTCTTAATTATATTTGCTTGGTCTTTTAGCAACATTATTTTTTGATTTTTAAATATTGTTACTCCTAGTGTTCCATCTGATTTCATTTCATTATTAATTGTTGCTTCATCAACTTTTTCAATCGCCCATGTCGTATTATTTATTTCAAATTCCATCAACATCTTCCACACTTTCTACAATTTGTTTTATTACACATAAAAATAGATACATATTCAGTACATTTATATACTTTGTATGTATCTTTATCTAATTCACATATATTTTCTTTACAATTATATCTTATACAATGTTTACACAGATAATTTCGATATTCTTCTTTTGTCATAGTATCACTACCTTTTTATTACTCATTTACTCATAAATAAGCATTAAAAAAGTAGCCCAATCTTGGACTACTTTGTATTTTTTTATTGTCTGATTTTGTTGATAACAGCTCCCATATATGTTATAATATCTTCGTCCCTCTTTCATATGGAAAGGCGGTGAATAGCAGTATGGAAGATGTTACAACATTGTTAAACGCTGTAGCTTATGTTTTGTGTAGCTTAGCTATACTTATAAAAGCTATTAAAAAGCGTTACTAGTTTTTATGATCTGTGTCCCAGCACAGGTCATTTTTATTATATGCTATTAATTACAACTATATACAAAAAGAAGATAGATTATCCCAGTCTATCTCCTTTTTTTCACAATATGCGACTTTACAACATTGTTTTTAATACAGCAGACAAACAGTACAAAGCTATTTGTCATGGCTCAATAAGATTACATAAATTGTTTTCTTATTGTACTTACATTATAGCATTAATGTTATACATTGTCAAGTGTTGTATGTAATCTTGTGAAAACTGTTTGACACCTCATGAAATTTGTATGAATAATAATAGCACTACCATAATAGATAGTGCCAAGAGGTTGATTATAAAAAAACTAAGGTTTCCCTTGTTTGCATTCAAAATAGCAATTCTCTCAGTTCTAGAACTAATCGTCTTTATTTTTTTGACGATTAAGAGAGAATTGAAAAGTAAGTCAGTTACTAGTCTATTCTTACTCAACGTTAATTTCCAGCGAAAAGCATATCCGATACCTTCTGCTATTATATATTATAGCATGCTTAAATACTTAATTTCAAGCTTTTGTTAGGAACACTTTAGGTACTTTTTAGGTAAACTTTATTATTATACTCTTTTTCTAATATTTTTAATGCTATATTTGCTCTTTTGTTAACTGCTCTCTTTGTTAAACTAATTATTTTAGATATTTGCAAATCTGATTTATTATATTTATATCTTAATTCAATAACTCTTCTATGATCATCATTTAATATATTTATAAATCCATCTATCATTTCAATTTTAGCTTGTAATTCCTCTATTTCTTTTTTAAATCTATTTATTTTATCAGTATTATCTATTACTTTCTTTTCTACATTAGAACTCATATATCCTTTTGGTTTTATATCTCCATTTATGCTAAAATTACTTCCAGAAATTGTAACTTCTTCCAATTCAAGTTTTTTAATACTATATTTTTTGGCTTTTATTTCAGCCAAATAATTATTATAATTCTCTAATTCTTCTTTAATTTCCATATATCCCCTCCATTTTTTATTCAAATTCATGTCTAGCATCCAAATTGTTTGGTATATTGTAAGTGTCTATTACACTTCTAAAAGCGTTATTTTCTTCTTTTAAATCTTTTATTTCTTTTAGTAAGCTTGTCTTTTCTTCTTGTAAATTTTTATATTCATTTGCTACATAATCAATTTTCTTTTTATCTGCTACTGAACTTATAATACTTAGTATTGTAAATATAATTAATACTGATATTATATAAATGTATTTATTCATATATTATTCACCTCTATCTATCTTTAAAAAACTTCTTCATTTTTTCATAACAGTTTAAACATATATCTTTATTTAATAAACGGTCGCATAAATTTTCACTTTTATCAATATCATAAATTCTAACACGTTTACTATTTTCATGTTTAACTATATTACCGCATGCATCACATTGTGTTACGCTTGCCATTTTTATTCCCCCTTTATTTACCAAAATAAAGCCACCACGCTAAAGTTGGTTTTATTATATTTGCTTCTTTTAATTCTTTTATTTTTTCTTTTGAATCGTTAATTTCATTTTCTAATTTTTTTATTCTTTTAAACATATTACTCCCCTTTTTTTAATTTTTCTATTTGCTTTTCTTGTTTTTCTATTAGATTTAATAATATTTCAGCATTTTTACTATCACTAGACATTATGTATTTTGTTGTCCAGCTACTATCTTTTATATTTTCTAATAATTCAATAGCTTTCTTTTCTTCCTCGTTCATTTATTCCTCACTTTCCTGATAATCAAGATAATCACGCATCTTGTTTTCTTTTAACAAAAATCTTTTCATTCTTTCTATTAGTTCTTTTTGTTCTTTATTTTCACTTTTTAACAAACATCTATGCTCACATATATTATTTTTAAATTCTTCTGCACTTTTTAAATTCATTTCAGCTAATCTTTTATATTTCTCATTTTCTTGATATATCTGCTTTAAATCCACAAACCTTCCATTTCCTATTTCTATCATATATTTGTTTATATCTATTTGTACTAAATCACTTTTAGTTATAAGATGTGTATTTTCTATTCCATATTTGTATTCATTTCTTATATTTCGTAATCTTATGTTTTCATTTTTTAATTTTTCATTCTCCTTTAATGCTCTTTTATAATCTGATAAAATATGTTCTAGTGCTTGTTGTATATCTTTATAATAAAAATATCCCATTTTATAAGAACCTTTATAATTTTCTAACTTATCTCTTTTTAAATTGCCTTCTGTAAAATCTTTTAATAAAATTATATCTTCTTCTATACTATTTTCTTTCACTTAAAACACCTCCTAAATTCACTTATAAAATTATAATTAAATTTTTCTATTAATTTTATATCTTTATCTTCCATAAGTAGTACTTTTCCATTTTTTTGTATTAACCCAAGAAAATATATATTCTTGACTATTTTGACTATATGTTACTTCATATACACCATTATTAATTATTTCTATATAGCCAGGTATACTTGTTTTTCCTGCTTCCTCCATAACTACACCTCACATTCCTTGCATTCCTTTTCTTTTCTCCTTTCTAGTAGTTCTTCATATGCTCTTATTTTCACATCTAATCTGATTTTAGTTTCTATATCATTACATTTTGATTTTCTTTCTTTGTATTCTGCAATTTTTAATTTTATTATTGCATTTGGTGTGTAATCTTCTTGTAATTCTTTAATAATTTTCTTTGCTTGTTCTTTACTTATAATTAATTCCTTTTCAGGACATATATTTTCATCTGAAAAATTTAATATTTTATTTATGTATTTTTCTTCCATATCTTATTTACTCCTCTCAAATATTTCATTTCGTAAATCGTTTATCCTAGCTCTTAACGTTTGATGATATGTCCTCATAGCTTGAAACTGAACTTCCAACAAATTTGCTTGTTGTTTTGAAATTTTTGTTATTCTAATTGAATTTATAAAATCTTCTAATTTCATTATTTTTTCAAAAAGTTCATTATCTTCTGTGTATAATCTACTCTGTAATTTTTCTAGTTCATTAATTTTTTCTTCATTACTCATATTTTATTTACTCCTTACTTGTTATCATATCCTTTTTATTAATTTTTTTATAACTTGTTATAGCTATACTTGTACCATCTTTCATTTCTCCCCAAGCACCACTATATCCAATTCTAACATCTTTACAATAAACTATATTGCTATCATAATCTGAACATTCATATATATAATTATCACCATTATCCAGAATAATAGCCACTACAATTATTAATATAAAAAGCAAAACCATTAGAATTGTCCCAATTTTATCTTCTTTCATATCTTATTTACTCCTAATTTTTAGATTTAAAATTATAAATAGGTTTTATAATTCTTTCTACTTCTACAGTATCTTTTATATTGTCTAATATTTCTTGCATTGGCTTATAAACAAATGGTGATTCGTCTATTGTTTCCTCAACTACACTTGTTGTATATATACCTTTCATACTTTCTTTAAAATCTTCTAGCTTAAATGTTTCTTTAGCTTTCATTCTTGACATTATTCTTCCTGCTCCATGAGGTGCTGAACAATTCCAATCTTCATTTCCTTTACCTACTGCTATTATTGAACCATCTCTCATATTTATTGGTATTAATACCCTTTCACCTTTTTTAGCACTTATTGCTCCTTTTCTTACTATGTTATCATCAAAAGAAATATAATTATGTATTGTTTCAAAGCCATTATTTGTAAAATATAATGCCATTGGTACACCTGAATATTCTTTTAATATTGTATCTGCTATCATTATTCTATTTATAGTTGCATATTCTTGGCATATCTTCATATCGTGCAAATACATATCTCTATATTTACCAGTTAAATAACATAACTCATTTGGTAAATCAGGTTTATTATTTTTATACTCTTTTTCTAACTCTTTCAAAGCTTTTTGTATCTCTGATTTTTTACCTTGTTCTTTATATGTTTTTATAATTTCTTCTCTTTTAGTAAACATTTCTTCTTTACCAGAACATAATTCGATAGCCAAATTTTGATAATAATCTGCAACTTGTTTTCCTAAATTTCTACTACCTGTATGTATAACTAAATATTTGTTATTATCAGTATCAACATCGATTTCTATAAAATGATTTCCTCCACCTAAAGTGCCTATTGCTCTATTGAACTTATTTGTTTCTTTTAATTCTCTTAAACAATATAATTCTTTTATAGACCCATAATCTTCTAATTTGTGTTCTCTTATATTTCTTCCACTAGGTATATTTTCATTGATTACTTTATCTAATTTTTCTAAATCTAATTCAATATTGCCTAACTCAACACATAGCATACCGGCAACCAATATCCACGCCAACTATATTAGGTATTACTTTATCACCTAAATCAGCTGTAAATCCTATCACGCAGCCTTTTCCAGCATGTACGTCTGGCATTATTCTTACTTTACAATCTTTAAAAGGTTCTTGCTCTAATAATAAATTAATTTGTTGCTTTGCCTTTACTTCTATGTTGTTTGTAAATATTTTTAAATCACTCATATCTTATTTACTCCTTTAAAAATATCTCGCTAAAAATTCTTTTAATTCTTTTCTTAATGTCTCCCAATCTTCTATTTTTTCTAGTAATTTATTTAATTCATTTCTGGTTAATTTTGTGCAATCCCAGTTAGTTTCATCAAAATCATAACAACTACAATGATATCCTTCTACTAAAACAAATTCATCACCATTTGTATCAGGCATATCTTCTAACAATAATAACCTTTTCATTTCATAATCTTTTTCACTCGTTGTTGCAAATAATACATTATGCATTTTTATATCTGCTTTGTTTTTTAAATTATAATTTGTCATATCTTATTTTCTCCTTTACCACTAAATCTGCTTTGATTAAATCGTATAATTCATAAGCAATATACAACTTAGACCAACTACTATTTCTACTTCTTCCACTTATTTTTCTGTTTTTAAATATTAAAGTGTTAGGCTTAATATATTGTCCTTTACTATTTAATTCAAAACCATATTTTTCAAGTTCTTTTAAATCTACATCATCTCTTATTTTTAACATATCTATTCTCCTCCTAATAACTCTGGATTATCATATATATTTCCAATTACTTCAAATCTTTTGTTTATTTCATAGCAAGCAATACAATGTCCATTTTGTGGATGCGTAAGTATACTATCCCAATATGCTACAAATTTGCCATCTATAAATTTAATTATTGCTTTTGCTTTTCCAAATTTTGTTTGACAATATACTATATCTCCCTCGTATATTTCTTTTCCGTTTTTATCGTGTAGTCCGAGTATATTGTCCTAATGTACTTTCGTTAACACAAGCCGTATAATTATCTTGTTTTATCATAGGTCTATTAAATTTATCTTGATGTATAAAATCCCCATATATCCAATCATTATTTGCGTTTGATTTTCCTCTAAATTTTATCTCTCTATTCATCTTCTCCTCCTACATTAATTGTCAAATCACTAATTATCATATCACTTATATTAAAGCCATGATTTGTAAAAAGTCTAATATATTCGTTTGAGTTTTCACAATCTATATTCATTCCATATGCCTTTTTGTTTTCTAAATGAATTACATCGCCTTCCCAATGACACCAACCTATTTTTTCACCTTTTGCATTCTCAAAAACAAAATCATATGATTTGTATCCATTTTTACCCCAAAATCCGATTATAAGGTTTATATGGAATTATATATATACCATTTATTTGACATGTTGGTTTTGTTTTTAGTTCTTGTAATTCTTTTCTATATTTTCTATTCATCTTTTCCTCCTAAAGAGTTCACTGCTCTTATTAATTCGTTAATTTTATTTTTTAATATTTTAAAATTCCAATTTTGTGCTTTTTCTGTAAACTCATCAGAATATTTTATTGTGAGCAATGAATTTGTACCTATTTCTTTTATTTCTTCTGTATCATTTTCTAATATTTCAAAATCCATGTTTAATATTTCTTCTATACTATAAATAGTAAATATACTACTTCTATATATATCATCTACTATATCATCTCCATTAAATTCGTAACTTTCTTCATCAAATATTAATCTTGTCTTTTTATCTATTTTTCCTTCTGCTATCATCTGCATTAGTTCAATTCCTTTTACTTTTTTCATCACTTAATTTCTCCTTTCTTTTTTATAACAATCTTTTATATTACTTTCGCAAGTTTTATATAATAATTTTTTATTTTTATATATCCCATATAAATTATATTTTTCATATTCTTTTATTAATTTTTTCTCAATCATATTCTACCTCTTCTATTTCTAAAATAACTTTACTTGATTTGCCATATTCAAAATCATCTCTAAAGCCTTTTACAAAGTTTCTGTTATCGTTTTTTAATTTTCCTGCTTTTACCATTGAATCTAATATGAATTTTTTAGCAAAACATACATTGTCTAAATCACGTCTTTTGTTTTCTTCTACCCATATGAAATGAATTTTAATTGGATTTTCGTATGTAGGTAGTAAGTTTATATACCAGCATATATCTTTTTCAACATTTTTCTTCATATTAGCTCCTGCATATTTATTTTTTCTACATTCATTTATATAATCGTTTAAACTTGGTAATTTAAGTGGTATTTCAACCTTATATTTCAAATTTTTTCCCCCTTATAAATAATTTTTTCCATATCTGTCTTTAAAATCTTTTTTATTTTTTTTATAATATTTACACCATCTTTTTTCTGCTATTTCTTTTACCTTATTCCAAAATTCATAATCTTTATGAATTGCTTTGGGACTAGTTCTGTGCATTTCAGGTGTTAAAAATATAACTAATCCGTCTTCTATAGATTTATCTCTATTTCCTGTTCGGCCTTCAAAAACTTCATGCCTTTCACTTCCATTAAATCTTGTCGTCGAATAAAGATTACTTTTTGGCATTATACAAAATTCTTCCTTTTTTGAACAACTTTTTCTATTTTTTCGGATGTTTTTCTCATTTTTAATACATTTTGTATCTTTTTTTACTTTCTTTTTATCTTTTGGTTTTGGAAATGCTAACATGCTGGTATCCACTATTTCCAAGCCTCCTTATATCTTGCTATTTGCTCTGGTGTATCCGTTGGTATACCTTGCAACTTACAATCTTCTACTATACTATCTATAAGTCTACACATTTGTTTACTATCATAAGTAGAACTTCCATAATATGCTTTTACGTTTGTATATCCATCTATTTTGCTATTTCCTATTACTTCACATGGCCATCCAATTCCATTTTTTTGCCATGCTTCAATAAATTTTTCTACTGCTGCATTTTTTATTGGTAATACTTCGTATACTCCTATGTCTTTTATTTCCATCTTGTATATTTCTTCAGCCTTTATATTCATTTTTTCTGCTAATTTACCAAGTAACACCCAACAATATGCATTTGCATCTAGCGACCTTTTATTTCTATGTTTCTTAGCTTCTATATCTAATAATTCAACGTTTTCTATTTCTTCTAAACTACTTATTTGATTATTTATTAAAAATGTCAATTTTGGTTTTCTTGTTTCAAAATCTATACTTATATCTGCTAGTTTTCCTTGTAGTTTCATATTACACCTCATTGTTCTGGATATTTACCTTGTTTTAAACACTGAGTTAAATATTCTAATTTGGGTAAATATTCATTTTCTATAAAATCTTCATCATATTTCACTTCTATTAATTGAAGTCTTTCTTTGTTTATTGCATTAAAATAATTATTATAATCATTTTCTTTTAATCCGTATGCAACTATATATAGCCTGTGTATTCCACTTGCATACATTTCAACTTGTGCTTGTCTCCAGTATTGTTTTGATACTTTAAAATCTTTTTCAATATTGTGTGTTTTTACTTCATAGATACAAGTATCTGTATTTCCATCTAAATTAGCCCTTAATCTATCAATTATTATTTGTTTATCTTTTTCTAATCCATCTATTTCTAAGCTGTCTAATATTTTATGTTCGTAATTGTTACCAGCCTTAGTTGCCTCATTAGAAAAACTATTTTTATTAAGGCCAAGTTTTTCAAGCCACCACTTTTCAAATGTTTTTGTATTCCAATTTTCTACTACCATACTTGTATCTGAACAACCTATGTAGTAACTTCTATCTTGACTTTGTATCAATGTTTGATAAATCCTTTTCAAAATTGTTTAAAGTATCAAAATAACTAAATAAAGCCTTAACTTCATCTTCAGTTTTATGAAGTCTTTCTGCGATTTCTTTTACTGATAATCCATCTTTTAATTTTTTTGTGTAGATTTGTTGACACCTTTCTTTAATTTTGAAAATATCGTGTTTTGATAAATCATCTTCCCAACTATCTTTTTCAGTTTTTAATTCATCTTTTAGCCATAAATCAAATCCTAAGCCCGTTCTTAATGCCACGCCTTTAACAAATAATCTAGTTTGACAATTCCATAATCTTTGTTGTGTCATACTATTATCTTTGACTGGATTACTGCCGTTCGTTACTGGTCCTCTTTGAGTAAATTCTAAATCATCTATAACTATTTTTACTTCAGTTTCATATACTCTATTTGTCATACCATTTTTATCCGAAAAAACTTGCTCTGTCATATATAAACTACTTCCAGTTAATTGATTCACTACAGGTTCAAAATACACTTTTTCAGCTCCATTTTCATGTAATAAATCAACTACTTTAGCCCAATTTAAATAATCTGCCCCATCTCTTTTATCTATCCATTTACTTACATCTATATTTCTCATTTCTTTATAACTTTTTAACATCTATAACACACTCCTCATATATTCATTATTTTGATATTCTAGTTCCTCATCACATTCTCTATTAAAAGCTTGCATATATTTTTCAACTGTTTCTTCTAACTTGCTTTTTGCTTCTTTTAGTGTTTCTAATATTTCTTTATATTCATCAACTTCATTTAGTTCATCAATTGCTAATTGTATGTTGTCGTATGCATTTGCATATATTTCAACTAGTTCTCCATTAGTCCATTTCATACTCTTCACCTCTATATTTTTTTAAATCTATACTTGTAGGTAAATCATATTTATCACAAGTTTTTTTAGTTATAATTGCTAAATGTTTAATATATTGTTTAACTGTCATAATTACCAAATCCTTTCAAAAATGTGTACACTTTTTCTTTGCTTGCTTGCACATCACTATCACTTACACTATCATTATCATGTGCACTATCACTATCACGTTCATTATCATTATCATTATCATTATCATGTTCATTATCGGTATTTTTGGTATTTTTTTGTATACCATTTTTACCACTGGTACTTTTGGTATTTTCTTTATTCCATCTTTTACGTATATTTTTTTTATTTCTTTCTACTACTTTTTGATATTTTTCTTTATTTCTATCTAATGCATTTTTTATAGGTATAAAAACTAAATTTAAAGTCTTACTTAGCTTAGGAGATTGTCCTGTGCTTTCATATTCAAATATAGCTTTTATAAGTTTTCCTGCTTCGTTATCAGATAGAGTTTCAAATATTTCTTTTTGTTCTAAATACAAAATAAAACTATCTTTCATTTCAACCTCCCTTGACATATGTGATATACTTATAAATATAAGTATTTATCAAATAGTATTTATATGTTAGAAGCTGTTTTACTTGTCACAGTAGCTTCTAATTTTTTTGAGCTTTTTATATTATTTACTGCTTTTTTATTTCTTTCTTCTATTAAATTTGATATTACATTATTAAGCTTTTCTCTATCATTTTCCCAAATCTTTTCTCTATATTCGCTTTCTGATAGTTTTCTTTTTAATTCTTCTATGCATTCATTTTTATAATCTATTAGTTTATCAATATTTTTACAAGTTTCTTCTAATTCACATACTCTTTGTCTTAATTTTCTATTATTTTCTCTTATCTTTTTATTAAACATCTTTACTTACTTCTCCTTTCCATTTTTCTATATTTTCTTTTGTCTTCTCATTTAAGTAATTATTGTATGCTTTTTCAATTTTTTCTGATTTTTGTTCATAATACTTCTTATCATTTAATGCATATACTGCTACATTTCTTTTTGTCTTTTTATCATATCTTTTACTTATAACTTCAACTTCATTTTTTCTTGTCAATTCAGTAAGTCGCGGTGCGACATAGTTTCTTTCTTCACTTCCCAATTTTTTTGCTAATTCTCTTGCTGTAAGTCCATTGGCTTCATTTTTTAAAGCATATCTTATTTCTTCATATCTCTTTGTTTTATCTAATTCATTTAAGCTTTCTGCTCTTGTTTCCTTAGTTATCATATAATCTCCTACCCTTCTAATACAAATTTTTCTATCTCATTATATATACTGTAGCCTTTTCCTTTTATTTTTTTAGTAATTTGATATACAACTGTTTGTACTGTACATGCAAATATAACCGCAATTGATATCGCTCTTACACTTGCTATTAATATTGCTATTATTAGTTCTCTGTTACTTATTAAATAATTGTACATTTATATCACCTCCTAAACTACATATTCTCTTTTTTTATTACTCTTTTGATACGTTATAATATCAATCGTATAATGCTTATTTTTATTTATAAAATTTTCTATATCTTTTCTTTGATACATTCGTTTTCCTGCAACTTTGATGTAAGGAATATTTAGTGTATAGCATACTGTTTTTTTACTTACTCCTAATATTTCACTTACCTCTTGTGATGTTAACAACTTATCCACATTTTCCACCTTCTTTTCTTTTTCTATTTCTTCTATCTATTTGTTTTGCACAACATGTTGTACTTAATTATCAAAAAAAATATCCATAACTGAACTTTTTAGTCCATCAATAGCTATCTTCTTCATAGTTGCATTAGTTATATTAATATCTTTTTGATTCTCTAAATCTGATATAGTAGTTCTTGAAACGCCTGACCTAATTGCTAATTCTTCTTGTGTAATTTTCTGTTCTTCTCTTTTTTCTTTAATTTTATTATTCAATTTATTCACCTCACTTTGTCCATCATGTTGTACATATAATATCATATTATTTTTTCGCTGTCAACTATTTTGAACAAAAAAAATAAAAATCTTGACTTTTTGTAAAATATAATGTACAATATTACTATAAGGAGGAAATTAAAATGCTTTTAGGGGATATAATTAAGCAATATAGAAGTGAACATAATATATCTCAGAGAGATTTTGCAAAAAAATGTGAATTAAGTCACACTTATATTGCTGCTTTAGAAAAAAAAATTGATGCACGTTCTGGGAAAAAAATAGCACCTACAGTTGACGCAGTTAAAAATATTAGTAAAGGTTTAAATATGCCATTACAAGAATTATTAAACATAATAGATGATGAACAAGAATTTATTGTTAATCAAAACAAATCCATAAGGATACCAGTCTTAGGCTCAATCCCAGCAGGGATACCAATGGAAATGATTGAGGATATAGTTGATTGGGAAGATATATCAGAAGAAATGTTAAAAGGTGGTAAGCAATACTTTGCATTAAAGATTAAAGGTGATAGCATGTTTCCTGAATACTTAAATGGTGACGTTATAATAGTATTAAAACAAGATGACTGTGAAAGCGGACAAGATTGTGTTGTAGCTGTAAATGGCGATGACGCTACTTTTAAAAGAGTTTTTAAAACAGATAACGGAATTACACTACAACCATTAAATAATAGCTATATGCCTATGTTTTACTCAAATGATGATGTTTTAAACAAACCTGTTAAAATATTAGGCGTTGTTAAACAAATAAGAAGAAATAAGTAGGTGATTTTTTGAAAAACAAAATATTAAACATTTTATTAAACCTTTATTATATTTTTGCTTTCTTGTCTTCATTAGAAATAATATATTATATTAGTAATAAATACGGTTTATCTAATTGCACG
>ENA-UOJD01000765-UOJD01000765.1-human-gut-metagenome-genome-assembly--contig:-P48-NODE-765-length-40689-cov-5.188807_pt1 | contig 40689 bp, 28 predicted proteins | sample MGYA00242342_ERZ723889 | MGnify/ENA metagenome assembly ERZ723889 | reverse complement strand
ACTCCCTAAAATAAAGGTTTTAGAACAAAAAAGAGGTAGTCTTTTGACACTACCTTTAGAAAGGTGAGGGTGAATTTTATGAAAAAGTGGATTTTGGATTGTGGTATTATTGTTATTGCAATTATGGGACTTCAATTAACAGCGCAGGATGTATCCGGTGCAGAGCACATCAACAATCAGGTTGCTTTGGAAACAACACAGACAATGATGAAAATTCAAGCAACGCCAAGACCTCTTGAAATGTATGATGCAGATGGGTGGAAAAAGTATTATGTAAGTGGAGGTTATCAATACACATATATAGGGGCTGGAAAGGGGATTCGCATAGAACGATTTAGCGACAATTCGCCATGGAGTAAGTCCAAAAAAGTGATTATGCCATCGGAGATAGATGGACATCCTGTCCGGAGATTGGCAGCCAATTCATTTAGTCAAAATTCGTATATAGAAGAAGTGACCATTCCTGATAGTGTAGAGGTAATTGGAAGTCAGGCATTTATAATGTGTAAGTCATTACAAAGAGTTCATATTGGAAAAAACGTAAGAAAGATAGATAATGATGCATTTTATATGTGCAGGAAATTGGAAAAAATAAGTGGCGGAGAGTCATTAAAAATGTTAGGATTACGTACATTTCAGTATTGTGAAAAATTAAGAGTATTGCCGTTTAAAGAAAGATTTTACAAATTGGATTTTGGTGACATGTTATGCGGGAATACTGGAATACAAAATGTCTCATTTGATAAGAATGTTGTACTGGCGAATGGTTTGTTTAGGGGCTGTAGACGGCTGAAAACAGCAAATTTATCTAAAATACAAAATAGTGAGTGTACAGATGATTTGTTTAGAGATTGTATAGCACTAAGACAGGTTAAGATAAATAAAAACTGGAAGTATATAGAAAATCGAATTTTTTACAATTGTCGTAATTTAACATCAGTTAATATACCAAGTAAAGTAAGGAGGGTGGGGTCGAAAGCATTTGGAAATTGTAGAAGCTTAAAAAAAATAAAGATGCCTAAATCTGTGAAAAAAATAGAGAAAGATGCATTTAAAGGCTGTAAAAAGCTTACACTTTATGTGAAAAAGGGGAGTTATGCGCACAAGTATGCCAAGAAATATCATGTAAAGTATAAATATTGGAAATAGGACTATCGGAAGCTCAATGCGCCGTTTCCGTAAAAATATAATAATTAAGATATGACGATATTGAGAAAAGTTGATCAGTAACTATATTGCAAAGCATAAAATAACAGTGTTACAATAACGCTGTTATTTTATTGCGTAAATATTGTTGTGATGTGTCGTAGAGTATTTTAATAGTGAATGTTTGCATTTTGGTAGAAAGAACATAGTGTGTGGCCAAATAATTATTGCGCAGAAGAAAAAGGAGGGATCACATGAGACAAGAATCAGCCGGAGTTACAGAAGCGCTTCTCGACAGTGCACGTCGGGAATTTATGGAACATGGCTTTCATGGGGCGAGCCTGCGGCGGATTTCAGCGGATAGTGGTGTGAGTACCAATTCTATCTATACGCGTTTTGGAGACAAGGCAGGGTTATTTGCGGCTGTCGTTGGACCGGTGGCAGATGGGCTGATGGAGTATTATCTGACTTGTGTGGATCAGGCGGCAGATACACAGGACTCTTCCAGTGCCATGGAGACGGGAGGAGAGGGGACTGACGAGGTGTTGCAGTATATATATCACATTTCGATGTGTTCTACTTGATCTTTTGCAGATCGGCAGGAACGGAGTATGAGCAGTATTTTGATCGGCTGGCGCAGATTGAAGAAACCTACTACCGAGCATTTGCCGATAAATATGCCAAGAATCCGGAACAGATCACGGATTTTTTTGTCCATGTGGTTTGCCGTACCGGTTGGCAGTATATTTATGAGATCGTGTCACATAAACTTCCTTTTGAAGAAGCACAGGTGTTTATGGACAACATAAAACAATATCGTTTTGCCGGCTGGAAAGCCGTGCTCGACCACGAGTAAAGCAAAACACCAAGAATGGAGGGACAATTTTCAATGGAAAAGGAAAACAGAGTGCATTGTCTAGATTGATGGACTATGCCGGAGGACATAAGTATTTTACCTATGCTTCCCTTGTGCTGGCAGCGGTCAGCGCGATCATTGCACTGGTGCCATTTTATGAAATTTGGCGTATGTTGAGGGAAGTGTTAGAGGTACGTCCGCATTTTGAAAATGCGGTTTCTTTGAATCAGTATGGTTGGATGGCTGTTGGTTTTGCACTGCTAGCGATGGTATTTTATATCGTTGCGTTAATATGTTCCCACAAAGCGGCATTTCGCGTGCAGGCCAATATGCGTATTAAGCTGATGCAGCATATTATGAAGCTGCCGCTTGGTTTCGTTGAATCCGAAGGCAGTGGTAAGATTCGTAAAGTGGTTATGGAATCGAGTGCTGCGACGGAAACATTTTTAGCACACAATCTACCGGATAAGGCAGTGTCTATTGCAACACCGATCGGTTTGCTTGTGATGATGATCGCCTTTGACTGGCGGCTTGGTATTGCCAGTTTGATCCCGGCAGCATTGGCATTTATTCTCATGGGAAGGTTTATGATGGGACCGAAAATGGCAGAAGATATGAAACAGTATCAGAATGCGTTGGAATCAATGTCTTCGGAAGCGGTAGAGTACGTGCGTGGCGTTCCGGTGTTGAAAACGTTTGGACAAACAATTTTTTCCTTCCGACGTTTTCGCCATGCTATTGATGAGTATGAGAAATGGACATTAGGATATACCAAAAATATGATGCTGCCGATGGTATGTTTTACGACAGCGTCCAATGGAATCTTTGCGGCATTGATCATTGCAGCGTATTTATTTAGTGGTCATGGAGTGACGGATACATTTATCTTGAACGTATTCTTTTATATTTTGATCACCTCCATATTGACGGTGACTTTGATGAAGGTCGCATACGCCGGAGAGTCGCAAATGTTAGTAGAGGATGCATTGATGAGAATGGATGCGATTTTGGAGATACAGCCGCTTTCTACAAATGAGGTAAGCATTCCGAAAGATTCTTCGGTTGTCGTAGAAAACATTCAGTTTGCTTATCCAAACGCAAAGAATCTGGCTTTGGACGGTGTGAGTATGCAGATCCGGTCTGGAGAACATATTGCGTTGGTCGGACCATCGGGAGGCGGCAAGACAACATTAGCTTCTTTGATCGCCCGTTTCTGGGATGTGAAATCCGGTGCGATCAAACTGGGTGGTGTCAATGTGAAAAATATAAGCGGTGATGAGTTGATGGATCAAGTGTCTTATGTATTTCAGGACAGCAGACTTTTGAAGATGAGCATTTTGGATAACGTGCGCATGGGACGCCCGGATGCAACGGATGAGGAAGTCATGCAGGCGTTAAAGGATGCACAATGTATGGATATTATTGAGAAATTCCCGGATGGCGTACATACGATGATCGGTTCCAAAGGAATTTATGTTTCCGGTGGTGAGAGCCAGCGATTAGCCATTGCAAGAGCATTTCTTAAAAATGCACCGATCCTGATCTTAGACGAGGCAACAGCATTTGCAGATCCGGACAATGAACGACTGGTGCAGCAGGCATTTGAAAAACTTTCCAAAGGTAAGACGGTGATCATGATCGCCCACCGTCTGTCAACAGTGACGGCTGCAGATCAGATTTATGTGCTTGCCGATGGCAAAGTTGCCGAACATGGCACGCACGAAGAATTGCTCGCTAAAGATGCTGTTTATGGACATATGTGGAAAGAGTATAACAGATCTGTAAACTGGCAGGTAGGAAAAGGAGGTGTTACAGCATGATCGAAAGATTACAACATAAATATGCATTATCCGAAAAAGGTACCAAAGATATGTTACGTGCCTTTGTTGCAGTTACTATTGCCAATCTTGTCCTTATGCTTCCGGTAGGACTTTTGTATTACTTGGCGTCCTATTTACTGGAAGGTGATGTTCCAAGAGCAAAGATTCCATTTTTTACGGTTTCGATTATAGTAGTGCTGATTTTGATCGCTGCGTCTACGGTGTTTCAATATATGTCTACTTTCTATTCGACTTATGTAGAAAGCGGTGTCAGACGTCGTACTTTAGCAGAAAAACTGCGCAAGATCCCGCTGTCTTTCTTTGGTAAAAAAGATTTGGCAGATCTTACGAACACGATCATGTCCGACTGTGCATTGTTAGAGACAGCCAGTTCCCATTGGATCCCGGAGCTTGTGGGTGCTATTATTTCCACAACCCTGATCGTGATCAGCTTGTTTTTCTTTGATTGGAGAATGGCGTTAGCGGCGGTATGGGTTATGCCGGTTGCTTTTCTGATCGTATTGTATTCCAGAAAAGTTATGGGAAAGGTATATGAACGCACCATGCAGTACCGCATTTCCTGTCAAGATGGTATTCAGGAAGGTCTTGAGACATTGCGTGATCTTCGTTCTTACAATATGACAGATGCTTATATGTCCGGACTGGAAAATAAGATCAAAGCGGTAGAAAAAAATGCTATCTTTGTAGAATTTACCAATGCAGCATTTGTATGCTCTGCGCAGATGATCTTAAAGCTTGGGATCGGAACCGTTGCAGTAGTAGGAGGTGCTTTGTTACTGAACGGACAGATTACGGTCCTTACGTTCTTTATGTTTTTACTGGTAGTGACACGCATGTATGAGCCACTGCAGATCTCTTTGCAGAATCTGTCTGCCATTATTAGTGCAGATACTAACTGCAAACGTATGGATGAGATTTTGTCGTATGAGGAGCAGGAAGGTAACGAGGAGTTGACGAACGATGGTTATGACATTCAATTTGACCATGTTTCCTTTGCATATAAAGATGGTGAGCAGGTATTATCGGATGTCAGCTTTATGGCCAAACAGGGTGAAGTTACTGCGTTGATCGGGCCGTCCGGTGGTGGTAAGACAACAGTAACACGCCTTGCAGCCAGATTTTGGGATAATGACACAGGAAGTATCACGGTTGGCGGTATGAAGGTTACAGATATTGCCCCGGAGAAACTACTTTCGTTATATTCCATTGTTTTTCAGGATGTTACATTATTTAATGATACGATCATGGAAAATATCCGTATCGGCAGACAGGGTGCAACGGATGAAGAAGTCATGGAGGCTGCCAGACTGGCACACTGTGACGAATTTGTAGAGCGTATGCCGGAGAAATGGAATACGATGATCGGGGAAAACGGATCGGAACTTTCCGGTGGAGAGAGACAGCGTATTTCAATCGCCAGAGCGTTCCTAAAGGATGCACCGATTATTTTGCTGGATGAGGCAACGGCATCTCTGGATGTTGATAATGAATCCTTTATTCAGGAATCCATTTCGAAACTGATCTGTGACAAAACGGTGTTGATCATTGCGCATCGTATGCGCACTGTGGATGGTGTTGATAAGATCGTGGTACTTAAAGATGGTACAGTCGCAGAGCAGGGAAGTCCTGCTGAGTTAAAGCAGACGGATGGTATTTACAAACATATGGTAGAGATGCAGATGGAATCTGCTGCTTGGCGATTCGAATAAGAGAATGGATTTGGTATAACAGCGGCTTGCGACTGCACAGATTAGAACAGGGATGTTTATGTATGCAGCTTACAGGGCTGTCTTCGATCAGAAGATGGTCCTGTTTTACTGTATAAAATTTCGTAAGGCAGCGATCGTTGCAAGATGTCCGTCCGATTTTCCCGGCAGGCGGGACAGATTGACAGTTGCAGAATATGATGATAAACTAAAAAATAATGCCCACATTTCGCATTTTTTTGTTGGAAGACTGTCTTATACAGAGCAGTCAGCCTGCGAAAAGTCGGGATAAATAGGAAATGGAGAATACCATGGACAAAGAGATCATGATGGAAGACCGGATTTCGTTGGGACGGCTTACTGCGACGATCACGAAAATCTGGTGGGAACGAATCATTGTGCATATTGATTTACAGCTTGCGTATGCGGATGAGTCGTTAAAAGGTGAAAAATTTGATGTATATGCCGTGGATCAAAACTTTCATGCCAAAGCACGTTTTAAGCAGACAATTGTGGATGAAGAGCATATTCGACTGTCAATGAATATGACAAATCCGGGGAACTGCGAATGTCTTCCGATGGGAAGTTATTTCTTTTATGTTTGCCGCAAGCAGGAGATTTTGGCAAAATGTGTGATGGCGCATGAATTGGTTCCGGAGGCAGAAAATGTATCGCGATCTTTCCTGCATAACAACCGGACGAGAGGTTATCTTGTAAACTTCTATGTCACGGAAGGGGAAAATGATCTTCCGCTCCTAATGCATATCATGGATGCGATGAAGGTCAGCATGGAACAGGAAAGCAATGGTGAGATCGTGAAATCTGCGGTGACAGATCCAGCGATCAAAATGAAGAAAAATGCAGGCCGGATGCGTTGGAAAGCGTATTATCACGGTCAGGTGAAGAAGTATAAAGACCGTCAAAAGGTGATCATGTTTATGACGGAGCAGAGCGATACGATCGGTACGAATCTGCAGGCGGTTTATGACCGAATGTGTGAACGTGGATTGGATAAGGAATATACCATTCTTTTTTCCGCAAGACCTGCTTCTTATATCAGACAGGCGCGCAGCTCAACCAAAGAGCTGCTCCACAAATTAGCACAGTGCGATATGGTATTCATTGACGATCATGTACCGCTTTTTGACTGGCTGACATTAGATAAACGGACAAAGCTGATACAGCTATGGCATGCGGGGGCGGGCTTTAAGTCCTCCGGTTATAGCAGATGGGGACACTTGGGATGTCCGGCACCAGTGAGCTGCCATAGACAATACCGCTATGGAATCGCCGGTTCCAGACAGATCGGGAAGTTCTTCTCTGAGGTGTTTGGTATTAATGATGATCAGATCTTGCCAACCGGTATGCCGCGTATGGATGAGTATTTGGATGAAGCCTTTCGTGAGAAGAAAACGGCAGAGCTTTATGAACGGTATCCAATGTGTAAAGGCAAAAAGGTGATCTTGTTTGCACCAACCTACCGTGGCAAAAACCGTAAAACAGCCTATTATCCGTATCACATGATCGATTTTCAGCGATTGTATGATTTCTGCGGAGAGGAATACGTTGTGTTATTCAAGATGCACCCTTGGGTGAGGGAGGCGGTACCGATCGAAGAGGCTCATAAAGACCGCTTTGTGGATGCTAATAAATATCCAAATATCAATGATCTGTTTTATATTACAGAGATATTGATCACGGATTATTCGTCCAATATATTTGAGTATAGTTTGATGCGTAAACCAATGCTGTTTTTCGCATTTGACAAGATCCAATATTCTTTTTCAAGAGGGTTCCATCGTGATTATGAGGAAGCGGCACCGGGTAAGGTCTGCTATACCTTTGCACAGATCATGGATGCACTCGAACAAAAGGATTATGAATATGAAAAAGTTGAACAATATGTAGACAAGCATTTTGACTATATTGATAGTCATGCGTCAGACCGCGTGATTGACTGGATCCTGCTTGGAAATATTCCGGAGGACATTCAGAAAAAACTGCGTCATATTGAGAAAGTAAACCAAAGACTTCCTCTGCTTAATTTTAGCGCATTGGAGGAAGAAGAAAGGAGTTAATTATGAATATTGCAATGATCTTTGCCGGTGGTCGTGGAGTTAGAATGGGTTCCGGTATTCCAAAACAGTTTTTGGAGATTCACGGAAAGCCGGTACTTGTGCATACATTGGAGCTCTTTCAGGAGCATGATATGATCGACAAGATCTATATTTCCGTATTGGAAGACTACATTGGTAAGACACAGAAATTAGTAGACCGTTATGGATTGGATAAAGTAGTATCGATCATTCCGGGTGGTGCAACTGCTCAGGATTCCATCTACAATGTGTTGAAAGATGCAGAGAAAGAAAATGATGGGGATTCTATCGTGCTTTTGCATGATGGCGTGCGTCCGTTTGTATCCTATGATACGATCAAACAGAACATTGAAAGTGTACAGAAGTACGGTAGTGCGATCACCTGCACAGCTTGCTACGAGACAATCTTACTCAGCAAGAGCGGTGAGAAAGTAGATTCTGTACCATATCGTAAAGATACCTTTGCGGCACAGGCACCACAGAGTTTCCGCTTAAAAGATATTATTGCAGCCCACGATGAGGTGCGTGCGATCAATCCTTCGTATGAAAATATGGTGGATGCCTGCACGATCATGACAACGCTTGGCAAAGAAGTGCATATGATCTCGGGCAATCGTGGTAATATTAAGGTTACTACACCGGAGGATGTATATATGTTCCGTGCGCTGCTCAACTACAAAGAGAATGAGCAGACGTTTGGTATCGGCCTGACGAACGGAATTCGTTAGCAGACAGTTTAAGAGAAGTATGAAGTATAAGAAAGTAACAGATGGACGACAGAAATGTTTGTGAAATTTGATTACGGATGGAAAGGAAAACTACATGAGTAGAATAGAAAGTCCGGATAACCGGGTGCTTCAAGAAGATTTAGAGCGTGCCGCAGCGCTTGATCTGCCAATTGAAGCGTTAGACGGCAGTCGTATTTTTGTGACAGGTGCAACGGGATTGATCGGCTCACAGCTCGTTAAGTTTTTGTTGTGCCGCAACCGTATCTGCCATTGCAATACGACAGTCATTATCTTTGCGCGCAGTAAAGAAAAAGCGTTAAAGGTATTTCCTTATTTAGAGGAAGAGGAGCATTTGGAGATTGTGCTTGGAGATATTTCAGAGCCGATCTGCTATGATGGAGACATAGATTATGTGATCCATGGGGCAAGTCCAACGAGTTCCAAATATTTTGTCAGTCATCCGGTAGAAACGATCGGTGCGGCAGTGGATGGCACTCGCTATGTGTTAGAACTTGCCAAACAGAAACAGGTAAAAGGTGTTGTATATCTGTCATCACTCGAAGTGTATGGAACTCCTGCGGAAGATGCGGGTATGATCACAGAGAAAGATTATGGATATATTGAGCCACTCAGTGTACGAAGCAGTTATTCGGAGGGAAAGCGTATCGTTGAGTGTTTGTGTGCATCTTATGCGAAAGAATACGATGTTCCGGTCAAAGTTGCCAGATTATCGCAGACATTTGGAGCAGGCGTAGCTTACGATGATGGCCGAGTATTTGCTGAGTTCGCACGCTGTGCGATCGAGGGCAAAAATATCGTGCTCCATACTGAGGGCAAGACGGTTCGTACATACTGTTACACGATCGATGCTGTTACGGCATTGCTTACCATTTTGGCAAAAGGGCAGGCTGGGGAAGCGTATAATGTTACGAATATGGATACGGCGATCTCAATATATGATATGGCAAAGTTAGTCAGTGGAATCTTGCCGGAGTCGAATATTGCGGTGGAACGTGACATTCCGGAAGATCTGGCAAGTTTCGGATACAATCCGGAGATGATCGTCAAGCTGGATAGTACGAAGTTACAGAAACTTGGCTGGAAGGCGACGGTTGGCTTGCGTGAAATGTATGAGCGCCTGATCGAAAGTATGAGTCTGGTACATTAGATCTGAGTAGAGTTTAGAACGTACAGGAAGAGCATATTGGTATTGACAGAGCCGGTACATGGATTTGAGATCAGAGGCTTGAACAATAGAAAGAGAGGAATAATAATTATGGGAATGACAATGACACAGAAAATTCTTGCAGCACATGCAGGTCTTCCTTCTGTAGAAGCAGGACAGTTGATCATGGCAGATCTGGATCTGGTATTAGCAAATGATATTACAGGACCGGTTGCTATTCATGAGGTTCAGAAGTTAAATAAAAAGACAGTATTTGACAAAGATAAAGTAGCATTGGTGCCGGATCACTTTGCACCAAATAAGGATATTAAGTCTGCAGAACACTGCAAATGTGTTCGTGAGTATGCCAAAGAGCACGACATTACGAATTATTTTGAAGTAGGTCAGATGGGTATCGAGCATGCGCTGCTTCCGGAAAAAGGATTGATCGTAGCAGGTGAGACCTGTATCGGAGCAGATTCACATACATGTACTTACGGAGCACTGGGAGCATTTTCTACAGGTGTAGGTAGTACAGATATGGGATGTGGAATGATTACCGGACAGGCATGGTTTAAGGTGCCTTCTGCCATCAAGGTAGTGCTTACCGGCAAGCCATCCAAATGGGTAAGCGGTAAAGATGTGATCCTTCATCTGATCGGTATGATCGGTGTAGATGGAGCGTTGTACCGTTCCTTAGAGTTTACCGGTGATGGTGTGAAAAACCTGTCTATGGATGATCGTTTTTCTATTGCTAATATGGCAATTGAGGCAGGTGCTAAGAATGGAATCTTCCCGGTAGACGACAAGACGATCGCTTATATGGAAGAGCATTCTACGAAGAAATATACAGTATATGAAGCAGATGAGGATGCGGTTTATGATGAAGAGTATGTCATTGACTTAAGCAAGTTAGAGCCAACGGTTGCGTTCCCTCATCTTCCGGAGAATACTAAGACGGTGAAAGAAGCGGGAGACGTTAAGATCGATCAGGTTGTGATCGGATCTTGTACAAATGGTCGTATCGAGGATCTTCGTACAGCGGCAGAGATCCTTAAAGGCAAAAAAGTTGCAGATGGTATCCGTGTGATCGTGATCCCGGCAACACAGGCAATTTATATGCAGGCAATTGAAGAGGGCTTAGTGCAGACCTTTATTGAGGCAGGTGCTATTGTCAGCACACCAACTTGCGGACCTTGCTTAGGTGGCTATATGGGAATCCTGGCAGCAGGTGAGCGTGCAATCTCTACAACAAATCGTAACTTCGTCGGACGAATGGGTCATGTGGATTCCGAGGTGTATTTGTCCAGCCCGGCAGTGGCAGCAGCGAGTGCGGTGACCGGTAAGATTTCTGAGCCGGCAGAACTTGGTCTTTAATCAATTAATGTGAGCAGTGAAAGGAGATAAACATGAAAGCTTGTGGTACAGTACATAAATATGGAGATAATGTAGATACAGATGTAATCATTCCGGCAAGATATTTGAATTCCTCAGATCCGGCAGAGCTTGCTAAGAGTTGTATGGAGGATATTGATCCGGATTTTGTAAAGCGTGTGCAGAAGGGTGATATTATGGTAGCCAACAAAAACTTTGGCTGCGGTTCTTCCAGAGAGCATGCGCCAATCGCGATCAAAGCATCCGGCATCAGCTGCGTTATTGCGGAGACATTTGCACGTATCTTTTATCGCAATGCGATCAATATCGGTCTTCCGATCATTGAGTGCCCGGCTGCAGCCAAAGAAATTGAAGCAGGGGACACCGTTGAGATCGATTTTGACAGCGGTATGATCTATGACAAGACAAAGGGAACCGAGTATCAGGGTCAGGCATTCCCAGAGTTTATGCAGAAGATCATCAAGGCAGAAGGCCTCATCAACTACATCAACGAAAATACAAAATAACAGCAGCACACATAACATGTATGCGGCAGGAATTGACATCAATTCCTGCCGTTTGCACGTGTCAGCCACCCAAACTCCCCATATCAAGCTTGGGGATGGGAAGTTTGGGTTATTGAGAAAAAAAGGAAAGATTTATTGATTTTGAGATATTTTTTTAATTTTTTTGACACATATTGGCGGTAGAATAGTGAACGAAAAAAGATGTCTTGAAGATAGATTGGGAGGTATCATGAGAATATGAGATTAGGTGGTTTGAGTAAAAAGTTGATGGCTGTTGCATTGTCGAGTGTTATGGTGGTGTCCGGTTTTGCGGGGCTTGCACCAGCCGTTTCCGTGAGTGCAGCAGATGATACTGCAAAGTTACGTATGATCTTTACATCAGATCTGCATGGACAGTTGACGACAGAGGATTATGAGACCGGCAAGGTCTACACGACGGGTGGTTTGTCGAGAACGGCAACATTGATCAAGAAAGCGAAGGCAGAAGTCAATGCAAAGAATTCTTTGTTATTTGATCTGGGAGATGTTCTCTTTGATTATACAACGGATTACATATACGATGTAAATAGTTCGGCACAGCAGCCGATGTACACTGCGATGGCCAAGATGGGATACGATGCGATCACACTTGGAAATCATGAATTTGATTATACACTGGATTATATTCAAAAACAGTTGTCTTCTACCGGGATGTCCGGCAAGGTGGTATTGTCGAATGTTACAAATGTCAATACAGGAGCACATATTTGGGCAGAGAATAAGATCATTACTAAGAAGCTGGTAACAGAGTCTGGTAAGACAATCTCAGTCAAGGTAGGTTTGATCGGTGAGACAGTTCCCACTTTGGCTAAGAAACGAACCAATTACACCGGAGTGCTGAATGGAGAAGATATTGTCAAAAATGTCAAAAAGGAAGTACCGATCCTGCAAAAGAAAGGTGCAGATATCATTGTCGTACTGGCACATTCCGGTATTGGAGAGCAGAAACCGGCAGAGTTAGATGCCAATACGGGATATGCACTGACGAAGATCAGTGGGGTAGATGCGGTACTCTGCGGTCACCTTCACAAAGATTTTCCGGATGCCAATGGCACAAAATATGATGATTATCCGGGGGTCAATAAGACAACGGGTATTGTGAACGGCAAACCGCTTGTCCAGATCGAAAATCGAGGAGCAAGCATTGGTATGGTTGATCTGAATATCGGTACGAAGAATAACAAACCGACGATCACAGGAAAGTCTACACAGATCCGAAAAGTTAATGCTTCTACAGAGGTAGATCCAACGATCAACGCAGCATTTGGAAACTGGACCAAAACATTTATGGCTGATAGCAGCCAGATCCTCAGTGAGGTAGCGGCAGATACACAATTACAAAATTATTTTGGTACGATGGAAGATAATGATGCAATCCAATTGTTGAATAATATTAAGATCAGTTATGGATTGCAATACATCAATAAAACGAAGACACAATACAAAAATCTCCCGGTAGTTGCGTCGTCTACTTATCTAAAATACGGATCGTCCGATGGAGAGGATTACATAGATATTCAAAATCAGTTTAAGAAGGCAAATATTTATGATCTGGTCAGTTATCGGACAGGCTTGTATATCTACAAGATGACAGGCGCACAGATCCGGGAATGGATGGAGTGGTCCGCAGGCGGTTATGAGCAGGCCGGCAAAAATCTGTTGGGAGACAATGCACCGGCAGAACCGACAACATCACCGGCAGAACCGACAGCATCACCGGATGTAGCAACCGGATCAGCAGTGTCTGCGGGGACGGCAGACAGAGAGGAAGAGACATCTTCTCAGGCGGCGGTATATGAGTCTCAGACAAATACTGCGCCGGCAGCGCAAAGTAGTTTACAGCAGAAAAATGCTTTGCTTCAGACCAAGGGGCTGCCATCGTTAGGAGATATCTTAAACTATGATTCCAGCAAACCGTTTCAGTTCGTAATGCAGGATGATTATCTGACGGATTGGTCGCAGTATTTTATATTTGATGGATTAGAGTACAAGATAGATACGACAGTAGCACCTCGTTATGATGCAGCGGGGAAAAAGATCAACGATACCCATCGTATCGTATCCTTGACGCGCAACGGAGCAAATATTTCAAATACGGCCTCCTTTATTGTGTTGTCTAATAAATTGCCGAATAACAATCTGTTTAAGACGATGAAGCCGACAATACTATCCATTAGCAAAAAGGCGTTGTATCGCAGCTATATTCAGTCCTTTATCGAGAAGATACAAATGGCCAGCGGTACGATCAAGCCGATGCAGGATAATAACTGGAGTGTAAAATACTCGGATAACTATAACTATATTGTACAGAGTGGTGCTAAGGCGTCCCGCTATTTAGGCAGCAAGGGATGGATTAAAGCATCGATCGGTGGCGATAGTAATGTTCGGTATTACGTAGCAAATCCAAACGAAAAGTCTACGACGGATACGACAGGACCTTGCCTGACGGCTGTTGTGAAAGATGAGAGTGTTACGAACAAAAAGGTACAGGTATTGATTCAGGCGACGGATCCTTCAGGAATTGCGTCCGTTCGTTATGCGGCTGGCAAATATACGGCAGACAATGTAATTTGGAAGACGGCATCAAAGATCAACGGTAACGTATGGTCTTGTGACCGCAATGGAACCTTTACCATTTGCGCAACTGATAAGAAAGGTAATAACAGTGTTGTCGTACTCAAAATACTCAACATCAATAAGAGTATGTTGTCGGCACCGGTAGTAGATGGTTATACAAACCGTAAGACGAAGATTACCGGTAAGGCAGAAGCCTATGCCAGAGTATATTTTAAGGTTGAGGGGGGCGCAACGTATTCTACAGTTGCAACCAAGAGTGGTACGTTCTCTTACAAGATGCCGCCACAGAGAGCCGGTAAACGCATCTTTGTATATGTTGTTGACAGTAAGGGAATGACAAGTGCACGTACGATCGTGACCGTAAAACGAACCGGTCCGAATAAGCCGACACTTCACAAAGTTAAGACGAACAGCAAACTGGTAACAGGTAAGGTAAACGACAGTTATGCTTATCCAATGATCCTTGTAAACAACAAAACAGTATATGTACCAAATCAGAACGTCAAGGCATTGTACCGTAAGTCTTCGTTCTACAAGAAGAAAAACAAGGTCAAAGTGGGACGTATTGCACTGAACAAGAATGGATCCTTTACGTTGACGCTGCCGTCTACGCTGAAGGCCGGTACAAAAGTTGAGCTTCGCACGGTAGATGCGGTATCCAGATGCAGCTTGTCGACACATGTGATCACAAATCAGGCGGTGCCGATCAGACCGACGATTTCGCATGTCAGCAATAAGACGACGAAAGTAAAAGTGTATGCCTATGAAAAATGTAAAAAGGCAGTTGTAAAGATTGGCAAGAAACGTTATGTGGCAACCAAAGGAAAGTATAAGTCCAAATCAAAACGTTACTGCTATACTGTAAAGGTACCGAGAACCAATTCCACAGGCACTTTGAAAGTATACGTTGTGAATGTGAAAGGCGGAAGCCCGGTGCTGCGTGTTCATCCGGTACAGAAAGTACCAGACAGTCCGATTGTTGTAAGTGCACCAACCGGCAAAGGAAAGGTTGTCGGCAAGGTGAATTTAGTCGGCGCACCAAAGAATAAGGTTGCTACGGTTTCTAACACAAAGACCAAAGTTGCTGCGACAGTAGCCGGCAAGGTGTATAAGGGAAAGGTGAAAAAAGATGGCACGTTTGTTATAAAAATACCAAAGCTCAAAAAGGGTACAAAGTTTAAGGTGACGGCAAGCAACCGATATGGCAAGAGTGTACCGCGGGTCAGCAAGGTCGGTAAGAAAAAGTGATCATATTTTGCATCATAGTGAATAGTTGCGAAATATAGAGAAATATTTTATAATAAAAGGTACTATTGGTTTGAAAGGGAATGCAGGAGAACAAAACGGTTGTTTTCCTGCGTTTCGTTCGTTAATATTAGGACAAGCAGGAAGGAGTATGCGCACTGCGGGAGTAGTGACAGAAAGTGAAAAGAAGAGGATATGGAAAACAGTCGATTTAAATTTTCGGTAATTATACCGGTATATAATGTGGAGAATTACTTGGAGGAGACGATCCAATCTGTTATACATCAGACGATTGGATTCAAGAAAAATATTCAGATCATTTTGGTAAATGATGGAAGTCCGGATGATAGTGGTAAAATATGTGAGAAATATCAGAGGGAATATCCGGATAACATTGTATATGTTGAACAGAAAAATGCAGGTGTCAGTGCCGCTAGAAATAACGGATTAAAATATGCAGAAGGCGAAATTATCAATTTTCTGGATTCTGATGACAAATGGGGAAAAACTGCTTTTAAGCGTGCGTATCGCTTTTTTCAAAAATACGGAAATGAGATTGATATTGTTGCCGGCCGTATCAAATATTTCGAAATGAAAGATAATTACCATGTGTTGGATTATAAATTTGATAACGACAAACTTGTGGATATTCAGAAAGATCATGAATATATACAGCTAAGTATGGCAACAACATTTGTTCGCGCTGAGGCATTAAAAGGACGACAATTTGATTCTCGAATCCGTTATGGAGAGGACTGTCTTTTGATCAATACCATATTATTTGACAAGTGTAAATATGGCGTTATTCGAGATTGTGTATATTATTATCGTATGCGTAATACCGGAACATCCGCAATGCAAAACACAATTTCCCAGAAGACATGGTATTTTGACACAGAAAAACTTGTGTTTCAGCACCTTCTTGAGATGTCCAAAGAGAAGTTTGGCAAGCCGATCAAATATGTACAGTATCTCGTTATGTATGATATGAAATGGCGGCTGCGTACTGTTGTGCCATCAGGTGTGCTGACAGAGGAGGAGAAGAAACAATATTTGGAGCTTCTTCACGTTATATTGCAAGATATTGACGATGATATGATCGCTACTCAGAAAAATTGTCTAAGTCTGCATTACCTGCTAGCTTATCAATTAAAATATCAAAAGGATTGCCGGGATGAAATAACGTTTGATGGCGGTTTGGTTTGTTTTCATGGACAGCGGTTAACGCACATGGCAAGACGACGTTTTTTGACATTAGATTTTGTAGATATTAAGGATAATGTACTGGAAATTACCGGTCAGGCAGATTATTGGATATATGAGGATGATTATAAAATTTTGTTTGAGGATCAAAATGGAACAGAGTATTATCCAACATATTATCCACTACCATTTCGGACAAGACATAGTTTGTTAGGCGATTATGGTGACGTTAGAGGATATCACGTATCCATACCGTTAGCCGGAGTCAGAAGGCTTCGTGCTGTGTTTGAATACAAAAACGGTGAAAGATGTTATATGATGATCGGTTATGGTAAGTTTTGCCAATTAACGCATGCAATGGATTCTTCGTATGGTTTATACGATCATCATATCCTTCGCGCCAAGCGAAAGACCATATATGTTCAGAAAAAAACAAGAAAACGCTATCGTAAATGTGAGCGGAGATATTGTTTGGAACTGGTAAAAAAAGGATATTTTAAAGAATGCTTTTATCGTTATGCGACAAGAGTATTTCGTAAAATCCACAGCAACAAAAAGATTTGGTTGTTGTCAGATCGAATCAATTTGGCACGAGACAACGGGGAAGCACTGTTTCAATACCTGAACCGGATTGACACCGGAAATGTTGACGTTTATTTTGATATTTCCAAGAAATGCAGTGACTATGAACGCATGAAACAGATAGGAAAGGTAGTGCCACATGGTTCATTTCGATATTGCATGTATTTTTTGTCAGCGGATAAGATCATATCTGCACATATTGATGAGTATGTGATCAATGCCTTTGGTGTGAAGAGAGATTACTTGAAAAACCTCTTCCGATTTGATTTTGTATTCTTACAGCATGGACTGACGAAGGATGATCTGTCCGGGTGGGTGAACCGTTTTAATAAGAACATCAGCCTATTTGTGACGGCAGCGAAACCAGAGTATCAATCCATTGTGGATGGCAATTATTTTTATACAGACAAGGAAGTTAAGTTGACCGGTTTTCCAAGGTTTGACAATCTTGTGGCTAATAAAACAAAGAAGCAGATCATCATATTGCCAACCTGGAGAAAGCAGCTTGCGAACTCTATTGATCAAAAAACAGGGCAGCGCATTTACAACGATACATTTAAGAACTCTGCCTTCTTTAAGTTTTATGATCGGTTGATTCAAGACGAACGTCTGCTTGACTGTATGCGTGAACATGGATACACAGGTAAATTCTGTCTGCATGTAAATCATATGGAGCAGATTGGCGATTATCATGGCAATGATGTGATTCAGATTCATGAAGGTGCATTGAACTATCAAAAAGAATTTGTGGAGAATGCATTAATGATCACAGACTACTCAAGCGTGGCATTTGATTTTGCTTATATGAAGAAAAGTCTGGTGTATGCGCAGTTTGACCGCGAAGCCTTCTTTGAGGGACAAACATACGATGAAGGCTATTTCAATTATGAAACGGATGGTTTTGGTCCGGTATGCTATGATTATGAGACGACTGTGCAGTCGATCATTGATGCGATCAAACGTGATTGTGAAATGTCGGAAGAGTATAAGAAGAGAGTAGACAACTTCTATTACAAGACAGATACAGATAATTGCAAACGAGTATATGAGGCAATTTTAGCGATTGATCAGAATAAAGAAGCGTAAGAAGGGCGTCTTATATTATTTGATAAAATAGAGATATGACGCATAAAGTGCGCAGCAGCAACAGTTTGATCAATATAGAAGAAAGCGAGGAAAAGAGGATCGCACGAATGAAGTGGATAAAAATACTATTTATTGGATGTTTTGTGGCGTTTATCGGGTTCACAGGGCTTAAGACGATAGCAGGCAAAGAGGCGAAAAGCCTGACAGAGGGAAGGAGTTTGACTCAATTTCCGGATCTGGATTATTCGGAAATGACGAAAGATTCATATCTTTCTAAGGTTGAGAATGCGTTTTCGGATCAGCTTAGCAGTCGCGAGAACAAAATCCACCAATATTATGATCTGACAGTAAATAAGCTTCATATGAAGTATGCCGGTTCAGTTTCTATTGGAAAAGACAATCAATTATTTGAACAACCGCAGGTGATCAATGACTATGCGGCATTTGACCGCGAAGTAAAGAAACTCGCTAAGGTTGTGAATAGAGAAGCTGCCAAGATCACAAAAAATGGTGCAAAGTTTCTTTTTATCAATTATCCACGTAAAGATGTAGGTGCTAAACAGTATCTGCCAAGTTATTATCCGGATTCTACGAAAGATTATCAACGATATATTCGTATACTTCGGCAAGAATTGTCGGACGATGTGATATTCATCGATGCAAATGAGCTGTTTCAAAAATATGATGGAGATGGATTACTGTATTACAAGACAGATCATCATGTAAATGCAAATGGTTCGCAGCTTGTTTATGATGAAGTCATGAAATATGTGAAACAGCAGTTCCCGGCAACCCAGACAAAGTCATTGTCAGACTATCGAATCAAGCAAAAGGTAGTTGCCGGATCCTTTAACCGTAAGATTGGATATGTAGTGTCAGCCGGTAAAGAAGAGATTACTCTTCGACCAAAATGGAAACTAAAATATAAACGGCTAAACAGTAAGGCGCCGCTTTTTGGCAAAGGAGACACTTATGCCAGTGCGTTTATGGGTGGCGATTATGCGTATACGGATATTACGACACCTCAGAAGGATGCCGCTAAGATCATGATCAGCGGAAGTTCCTATACGAATGCATTGGAAGCGATGATCATTCCAAGCTGCAGAGAGATGATATCGTACGATTATCGCTATAATACGAAGTCCGGTACTTTGGCACAAGAAGCAGCAAAGCAATCTCCGGATTATGTGATCTATATACCAAATCAATCAGATGCTCATTTTTCCTATGAGACATTTCGTCAACATTTGGGATTAAGCAATAAGGCAGGAAAGGAATAGTATGGTTTTTAGTAGTGCTGTGTTCGTTTTTGGATTTATGCCGCTGTTGTTATTTTTATATTTTTTGGCGGAACCCAAATACCGTAATTATATATTATTGATATTTAGTCTGATCTTTTATGGCTGGGGCGGAGTTAATTATTTGCTGCTTATGTTAGCAGTGGTTATGTCGGATTATGTGTTTGCAATTGCGATCGCGCAGATCAAGACACAGAAAATACGTAAGCTGTTTGTCGTGTTTTCAGTGGTCGTAAATCTGGGGGTGCTCGGTTATTACAAATACACGAATTTCTTTATTGAGAACATCAATCATTTCATCAAAAATGATATTAAAATTGCGACGATCGTATTGCCGATCGGTATATCGTTCTTTACGTTTCAAGCGATGAGTTATGTCATTGATGTATATCGTGGTGATGTTGCAGCACAGAAAAATCCGTTTTACGTTATGTTGTATGTATCGCTGTTTCCGCAGCTTGTAGCAGGTCCGATCGTCCGCTACAAAACCGTAGAAAATGAAATTGCACATCGACAGATACATATGGAGGATGTTGCAGACGGACTGGAACGGTTTATACTTGGTTTTGCAAAGAAGATCATTATTGCGAATAATGTAGGGGCATTGGCAGATAAAATTTTTGAAATGAATAGTATTGATATGCCGCTTGCCTGGCTTGGAGCAATTGCCTATACGCTGCAAATTTACTTTGATTTTTCGGCGTATTCGGATATGGCGATCGGTCTGGGACGTGTCTTTGGGTTTCATTTTGAGGAAAACTTTAACTTCCCGTATATCGCAAAATCGGTTGGTGACTTTTGGCGGCGTTGGCATATTTCATTAACTACGTGGTTCCGTGACTATGTATATATTCCGCTTGGTGGTAACCGCAAGGGGATGCCTCGGATGTATGTGAACATGTTCATTATATGGACACTTACCGGCATATGGCATGGCGCAGAGTGGAACTTTATTTTGTGGGGAATGTATTATTTTGTGTTTCAGGCGATTGAAAAGTTATTCCTTGGAAAATGGCTTGCGAAGATACCGCGTGTATTCCAACATATATATACCATGTTTGTTGTGACACTTGGCTGGGTATTGTTCCGTTGCGATTCTGGATTATCTCAGTGTGTGACTTGGTTTAAGGCATTGTTCTCAGGTAATGTTACGAGCGAGGGAATGTCATTGCTGCATATGTATGCAGTACAGTATGGTGTTTATCTTGTACTTGGTGTGATTCTTTCCATGCCGATATATCGTGTTCTGAAAGCAGCAGTCTACAAGCGGATACAAAAGAACCGCATCTGCAAATGGGCATGTGCTGCAGCGGGATATGCGGTACTGTTAGCGCTGTTTTATGTTAGTGTATTGTATTTGGTCAATTCCACGTACAATCCGTTTATTTACTTTAGATTCTAGGAGGTCTGAGATGAAACTGATCGACAAGACAACGATAAAATTTATTTTGGTTGGAATAGTGAATACACTTGTTGGTACCGGCGTTATGTTTTTGATGTATAATTTACTGCATGCAAGTTATTGGATCTCATCAGCATCGAATTACATCATTGGTAGTATTGTGAGTTACGTTCTGAACAAGTATTTTACATTTCAGAATAATGAGAAATCATTTGCGATGGTCATTAAGTTTGTTATCAATATTTCCATCTGTTATTTGATAGCATATGGCGTTGCCAAGCCGCTGGTGCGCATGGTATTAAGCGGCGCATCTAAAAGCATACAGGAAAATCTGGCAATGCTTGTTGGTATGGGATTGTTTGTTGTATTGAACTATTTTGGTCAGCGGTTTATCGTATTTAAGAAGGATGAGGCTTAATAGAAGTTTTGAAACTGTCAAAAGTTTGCAGATTAAGAAAGGGCTAGAGGTATAGGATGAGTTTATTATCAATTATAATACCGGCATACAATGAAGGTGCATTGATCCAAAATACGGCTTCGGTTGTCGCTGATATCATGGAAAAACACAGTATAGATTATGAAATCGTATTTGTGAATGACGGATCAAAAGATGCGACATGGGATGAAATTCAAAAGGCACACCGGAATAATGAGAAAGTATGCGGAGTATGTTTCTCAAGGAACTTTGGAAAAGAAGGCGCAGTATTTGCCGGTTTGGAATATGCGAAAGGAGATTGCTGTGTCGTTATGGACTGTGATCTGCAGCATCCACCGGAGACGATCATAGAGATGTATCATCTGTGGGAGCGTGGATATGAGGTCATTGAGGGTGTCAAAGCAGATCGTGGTAAGGAAAGCTTTATACATAAAATATTTGTTAAAATGTTTTATGGCATGATGAGTGAGTCCACAGGAATTGATATGTCCAGAGCCTCTGATTTTAAATTGCTTGATCGCAAGGCGGTAGATGCCTTTATTGCACTGCCGGAGAGACATGTTTTTTTCAGAGCATTGTCCTCCTGGGTGGGATTTAAGACAACGAGTGTAGAATTTAAGGTACAGGAGCGTGCTCAGGGAGAGTCAAAGTGGTCCTTTGCATCCTTGTTTCGTTATGCCATCAATAATGTCACATCGTTTTCAACGGCACCAATGCAGATTGTTATGGGATGTGGAATTGTTGTGTTTATATTCTCTCTTATTTTTTCAATATATTCTATCGTGAAATGGTTTATGGGATACTCTTTGGAGGGATTCACAACGGTTATTATTTTGCTGTTATTTATTGGAAGTGTATTGATGTTTGGCCTTGGAATTATAGGATATTATATAGCTAAAATATATGAAGAGGTTAAGCATAGACCACGTTATATTGTTACAGAAACAACTGAGGATCATTAAGAATGATCCTCAGCGAATAGAATGGCGATCACGTCATGCTTAGCGGATAAAATTGCGATCGCGCCATAATGTAAAGGTTACACTGTCGACAAGACAGTGTTTCTTTTTGTTATAAACAATAACGTGCATTCCGCCGGCAGGAGAAGTCAGCTCCTGATTGTTCATTTTAATGCTGCAGTCAGCATCGATAGTATTGTACTTTCCCTGACTGAGCAATGAGAACTGTTTATCATCAATCGTGCAGTTATAAGAGAGCTTTTCCGTTCCGGTATTTGAGTATAGCGCTTTGCCATCATCAATTACGGCAAGGAATGACTGACGGAATGTCGGCGTTTTTGATATGTCACATTTTTTGAGTATTTTTTTATCTGTGCGATTAAGAAAATGTGAACCATCATCGTGTACAGACAAAAATGCAGTGTATCCCTTTTTACGGATTGCCCGCAGGTATTCGGTAAAGTCAGAGCATTTCGTGAAACGTCTTTCTGTATTTTTATAGATAAGATCAAAGCGTTCCTGCTTCACTGCTTTGACCGAATCTAATTTATAATGTTCCGCAAAAACCCGATTAGTCCAAAAAGTCGGGAATTCTGACAGATCGCATAACATATATTGTGCAGAGTACTTGGTTGCCGGTTCTGGAGTGATGTATGGAACAACAACCTGTTTCGCACCTTTGGCAACCTGAGTTTCTACATAATTGACGCGGTCAGTGGCTGATTTATAACTGGTTACGACATCATAGGCACCGTTTACACCTTGATAGAATGTAAATAGCAGCAATACTGTCATACCGGCACTGCGGGCAAAATGCAGCTCTTTGCGGTCGTAAGCCGTGCCTGTAAGTCCGATGGAGCATGCAATTACCAACAATATTGTCACACCGAATGTGACACGGTCAGTCTGACGTCCCGGAGAAAGGATCAGTGCATATTCACAGGCAAATGCAGCTAATCCGAAGAGGATCTCAGAGTAAATAAGCTCTTTTGCTTTCTTTTGATAAATATGCAGTATGATAAAGAAAGCAAGTAACAAGATGAGAACAATCTGTTTTGTAAATAAAAACTTTGTTGCGTTAGCAAATCGTTCTGCAATGATCAATAAAGGGTTTCGGTCATCGACAACACTCATCGCATATTGCGGGTCATTCATTCGAACGGAATGACCGGGTGAAAAGATTAATAATGCATAACCGATCAGCGTACCGATCAGACTTTCAAACATCCATGCTTTTAATTTGGTCTTGGTAAAAAGAGCATAGACAATCCATCCAAGCATGATCATGATCAATGCACCGGAAGTGTTTTCACTGCTCCAACCGGCAACAACGGCTAATAGTATAAGCGGGATCTGTTGATACCAATGTTGACATGTGTTTTGACCATGAATGAAATACAGGCTGTACGGTAATAGCAAAGTGATGATCCAGACAGCCCCCCACATATAGTTGCATGTACCGACAAGCCATAGACATGTCTGTCCGATCACATCAACAAAAAGCCAAATGCTGCAGGGAATAAATAAGTAAGTCAATGCGGAAATGTTTTTGGAAACTCGTGTATGTTTTGTTCCGTTAGCATGCAGATAAATGCAGTACGTAAGCCACAAAAACATTCCTGTATTTATAACGTCAAATAGTATTTTGTTTTGAGAGAGAAATACGCGTGCCAAAAAATGAGCGACAGAGCGTCCGTTCATATTCATGTATTGCATATATTCCTTGTGAAGCATATCAAGCAGAGATTTGCCACCCATATAAGTATAGTCATCTGCAACGTACGGGGTGAAAAGGTTAAAGCCCAAAAATACGATCCCTGTTATAATAAACAGTATAATAAATGAATGATCCAGCAGGAAAATCGACAGTTGCTGCCACTTTTTTTTCATAATCGTTATCTCCTTAGCAATATTAATTATGCGCTATGCGCAGAAAGCGTGCGCAAATATATGATTAAATATGAATACACACTTCGATAATGGTAGCAGAATGCAAATATTATGTCAAATATAGATAGAGATTACGTCGGCGTTCATTCAAATATCACAATAGGCGTATCGTTGAAAAAAAGGGATGAATATGTTAACATGATACGCAGATTATATGAGGACACGATCATTATAAAAATGCAGAGAACTTAATAAGTGTTATAAAAGAATGGAGAACGCGATGCATCATGTAGAGAAACTATGTAATATTTTATATGTGTTATTATTTGGAATCCTGTTAATTGTAGTAATGGGGTCTATGTTTACGTGGTCTTTTCGCATGGCATGGATCCTTCCCATATTTGTAGCATTGTTTATTATATATATTACGAAAAAGAAGAGAATATTGAAAGAAGAATGGTGTTCGGTGCTTTGGTATATTGTATATGGGGCGTGTTTGGTGTTTTTGATCGCGTTTTCCTTTTTGTGTGAAGTGGCACCATCTTGGGATTGGGGGCAGGTGCTGGAATCGGCATCAGAGTATGTGTTGAAAGGGACGTTAGATGCAAAAGAATATTATGCACGTTATACCAATAATCAACTTTGCCTGATCTGTATGGTGACGTTATTTCAATGGATTCGTATTGTTCTGCCGGATGCCAACTTTGTTGATTTTCAAGAAATATCCATTGTGATCAGTTGTATATTCGTATGGTTATCGATCGGGATGATCTATCTGATAGCTAAGAAAGTGTGGGGAAGACGCAGAGCGTGCATCGCAGGAATGCTGGCGGCCGGCTGCCTGCCGTTATATATGTACGCACAGTTTTTATATACAGATACGCCGGGGATGTTGTTGCTGACGATACAGTTATATCTGGGGATCTGTATTTATAAAAGTCATCGTTTTTATCGGAAACTATGGCTAGGCATCATACTTGGTATTGTGGCAGGGATTACCTATCATATCAAAGTTATTCCGTTTATTGTTTTTTTAGCCATAGTGATCGCGTTATTTTTACAGAAAGAGCGTTGGTACCAGAAATGTATACTGCTATTAATGATGTGCTTGACGTTGGGTGGCGTGATTCAATACATTGGAGTGTATTCAGATCAATATGCAGAGGACTGCTTTGGGATTACAGATGCAATAAAAGATGAGTGGGAGTACCCATTGACGCACTGGATCATGATGGGATTAAACGAGAAAAGCGATGGTGGCTATATGCAGGAAGATGTTGCATATACGGCAACCTTTGAGACAAGAAAAGAACGCACAGAGGAAAATGTCCGCGTTATACTTGCAAGACTTCGCTGTTTTGGTGCAGCTGATTACATACAATTTATCTTTTTCGATAAAATGCCTCGCACCTGGGGGGACAGCTGTTTTGCAGGGGATGACTATTTGTTCCGTATGCCGTATTTGCCGGAGTGTCCTTTGGTACAGATTATGAAATGGAATGGAACGTCACACTCGTATTGCCTGATCTATACATGGACCTATTATGTGATCTTGTTTTTTGGTATTGTCTTGTCAGGGTTATTGGCACTGGGACACCGGGGCAGGCAGGATCCGATGATGATCGGCAGGATCGCGATGATCGGTATTGCCCTGTTTCAGATATTGTGGGAATGTAACAGCCGCTATGTGATCACATTTTTGCCGATGATGATATTAATGGCACTTGATGGCTATTTTACTTGTAAACAACGCCTCACACAGGCAGATTGACTTGACAGGTGAAATATGATACCCTCAAATTGGGCGTTTGCCCTAAGAAGTTAATGGAGGACTACTACTATTATGAAGATAGGAATTATTTCGATCAATGCGCATACAAAAGTATTAAATTTTGCGTCACCGCTGCATTCTTATGCATTTCAGCAGTTTTTGAAAATGCATGGATATGACAGTGTGATCATTGATTATAAACCAAACTATTATGGACAATATAATCCGAGACACCCACTGTTTTACCAGTTGTCTCATCCGATGAAAAATAAAAAGAAACAGCGAGCAGCATTGAAAAAATGGCTTAAGCTGTTTATTCCGCGTCAGATCCGTTTTGATAAATTTCAGCGTTTTATCGACAAGTATTATATTACAACGGACGAGTGCTACAACGAGAATACACTCGATACAAACGATCTGGGACTGGACTGTTATATCTGTGCGACAGATGTTATTTGGAAATGTAATAAGAAAGCCGGATTTGACAGAGGATTTTTCTTAGCCTGCGATTCGATGAAAGGCAAATACAAGATCGCATATGCGGCTAGCCGTGGTCCGGTAGTAGAGCTGGAAGAGGACAAGCGTAAAACCTTTATTGAGTACATTTCACAGTTTCAAAACATATCGATCCGCGAGAAAAGTTTTGGGGAGTATATTAAGCGGATTTCCGGTATCGAGACAACGCATGTGTTAGATCCGGTATTGCTTCATGACAAGAGCTTTTATGATCCGATCATTCAGCGGCCAAAGAGAAAGAAAGGCTATGTACTGCTCTATGTTGTTATGGAAAGTGCGATCCCATTGATCGAGCTTGCGGTCGATTTTGCCAAAGAGCATGATCTGGAAGTGATTGAACTTAGCGAGAATCTGGCAGATGCCAAAATTCCGGCAGGAACACGACATAAAGTAGTTTATGATATTGGTATCGAGGAGTGGCTTGGTTATATGGATGAAGCAGAGTATATTTTCACCAATTCTTTCCATGCAACCTGTTTCTCCATCTTATTCCACAAGCAGTTTTTTGTCGGAAAGCGTAACGGCGACAAAATTTTGTCTGTCATGGAAATGTTTGGACTTTCGGATCGTCGTATTGAAGACTGTTTTGATGGACATAAGTGCATTGCCGACAATATTGATTTTGCGCCGGTGGAAGAGCTGCGCAAAGGCTATGTAGAGAGTTCTACGAAGTTTATTTTGGATGCACTGAAGCAGGCAGAACAGAGTCTGGAGGGATAATATGTGGATTGCAGACCGTTGGAAAGATTATGAAGTTATTGATACTTCAAATGGAGAGAAGCTGGAGCGCTGGGGTGATTATATTTTAGTGCGTCCGGATCCACAGGTTATTTGGAATACGCCACATAAAGAGCCGCGTTGGAAGCAAAAGAACGGACATTATCATCGCAGCAATCGTGGCGGCGGTGAATGGGAGTTCTTTGATCTCCCGAAGACATGGAAGATCCATTATGGAGAACTTGCGTTTCATTTGCAGCCATTTCAGTTTAAGCACACGGGACTTTTTCCGGAGCAGGCAGTGAACTGGGATTGGTTTGGTGACAAGATCCGTCAGGCCAACAGACCGATCAAGGTATTAAATTTATTTGCTTATACAGGTGGAGCAACGCTTGCAGCAGCGGCAGCAGGAGCTTCTGTGACACATGTGGATGCGTCCAAAGGAATGGTCGCTTGGGCTAAGGACAACGCAGCACTGTCCGGTTTATCGGACAAGCCGATCCGCTGGCTGGTAGATGACTGCGTGAAATTTGTGGAGCGTGAGATCCGCCGTGGCAATCATTACGATGGAATTATTATGGATCCGCCTTCTTATGGAAGAGGGCCTAAGGGCGAGATATGGAAGATCGAAGAAAAGATTTTTCCATTTGTGGAATTGTGTACAAAAGTGTTAAGTAAGGATCCGTTGTTTTTCCTGATCAATTCCTATACGACCGGATTACAGCCGGCGGTATTGTCTTATATGATGAATACTGCGCTGGTGCCAAAGTTTGGTGGTCATGTGGATGCACAGGAGATCGGATTGCCGGTAAGCAGCAATGGGCTGGTATTGCCGTGTGGTGCTTCCGGGCGTTGGGAGAGGAGTAAGTCCTAATGAAGGGTGATAAGCGCAGGATCAAGAAAATAGTCACAGGCCTTGTGATCTTGGTACTGCTTGGGATCACGTTATCCGGTGTGCGGATCCGTTCGGTTGGTCAGTACAAACAAGAGCAGAAGCAGTTAGCAAATGATCTGTTTGCTACGCCGGATAAGACGCAGACAGACAACGGCACTGTATCAGAGACGGAGCCACCGGACGAGGTCGGTGCATCTGAGGCACCGGGAAGAACGTCAACGTCAGAACCGGGGAAACAGACGACAAAGCCTAAAACGGTGAAGGAATCGCCGCATCGTACACCGGGGACGGATAACACCGCTTCGCCACGGCCTTCTGCGAAACAAAAACCGTCTGTAAAGAGGACGACAAAGCCGTTGAAGGCACGGAAAGCGACCGGGAAGCCGTCGACCAAAACGAAGCGGTCACCGTCGGTACCGAAAGCAACGAAGAAGCCATCCGCTGCGCAGAAAGCGACAGCAAAACCTGCAGCACTTACCTGTACGATAACGATCCGCTGTGACAGTTTACGGAAGCATTGGGATTCGTTATCGGATAAAGTAAAGGCCAAGATGCCGGAGAACGGTCTGTTTCTTAAGAAGACAACGGTAAATATCACGGCATCCGATACGGTATATTCGATCTTACAGAAGGTGTGCAAGGCGAAAAATATTGCGCTTGATGCAGAGTATAGTACGATGTTTTCGACAGAGTACATTCGGGGCATCGGATATTTATATGAAAAGGAAGCCGGCGATATGAGTGGCTGGCTGTACCGGGTAAATGGCAAGCTGCCTAATTATGGGGCTTCCAATTATTCAGTCAAAGCTGGAGATCATATCGAATGGCTGTATACTTGTACCGGAAAGGTCGAGTAGGAAATAGGAAAGAGAATGTAGTAAGGAGGAAGAATGCAAAGGTCAGCGTTTGAATCATTTCATCCGTGGGTGATATTTGGATATTTGGCAGCAGTACTTGCTGTGACAATGTCTACAATGCATCCTGTAATGATCGTGACGTCCTTTGTGATCTCCTTAGTATATTCTCTTTTTTTGTGCGGGCGCGTCGTGTGGAAAAGAAGTGTAATGACCGGACTGGGTGTGGCAGTGTTTACCATGGGAATCCTGCCGCTATTTCGACATAACGGTGCAACGCCATTGTTTTACATCAACGACATGGCAGTGACCCGGGAAAACATTTTGTTTGGCGGAATGATGACATTGCTGTTGCTGGCGGTACTACAATGGTTTTATGTATGGAATGAACTCTTTGGGGCAGAGAAGATCATGTATCTGATCGGGCGTTTTTTTCCTGCTGTTTCACTGGTGATCACGATGACACTTCGATATCTGCCGTTATTGGAGCGCAGAATGGATCAGATTCGTGCCGGGGAACGCGGGATGGGATCCGGGAGCAGTGTGCTTCGGCGGCTCTCGGTGCTTTTGTCGTGGTCGTTAGAGGATTCGATAGAGACATCGACAGCGATGGAAACGAGAGGCTATGGGATCGGCAGGAGATCTTCGTTTCATTTGTTTCACTTTCGGAAGCGGGATGCAGTCATGCTCGTGGTTTTTACAGGTCTTACGGCTGTTATTATCGGCCAGTTTCTTCGTCAGAAAGCATCCTGCCAGTATTATCCGGTGATCCGATATGCACCGCTTGGTCAGATGTATTTGCTGCCGGCTGGTTTTGGATTGCTGGCAATGCTGCCACTTGTATATGATGTGTGGCAGTGGATGGTTCGTTCTTTGGAGGAGCGAAAGCAGGGGAATACGGATGCTCACATAGCGATGGCGCAGTATTTAGAGCAGACCTATGGTGTTCCTTATCATGAACGAAAAGCAAGGGAAACGAGAGAAGGTGAGATGTGATGGCAGTTATGGAGTTTGCAAATGTGTCGTTTCGATATCCGACAAGCAAAGAACAGGTACTTAAGGAGGTATCTTTTCAGGTGCAAAAGGGCGAATTTATTGTTCTTTGCGGGGCATCCGGCAGCGGCAAGACGACCTTGTTAAAACATATGATCAAAAGCCAGATACCGATAGGGATTGGGAGCGGATCGATGTATTTTGCGGGGGCTGATATTGAAACGATGGATGACCGGGTCGCGGCATCGCAGATCGCCTATGTCGGCCAGGATCCGGAACACAATATGGTGACAGATTATGTATGGCAGGAACTTGCTTTCGGATTGGAGAGTCTGGGGATGAGTGTTCCACAGATGCGGAGACGGACTGCGGAGATGGCAGAATATTTCGGGTTAGAATCGCTATTTCGGAAGCGTACGGCAGCCTTGTCGGGTGGACAGAAGCAGTTGGTGCAGTTAGCGGCAGCAATGGTCGTACAGCCGAAGCTGTTAGTGTTAGATGAGCCGACCTCACAGCTTGATCCCATGGAAGCAGGACGTTTTTTGGATACATTAGCCAAGCTGCATGAAGAATTTGGGGTGACCATATTTTTATCGGAACAGCGGTTAGACGGTGTTTTGCCGATAGCTGACCGTGTTTTCGTGATGGAGGACGGTACTGTGACAGATACCACACCACGTAGAGTAGGGCATTTGCTGAAAGAACGTCATGATCCGGTTTATGCAGCGTTGCCAACAGCGGCTAAAACAGCACTATGTTGTGGGGAGTCTGGGGACTTGCCGCTTACTGTGCGGGAGGGAAAAGTATGGCTGCGAGACTATTTGAAAGCACATTCCGAAGTAAGCTTGGAGACAATTGTAGAAAGAATAACAAAAATGGCACCGGAAATATCTGTTTCGGAGTATTTCGGTAACGCGGACATCGAGAAGCCGGATATACAACGGGAAGACAGAACGACGATCCTTCATGCAAGTCAGGTATCGTATGGATATGAAAAGGGAAAGCCGGTTCTCCGTGACTTTGACTGGAAGCTGCCAAGGGGCAGTATCTATTGCATTATGGGCAGCAACGGCTCTGGCAAGAGCACAGCACTCAAAGTGATGGCCGGCATATATAAGCCACAGCGGGGCAGGGTGATCACAAAGGCGAAATGTACGTATCTGCCGCAAAATCCAAAAGCAGTCTTTTCGGAGACAACGGTAGAAGAGGAACTGACAGAGTTTTTGTACCGCAGAGGTAGCAGAGAAGCAGAAGTTATCGAGACTGTAGAGCAAATGTTACGTTTTGTGGAACTTTGTGAGGTGCGGCAGAGACATCCTTATGACTTGAGTGGTGGTCAAATGCAGAGGCTTGCGGTTGCGAAGGCACTGCTTACCAAACCGGAAATCTTATTACTGGATGAGCCGACGAAGGGATTGGATGCTGCCTTAAAGGAGAAATTGGGGCAGTATATTCAAAAAATTGTGGCAACCGGAGTGACAGTCGTGATCGTGTCACATGATGTAGAATTTTGTGCAGATTATGCTACAGACTGTGCTTTATTATTTGATGGGAACTTGATCGGAGCGGATGCTGCCAACTGTTTTTTTGCGGACAATTATTTTTATACGCCTGCCGTACAGCGGTTGTTTGCCAACGAAAAGGAGGATGCGTGATGCGAAAGGCACGGGATGTTTCGTATCGGAGAAAATTTGATCTCAAGCAGGTGGAAAAAGCGCAGAATAAGCGGCAATGGATTTTGCTCGGTGTAGTGCTCAGCTTGCTGGCGTGTCTGGCTGTTGCAGGGACTACTGCTGTAGTAACAAAGCATTATATGCTGCTTAGTGCTGTCGTCTTGGTCGGCGGTCTGCTGCCAATGTTTTTTGTCTTTGAATACAGAAGACCGCAGGCAAGAGAGATCGTGACGCTTGCCATTATGACGGCACTCTGCGTCGGTGTCAATGAGCTGTGCAGTCATACGATCCCACTCCATGCCGGAACGGCATTTGTCATTTTGACGGGAACGTGTTTAGGCCCGGAGGCTGGCTTTATGGTTGGTGCTTTAAGCAGACTGCTGTGCAACTTTTTTGACGGACAGGGGCCTTGGACCCCGTGGCAGATGTTGACGTGGGGACTGCTAGGGATCTGTTTTGGCGTTATTTATTCGCGGGGAAAACGCTTTCATAACTCGGTGCGCTTTGTGATAGGATTGGCAGTTATGGCATTTATCACAGTGTTTGTTGTGTACGGTGGCATTATGAATTTTGCAGCGTGGTTAATGGATCATGCAATGAGTCCGCAAAACAGTGCACTCACGAAGGAAGAATTGCTAATGGTCTATGCAGCGGGCGTTCCGTATGATCTTACCCACGCCGGAACAACGGCTCTTTGCATTTTGCTGTTTGGTCATACCGTGATCGAAAAACTGCAGCGCATACAGATAAAATACGGGATATACAAAAGAACACCATGGCGTTGACAAACTATAGAATGGGGTGTTATCCTAGGAAAGATCAGTGGTGCGCAGATGCAGTCGCACTGCATGGATCAATGAAAAGATAAGATAATATTAGTAACTACTCGGGTTTTTGCGAAAAATTAATAGGGAAGGCGGTGTGAGTCCGCCACAGCCCCCGCTGCCGTATTAGGGGATGGCTGCAACAATATACCACTGGCATGATGCTGGGAAGGGGTTGCAGACAGGAGATCCTTAAGTCGGAAGACCTGCCCGGTAGGGTGAGATATGACCTTTCGGAGGGAGAGGGAGTGTTTTGACGAAATAATTTGCAAGTTGCGATTTTGTCATCACAATTCCTGCGTTTTTTTGCACAGGAGCAGTGTAATCCATAGGGAGATCTGTTCCTTTGAAAATGAGTTTGCTGGAATTTTCTTTTATATCCTATCGAAATCAATCTGTCAAAATGAGACTGAGGTATGCCTTGGATCTGACAGAAATTTAGTACGCGATATGCGAGAAAGAAGGGGACAAATGAAACAGAAGAAATTAATCGCCCTTTTATTGTCGACAGCATTATTGCTTTCCGGCGTTAATGTACAGACAAGTAAGGCGGCAGACGAGCAGAAACAGCAGACAGTAGCAGTTACACTTCATATGGAGAGAGATGCAGATACTGTACTGGCTCCGGTAACTGTAACAATGACAGAAGACGATAAGAATAATGATTTTGGCATTGGTCTGGCAACAGGTCAGGCTGCAACGTATTCTCCACTTCGTGCTTTTGCAAAATATTTGGCAACGAAGAAAAAGGTTACTAATGATCAGATGAGTAAATATATCATTGCCAGCCCATCCAGCTACGGCGGACTGTGGGTAAGTGGTCTTTCTCTGAATGGTGATGGAATTGGTGCAGCAAGCACAGCAGGAACAGACAGTGAAGTATCTTGGATGTATTCCGTCAATAAGACAGCAGGTGCGGTATCTATGGATCAGTACAACTGCAAGGCTGGAGATAAGGTTGACATTTATGCAAGTTATTATCATATGACAGATCCGGTTACTTATGCAGGCATTCAGAGTGCATATACGGCATTTTCTTCAGATCAGTATACAACATCTTTTGATAAAGATTCAAAGGGATCGGTCACATTGACTTTGACCGAATATGGTGCAACGTACGATGCAAATTATAATCCGATCCCATATACCAAGCCGGTAGCAGATGCTGAAGTGTATGTTGCTAAAGCTCCACTTAACACGAAAACAACAAGCAGCAATACAGAAGTGACAGGTGCAACAAAACAGAATGCAGTGAAGACTCTTAAGACAGATGCGAATGGTAAAGTGACAGTTACATTTAACAATAAGGAATTCGGTGAGTATTATGTATCTGCGGCAAAATGGACAGAGGATGGTAAGCATAACCTGTTAGTACGTCCATTTACTACGATTGCCGTACATCAGATAACAGGCGGCCCTGCCGTTGTTAAGGTGACGAAACCGGCTCAGGTGAAGTCTTTGAAAGCAAAGGTTGTTAAGAGCAAAAAGGCTAAGAAGAGCGTAAAATTAACTTGGAAAAAGGCATCCCGTGCAAAGGGCTATCAGGTATACGTTTCCAAGAAAAATAAGAAGCACTTCAAGAAGAGCGCTACCGTTAAGAAGACCAAGAAGACCTTGAAGTTAAAGAAAGGTACCTATTATGTAAAGGTACGTGCTTACAACAAGACTGGTAAACAGGTTAAGACCGGTAAATTTAGTAAGATTGTTAAAGTAAAAGTAAAATAACAATTGTAGGAGGAGTGTCTGTGCTGTTTTGCAATACCGCACAGGTATTTTCCTTGGTACAAGAAAGTAAATGAGGTTATCATGAGACGAACGATTTGTAAGATAATGGGCGCCGTAATGATAATGTCTCTTATATGGAGCGCACCGTCCGTGACTGCATCGGATCGTTCTGAGTCACAGAACATCACGTCGGTGCGTACTCCGATCAATGACAAAAAGGGCGGGACCGTTTGGACCCGTTCTTTTTCTGTTGATGGGACATTAACATATAATTCTACGCCGGTCATTACGGACGATGCTATTTATTTGGTGAGTGGAAACACATTATATGAACTTGATCTTGACGGAAATATAAAACGTCAGATGGCACTTGCGGCAACAATGAACTCGGTGTGCTATATGAGCAGACAGGAAAATACTTTGTGGATCCCACTGTCTGGTGGAACGATGCAGTGTGTAGATATAAACACAATGCAGTCCTTGTGGGTCAGCGAAGCCTTTGGCGGACAGTCGCTTTCGTATGTTACTGTATATAACGGATATGTGTATGCCGGCACAGCGGAAGTATCCATAAACAGCACACAGGGAACCTTTTATTGTCTGGATGCACGTACCGGCAAATTGCAGTGGAAATACCGCAATAAGGAACAGCCGGGCGGCTATTACTGGGGTGGATCGGTTGTTATGGATGACAAGCTGTACTTTGCCGGGGACAATGGGATCCTGGTGGAACACGATCTTGTGGAAGACACTGTTTATCGGGAAATATCCATTACACAAAAAGGAAGGATACGAAGTGATCTTCAATATGTGGCAGCAGAGCATGCAATCTATGCGACATCCAATGCCGGGGAGATCTGCCGTTTCGATGGCAGTGAAGTGACAACATATACTATGTTTCCGCGGGCAAAAGCAGTCAATTGTACCAGTACGATGTCGATCGTCGATGACACGGCATATGTGGGCGCAATGGCTGATGGCATGGGATATTTGTGCGTATGGGATATGCAGACACATAGCATGCGCTATACCGTGAAGACCGGAAAAGCCTGTGAAGTAAAGGCAACGCCTCTTGTCAGTACAGCATATGAGGATGGAAATTATGTATATTATACCTGTAATAATCCACCGGGTGGTGTGTACTTTATCAAAGACACCAAACAGGGGACGTCTGCGGTGCAGAAGACGCTGTATGAACCGGCTGCAGCCAGACAGTATTGCATGTCGAGCATTGTGGCAGGGTCAAATGGTGTATTGTATTACAGCAATGATACCGGGACACTTTTTGCGGTATCGGAGGTAGAACACAGCTCAGATATTGTACCATCGGCAAGTCCGGCCGTGACCAAAAGTCCGGCTGGCATGTCGAAACCATCAACTTCGGTAAAACCGATGGCATCAAAAACAAAACGGCCGAAAACACCGACGAAAGTGCGTCTCATCAAGAAAAAAAATGGCTGTAAAATAAGCTGGAAAAAGGGAAAACTTGCCACAAGAACTATCGTGTATGTAAAGGTAGGCAAGGGAAAATGGAAAAAATGTGCGAGCACGACTGGAAAATCGTATCGTTATCGGAGCAAAACCAAGAAAAAAGTACAGTTTCGCCTGCGCAGTGCAAGGAAAAACGGTAAGAGATGGATTTACTCCGGATATACCAAAAAGTACCAATATCGCAAATGACACTGCGGGCGCGAATAGCTTGCCTGTAGATGGACTTTGTGGTACTCTATAAAAGAATGGCTGAATCTGTCAATTTTGATAAAAACGGGGGGTTGTTCCATGGAACAGGATGTGACAATGTATCAGGGATTTGCGGATACGTATGACCGATTAATGGATGAAATTCCATATGATGCGTGGCATGCCTATATTTTGGAACTGCTTCGGGAAAATCAGATAGAGGATGGTATCGTAGTCGATCTGGCATGTGGCACCGGAGCCATGACAAGCCGGCTGGCGGCAGATGGTTATGACGTGATCGGCATTGATCTTTCCGCAGAAATGTTAGAAGCGGCCAGAGATAAATGTCCGGATAGTGTACTGCTGTTGCAGCAGGATATGTGCGAGTTAGACTTGTATGGCACAGCAAGAGCATTTGTGTGTGTCTGTGACGGTATGAATTATTTGACGGAGTTAGAAATGCTGCGTCAGACGTTTGAGAAAGTGTTTCTGTTTTTGGATCAGGATGGCGTGTTTCTCTTTGACATGAAGACGGCATATTTTTATGAGCATTGTCTGGGAGATCAGACGATCACGGATAATCGTGAGGATGTATCGCTGATATGGGAAAATGCCTATGACAAAGAAACCGGGCTCAATGAATATTTGCTGACGATCTTTGCGATGGTGGATGAGGAGCGGCAATTATTTGAGCGTACGGAGGAGTATCATGTACAGCGGGCATATCCGTTGCAAGACATAATGGAACTATTGCAGCAATGCGGCTTTCAGGCAGACGTATACGAGGCGTGTACGAAGGAAGCACCGTCAGCAGAGACAGAGAGAGTATATTTTGTCGCGCATAAAAGGCCGGCATAAGGCAGGGCAGAACAGTGCCTTTTGCACAGCATAAAAGCATAGAATGTATGTGGACCTAGAAAGGAATGTAGAATTATTATGAATCAGGAAGATTATATTGTTAGAGCAATGGGAGCAGACAGACAGCTCCGCTTATTCGCAGTGACGAGCCGTAATCTGGTAGAACGTGCCAGAGAGATTCACAATACCAGTCCGGTGGCAACGGCTGCATTGGGTCGTCTGCTTACGGCGGGCAGTATGATGGGCAGTATGATGAAAGGCGATAAAGATGTATTGACACTGCAGATACAGTGCGGTGGTCCGATCGGGGGACTAACCGTGACGGCAGATGCACAGGCTAATGTCAAAGGCTATGTCAAGGAGCCAAACGTAATACTGCCGCCTAACGCCAAAGGAAAGTTGGATGTCGCCGGTGCAGTGGGACCGGGATTTTTGAATGTGATCCGTGATATTGGCATGAAAGAGCCATATAATGGACAAACACATTTGGTTTCCGGGGAAATTGCCGAAGATTTGACATATTATTATGCTACATCTGAACAGATACCATCTTCGGTAGGTTTGGGTGTACTTATGGACAAAGACAATCATGTCAAGCAGGCGGGAGGATTCATCATTCAGGTGATGCCTTTTGCAGAGGATACGGTGATCGATCGTTTAGAGGCAACTCTGAAAGAAATGCATTCCGTTACGCAGCTGCAAGAGCAGGGAATGAGTCCGGAAGATATGTTAGAGTATCTGATGGGAGATCTTGGCGTAGAGATCACAGACCGTGTGCCGACACAGTACCACTGTAATTGTTCCAAAGACCGTGTTTCCAAGGCGATTGCCAGCATTGGACGTAAGGATCTGGAGGAAATGATCGCAGATGGAGAGCCAATAGAGGTAAATTGCAGTTTTTGCGGCTCTCATTACAAGTTTGATACCGAAGATTTGCAGAAATTATTACAACAGTGATGAGGAGTGTTTCAGCATGTCGAAGAAAAAATTGGGCGTATGCATAGCGGTCACGCTTTTGTGTACCATAGTATTCGCATTTATCATGACAGATAACAAAATATCGAGTGCAACAGCGATTGGCGAAGTGCGCGTAAATGGTTATCTGAACGTGCGCAAGGGGCCAAGCAAAAAGTACGGATATGTGAAGTCCGGTGGTGCGAAAGTGACGCTTGCAGATGGCAAACGTGTGACGATCATTGCCAAGAATGGTAAATGGTATCATGTTAAATTTAAGCTTGCCAGAAAAACGTTTAAGGGATATTTGCATTCCAGTTATGTAAAGGTACAGACGGGTAAGGTGCGCACTTCGATATGTGGTAAGGTTTTAGTATCCGGTCAGCAGCTGCACACGAAAGCGAATGAGAACTCCAGCATGACAAAAGTGGACGGCAATGTTGTCAAGATGGTAAAAGGGACAGCCGTAAAGATCTTATCGGAAAAAATATATAATAACCAGAAATGGTATTATATCTCCTTTAAGCAGGGAAATGCCAAGTGTAAGGGTTATGTACAGTCGATTCATGTAAAAGTAGATTATAAAAAAGGAATGCCTGCCAAGATCACAACGAATGCCGTGCTCAATCTGATGGCGAAAGCAGGACGTGTTGCCCCTAAGAAAGTAAAAGGAAAAAGGATCCGTCTAACCAATAATATGCAGGTGACTGCTATCGGAGAGAAAGTAATAGGAGGATTTCGTTATTATAAGATTTCTGTGCGCAGTGGTTCTAGGACGGTGAAAGGTTATGTACCGGAGAAGCATTTACTTTTCCAGATCGTGAAGACGGAAGTTCCGGGTGTTGTACCAAAAGTAACTGCCAAACCGACACCAAAACCGACGAAGAAGCCAAAGGCAACACGGAAACCTACAGAAACAACACAGACAGAGCATTTGTCCGTGTCAGATGCTCAGTTCAAGAAACAACTGCAGCAGCAGGGATTTCCAAGTACATATATTACACCGCTTATGAAATTGCACAAGCAATATCCAAAGTGGGAATTCGAGGCCTTCAAGACCGGTCTTGACTGGAATGCAGCCGTGGCAGCAGAATCCAAAGTAGGTTTAAACCTGTTAAGCAATAGCAAATCATACGACTGGAAATCGACAGCAGACGGAGCATATAACTGGAAAACCGATAAATTTGTCGTATTTGACGGGTCAACGTGGGTAACGGCATCCGTTAAAGCTGTGAGATATTATATGGATCCGCGCAATTTCCTAGATGAGCGTGGCATCTTCCAGTTTGAATCGTTGAAGTACAGAAGTGATGTACAGACGCAAACCGGAGTAGAAAATGTTTTGCGGAATACGCCGATGTATAATACAAACTTTACGTACACAAACAACGCTGGAAAGAACGTTTCCATTAAATATTCCAAAGCATTTATGGAAGCAGCAGCGGCATCTAAGGTGAGTCCATATCATTTGGCATCCCGTGTGAAGCAGGAGGTTGTCATCAGCTCTACGATGATGTCCAGTTCTGTATCCGGTAATGTGGCTGGTTATAAAGGCATTTATAACTTCTACAACATTGGAGCCAACAGCGGTGCCAATGCTGTCAAGAACGGTTTGAAATGGGCCAGTACAGGTACGGATTACTCCAGACCGTGGAATAATCGATATCGTTCTATTTACGGCGGAGCCTGCTACATCGGAAAGCAGTATATCAATGTCGGCCAGAATACGTTGTATCTGCAGAAGTTTAATGTAACAGCGACGAAGAGGTATGATCATCAATATATGGCAAATATTGAGGCGCCTAATAATGAAGCGACAAAGACAGCGAATGCATATGGAAGCGATAAAGACAATACGCCAATTGTATTTTCAATACCGGTATACAATAACATGCCGGTGAGTGCCTGTGACATACCATCCGGTGGTAAGAATCCAAATAATTACCTTAAGAATCTGTATGTTCAGGGTCATGCTTTTTCGGCACCGTTTGCACTCGGAGATACCGGATCTAAGACGTATAAGACAACGGTAGCCAACAAAGTAAAATCCGTCAAAGTAGTGGCAAGTGCAGTGAGCACAGCAGCGACGGTAACGGGAACAGGCAGCAAGAGACTATCGGTGGGCAAGAATACAATCATCGTTAAGGTTAAGTCAGCCAGTGGCTCGACACGTTCTTACAAAATTGTTGTGACGAGAAAATCAGCGGCAAAGGGCGCCGTTAATACAGAAGCAGTTTCAAAGAAACAGACGAAATCTGGCAAAACGAAGAAGACGTCCAAGAAACCGCATGCAACCAAAAGACCGCAGGTAACCAAAGAGCCGCAAGCCTATGATGAAGATCTGTCGGATGCAGATTCGGGAGAATAGAATATAGAATAATGTGTATCCTGCTGCATCAGCAGCAGGATACTTATAAAAAGTTTGCAGACTGAGAAAGGAATGCAGTATTCATATGAAAAACCCCATACAGTACAAGCAAATAGTGGATCATGGGATAAGAGCAGCAGGGTGTATCATCCTGTTGCTCCTTATTTGCGTTTGTGGCTGGGAAAGTCATGCGTCTGCGGATTGTGCAGATATAAAGATCACAACGAAACAGCAGGTTGTATCGAAGGGAGATACCGTGTATGTTATGGTCACTGTCACATCAACAACGGCAATGTCGGGATTTGAAGGATTTTTTACATACGATAATACGGTATTGCAATTTCAGACCGGGGGAAGTGTTGTGTATGGCAACGATGATGCGTTTCAGATATCCGATATTGACCGGTCATCCACTGCTACAAAACTTAAATATTCCATTAAATTTAAGGCGAGAAAGGCTGGGGATACGGAAATTGCATTGACAGGACCGTATCACGTTTTTGGAGAAAGTACGTCCACGAAGCTGTCGGCATCTTATAATTCGCTAGTGTTGGTCGTTAAGGATCGCGAGAAGGCGACTGCGAAGGAACCACCTGTCGCAAAGAAACCAGTGCAGTCTGCACGACCGAAGAAACCACGTGGTTCAAAAACACCGTCACGTTCTGCGCAATCGAAAGAAAACAATAAAACAATCGCTGCCATAGG
>ENA-UOJD01000764-UOJD01000764.1-human-gut-metagenome-genome-assembly--contig:-P48-NODE-764-length-40704-cov-109.849369_pt1 | contig 40704 bp, 28 predicted proteins | sample MGYA00242342_ERZ723889 | MGnify/ENA metagenome assembly ERZ723889 | reverse complement strand
ACATTAAGCCATTTAGTGCCATTTCTCCCGTTTTTCGAGGTTATTCCAGAGATTTAATGTAATTTTGCAATACGCCTTCCGCGGTTCCCCCGGCGCCCTTGAGGCTCACAAAACCGCCGATCATACCATGACACTACGCCTGACCGCATTCCTGATGTTGCTCGCCGCATTCTGCCTCCATGCGCGGAAAGAGGCGACCTGACAAAAGACCAACAAACCCGACTATAAACCAACAATCATAAAACCATGATCAGACTCCGCACGATCCTCTCTTCCATGGCGCTCGCGGCCTTCACAGCCCTCGCCTCGGCGGCTCCAAAGCCCTCAGTGGCCACCGAGGCCGCCAAGACGCGCAAAATCATCGCCGACGTCAACAACAAATGGCAGAAAGACCATTCCCCCGAGACAAATGCCTTCTGGGACAATGCCGCCTACCATACCGCCAACATGGAGGCCTATCGCCTTGTCGGCAACCCCGCATGGCTCGACTACTCCATCGCCTGGGCCGACCATAACCAATGGAAAGGCGCCAAAGGCACCGACCGCTCCCGCTGGAGATACGACTATGGCGAGACCGACGACCATGTGCTCTTCGGCGACTGGCAGATCTGCTTCCAGACCTACGCCGACCTCTACAACATCCTCCCCGACGACAGCCGCATACGCCGCGCCCGCGAAGTGATGGAATACCAGATGTCGACCGCCCCACGCGACTACTGGTGGTGGGCCGACGGCCTCTACATGGTCATGCCCGTGATGACCAAGCTCCACCGCATCACCGGCGATTCACGCTACCTCCAGCGCCTCTACGACTATATCCAGGTCAGCGACAGCATCATGCTCGACCGCGACACCGGCCTCTACTTCCGCGACGGCAAATACGTCTACCCGGCCCACACCTCCGCCAACGGCAAGAAAGACTTCTGGGCCCGCGGCGACGGATGGGTGCTCGCCGGCCTCGCCAAAGTGCTCGCCGACCTCCCCGCCGACTGGGAGCACCGCTCCTTCTTTCTCGACAAATACCGTCGCCTCGCCTCCGCCGTGGCCGACCTCCAGCAGCCCGGCGGCTATTGGACACGCTCCATGATGGACCCCGACCACGCCCCCGGATGCGAGACCTCCGGCACCGCATTCTTCACTTACGGCCTCCTCTGGGGCATCAACAACGGCATCCTCACCGATGAGCGCTACGCCGACGCCGCCCTCAAAGGCTGGGAATACCTCTCCGGCACAGCCCTCCAGCCCGATGCCACCGTGGGCTACGTGCAGCCCATAGGCGAGAAAGCCATCCCCGGCCAGGTCGTCGACAAGAAATCCACATCCAACTTCGGCACCGGAGCCTTCCTCCTGGCCGCCTGCGAATACGTCCGCTTCCTCGAGACCAACCTCCCCAAGTCCGACCGCCGGTACTGGACCGATCTCGCCTACTCCATCGCCGCACCCGTGCTCAGCAACATGGCCGAAGGCAACCTCCAGAAAAACATGCAGGTGGAGGTCAGCCCCAACTGGGACGGCCGCAACGTTGGCGTGACCTACATGGAGACCTTCGGCCGCCTCATGGCCGGAATCGCCCCATGGCTCTCCCTCCCCGAATCCGACACCCCCGAAGGCGCACGCCGCAGACAGCTCCGCAACTGGGCCCTCAAAGCCTACGCCAACGCCGTCGACCCCGCATCGCCCGACCGCCTGCTCTGGGAAGGCCACGGCCAGGCCCTCGTCGATGCCGCCTATGTGGCCGAATCATTCATCCGCGGCTACGACGCCCTCTGGCTCCCGCTCGACACCGTGACCAAACAGCGCTACATCGACGCCTTCAAAGGTCTGCGCCGCGTCGATCCCCCCTACACAAACTGGCTGCTCTTCTCCTCCACCATCGAGAGCTTTCTCGCCAAAATCAACGCCGACTTCGACGAATACCGCGTCAACTCCGCCATCCGCAAAGTCGAGGAATGGTATGCCGGCGACGGATGGTATGCCGACGGCCCCTTCTTCACCTTCGACTACTACAGCTCCTACGTGTTCCATCCCATGTATCTAGAGACCCTCCGAAACATGATCGACTCCGGGAAATACTCCCGCATCCACTACGGCAAATACTACGACCGCGCTCTCAATCGCGCCCGCAAATTCGCCATCGTGCTCGAGCGCATGATCTCGCCCGAAGGCACCTTCCCCGTGTTCGGTCGCTCCATCCCCTACCGCATGGCCACCATGCAGCCCCTCGCCATGATGGCTTGGCAGGAGCAGCTCCCCGCAGGCCTCACCAACGGCCAGGTGCGCGCCGCCCTCACCGCAGTGATGCACCGCATGTTCGACGGCAAGGAGAATTTCAACGAAGGCGGATTCCTCACCATCGGCTTCGCAGGCCGCCAGCCCAACATCGCCGACTGGTACACCAACAACGGCTCCCTCTACATGACATCACTCGCCTTCCTCCCCCTGGGCCTTCCCGAGACCCACCCTTTCTGGACCGACGCCCCACTCCCATGGACCGCCTGCAAAGCCTGGTCCGGCGAGCCCTTCCCCAAGGACCACCTCTGGCGCGACACCATCACCACCCACGACCTCTTCTGACCCCCCTCCTCCCATCCCCCCACAAAAAAATAGCGCTCCCGGCGGGAGCGCTATTTTTTTTGATTATTATTCGCTGGAGCTTAGAGCTGGGGACCTGCGGCAACGAGAGCCTTGCCGGCTTCGTTGTGCTCGAACTTCTTGAAGTTATTGATGAACATCTCGGCGAGCTTGGTAGCCTTTGCGGTCCATTCAGCGGGATCGGCATAGGTGTCGCGGGGGTCGAGAATCTTGGGATCAACACCGGGAAGTTCGGTGGGCACGGTGAAGTCGAAGACGGGAATCTGCTTGGTGGGAGCGGAAAGGATAGCGCCGTCGAGGATGGCGTCGATGATGCCACGGGTGTCGCGGATGGAGATACGCTTGCCAGTGCCGTTCCAGCCGGTGTTCACGAGGTATGCCTTGGCACCGCTCTTTTCCATCTTCTTCACGAGCTCTTCGGCATACTTGGTGGGATGTAGGCTCAGGAAAGCTGCGCCGAAGCAGGCCGAGAAAGTGGGAGTGGGCTCGGTGATGCCACGTTCTGTGCCGGCGAGTTTCGAGGTGAAGCCGCTCAGGAAGTAGTACTTGGTCTGCTCGGGAGTCAGAATCGAAACGGGGGGCAGAACGCCGAATGCGTCGGCCGAGAGGAAGATAACGTTCTTGGCGGCGGGACCGTGGCTGCCCGGAGCGATCTTCTCGATGAAGTTGATGGGGTAGCTTACGCGGGTATTCTCGGTAACGCTCTTGTCGGCGAAGTCGATTTTGCCTTCGGCGTCGACGGTAACGTTCTCAAGCAGAGCGTTGCGACGGATAGCGTTGTAGATGTCGGGCTCGCTCTCCTTGTCGAGGTTGATAACCTTGGCGTAGCAGCCGCCCTCGTAGTTGAACACGCCGTTGTCGTCCCAGCCGTGCTCGTCGTCGCCGATGAGCAGACGTTTCGGGTCGGTGGAAAGGGTGGTTTTGCCGGTGCCGCTGAGGCCGAAGAAGATGGCGGTGTTCTCTCCGTTCATATCGGTGTTGGCCGAGCAGTGCATCGAAGCCATGCCCTTGAGGGGGAGGTAGTAGTTCATGATGGAGAACATGCCCTTCTTCATCTCGCCGCCATACCAGGTGTTGATGATCACCTGCATGCGTTGGGTGAGGTTGAAGGCGACGCAGGTCTCGGAGTTGATGCCGAGTTCCTTCCAGTTCTCAACCTTGGCCTTGGAGGCGTTGAGCACAACGAAGTCGGGGGTGAAGTCTTCGAGTTCCTCTTTGGTGGGGCGAACGAACATGTTGGTCACGAAGTGAGCCTGCCATGCCACTTCCATGATGAAGCGTACGGCAAGACGGGTGTCCTTATTGGTACCGCAGAAGGCGTCGACAACGTAGAGGGGCTTGTCGCTGAGTTCCTTGTCGGCGATAGCCTTGAGAGCGTCCCAGGTCTTGGGGGTGATGGGCTTGTTGTCGTTCTTATATTCGTCGGATGTCCACCAGATGGTATTTCTGGAGATGTCGTCGTCGACGAAGAATTTATCCTTGGGCGAACGGCCGGTATAGATACCCGTCATAACGTTCACAGCGCCGAGCTCTGTAACCTGACCCTTTTCGTAGCCGGTGAGGCCGGGTTTGGTTTCGTCGATGAAGAGTTCATCCCACGAGGGGTTGTGGTAGATTTTCGGGGTGCCCGAAATACCATACTGGGTTAAATCAATCTTGCTCATTTTGTTTTAGATATCTTAAAATGAAGTTGTTTGGTTGTTTCTTAATCAAGGCGCAACTCCTCGGGCGGGAGGGTTGCGGTTATCCGGATGCAAAGTTAGTCAGCTTTTTTTGTTTTGCCAACTTTGATTGCGGAAATTTTTCCGTAATAATTAATTTTTAGATTTTTTTTGGTAAACTGCCCCGGTCTCTGCTCACTCAGTAGCCGATTCCGGCAGACAATGGCATAACACATCGTAATATATACAACTGAAAACAGCAAATGTTCGGTTGCCGGGCGGCATGTAAATATTAAACTTGCCGTTAATAAGCGACTTAAAGAAATTATTTAATGTATTCGGTGACTTTCGGACTCAATGGTTATTTACTCGTCTTTCGAGTGCTTTTTCCCGGTGTTGTCGGTCACGATGCCCGCATCGCTCCCTCCCCCACCTGAAAAAATCATCTCGAAATTCTTTGCAAATAACCATTAACTAATTTCTTCAAGTCACTTACATCAGGCAGAGAATGCAGTTGGAACATTTGTTTTGGCAAAGGGTGAAAAAATCGCTACCTTTGCCGCTCACATCATGAGTCTGTCAACGAAGTCATTTGAAACTTTTCTTATATGGCTTCACAAGGCGTATTCTTCAACTTCAGAAATGAACAATACATACGACATCTGCTGCATCGGCCACATAACACTCGACAAAATCGTGACACCGCGCCACACCGTCCACATGCCCGGAGGGACTGCCTTTTATTTCGCCCACGGTATGGCACACCTGAATCCCGCAGGATTTCTGCTGGTCACGTCGCTCGCCCCGAGCGAGATTAAAGCCGTAGACGACATCCGCGCCGAAGGCGTCGACGTGGAGGTGCTCCCTTCGCCCACCTCGGTATATTTCGAGAATAAATACGGCGAGGACCAGAACGACCGCACGCAGCGTGTACTCGCCAAAGCCGCGCCTTTCACCGTCGACGGCCTGCGCGACATAAAAGCCCGCTATTTCCACCTCGGCACGCTTTTAGCCGACGATTTTTCGCTCGACGCCATACGCTCCCTGGCCGGCCGCGGCATTGTGTCGGTCGACGCCCAGGGATATCTGCGCGAGGTGCGCGGCGAGGATGTATTCGCCGTCGACTGGCCCGATAAGGTCGAGGCTATGAAATACATCGACATACTCAAAGCCAACGAAAAAGAGATGGAGACCCTTACGGGAAGCTCCTACCCGCGCGAAGCCGCACGCATTCTGGCCGGATGGGGTGTGAAAGAAGTATTGCTGACCCTCGGGAGCTACGGTTCCCTGATATATGCCAGAGGCAATTTTTACGAGATTCCGGCCTATCCGCCGGCCGAAGTGGTCGACGCCACAGGATGCGGCGACACTTATATGACCGGATACCTCTATAAACGCAACCAGGGCGCCGACTATCTCGAGGCCGGAAAATTCGCAGCCGCGATGTGCACCCTCAAGCTCGGCGCTTCCGGCCCCTTCTCGGCCGACGAGGCCGCAGTGAACGCCATTATAGGCTGATCAGAGCGGCCGCCCCCCCTCCCCGCATTCCGGATTTCAGTCTTTCCTATCAATTCATTTTTTTGCGCAGCTGCGCCATAGCGTAGAGCATTACCGGCACGTAGCCGGCGCAGGGCACGACGAATGCCGTGGCTATACCCCAGCTGTCGGCAGCCCACCCCATGAGAGTGGTCCCGACTGCGCCACCCAGCGGCGTCATCATCATGAGCGACGACGCCATTTTTGTGTCGCTACCCGCCTTGGGAATTGTCAGAGCGAACACTGTGGGAAACATAATCGCTTCAAAGGCATAGCATACAAACACTCCGCAACGCGACACCATCCCGAAGTCGAGCGCCACGGCGAGCGATCCGGCAACTGTGAGCACCGAGCAGACGGCAAGCACTTTGCGTGCCGGAATCCGGCTCATAATGAAACTGCCGGCCACACGGGCCACCATGAACAGTCCGAGACCGCAGACGGAGAGCACCGTTGCCGCCTGCGCCGGAGTGAGCATGCCGCCGTCGGTGGCATAGTTGATGAAGAAAGTGTTAATCGAGATTTCGGCAATCTCGTAGCAGAAAAGTGCGCCGACCCCTGCCATAAACCCTTTGTTGGCCACCAGGCGGCGCAACGCCGCGCCGGCGCCTCCGCGTGGAGCGTCGGCTGCGGCCGAGGCCACGATTTGCTCGCGACTGTTGATTTCCGGAAGTCTGACGAAGCAGAATACCACAGCCACACCAAGAACAGCCACGCCCATCACCGTGTACGGCAGGGCCACCGAAACCTCCGGGTTGCTGAAAAGGATTCCGCCCACAATAACCGGTGCGAGGATGCATCCGAGTCCGTTGAACGACTGCGCCAGATTCAATCGGCTCGGGGCCGTCGATGAATCGCCAAGTTCTGTAACATAGGGGTTGGCAGCCGTCTCAAGCACTACCAGACCGCAGCCTATCACGAAAAGCGACACAAGGAAGAAATCAAACGACCCCAGCCATTCGCCCGGAATAAACATCAGACTTCCGATGCCGAAAAGCAACAGCCCGAGAACCACACCCGGACGATAGCCACGGCGCGTGATGAACACACCGGCCGGAATGGCCATCAGGAAATACCCTATATACGTTGTGGCCTGAATCATGGCCGAGCGGGTCATGGTGACGTCCATCGACATCTGGAAATGCTTGTTGAGCACGTCGAGAATGGCGCGGGCGAAGCCCCACACGAAAAATAGCGACGTGACCAGCACGAAAGGCACCACAAACTCTTTTTTTACCAGACGGCGGCTCTGCAGCCGTCCCCCATTGGATTCGGGCATCTCGCCCAATGTTTCTTTCATAGTCATGTTGGTTTATCATCCCCCGGAGCGCAAATTTACCTTTTTTCCGCCAAACGAGCAAAACGCGTCCTTATTTACATCCCGTAATCTTTTTGAATAAAATACTGCCGGGGTTAAACCAAGTCGGGGTGGATTTTTGTTTTTGTGAATATAAGTTAGTACATTTGTGGTAAAACCGACCACTGGCATCGAGATTCCCACCTCCATTATCCAACCGAGTTCACACATTATGGGACTTTACAAAAAGAAAAACATTTTCATCGGCGCCATAGGGCGGCTGATGTTTCCCGAAGCCCTCTGGACGCGCCGCTTTCTGGTGGCGTGGATCGGTTGCCTGCTGACGGTCGTAGCATTCGACCTGATGTGGTGCCTTCCGACCAACCCGCGCGCGCTGGCCTACGCAGGCACGTACATCAACGGCATCCTCCTGGCCACGGTGCTGGCCCTGCCGGCCGTGGCCAGCCGCCGTCAGTGGCCGCAGCTGGTAGTACTCCTGCTGGCCGACTGTGTGCTTGCAGCCAACCTGATGTATGGCGCGGCATTCTACAGCTCTATCCCGCTGGGCGCCTACCCCAGCGTAGCGTCGATTCTCGACTTCACCGGCGCCGTGGGCACGCGCTTCTCCTGGTGGTATCTGGTGCTTCCGGCCATAGCCGTGGCTACCTTCCTGCTCATGCAGCCGGCCGACGAGGCCGACGATTCCCGGCCCAACATAATCTTCTACACCCTTACCCTCGGAGCGCTCGCCCTTCTGGCCGGCTTTGTGGCCATGGCCTGCGGAGGAATGGCCCGGCACGTGGCCCGACTGCGCTCGAGCTACAACGGCATTGTGGCGCCAGTGGTCTACACCGTCCCCGGCGTGCTGATTGCCGAAAGTCTCGAAGTGCCGGACTCGATAAGTCCCGAGCAGCAGAAATATGTGGCTTCATGGGGCCGCAACCACGTGGCGATGCGTTCGGCCATGGGCGAACCGGCCGATACGATGGCCAGGCGCGACAATCTGGTAATCATATTCTGGGAGTCGCTCGAATCGTGGCCCATCGGAATGAAGGTGGAAGGCAAGGAACTCACCCCCAACCTCAACCGTATGCTCCGCGACAGCGCCATGCGCAGTTTCTACGCTCCGAGAGTGCTCTCCCAGGCTGCTGCCGGGCGTACAAGCGACGGGCAGCTCCTCGCACTCGCAGGCATGCACCCCACCCGTTCGGGAGCTTTCGCTATGACCCGGAGTGGCAACCGCTTCCACACTCTCCCCGACGCGATGAAGCAGCAGGGGGCCAAAACATACCTCCTCAGCGGCGACCGCCCCTGGCGATGGAACGCCGAGATGATGGCCAAGGCATTCGGAATCGACCACATACATCTGCGCGACAGCTGGAACACCTCCGAACGCATCAACGGCGACACCCCCAGCGACAACGCCGTAATCTCGCAGGCCATAGCAAAAATGCAACGCGGCGAAGTCTGGCCCGACGGCGAGAAAGCCTACGTACAGATCAACACCCTCTCGGGCCACGCACCATTCAAGATTCCGGAGGAACTGCAGACAATATCGCTTGACGGAGGCTATCCGGCCCGACTGCGCGACTACATGACGGCCGTCCACTATACCGACCAGGCCATCGGGCGGCTGCTCGACTATCTGCGCCAGCGCCCCGACTGGAACCGCACTATGGTCGTGGTCACCGGCGACCACGAAGCTCTTTCCCGCTGGCGTTCGGCCCTTCGAAGCGACGTCTCGGGAGCCAGGATGATCAACCCCGAGGAATACGTTCCGCTGATCGTTCTCAACGCCCCGATTGCCGGCCGACGCGCGGCCGTGATGGGGCAGATCGACATCTATCCCACACTGCTCGACCAGATGGGGCTCGACTACGGCTGGCGCGGCATGGGCTTCTCGGCCGTGGCCGAACGCTCCCCGGCATTTGCCGTAAGCCACCGCGGACGCATCGTAGGAGACACCTCAGGCTTCGGCAGCAACGTGGCGCGCCACGTGGAAAACGCCCTCACGGTCTCTGACCTCATCCTGCGCCACGACCTGCTCGAAGAATAATTAAAACCAAAGCCAACCATACAACCTCTGAACTCCCTAACTACCTAAATAACCCTAAAATCTTTAACCCTCCTTGCACTGGCTTGGACAATACATCGGATTCGGATGGCTGTGGTGGAGTGTCGCCACAGTCTACGCGCTGACCATCCTTGGCATAATCGCCGTGGTGGTCAGCGAAAACCGCAACCCCGTGAAATCGCTCGCGTGGGTCACGGTGCTCCTCGTCGTGCCGATGGTCGGACTTATCCTCTACATATTTTTCGGCCGCAACATTCAGAACAAGCGCATAATATCGCGGCGCAACCGCCGCATCCTGCGGCGTCTTACCAACCGCAGCGGCGCCAGTGCCCGTCAGGGGAAGCCCCCGGAGCATATCCGCAACCGCATCAACCTGGCCTCGTCGCTCTGCGGCTCCAACTACTACGAAGGCAACAAAGTTGATATCTTCGACAACGGCGCCGACAAAATCGAAGCTCTGCTGGCCGACATCCGCAACGCGCGCCGCTATATCAACCTCCAGTACTACATACTTATCGACGACAAAGTCGGGCGCCGCGTGATTGAAGCTCTTGAAGAGCGAGCCCGCGCAGGAGTGAAAGTGCGCGTAATCTACGACCATGTGGGCTCCTTCCGCCTTTCGCGCAAGGCCCTCAAGGGGATGCGGCGCGCCGGGGTGGAGGCCTTTCCGTTTTTCAAAGTGGTATTTCCGCCGTTCGGAACCCGTATCAACTGGCGCAACCACCGCAAGATTGTGATAATCGACGGGCGAATAGGCTACATCGGCGGAATGAACATAGCCGACCGCTATATCGACGGCGGCAAGATGTTCGCCATGTGGCGCGACCTCCACCTGCGCATCCAGGGGCCGGCTGTTGCCGCGCTCCAGCAGTCGTTTGCCGTCGACTGGAATTTCATGGGGCAGCCCCTACTGCAGGAGACCGACTTCGCCGCCCCGTCGGCCGACGTCCCAGTGGGGCTTCAGCTCGTCACCGGCGGTCCCACTACCCAGTGGATGAACATGACGCTCGTGTTCCAGCAGGTAATCTCCGAAGCCCGCAAGTGCGTCTACATCCTCACCCCCTATTTCATCCCCACCGAAGGCCTGGTGCAGGCCCTCCAGCTCGCCGCCCTCTCGAAGGTAGACGTAAGGCTGATCGTGCCGCAACGCAGCGACAGCGACATGCTCCGCTGGGCGTCAAATTCCTATATTATGGACTGCCTGCGCGCAGGTATAAAAGTCTATTTCTATCAGAAAGGGATGCTTCACAGCAAGGCCATAATTGTCGACGACGATTTCTGCACCGTCGGCTCCACCAATTTCGATTTCCGCAGCTTCGAACATAATTTCGAGGCCAACATGCTGATATATTCTCCCGAATTCAACGCCCGGCTCAAGGCCATGTTCTTCCGCGACATGCGCGACAGCCGGCGCGTCACCTCGGCCGAATGGCGCAGCCGCCCGCTGCCCCGACGGATGCTCGAATCTTTCATGAGGCTCTTCTCTCCAATTCTCTGACGCATCCGGGACAATAAAACCCTCCGTTGCTACGTAAAGATATATTAACCTGCGTACATATTAACCCGCATTATCCAAACCCGACTTAAAATGCGATACGACGACCATATCCTGAAGATATACCGGAACAGTTTCCGCAACAACTGGGACCTCCCCGCCCTTACCGACTACGGCAGCCAGGAAGTGATGACCTACGCCGACCTCGCCCGCCGTATAGCCCGCCTGCACCTCTTCTACCGGCAGATGGGGCTTAAACCGGGCGACCATGTGGCTCTACTGGGAAAAAACTCCACCTCCTGGGTAGTGATGTTTATCGGGACAATAACCTACGGCGCCACAATCGTTCCGATTCTTGCCGACTTCAATCCTCACGATGCCCAGCATATAGTCAACCACTCCGACGCCCGGGTGCTGTTTGTAAACAGCTCCATATGGGAGACTCTTGAGTTCGAGGAGATGCCTGAGCTTAAGGCCGCCGTCTCGCTCGAGATGCGCCAGATACTCGCCGAGCGTGAAACCGAGGGTCATCAGATGCCTTCGCGCATAATCCGCAACCTCACGCGCAAATTCAAGGCTACCTATCCCAAGGGATTCCGTCGTGAGGATGTGGTCTACCCCGAAATCGATGCCGAAAATACCGCCGTACTAAACTACACTTCCGGCACCACCGGATTCTCCAAAGGAGTGATGCTAACCTACGACAACATCGCGGGCAACGTGAACTACGGCATAGCCAGCCGGCTGCACTACGAGGGGTCGCGCGCGCTTTCATTCCTGCCGCTGGCGCATGCCTACGGATGCGCCTTCGATATGCTCGTGCCCCTGGCCGTAGGCACTTTCATCACCATCTTCGGGAAAGCCCCGACGCCGAAGCTTCTGCTGAAGGCATTCAGCGAAGTGAAACCGAATCTGGTGATATGCGTGCCCCTGATTCTCGAAAAAATCTACCGCAAGCAGATAGTGCCGATGATTACCAAACGCGCCATCCGCTGGGCTCTCGCTGTGCCGTTTATCGACAACGCCATCTACGCCAAAATCCGCAACAAGCTTGTAGAGGCATTCGGAGGCCAGTTCGAGGAGGTGATTATCGGCGGAGCGCCGCTCAACAGCGAAGTGGAGCAATTCCTGTACCGCATCAAATTCCCATTCACCGTAGGCTACGGAATGACCGAATGCGGCCCGCTTATAAGCCACACTCCCTGGCGCTCGTTCGTGCCGTCGTCCTGCGGACGCACTCTCCCCTGCATGGAGTCGAAAATCATGGGGAGCAAAAATCCCGAGACGGAGCCGGGCGAGATATGTGTGCGCGGTCAGGACCGCATGAAAGGATATTACAAGGCTCCCGACATTACCGCCGCCGCCATCGACGAAGAGGGCTGGCTGCACACCGGCGACATGGGCACCCGCGCGGCCGATGGCACTCTATTCATCAAAGGCCGTTACAAAACGATGATTCTCAGCGCCTCCGGCCAGAACATCTATCCCGAGGAAATCGAAGCGAAACTCAACAACATGCCCTACGTGGCCGAAAGCCTCGTGGTGGAGCGCGGAAAAGGGCTGACAGCGATAGTCTATCCCGACTACGAGCGCATGGACGCCGACAAGGTCGATATGCAGGCCCTCCCCGAACTGATGGAGGCCAACCGCAACGAGCTCAACGGCCTTGTCGCACCCTACGAGCGGTTGGACCGCATACAGCTTATTCCCCACGAATTTGAAAAGACTCCCAAAAAGTCGATAAAACGCTATCTCTATAGCTGAGTCCACATATGAACAGCATTGACAGCCTGATTTCCGACCTCGCGTTCATTCTGCTGCTCGGCGCCATCGTAACGCTGCTTTTCAAATGGATAAAGCAGCCGGTGGTGCTCGGCTACATCGTGGCCGGGTTTCTGGCCAGCCCGAACTTCACGCCGCTGCCGTCGGTCACCACCGAAGCCAACATTGAGTTCTGGGCCCAGATAGGCATTATCGTGCTGCTCTTCTCGCTCGGGCTGGAGTTCAGTTTCAAGAAGCTTCTCAACACGGGCGGCTCGGCCGTTGTCACCGCCGTGGTGATTGTGGCGGGAATGATGGCCACAGGGTTCATTATCGGCCATCTGCTGGGATTCACCCACATCAACTCGCTCTTTCTGGGGGGCATGCTGAGCATGTCGTCAACCACTATAATAATCAAGGCGTTCACCGACCTGGGTCTCAGGCAGAAGAAGTTCGCCTCGCTGGTGTTCGCCGTGCTCATCGTGGAGGACCTCTTTGCCGTGGTGATGATGGTTGTGCTGTCGTCGATTGCTGTCAACAAGAGCGTGGAGGGAGGGCAGATGCTTATGAGCGTCAGCAAACTGGCATTCTTCCTCATCATATGGTTTCTGGTGGGAGTGTTCGTGCTTCCGTCGGCCCTCAACCGGTTCCGCCGGTTTCTCAACGAAGAGACCCTCCTGGTAGTTTCGATGGGGCTCTGTCTGGGAATGGCAGTATTCTCGGTGTTCTGCGGCTTCTCGCTTGCCCTCGGCGCCTTCGTAATGGGCTCGATTCTGGCCGGGACGAGCTACGCAGAGCGCATCGGGCACGTAGTCACCCCCGTGAAAGACCTGTTCGGCTCCGTGTTCTTCATCTCGGTGGGTATGATGGTGCAGCCCGCGGTGATTATGGAATACTGGTGGCCGATTCTGCTGCTTTCGGTGGTAGTAGTCGTGGGAATGATCGTATTCGGAACTTTCGGCATGCTCATCACCGGGCAACCCCTTCGAATCGCCATGGAATCAGGATTCTCGCTCACCCAGATAGGCGAGTTCGCATTCATCATCGCCACACTCGGCATGAGTCTGGGCGTCCTGAATCATGAAATATACCCGATAGTAGTGGCCGTATCGGTAATCACCACATTCACAACGCCAGATTTCATCCGCATGGCCGATCCGGCCTACACGGCGCTGGAGCGCCACCTGCCTCGACGCCTGCGCATACTCGTAAACCGCTACCCCGGCCACACCCGCAAGGAAGGCGCCACCGGGCGCGCCTGGGTGGTTCTGCTACGGCGCTACCTCTGGCGTATCATAATGTATTCGATTGTGCTCTTGGCCATTTCGCTGGTATGCCATAATTATATGGTGCCGAAACTGCAGGAGTGGATGCCGTCGTGGTACCGCCTTGTCGGCGCCGCGCTCACACTCGCCCTGATGGCACCATTTCTGCTCGCCCTTTGCCTGCCGCCGGCCATGAACAGCGGCAACGAGCGCGCCCGACTGTCGGCCAACCAGTTGCGCGGCCCGCGCATCGTGATGATGCTGTTCCGCCTGATATTGGCGCTGGGGTTCATCGTCCATGAACTCACATCGTTCTACTCCCTGCGCGTGGGCATCGTGGTAGGTGTCGCACTCATGCTCCTGCTTATCATGCTCTTCTCGCAGAAACTAAACCGGCAGCTCCGGCAGCTCGAAGCGCGATTCCTCGACAACCTCAACGAGCGCGAGCTGCGGCGCACGGGCAAAAACAACAACCTCGTCAACGACCTCCATCTGGCCTACATCCGCGTGGGCTACGGCTGCCCGTTTGTAGGCGAGCGTCTGGTCAACAGCCGCATACGCCAGCAGTACGGCGTCAGCGTCGTGATGATACAGCGCGGAAGCACACTCATCGTAGTGCCCGGCGGCGACACACGCATCTTCCCCGGCGATGTGGTCGGCGTAATCGGCACCGACGAGCAGATTGAGGCCGTAGTTGGCGTAATGGACGTCGACGCGCCGCCGCAGCCCGATGCACCCGGGCTCGACGACTTCCGTCTCACCAGCGTGGAACTCACTTCCACCTCCCCACTGATCGGCCAGACCCTGGCCTCGGCCGACGTGCGCCGCAACTACAGCACCCACGTCGTAGCCCTCGAGCGCTACGGCGAATTCTTCGACCACCCCGCCACCATCCCCCTCCAGCCCTCCGACCGCCTTTGGATTGTCGGCACCCCCTCCACCGCCTCCCGCCTCCGCTAATCCCGCCATCAACGCCCAAAACGCACAACGCCCCGCTACGCAGCATGGATCCTGAAGGAACTCTCTTTATTTGATAATTTCTAACTAACGCGATTTTTATCGCACCAGTAGTAATTTCAAGATTTTAATCAGTCCAAATTCTTCTCATGCAGCCACTGCTCCAATAGATCCGCAACCTCGGCATTATTCAAGTCCGACATCGGGAAATGGGTATTTCCGTGTAATCCAGCCTCGGGCAGATGGATTACCGTTACATCACCTCCCAATTCGTTGAGCATTCCGCCCCATTGACGCATAAGGTGCAGACGGCGCGTCCATTCGTAAATTTCCGGCCGTTCATCCGTTTCCGGTAAGTTGTCTCCATAATATACAATTATCGGTATCTTAGTGAACTTCATAAACTCCGACATCGGAATCTCGATGCCCTCCGTCTTTTTTGATAAGGTCAGCACCTTGCCTTCCGGTGGCACTTTGCCTGTCGGAAATGGTATTTCTCCTCCCGGTTCGTATGCGACTATCGCACGAATGTTGTCGGTTTTCAACAATGTACGCCAACCCACGGGCCCACCCTGCGAGTGTGTCACGAAGATTGCGGGTCCGATAGAATCGAACAAGGTGGCGTATGCGTCGGAATATACATCGAAATCCACTGAACCGAGTGTCGGAGTCATCTGACGGAAATATTGGTTTAGCGCCTCTTTGTCGCGGCTGAACTGCACTCCGACGAAATATTCCGGCCAGATTCCAACACAAAAACGGTTGAACCACAATTCTTCATCAAATGCCGGAGAGATTGTTGCCGTTTCGGTGCTTCTTGCCGCATTTCCCCTGCGGGGATGATTCACCAGATATACAGGAAAACCCTTGCGCAGGAAGATTTATTACAGCACCGAACAGATGGAACAGATACGTTTGACACATTATATATTGGATGTGAAAAGTTCCCTTTTCACGATTCTACAACAGTGTCAATAAGCGGTGTGCTGTAATAAATATTCAATTCCTATCCGAGCTGAAATATGAAGTATTCGCCAAAGTTGGCGCTCGCTTGTCGGCGTAGCCGGTGCGAGCTATCAAGCCAACCTTTGGCAAACCGAAGTCATCGCGTAGCGCTTTCGTAGCACAGCGGAGAAAGAACACGCCTCGAACACCGCACCGACGGCACCGACGCATTCGACACCCTCTATATCGGAGCGGAAAAATTTCCTTACAACGACACCGCTTCCGGCATCTCCCTTGGCGGCATAGTGTGATTTATTTCATCTATCAAAGCCGCTCTCTAAGAAAAAATTAGTAACTTTGCATTATCAAGCAGATAATGCCCGAATGACCCAATCATAATCACAATATAACGGCGAGAGCCGAAAGATTTTGGAAGCTCCGATGTAGTGCTTAATAGGCTTTGGTCGGCCTCGCATTGCTACATTGAAGTTTCTGTTTTTAGTTTGAATGAAGAATACCCTTATAGACAATACCGAGAACCGAATGATGGCTGATACTCTCAAAGAGTGCATGGCCAATCTCGATTTCAAAGAGATTAGAATCGCCACCGGCTTTTGGGATCTACCTGGGACAAAAATTGTTGCCCGTGAGCTTGAAAAATTCTTATCTCGCGAAGGCACTTCCATGCGCCTTCTCATTGGCACAGACCCTACGGTACGTAGTAAATACCTCGACAAAGATTTTCCTGCCTCTGCCATAAAGAATGATATTTTCAAATTGCAGTTCAATGAGGAATACCAACCGTTAATTGACCTGCTTTTCAAGTATTGCAAGGCTAACCCCGAAGAGTCGAGACTCAAAATCCGCATCTATAAGCGAGACCCCGAAGGAGAAGCCCAATTCCTTCATTCAAAGTGCTATGTATTTAGCGGAGGCATCGACGAAGCCGTCGGCATAATAGGCAGTAGCAACTTTACAAAAATGGGGCTTGAGCATAACGCTGAACTAAACTATCTTGAAACCGACCCGGTTCGCGTAAAATATAGGCCACAACCCGGCTCTAAACTTCTTGGACATGAGGCGTGGTTTGATGCTATGTGGGAACAATCCCAGGATTGGAACGGCGAGTTTATCAACGAAGTTCTCTCAAAGGCTCCCATCGCCAAAGACAACCCCAATAATCCCGACAACCTGCCTCAGGCGCTTACCCCTTATGAGGTCTATATCAAATATCTCCAAACTCAGTTCGGCGATATTATTGACGAGTCAGTAGCCTCAGTCCTCAAATCTTATCTCCCCGAGAAGTACACTTCGCTTGAATACCAACTAGATGCAGTCAAGCAAGGTATCTCGATTATGAAGCGTTACGGTGGCTTCCTTCTTGGCGACGTAGTTGGTCTCGGAAAGACCGTTGTCGGGGTGTTGCTAATCCGCATGTTTCTCGACCAAGCCGAAAGTCTTGGTCGTCCCCGCAAAGTCCTTGTAGTTACTCCTCCGGCCATCCGCAAGGGATGGGTCTCGACCATCGAGGACTTCGACAAGGACAGCGCCATAAAGATTTCCCCCCTCGTCGATTTCATCACCACCGGCAGCATCGACAAGCTTGTTGACGACGAGGATGCCGGAGTCCAGAATGAGGACGGCGACTATTTCGACTCCGACCTCGACAATACCCGTTATGGCTTAATAGTCATTGACGAAAGCCATAACTTCCGCAACAAAGGCACTCAGAAATACGCGGCTCTGGACGATTTGATCGGTCACACCAACCCAACGCCTTATGTTGCCCTTCTATCGGCGACCCCACAGAATAATTCGCCTCAGAATCTCTACAATCAGATTTCCTTCTTCCTCCGAGATGCAAATAATTGCGATTTACCCGGAGTTGAAGGTGGAAAACTCGATTCATTCTTCCGAGCCATGATCAACCGCTATAACGAAGCGAGAAATATGCCGCGCGACACGCCCAAACAGAAAGCCGAGGCTCAGAAAATTATTGCCGAAGTCTCGAAACGCATTCGCGAAGCGGTGCTCAACGAACTCGTTGTGCGTCGCACCCGTGCCGACATCAAGGCTCAATACCCCGATGACAGCGCCGAGCTTCGCTTTCCAAAAATTCAAGGGCCGCACAAGCTCGAATATAAGATGGATGAAGAACTCGCCAAGCTCTTCTACGACACCATCAACGCCATCCATCCTGATGCAGCCAATACCCCCGAGGCAATTCAGTTCGTCCGCTACGCCGCCATCACCCAGTTCCGCAATCCGTCACATACCAAGCTATACGAGAAACGCAACCTGACGGTTGACTCCATCACTCGCCGTCTGCAGAAGATTATGCAGATCCTGCTCGTTAAGCGCCTCGAAAGTTCCATTGTGGCCTTTACCGCTTCGCTGCAGAACCTTCTCAACTACACCGACGTGATGATTGAAATGCTCCGTCATGATTGTGTCTATATCGCACCCGACCTTAACGTCAATGCCGTTTACGCAGACTGCAACGGCGACTTCGACAAGTTCAATCGCGAAATGGATGCCAAGATTGAGAAAAAGGGCGGAAATAACCGCCGCTTCAAAGCTTCCGATTTCAATGCCTCTTATCTCACCGATATCGAGGCAGACCGTAAGATTATCCGTAAGCTCCTTGACCGTTGGTTACACAACTCGGAGGACCCGAAATTTGAACGCTTCTCAGAGGCTATCAGTGAACTCTTCAATCCGGCAATCAACAATTCCAGTGGGCAGAACAAGCCCAAACTCGTTGTCTTCACCGAAGCCATCGACACGCTTAAAGCTGTTGCACGCAAACTTAAAAACAAGGGTCACAAGGTCCTTGAAATCACTGCTGGAACTCGCAACGAACTCGCTGACAAAATCGCTGAGAACTTCGATGCCAACTATCCAAAGGATAAGCAGCGCGATGAATACGACACTATCGTAACCACCGAAGTTCTCGCCGAAGGTGTCAACCTCCACCGTGCAAACGTAATCCTCAATTACGATGCGCCGTGGAATGCCACACGCCTTATGCAGCGCATCGGTCGTGTCAACCGTATCGGTTCCGTCGAAGAATTTGTTCATGTGTTCAACTTCTTCCCCTCAGCCGAAGGTAACTCGCAAATCCGCCTAATCGAGAAGTCTTACGCAAAACTCCAGTCCTTCCACGAGATGTTTGGCGAGGATAGCAAGATTTTCTCCGAGGAAGAAGAGCTTCGAGACAATCAGCTCGCCAAGATAGTCGATGGCGATGTGTCGCCTTTCGCTCAGTATATTCTCGAGCTTAAGACTTACTCTCAAACCTCGCCGGAACGCTACGAATTTATCAAAGGCTTGCCCCTCGACCATCTCGGAGGTCGCATCAACGGCAGTGACTGCATGTCGAGCCTCTTCATCTTCACCGATCAATCCCAAGGTCTTGTTTCGGTAAATGTCGATGCTCAGAATGATAATGAAGCCGTTATCATCTCGCCACTGATGACCATGGAATATATGAAATGCACTCTCGAAACGGAATTCGTACCTTTCGATTTCGATGACTCCAACCCCATGGCTGTCGCCGCCCTCCGCAAATATCAGCAGCATGTGACCCACGCACTGCGCGGCTCCGACTCCTCGGCCAAGGACAAGGACGCTCAGGAGTTCCTTGCCGAACTTCGCAACACACCCGGCGTCTCTCAGGAAAGCAAACGCCTTATCGCCAATCTCAATAAACTCGTGCGCAATAAGAACCGCTACGTCATCAAGACGCTGCTCAAAGCCAAAAAGGATCGCGCCACCCATGGCGCATCACTCTTTGGCGACGACTATGATATTTTCTCATGGCTTGACGCAACCTTCGCACACTATGCCACTGAGGCCGTCAAGCAAAAAGGTGAGTCCACCCTCGCATTCTACGAGATATGAAAGAACAACTTCAAGAAATATTCACCCACGGCTATCCCGGAGCCGAGACCTTCTTACAGAAGGTAATCGTGCCTATCCTCGGTGATGATGTCACCGCAATAGACTCTGATTTGCTCGACTCTCCGAAGATTCGTCAGCGAGCCGCCAATGCCAACATTTCATCGGCTCGCTATGTAGCCGACATCGACCGCGTTGATTCCGCTCCAATTGCCTTCTACGACGTTACCCTTAAGCCGGGGGCGAAGATAGAACACTCTCGTGTTGCTATTCGCCAGTTCATCACCTCCGAGATGATGAACTTTACCCACGGCTTCATTCTCTTCCACTATGAGAATGAGCCCGACCGGCCGTGGCGTTTCTCGTATGTATATAAGACTCGAAGCACAAGCGATGCTCGCGCTACCGCCAAACGTTATACATATGTTTTCGGCAAAGACTACCGCAGCAGAACAGCCGTGGAACGATTTGAAGCTCTTGCTCACAGTCCAAAGTCTGATGCCGACTTCGAGAAAGCCTTCTCTGTAGAAGCCCTCGGAGACGAGTTCTTCGACCGCTATCGCGACCTCTATGCCGATTTTGTTCAGTTCATAACCGGCAAGCGTTATGTCAAGGATGGCACCAAGTGGGTTGAACGTGTGATGCACGACCCAGATTCTCAGCATAAAACATCTTTTGGCAGCGAAGACAAGCTCGTCCGCGATTACATCAAGAAGATGTTTGGTCGCATCGTTTTCCTTTACTTCCTTCAGCGTAAAGGATGGCTCGCCGGAAACCGCAACTATATGCACGACCTTTTTGCCGACTCCGACAAAAAGGATAATTTCCTTGACGGCGTTCTCGAACCTTTGTTCTTTGAACTCCTAAACACGCGTCCCGAGCATCGTTGCACTGCTGCCCTCGCTCTCCCAGGCGGTAAGGATATTCCTTACCTCAATGGTGGACTTTTCCAAAATGACGAAATCGACGCTCGAAAGTGCGTTTTCCCTGAAAACTATTTCAAACGCCTCTTCGACTTCTTCGACCAATATAATTTCACAATCGACGAGAACGACCCCGAGGATGCCGAGGTGGGCATCGACCCCGAAATGCTTGGCCGAATCTTCGAGAATCTTCTCGAAGACAACAAGGACAAGGGCGCATTCTATACGCCGAAAGAAATTGTCGATTATATGTGCCGTGAGTCTATCATTGCGTATTTACTCAACGGCATCCCGGAACGTTCTCACGAGCTTATCCGCAATTTCGTTGAAACTCTCGACTCCGACACGCTCAACGAGGAGCAACGCAAATTTCTCAAGATGAAACTTCTTGATGTGAAGATTTGTGACCCCGCCATCGGCTCGGGTGCCTTCCCTATGGGTATGGTGAATATCCTGTCGAAAATTTACCTCGCCCTCGGAATGGTCAGCGACCGCTCCAAGATGAAGCGCCACATCATGGCGCAAAGCATCTATGGCGTTGACATCGAGAAGGGTGCCGTAGACATTGCTCGCCTCCGATTTTGGCTCGCCATGGTGGTCGATGCCACGGTGCCCGAACCGTTGCCCAACCTGCATTTCAAAATTATGCAGGGTAATTCCTTGTTGGAAAGCTACAAACGCAAGGATTTATCTCGCCTCACTGAAGTAAATATTGGGGACTCAGGATGTCTTGACCTTCAAAACGAAGAGGCCATATCTTTGAATTCAAGCCTTAATAAATACTATGGTGAATCGAATCATGAAGAAAGGGATAAGATTTTCAATGACATAATCAATAATGTTCGTCGCCAAATCTTTGGGATTACTCAGAGTGAGGAATTTATGACGGATATTAAAGATTTATCTGCCAATGATCAATTTTTCCTTTGGCATACTTGGTTCTCTGACGTATTCGCCAAGGGTGGATTTGACATTGTTATTGGAAATCCTCCATATATCGATTCTGAGACAATGACAAATAATGGCTTAGAAGGAATGCGTGATTATATTACGGAAACCTACGATTATGTCTCAGGTAACTGGGATATTTATATGGCTTTTTTTGAAAAAGCTATTAAAATATCCAAGAATGTAGTTTGCTTTATTACACCTGATAAATGGCTTTCAAAACCATTTGGAAAAAAATTTAGAGCACACTGCCTTTCCAAAAAACTTTCTAAAATAGTTCATGCTGGAAGCGACGTATTTGATAGTGCTACAGTAGATGCAATTATCTCTCTCTTCATTACATCATCCCAAAGTATTTCTGCTTTTGTTTTCAATCGTGAGAGAAAAGTGGAATCGAGAGGGTCTATGATTTCGTCTGAATTAAAAGACCCTTATCTAATTGACTCTCTATTCTCACCATACGCAAGCTTGATCTCTAAAATAGAAGCAGGAAAGGACTCTTTTTTACTTTCTATAGCCAAATGCGAGGGCGCCTGTTCGACAGGAGATGCATATAAACTGATTCCACTCATCTCAGAAGTTGATGATTCACTGTCTTATAGATTAGTCAATACTGGCACTTTGGATAAATTCTCATCTAAATGGGGAATAAAACCAATCTCCTATTTAAAGAAGGATTTAGGGTATCAACCCCTAAAACCTTTGGTAAATATAGCTCAATTTGAAGGTCTCTTTGGAAATGCATACATTACAAAAGCCAAAGGCCCGAAAATAATAATGAAAGGTTTAAATCTTTTAGACGCATTTGTTGATGAACAGGGGATTTATTTACCAGGGAAAACTACACTTGTAATTAATTCGACTAATGTCGAAAGTTTATTCTTCCTTTCTGCAATATTAAATTCAAGTCTATCAATCTTCTATATAAAGAACAAATATTCTTCGAGTTCTTATTGCGGTGGTATAACCTTTACAAAGGACATGATAAACCAGTTGCCTATACCGTCTCTCGAAGAATGGGAACGCAGCAAGTTAATAACCTTGGCACAAGAAGCTACGTTGAGCAAACAGAGAAACAATAATGCATCTATATCACATATTCTTAAAGAAATAGATGTATTAATAAATAAGGCATTCAAACTTTCGTATGACGAGGTGCTGATTGCTGACCCTGAAACCTCAATAACCCGAGAAGAATATGGGCAAGCTAAGTGACCTTTACAAGGCTCGCGAGACCTTCAAGGGTCTCGGCCTTGAACTGAGCGAAGAGCAGGAAGCTCAGCTTCGCTCCCTCGAGGAGGACATTATCAAGCGCGACATTCTACCGCTCTTGACTGAGAAGATTGAGCCCGCTCTGCAGCAAGTGCAACGTGAGCTTGTGCTCGTAGTGGACTATATTCCGGGGGCACCGCTCAAGGTTAGCCTCTCGCGTAAGCGCAACCTCCTCGACGCCATCGAGGATGTCGTTGAGATTAAGCCCGACCCGGTGGCCGAACACCGCACTCTCGGACCTCAGCGAGCAGTCAAGAAGAACATTGCCGACAAGACTCTTCTCCGTGTGACTTTCGACGACGGCACCGTTATCGAAAAACGCAAAGCAAAGGACACCTTCATTGATGCCATCATGAAAATCGGCATCAATCGTGTCCGTCCTCTCGGCGTCAAGTTTTGCAAAATCCCCATTATCTCCAACACTCGCGACCCGAAGTATGGCAAAGCTCAATTCGATGTCGGCGGTGGCTGGCTCATTTTGACCCATAGCTCCACCCGCGACAAAAAGAAGATGCTCGACAAGATTGCCACATCTCTCGGTCTTCGCCTCAAAGTGGAAATCATAGGTCTCGTTAAGTCATGATTATCAAGGAGCGTGCTATCATTACATGGTTACTCAACCCGGAGTCGGAAGAGGAACCTGACAATCTCGTCAAGGCGAGACTATCTACACCGGCCAATGAGCAAGCCCTAAACGACGAGCTTATCTATCTCAATGAGATACGCAAGCAGAAGCCGGACTTCGGGCTGCCTGAATTGGTCATGCCTTCCTTCGAGAAGGTCATGGAGAAATCTGCTCCCGCTTTTGGGAAACTTAGAAAGAAACTCTATGAAGAGTTTGGCGAGTCCGATGAATGCGGCATTCTCCTTTACCACAACAACTCGACTATTGTTTACGTATTCGGTGGCGGCAAACTTTATGTCTGGTACTTCACCGAGAAAGATGGCAAGAGCGTGTTCAATTTTGCCGTGACTGCAGAAGTTTTCGATGACCATACGACCCTCGAAATTAACGAGAATGTTCTGATGGATAACATGCTTTTTTCCGGCTCCAAAGAGGAACGCTTGAAGAGCATCCTCCTCTCCGTCGATGCACTATTTGTTTATGTAGCCGTCAAGAAGTTAGTCAAAGTCGAGACCGTTGTAATCCCTCAGGGAGTATTCACACAAATCGACGACACTCCGCTTCAATACGTCGAGAAGAAGAAAGTTATCAATCGACTCGGCCAGGAAGTTATCGTTATGGATTCAAAATGGTTCCGCAAAATTATTAACGACAATGACATCCCTGTGAGAGGTTTCTTCCGAATGCAGAACAAGAAGAATGACGAAGGCGAATGGTATAGAGAATTGATTTTCGTTAATCCGTTTATCCGACATGGCTATCATAGAGACGCCATAATTGAGGATATTCGACCAGATGAAGATGATATGATTGAAGATTAATGGCGATGCGACACGTCGCCGGGCTGTCGTAAACCGAGCCTCAGGTCTCGGCCATGACGGCTTCCATCCCATATCGCGCACCTCGGATGCTTGTCCGGGGTGTGTTGTTTCAAGCGGTGGCGGAGTGATGGGGAGGCTTTGGTCGCATGGAAGAAGGTATCGTGTTGTTGACCGCCCTTTGTGCCGTGGATTTCGGCCACCTCGTTAGGCATGGGTGTTTGTCGGATTATCTACCATCGGCTGCTGCATCAAGGAGTGAGGCTGCTTCATCGTTTCGGGCATTTAGAGGTTTTGGTGCTGTGCGGTCGAGGCGATTACTTCAACATAAACACATAGGTTTTGATACGGTCGGGAGGCGGTGCTTACTGCGCATTATATTATGTCATTGTCGTTCTTACAGACCTGATTTTAACTGATATTACTTGTAAACACGCCGAGCACGGTTGATATTTCACTTCGCAAATTTAGAGTGTGTCGTTCACGCTGACAAGGGCAGGTAAATCGCCTCGAAAAAATTGTCACTATTTTAAGCCGCGAGGACTGAAAAAAGATGAAATTTTGGAAATGAGAACGGATAAGATAATCATCAGCCGGTATGATTCTCCATGCGGAGGCCTCATGCTCGGCTCCTATGGCGAAAAACTCTGTCTGTGCGACTGGCAGGTAGAGAAACATCGCGGACTCGTGGACAACAGGCTCAAGCGCATGCTTAAAGCGGAATTTGAGGAAGGGATGTCGCCGGTAATAGAAATGGCGATGTCACAACTTGATGAGTATTTTGCCGGGAAACGAAAAGTGTTTGATGTTCCGCTCCTTTTTGTCGGGATAGACTTTCAGATTAAGGTTTGGAACGATTTGTTGAATATCCCATACGGTAAGACAGTATCATACAGAGAGATGGCAAGGAACATCGGCATGCCGAAGGCTGTACGGGCAGTGGCAAACGCAAACGGCGCAAATGCCATGTCAATCTTCGCCCCATGCCACCGCGTGATCGGGAGCGACAAAACCCTCATGGGCTATGGCGGCGGCTTGAACGCCAAGGAATATCTGTTGAGGCTTGAAGGGGTGTCTGTAAAGCGACAAGGAATACATACGTCTTGACTGTTCGGTCAAGAGCGATTTTCTCAACAGATTCTATGAGAGTTTAGGCTACCTTGACACCGGAAAAACATGCAAGGACGGTGTATATCGGGGCATATTGAGAGAAAAACATATCCAAAATTTTTGAGAAGATGACAGAATACGAGAAATGTATGGCCGGAGAACCATTTGACGGTTCATCGCCCGAAATAGCGGAGATGGTGGTGCGCAACAAGCGGTTGCTACAACAGCTCCGCAAAACCGATTATGCCGACAACGAGGAGAAACAGCGCATATACCGTGAAATGTTCGGCAGCATCGGTGAGGATGTCTATATAGACATTGATTTCCGTTGCGAATATGGCAGGAATATCCATCTCGGCAACAAGGTGATAGTGAACATGAACTGCACATTCCTTGACGACAACCGCATCAACATAGGCAACAATGTGATGATTGCCCCCGATGTCAAGATATTTACGGCAACCCATTCGGTTCATCTCTCAGAGAGGATGCCGGAAAGAAAAAGACCCGGAGGTTCAATCTGCGATACGATAGCATTGCCTGTGACCATCGGGGACGGTGTTTGGATTGGCGGCAACGTGACCATTCTCCCCGGTATTACCATAGGCCACAACTCGGTGATAGAAGCCGGCAGCGTAGTTGTGAGAGACATACCTGCAAATTCAATAGCCGTCGGGAATCCTTGCCGTGTGATAAAAAGAATTGACTCCGATGATTAAGCACTTCATTGGAAATATCCTTGAAAACGATATTTTTACATAGTGGAATCATCATATTCCATATTACCGATAACAAGAGCATAGATGATCAGGAGTGTAAATGGCGATGATTGCGAGGCAATCGCCGAAATATATAATGATTATGTGGTGAACAGCACTGCCACGTTTGAAACCGAGCCGATAACCGCAGAGGAGATGCGTGGACGTATATCGTCAATCTATCCGGCATTTCCATATTTCGTGTATGAGGAGGACGGAAAAATCCGCGGCTATTGCTATGCCCATGCTTGGAAAGAGAGGGCTGCATATAGCAAGACCCTTGAGACGACAGTATATATTGCTGACAAATATCGTGGAAGAGGAATAGGGAAAATACTGGTTAGCCGTCTTATTGATGAATGTCGCAAACGTGGATATGAAGTGCTGGTGGCTTGTATTACCGCCGAAAACAAAGCGAGCTGTGAGATGCATCTGAAAATGGGGTTCAAGCAGGTGTCATTGTTTGAAGGGGTTGGAATAAAATTTGGCAGACATCTTGATGTCGCTGATTTTACCTTAGACTTGACAAGATGATTGTACATAATGAATGAGAAAATTTTGCTAACTTTGCGGCAGCGAAAATTCAATCTGATATTTCAATTTTTCCCCACCATCTTTCATGCAGGAGAAAATCATTATCCTCGATTTCGGTTCGCAGACTACGCAGCTTATCGGCCGACGTGTGCGCGAACTCAATACGTATTGCGAAATCGTTCCCTACAATAAGTTTCCCGCCGACGATCCGTCGGTGATAGGTGTGATTCTCAGCGGATCGCCGTTTTCGGTCTACGACGACAAGGCTTTCCGCGCGGAGCTCGACGGCATTCGTGGGCGCATCCCGGTGCTCGGTATCTGCTACGGGGCGCAGTTCATGGCGTGGAGCAGCGGCGGCTCGGTGGAGCCTGCGGGCACACGCGAGTATGGCCGCGCCATGCTGACGCAGGTCGACGAGGCAGACCGTCTGCTGAAGGGCATCGCGCCGGGGGCGCAGGTATGGATGAGCCACGGCGACACGATTACGGCGGTGCCCGACTCGTTTCGCGTGATTGCCTCGACCGACAAGGTGCACGTGGCCGCCTACCGCATCGAGGGGGAGCAGACGTGGGGCGTACAGTTCCATCCCGAGGTGTATCATTCGCTCTGCGGGATGCAGCTGCTTGAGAATTTCGTAGCCGACATCTGCCATTCGCGCCGCGACTGGAGCGCGGAGTCGTTTATCGACTCTACGGTGAAGGCTCTGCGCGAGCAGCTTGGCCACGACAAAGTGGTGCTCGGCCTGAGCGGCGGTGTAGATTCGTCGGTTGCGGCGGTGCTTCTCAACCGCGCCATCGGCGACAGGCTGACTTGCATCTTCGTAGACCACGGGATGCTGCGCAAGAACGAGTTTGCCGACGTGCTCCGCGACTACGAGGGGCTTGGCCTCAACGTGGTGGGCGTCGACGCTTCGGCGGAGTTCTTCGGATGGCTGGCCGGAGTGAAGGAGCCGGAGCGCAAGCGCAAGATTATCGGCAAGGGGTTTATCGACGTGTTTGACCGCGAGGCGCACAAGATTTCCGACGTGCGCTGGCTGGCGCAGGGCACAATCTACCCCGACTGCATCGAGAGCCTTTCGATTACGGGCACCACGATCAAGAGCCACCACAACGTGGGCGGCCTCCCCGAAAAGATGAACCTGAAGCTCTGCGAGCCGTTGCGCCTGCTGTTTAAAGATGAGGTACGTGCCGTAGGCCGCGCGCTGGGGATGCCCGAGCATCTTATCAAGCGTCACCCCTTCCCCGGACCGGGTCTGGCCGTGCGTATTCTCGGCGACATCACGCCCGAGAAGGTGCGCATACTTCAGGAGGCCGACCATATATTCATCCAGGAGCTACGCGACAGCGGTCTGTATGACCAGGTATGGCAGGCCGGAGTTATTCTGCTGCCCGTGCAGAGCGTGGGCGTAATGGGCGACGAACGCACATACGAGCAGGCCGTGGCGCTGCGCGCCGTGACGTCGACCGACGCCATGACAGCCGACTGGGCCCACCTCCCCTACGATTTTCTGGCCGACGTGAGCAACAAGATAATCAACCACGTGCGCGGCGTAAACCGCGTATGCTACGACATCTCCTCCAAACCGCCAGCCACCATCGAGTGGGAATAACTCCACTCGCTTTCCAGCTGTAATTTTCATTTAACATCGGCCGCCTGCAAGCTTCAAAATGAAGTTACAGGCGGCCGATGTTTTTCAGACACATATTTTTCAGTCAATTATCCGGGGGCGGAAAGCACGCTTACACACGCTGCCGATGCAGCCAATGCGGCTACAATAAGTCTTTTCATGGTAAAAATTATTCCATACGGGTTAATCCGTCAGCACGTCAGCGCGAACGGCCCCGAAATTTTTCGCTAAATTACGGAAAAATACCTAACTTTGCAACGCGCATACGCGTCCCCCGATCGCCCGAACAGCGTGCATCTCCGGATGCACGCAAGCAGTCGGAGCGGCACCCCTCCACCCGGAAGGGTTCGAGACGCACAAATGTCGGAACTTAACCGAAAGCTCCGATCATAACACTGAGCGTCAGCGGGTTACGCCAATCCGCCGAGGGGAAGATATGCCCGAGGGGTGGGACCCTCGAGAGCTCCCGCGCTCTGCGCAACCGCTTTTTCACGCCATGCCCATACCCGGCCAGCATACCGCATCTCCGGCAGCCGAGACCGTCCGCCCGGATGGCCCGGGGCGTCAGGATTGCCGCGCAGCTGAAAAATGTTGGCATTTAATCACCATAGGTAAAACCAACCGCTGGCGCGCCGCCACCCTGGCGCTGCAACGCGCCATCGCCGCCATGGGGGCAGAAGCGGGAGCGCCGGAGCTCTTTGCCCCGCGCGTCTGCCGCCTCCACGGCGCCGAGAGCGGTCGCCCGCGCCGCGTGGAGGCGCCCCTGCTGCTCAACTACGCCTTTCTGCGCGCTTCGGCCGCCGAGCTGCGCACACTCCGCGCCGCCTGCCCCGAGTTCAACCCCGTAATCGACCGAGCCTCCGAAGCGTCGGCCGAGGGCCGACGGCGGTACGTCACACTCAGCGACGCGGCCGTCGAGGCCTTCCGGCGCATCGCCGCCGCCGAGGCCGACAACCTCCCCGTCTACGCCCCGGGCGAGATTGACCTGACCACGGCCGACACCGTGCGCGTGGTCGACGGCCCTTTCCGCGGCATCGTAGGCCGCGTCGTGCGCCAGCGCGGCTCGTCGGCCTGCCGCATTGCCCTTGAGATCGGCAACGGCTACTTCGCCTCCACTATCCGCATCGAGCCCCGCTACATAGCCTTGGAGGCCTTCGCGCCGCGCCCGCGCGCCATCTACGACATCCTCGACGCCTACATCGAGCGCCGCCTGCTCCCCCTGCTGCGCAGCGCCGACGCTCCGGCCGATGCCGCCGATGCCCAACCGGCCGCCACGACGCCGGCCCTCAGCCACGAGGCGCTGACCTTTTTCCTGAGCCGCTTTGCCGCCGCCGACCCGTCGGCCACCGACGCCCCCCTGGCGGCGCCCCCGCGCCTCCGCGCCAAGCTCCTCGCCGCCCTCTACCTCACCCACCGCCTTCTGGGCCACCCCGAGGCCACCCTCTCCACCATCCGAGCTGCCCTCCTCCCCCTCCTGAACCGCCTCCCCGCCTCCTCCTCCCTCCTCCCCTACCTCTAACCGCCCTCTCCCAATTTATAATAAGCTACTGACAGCACACTCCATCGATGCTGCACCGTACCCCCCTACGGCGCAGCCTTTGATTTTTGCCATCCCCCGGCACTACCACCGTCGTCAGAATTTCGAAATTTAAATGGCGCTTATCCAAGACCTTCAGAAAAAACTTCTGGGAGGCTCTGAACGCTCCAATAATGTTGTAAAAAACATAATAGGATCGCTTATGCTCAAAGGGGTCAGCATAGTAGTGCAGCTGATGCTCGTGCCCCTCACGCTCTCCTTCCTTTCCGAAGAGCTCTACGGCATCTGGCTCACAGTCTCATCCATTGTGCTGTGGCTCAACTTCTTCGATGTAGGATTCTCCTTCGGCCTGAAAAACAAGCTTGCCGAGGCCATAGCCCACAACGACTACGAGCGCGGCAAGCAGCTCGTTTCCACCACCTACGGGATGCTCACCCTGATTTTCATCCCTCTGGGCATAATTCTGGAATTCGTTGTACCCGCCATAAACTGGAGCCGATTTCTCAATGTGGCCGTGACGTACAATCCGGTGCTGTGCAACGTGATGCGCATCCTCGTTATAGCCTTTACACTACAGATGATTTTCAACACAATCGGCACAATTGTAGCGGCATATCAGAAGGTGGCGCTCTCCAGCTCGTTTGCCGTTGTCGGCAACATAATCACGCTCATAGCAATCTGGCTGCTGACCAAATTCTCCACCCCTTCGCTTATCAATCTGGCCTACGCCGTATCAGGCATACCGGTAGTTGTGTTCACCCTGAGCTCCATAATCTTGTTTAACGGTCGGCTCAAAGCCGTAAAGCCCTCGATAACGGCCTTCCGGCGTTCCGCCATAAAAGATCTGTTTTCGCTCGGCGTAAAATTCTTCATTATCCAGATTCAGGTGATAGTGATGCAGCAGGCCACCAACATCCTCATCTCCAACGTATCAGGCCCCGACTTCGTGGCCTACTACAACGTAGCCTATCGATATATGAGCGTCGGAATGATGCTCTTCTCGCTGGTGATGGGCCCGATGTGGCCGGCCTTCACCGATGCCTATGCCAAAGGAGATTTCCCTTGGATGCGCAACATCTATAAGAAGCTCACAACGCTCTATTTCATTGTGTTTACCGGCATCTGGTTGATGTTCATTGTTTCGCCGTTAGCCTACCGGCTCTGGGTTGGCGATGAAATCCAGATACCGATGATAATGACCCTTGTTCTGACCATCTACTTCTCTATCTTCATCTGGTATAGCCTGCAAATAAGCCTCATCAACGGCATCGGCACCATCAAGCTGCAAACCTACATCACGCTGATAGGCATCATATTCCATATTCCGCTCTCCTTTCTCCTCGGCCACTACATCGGTGCCTACGGCGTAGTGGGTTCCATGACCATTATAACCCTGATTTACACATGTGCCTTCACTACCCAAATCAGAAAAATCCTATCCAGGAAAGCCCAAGGGATATGGGTGAAATAATTATACCCGATTAGACTCTATGAATAAATCGACCCTTAAGCAATCTATTAAGCAGCACTTTGGAATTCTATTCAGATTACGCGACGCATATCACGCCATAATCAATAACTATTACGCTCCTCTTCAAAAATCCAAATATGGCTCTTTTGGTAAAAACTCAATGATGCAGATTCCGGCATCCATAAGCAATCGCGGATTGATTTATCTGGATGATTCTGTTATGGTTCGCAACAACTTCTGTTTTGATGGATTCGGCGGGAAACTAATTATAAAAAAATATACCGTTATTAGTCGAAATGCGGAAGTATTAACCAGCAATCACACAAAAACAGTCGGTTTAGGGCAATTTTATTTAGGCTCATCACACACTAATGATAATTGCAAGGACATAACGATAGGAGAGGATGTCTGGGTTGGAGCAAACTGCACGCTTCTTCCTGGATGTAAGATTGGCCGCGGATGCCTGGTCGGCGCCTGCTCGATGGTCAACAAAGAGTACCTCCTTATGCCGTAGCGGTAGGATGCCCTGCGAAGATTATAGCATCCTGCTTTACAATCGATGAAATAATCAAACATGAGGAGATTATTTATGCACCCGAAGAAAGGATATCTCGCGCCGAACTGGAATCCATATTTGAAACATACCATACCGACAAAAAGAGCATCGGGAAAGACAACCTAACTGAGACAGATATCCTTAAAATCAAATCACTATATTAATATACCATCGAATGTCGTTTGGACTTTATAAAGCTGATTCAAAAGATTGGCTGGTGTTTATCCTCGGACTTTTCACAATGCTGAAAGTCCGCCTGCTCGGCACATTCGGAATCAGCGAAATTATAATGATTCCATTATTCGTCGTTACGGCAAAGAATAATCCATTTTTTAAGAATAAAAAGGCTGTACGGCTATTCACGTTTGCTATACTCTGGGCGTTCAGCACCGCCTTGACCGACCTATTGCGGGAAAGCACCCTTGAGGATTCCGCAAAAGGGCTGGTTTCGATAATATTCCTTATTCTGATTCTCCCGGTAGCATACTGGGCCCTATACGACCGACCGCAGCGAGTAGCATATTATCTTGCCGGATTAGCTATATCATCTATATTAGGTTTTGAATTTCAAGATAGTATAGACCTTAATGAATCAGATGCCGACGTATGGCAGGTCTATGCTTTTGAATATTTAGCCGTATTTATTGCAGGACTATGCTTTTATCGAAATCGGAAAGCGCTTGGATATGCCGCCTTGATTGGCTATGGGGTCTGGGCATTATATCATAGCTCCCGAAATGTATACTTACTATTTCTCACAGCGTCGATATTAATATTTCTTGTCTACCATTTCAATAAGCATCAGATAAGCTCCACCCAATCGCAAATCCGGTTTAATAAGCATTTTTTGATAATCGCCTCCGTATTATTAATCGGTTTTATCGGAGTAACAAATACTTACGAGCATTTAGCCTCTACCGGAGCATTGGGCCAGGCAGCCAAAGTGAAGTATGACCTACAAAAAAACAGCGCTATAGGTCTGGCATCCGGTCGAGCCGACTTTTTTATCGCGCTTAAAATGATTGAAGAATCGCCGATTATAGGCTATGGCAGCTATGCAAAAGATAAACATGAACTGGCCTATCAGGAAACCAAAGAACTCGGACTGAAAACCAAAGACCTCTATCTTCAGCACAAGATACGAAATAAATTTATTCCGGGCCATTCCTACATTCTTGGAGCATGGGTTTACAACGGCATTCTCAGCCTTCCGTTCTGGATATATTCTATCATTCTGATAGCTCAATATTTCAAAAAGAACCTGTATTCAGATCTGAGAATCACGCCAATAATGATTGTCTGGAATCTGATAATGCTCTGGAATATTTTCTTCTCACCATTTGCCAATCGTCCTGTTATAGCAATGCTTCTTGCCGCTTTATTGGCTATACAGAGCCAACTAACTATTAAATCAAACAAAACATCCGTATACTCATATAATGTCTAAAGCAAAAATTTCAATAATAGTACCATCCTTCAATCAGGGAAGATTCCTCTCCGACACCCTGCAGTCTATTGTAGATCAAAATTACGACGGAGTGGAAATCATTGTGATGGACGGAGGCTCAACCGACAATAGTGTTGAAGTCATCAAGCAGTTTGAGCAGCATATAGCCTACTGGCAGTCGGAAAAAGATGCCGGCCAAAGCAACGCTATCAACAATGGTTTCAAGAAGGCAACCGGAGAGTTCGTCACCTGGCTTAACTCCGACGACGTGCTCCTTGCCGGTGCCCTCGAAGCTGTCGGCGAGGCGATACGCCGCAATCCCGACTGCGATTTCTTCCTGGGCAACGTGCTCTGGATGGATAAACAAGGCGATATTATCCGCGTTGGAAAGGTGGAACGCGATAACCGGTTTTGGAACAGCCGCCATCTGTTTTCCAACGGCGGCCCATCAGCATTTATGCGAAAATCCACATTAGAGCAAATCGGAATGCTTCGCGAGGACTTCCACTACATGATGGATACCGAATTATGGCACCGCCTTATCGCTACTGGCCATCCTTTCAAACGCGTCAACTCCTACATCTGGGGGCTTCGTCTACATGAGGATGCAAAAATGTCGGGCCACAACTTTACCGGGTCGAAACTTGCCGACAAGTCACACCCTTCGTGGATACAGAAACATAAAGAGTCCTCATATTTAGACGACATTTTCCCTATAAGCACTTCATTAGCAAAAGTATGGCGCATCCTTAAAATATTCAGCCGAGAATTTTACACGCGATACACCGATAAAAATCTATTGGGGAAATCCTATAACTCTATTTCAGATTGATTAAAGCCATGAAAGGAATAATTATCTGGGCGCACGATAATTGTCGGTCAACCCTCGGATTCTATATTGACCTCCTAAAACGGTTTGGTGTTCCTTCAAAAATCAATATAGTGCACCCTGTCGGAATGTCGCAACGCGAATTAGTAGGATTTAAAGCCGATGAATTGACCGACAACAAAATTCACTACATTGACGGCAATGAGAAAGAGGCCATCAACGACCTAATGGCCCACTGGGACTGGAATCATTTATTCACATCTTATCAGAAAAAGGATATATTCAAATCGCTTATTGATTGCGCAATAAGCAACAATATAACATACGCAATAATGTCGGAAGCCCCATGCAACATGGAGGCACGGCCGATTAGACGCACTCTGAAACATTTTTACATCAATCAGGTATTAAGATATAAATTGAGTAGAATCATTAATTACTCAGATTTCATACTCAATTACTCAGGCTATTACGAAAACGCATTAAAGCGCATCGGATGGACTGACGAAAAAATAATCTCCTGCGGATATTTTCCACCTCCCATCCCGCAAAGTCATCTCCAAAAGCGTACAACCGACAATTGGCAGAATTTCTCAATCCTTCTATCCGGCATTCATAAATGGCACAGAGACCCAATGGTCCTGCTGAAGGCACTTTCAATTCTAAAAAAAGAGGGAATCAGACCTAAGTGCTATATAACCCAGGATGGCCCATTATTAGAAAAAATGAAGGAATACGCCACGAATCAAGGCCTTTCAAACATCGAGTTTCTGGGATTTGTAGCCATGGATACGCTGATACACCTTTACGAAACCTGCTCGGTGTATGTAGGAGCCGGTCAGGCAGAACCATGGGGGATGCGCCTGAACGACGTGCTGCAATGCGGAGCTCCATTGATTGTTAGCCGAGGCATGGGAGGGGTGAAACTCGTTGATGATTATTGCTGTGGCCTCAGTTTTGACAGAGGCGATGCGGCCGGATTGGCCGACGCTATCAAAAAAATGATAATCGATAAAGATTCGTATCTAACCTATGCCGAAAACGCCTACAATGCAGCTCTTGCGGTTGCTCCGGCAAAAAAGGCAGTGGAGATGAGCAAGGCAATCCAGCACAAATTCGCATCAAAATGGTCCTAAAACCAGCATTCATTCCTTATGAATTTAAAAAACATTGTAAGCTATCTGCTTGAAAAGGCAACCTACCATCAGGTCATCTCAATGGCCGGGCTATACTTTGCCATGGATAAAGTCTCATCAATCGAAACTTATCAAGTAGAAAAATTTAACGAAATATGGGCAGATGCAATAGCTAATATTCCATTTTATACGGAATGGAGAAAAAAGCATAACCTACCCGCAAAGATTTCATCTTTAAAGGAATTGATGGCATGGCCAGTTCTTACAAAACTGGAACTGACAGAAGACCCGGAAAAGATGTATCGCAATTATCCTCCCGATGGCCATACAATCACTTCCGGGTCTACCGGCATTCCGCTTAAAATCCCGGTTGAAAACGGCACCTCGATACAATCAAATATGTGGATAGGCAGATCTGCCAACGGCATTGTTCCCGGAATGCGAACTTTTCTGATATGGGGACATCACCATCTTCATGGAACAGGGCTGAGAAGAATCGACCATAAAATAATGCGTGAAATAAAAGACCGCATTCTTAGCTATAAGCGAATATCAGCCTACGATACTTCGGCCAAGGCTATGCAGAAAGCCTACAAGACATATCAGAGGTTTAAGCCGCAATTTGTAATCGGTTATTCTTCCAGCATATTATCGTTCGTCCGCAGCAATAAGACGAAAGAAATCAATCATATACCAAAATCCGTATTGTGTACCGCCGGACCATTGTCCGAAAAAGAAAAAGATGAAATCAGAGCATATTTCCATGCACCCATCTGTATGGAATACGGAAGCATGGAATGCGGTGTTATGGCTTATTCCATTAATGATGTGTCCCACTACAAAGTGTTATGGAATACGCATCTTCTTCAAGGCCTTGTTGATGAAAACAATAAAACGAGAAATATTGTAACTCTACTGACAAAGAAATATTTCCCTCTTATCAGATATGACATTGGCGACTGGCTGGAACTTCCCGAAGGAGAATCATTATCGAATATCCTTACAATCAAAAACATAATAGGCCGGCCAACGGATATAGTAACACTCCCTAACGGAACTTCCTTCTTCCCGATGCTTATAGAAGCATGCGTAGAACATCTTGATCAGATAATTGCGCATCAACTGATTGTAGAGGGAACGAATCTTACAATAAACATTGTTGGTGGGAAACGCTATGATAAAGCCGAGATAAATAGCGTACGCTCTAATCTATATGCCATTATCCCGGACTTAACCAACACAAACGTACAGATTAATCAAGTTGACGAACTCACAAAGGTAAAAAGCGGTAAAACGCCTCTTGTAATCAGGAAATCAAACCATTAAGCATCCATCCTGCAACCAGAATGACAAAAACAGACCAAACTATAACCACCAAACGCATTCAGGCTATTGACATAGCCAAAGGGGCTGCAATATTCCTGGTTATTTGGGCGCATTGCATGCAATATGTTTTTAAAAGTGCGTTACTGAAATTGATTTATTCCATAATCAGCTTTTAGTAACCTCACTCTGCATTATAATTATAATTTCAATCGGATTAGTCCTGGTAATCCTTCCTATACTTAACCTATTTAAACAAAATCGATTACTAAAATATCACTGCTAACATGAGGGTAATTCATTCCGGCTCCTGCAATATACATGCCGGAGGTCCGGCACTAAGCACATGGCTTACAATAAAAGGTCTTCGCAAACATGGTGTAGAAGCCGAATTAATCACTCGGCCCCTTCCTCCGGAAAATATAATCGATACCGAGCTTAAGCCATATTTTTCGAAAAATCCGAAACTCGGCCCACTTGCCTACGTACCTGGATTTTCGGCATCACTTGACAAAATCGGGAAAGCAGATATATACCATGTGCAGGGAGTTTGGATGCTCCATGGCACTCAGATGGCCCACTATGCCAGAAAACATAGCATTCCATACGTAGTAACACTCCGAGGAATGCTCTATCCACAAGCATTATCAACGAATGCGAATGTTAAGCGTTATTCGATGGCTCTATATCAAGCTGATACGCTTCGAAATGCTGCTGCAATCCAGGCTACATGCGTTGAAGAAATGGAGTATTACCGACAACTGGGCTTTAAAAATCCAGTGGCAGTTATACCCAACCCGATTGAAACGGACGAAATTATCGAGCAACCGCTTTCAATCAAAACAAAATTTAGAATAGGGTATATAGGACGTGTGCACCCGCGCAAACATATTGAACGACTAATTCACTCGATGACAGATTTACAGGGCTCGCTTCCAAACGATGCAGAACTTCTGATTATCGGTGGGGGCGATACCCTCTATGAAGATTTCCTTCATAGAGAAGTGAAACGGCTCAATCTATCGAATGTACGTTTTACCGGATTCCTCTCCGGAGAAGAAAAAAATCAGGCCATCAACAGTCTGTCGCTACTCGTGGTCCCTTCTGATTTTGAAAACTTTGGTAATATCGTTACCGAAGCATTAGTGCGCGGCGTTCCGGTTGTTGCCTCCAAGGGGATGCCTTGGGCTGAGCTTCCCGAGTATGATTGCGGATGGTGGATAGATAACGACCAGCCTACAATAAATGAAACCATTTTAAAAGCATACAGGATGGGCCCGGATCAACTGATGAAAATGGGAAGGAACGGACGAGAACTGATACTCCGAAACTATTCCGTAGAGGCCTTGGGTAAAAAAATGCAATCTCTATACAATTGGATTCTAGGCGATGCCGAAAAGCCCGATTTCGTATATCTGTAATCATACCGGAATCCCTCACAAACCAGAATGAAAATCGGAATAATAACCATCCTGAAGGTCAACAATTATGGAGCTGAACTTCAAGCTTATGCTACGCAAGCCTTTCTGAAGGCATTAGGCCATGATGCCGAGATTATCGACTATCTGTTCTATAAAAATCCACACCACAAACGAACGGCACTATCAAGCCCCATTTTCAGATTTAACGCAAAAAAAAAGGTGGCAGAATTCCTTTACCCTCTCATCGGAAAAATAAAAAGTCTGACAAACAGAGCAAAAGCCAAAGAAAGAGAGAGAAAATTTGAATCGTTCCACGAAGCGCATACCTCGCTTTCCCAAACGTATCGTTCGCTCGACGAACTATATGGCGCAGATTTCGACTACGATATATTCCTTACAGGAAGCGACCAGGTATGGAATCCAGGCATCTACTCCTCAATCGCCCCATATTTTCTTGATTTCGCACCGGATGGGAAACGCCGCATTGCCTATGCCGCCAGTTTTGGAGTATCAGCTATCCCCCAAAATTGCATAGATCGATATAAAACCTATTTACAGAAATATTCGGCAATAGGAGTACGAGAGAACGATGCAGTTGAAATAGTGAACTCAATCAGCGGCCAACAGGCTCAATGGGTACTTGATCCCACTCTGCTACTGACTGCCGATGATTGGCGAAAAGTTGCCGGCGCAACAGATCTTCCATCCGATGATTTCGTTCTCGTATATGAGCTTACGCCTTGCTCATATATTATGGAGTTGAGCCGATTTATAGCCCGGAAACGCAACCTCAAAATAGTACGCATCTGTAAGGATGCATCTCCCGTGGAAAAAGATACCTCGATATTGAATATCACAGATGCCGGACCAGCGGAATTTCTATATCTTTTTGATAAAGCCTCGTTTGTAGTTACAAATTCTTTCCATGGCACGGCCTTCTCTATAAATTTCAACAAACCTTTCTTTACGGTGCTTCCGAATCGGAAGCAAAACAATTCACGACAGCGGAGCCTGCTGAATTTGCTCGGGATATCAGACCGATGCCTGATTGAAGGGTGTGAATTTCCGGCAGAGACATCGTTTGAATTAGATTTCTCACCCGTAAATCGAGCTCTGAACGCGGAGCGGGAAAACTCAAGGAACTTTTTAGCTCGTTCGATAAATGGATAAAAATCGGCCTCCAGTCCTGGCAGATAAAAAGACCTGTACAGGATGCTCGGCATGCGCCAATATATGCCCGAATCAATCCATAAGGATGCTTGCGGGGAAGGATGGATTTTTATATCCGAGTATCAATACAGATACGTGTATCAACTGCCTGGCATGCGAAAAGACCTGTCCGGTTGTCAGTCCGGTGGATATATCAGCAAATTCGCAACATCCAAAAGTATATGCATGCTGGAATAAGGATAAGGAGATTAGAGCCGCCAGCTCGTCGGGTGGCGCATTTTCCGCCCTTGCTTCGGCTATATTATCGGAAGGAGGGATAGTAGCGGGTGCGGCCTACGACGATAAAATGCACGTAGCCCACCGGATATGCAATAGTATCGACAATCTGGATTCGCTAAGAGGGTCGAAATATGTGCAAAGCTGTGTAGGCGACGCCTTTAAGGTGATTCAGCAACATCTAAATGAGGGCAAAATGGTTCTGTTTGTTGGAACTCCATGCCAGAATGCAGGATTAAGAAAATTCCTCAAAAAGGGATATCCGAACATGTTTTTCTGCGACTTTATCTGCCATGGAACGCCCTCTCCTCTTTTATTTCAGAGATATCTCGAATGGATTGAAAAATCCAAAGGTATAAAAATCGCCACCTTCAATTTCAGAAGTAAGAAAAGCGGATGGTATGATGCGGTGAGAATGGTCAACAACGCCAAAATAATGAAAGGCAAATATGATGCCTACTTCTACGGCTTTAACCGCAACTACACGCTGAGGGAATCGTGCTATAATTGTCCGGAAATAGGATTGCCTCGTATAGCAGATATCACTATCGCCGATTTCTGGGGTATAGGCATGAAATATCGTTTTGACAAAATTGGAGAAATAAAAAATGGCATCTCGCTGGTAATGCTCAACAATGCGAAAGGCGAAGCGCTCTTTGAGAAGGCCAAGAAATTCATTAATTATCGAATCGGATGTTTCGATGAAGCACTTGCCCACAATATGCCGATGATAAAGCCTTCTACGAGGCCAGCCGAGCGCGATAGATTTTATGCCGACATGGCGGCATCTATGGACTTCGATGCGCTACGTAGTAAATACCTCGAGATTAAAGGGAAAGCCCGAATAATTGCATGGCTGAGAGAAAACGCGCCATACATCTTGGTCACCAAACTTCGCGAACTGAACCAAATCCTGAAATTCAAGCTAAATGGAAGTAAAACCATACCGCAACAATCTGAGTATCAAGAATAAGATTATGCGGGTAATCTGGAAGTCGGTATATATGCTCGCTTTCAGATATACGCCTAATCCGCTGTTCTGGCAATGGAGAGTTTTTGTTCTGAAATGCTTCGGCGCATCAATCGGCAAAAACTGCAAAATCCGTTCGTCTGTATCTTTCTGGGCTCCATGGCATCTCGTTTTGGAAGATTATGTGAGCATAGGGCAAAATGCTCAGATATATAGCGTTGATAAAATCACACTGAAAACCAAAGTTTGCATCTCGCAAGGCGCATATTTATGTACCGCTTCACACGATATAACCCAACCGGGCAACCCACTTATCACTGCGCCAATTACCATAAACAATTTTGCATGGGTGGCGGCTGATGCATTTGTAGGGATGGGGGTAACCATCGGGCAAGGGGCCGTGGTGGGCGCCCGAGCCGCCGTGTTCAAGGACGTTGAGCCATGGACGATTGTGGGCGGCAATCCTGCAA
>ENA-UOJD01000743-UOJD01000743.1-human-gut-metagenome-genome-assembly--contig:-P48-NODE-743-length-41551-cov-39.199875_pt1 | contig 41551 bp, 44 predicted proteins | sample MGYA00242342_ERZ723889 | MGnify/ENA metagenome assembly ERZ723889 | reverse complement strand
TCTGTCAGCGGCTTTTTCCGATTTCTCGCCAAGGTCGGGGACAACGGGATGAAAATGCAGATCGTGAAGATCGGATTTGGAGGCAAGCAATGAAAATTCTGGTATATGGTGCAGGTGTTTTAGGGTGCAATCTGGCAAGGAATCTGTTTCACGCCGGAAAGGATGTGACCCTGCTTGCCCGGGGAAATTGGGCAGAGGAAATCAGGAAGAACGGACTGCGGATCAAGGACAAATTTTCGCTCCGCACCTCGGTCAGCCGCATTCCGGTGGTGACTGAACTTGCACCGGATGCAATGTACGATGTGATCTTTGTGGTCCTGCGCTATACACAGCTGGATTCCGTTCTGGACACGCTGCGGGCGAACCGGACGAAGAACATCGTTTTTGTGGGGAACAATGTGCAGGCGAGGGCGCTGGCGGCGGCACTGCCGGAAAAGAACGTCCTGTTTGCCTTTGCGCTTTCTGCCGGGCATCGGGAGGCTGACCGGGTGGTCTCCATCGACCTGAAAAAGATCACCATCGGACAGCTGCCGGGTGCAATCTCCAATAAACAGCTGATCGGGCGCATCTTCCACGGCACAAAATATAAGGTTGTTTACGAGCCGAACATGGAGGACTATCTGCTCTGCCATGCCGCGTTTGTGATGCCTGCGGCCTTCGCCTGCTATAAGACAGACGGCGACCTGAAAAAGCTCAGGGGAGATACCGCGTACCTGAACCGTGTGCTGGATGCCAACATCGAGGGATACCGCGCCATCCGAGATGCCGGGCACACCATTCTGCCCAAGGAGGATGCAGACTTTGAAGGGGAGAAATACCGCAAGACCTGCCTGCGCTTTTTCAAGCTGATGTGCGCCACCTCGCTGGGAAAACTCTGCGCCTCCGACCATGCCATGAACGCCATCGACGAAATGAGTGCGCTGAACCGGGACCTCAAGAAATTTTTTGATGAACATGGCGCAGCCTACCCGGTATGGCAGGCACTGGAAACGGAAGCCGGGAGGTATCTGCAATGAAATACGCCGGGATGCCTATGGGAATGTGGGTGCTGTTTGCCGGCTCCTTTCAAAAGCAACTGACCGCTGTGCTGGGCTATGATGCAGCCACCGCAAGAGCCATCACGAAAAAGGCAAAGCCGCAATACCGGCAGATCATTCGCAGGCTGCCGGAGTTTGAAAAAGCGGACCGCTTCAAGATGAACATCGTCAACTGCGCAATGCTCGGCGCGTTCATCCTCTCCATGCCGCAACGTCCGGAGGTGGACAGGATGACGGATTACTATGCAAGATCCATGATGACAAAGCCCATGCAGTGGTTCTGCCGCAAAAGCGGAAAAAGCAAGTTCACCCCAAAGGATATTGCCGCTATGAAAGCCACTGCCGCCCTGAAAGCCGCCGACCGCAACCCCTATTCGTGGAACATGGAGTTTTACGAATACCCGGATGGCAGCGGCTACGAGGGACGCTTTACCAGGTGCGGCATCTGTGTGCTGATGAAGGAACTGGGGTTGTATGACCTGACCCCCGCCCTGTGCCATTTGGACTACACCATGAGCGAAGCAGGCGGTGTGACAAATTTTGTGCGGCAGTATACCCTTGCTTCCGGCGGACCCTACTGCGACTGCGGGTACAAAAGAAAGGGTAACGGACGATGAAGAGGAAGGAAACCTATCTCTCCCGTGACTTTCGGGAGACTGCGGCGCAACGCTTTCCTGCGCAGGCAAAGCAGCTGAACGCCGCTTTTGATATGCGCCTGAATGCGCTGCTGGCTGAAAACGCGGGTGCAAGCAAGGAAAAGCAGTACCACCTCAAGCGGCAGATCTTGCCGGGCATTTCGGCCTACGAGACCTTGCAGCGGGTCATGCCGAAAGAGGAGGCACTGCAAACCGTTCACGGCTATGTGGAGCGGCTGGCGAGAACGAGCCACAAACAGCTTGCCGCCCTGCTGCACATACCGGGGCTTTACCGCCTTGTTCCCGGCGTTTTCGTCAAATCCACCCGGAGCGTTTTCGGCCCGGCGGCGGGCTTTGCCCCAAAAGAACTGCAGACCGGTAACGGCGTCTGGCGTGTGGATATGATGAAGTGTCCCTATCACGACACCTGCGCAGAATACGGCTGCCCGGAGCTGTGCCGCTGCTTTTGCGACAGCGACGACATCAGCTATACCGGGCTGCATCCGAAGCTGATCTGGGAGAGAAGCATGACGCTGGGGCGTGGAAATGACCGCTGCGATTTCTGCATGAAGGTCAGATAATAGTGGGCGGCATATTGAAATGGAAATCAAACGATTCGGTACATGGTATTTCTGGCATACTTTCTTATTTTGTATGAACCACGATGGAAGACGAAGGAAATGGGAGCATATGCCCGATTCGCACGCAGACTGAGAGGAGAAAAACAATGATCGTACTGCAACTGCTGCTTTATTGTCTGCTGTTTACCGCAATGGTAAAAATCGCTGTGATCGGCGGTGCTGTCAATGGACTATACTTTTATCCCAAGGAGGTGCAGGATCGCGCCATCGAACTGGGACTGATCGACCGCAATACGATGAACCGGAAACGAAAATGCTTTATGATACCGTTCTTTATCGTGATGCTTGCTGCTCTTGTGCTGATTATCGGTTTGTGGAACGGGGCTTCCTCTTTTGGTGAGGCCTATTGGCAGGCGCTGCTGTTTCTTGAGGTCATGAATATCTATGACGGCGTTGTAATCGACAAGCTATGGGTCGGGCACAGCCAGTTTTGGGTGCTGCCAGGGCTTGAAGATGCGCCGTTCGTGCAGACCTGGAGGCAGGTGCTGAAAAAGCGAAGCATACTGGCGCTGATCTGGGTTGCGGGAGCGGCAATTGTCGGCGGTATTGTCCATTTGATTTTCTAAGAAGTTGGAAATTGCCCAAATGAAAAGCAGAATCATGAACTGCAATCGGAGGCAAAAAAGATGAAGACGGAGAAACCGAAAAAGCTGATTCGCTGGTGCATCATCGCCCACCGGATGCGCACTGTTTCCAGTGCAGATAAGATTGTGGTGCTCAAAGATGGAGTAGTAGCAGAACAGAGATCGCCTGCACAGTTGTTGCATACGATGAAACCACCATCATTGAAGATCTGTATTTGAAAAAAGTTGTCTAGGACTTGACATCGTGCAGAGTTCATGGTCACGCATGCCGCCATAGCAGTCATATTGAAAGACATCCCGCCTGAAAGTGAAGGCTTTACTTTCAGGCGGGACTTTTTGTTTGTAAAGGCTGGTTCCTGTTCTTTGCGGAGATGGCTACACATTAAAGAACTTTGGCCCCATTGGCCGTTAACTTGAAGGTTGCTCCCAGCATATCGGCAGCCCCGCGGCACATCAGCATCTGCTGCAGGAAAATCTCAAAATATTCGTACATGCTGCAAATGTCGGTGTCGATCTGCAGATTCAGCGAGATGACCTTTTTCTCGGTGTTGATTTTCAGAGTTTGGTCTGTCACCGCGTAAGAGAAATCATACAAAACCTTTTCCAAACGCCGTTCGAGGGTAACCACGGACGGCGTTTTTATATATCAGCGAAAAGGAGTACGCACATGAACCGCAAGACCACAAAAAAGGTGGATGAATCCACCCTGACAACTTTGTGCGCCGTCTGCCGAGGGGCATTTTTGGACGCAAAGGGCGTCCGTCTCCGCAGAGCCGACCCCAGGCAGCTCGTCAAGGATGTCTGCACGTATTGCCAGACACGATATGGGTTTGACTACTACGTTCAGCCCATTGTCCGTAAATCGAAAATGACCGGAAAGGAGAACCGACGTGAAACTGAGCCAGCTTAAAATTGACCCGGAATTCCAAAGCAAAATTCCGCCGCTGCAGTTTGAGGAAGAACAGCAGCTTGAGCAGAACATCATTGCCGAGGGTCGTCTTCTGAATCCCATCATCACATGGAATGGCTACATTCTGGATGGGCAGAACACGGTGGAAGCCCGTCGAACCTGCAACGGTGGTATGGAATTGCCCATCCGCTGCAAGGTCTTCTATGGCCTTACCAAAGAAGACGAAGCAACGCTGTTTGCGATTCAGACGGGCAATGCTACCTGCCTGACGGCGGGCGAACGCCTTCGTGCAAATCTGGTGGCCGAAAACCCGGATGCACTTTATTTTGTGGGGATCACGTCGAATGCCGGTGTGGAATTTGCCTATGACGGCATCCGGGCACCCTGGAAAATCTACTGCATCGAAACGGCATACGAGCTGTACAAGCAGTATGGCTGTGAGCGCTACGTCGAGATGCTTCACATCATCAACGAGGCGTGGAAGGGCAATGTGGATTCCTACCTTGCCGGTGTAATCCGGGGTGTGGCCCGCTTCATCTCCGTATACGAGGGCGAGTACAGCCGGGAGCACCTGGTGCAGCAGCTGGCAAGGACACACCCGAAAACCATCACGCAGCTGGCTCAGAAAGACACCGGAAGTTCTGCAAACCGCCACATGCGGCAGATTCTTCGCATCTATAACGGTGCCAGCCGTGAGATGAGTCTGCCGCTGAAAAACTGACAGTTTCGTTCTACCTCCTGAACAACAGCCGTCGTGGTATCCGTCTGCGGCGGCTGTTTCTTACATAAAAAGGAGGTTGATTTTTATGTTACCGAACAATTGGAGATATCTCAGGGGGGACATCTACTATGCAGACATGGAGCCGCATATCGACTCGGAACAGGGCGGGAAACGCCCTGTGGTAGTTCTGCAGAACAACATTGGAAACCGTCATTCGCCTACATTGATCGTTGCAACTGTTACCACCCGGACGGAAAAGAAGAAAAACCAGCCCACCCATGTGCTGGTGGATTCCAACCCGGCCTTTGAAGAACCGTCCATGATTCTTCTGGAGCAGATCTTCACGATCGATAAATCCCGCATCGAACGCTTTATGGGCTATGCCAGCAAGGCTGAAATGCTCCGCATTGATATGGCTTTGCTGGTCAGTCTGGCTCTGAACGTTCTGAGCGGAAACCGCAGCGAATAGCGGACAACCAGTAACCCGTAAAAATGAGGTGATAGCGATGTAACCGGAGGTGAGTGAGCCATGCGAAAGAGTGCCCCCATTGAAGTGGTGGTACATTACCCCAAAACGAAAGAGGGATGGGACGAACTCGGAAAACGGGTCGCAACCGCCCACGCCAACTATGTGATCGAAAAAATCGACCGTCTGAACTGCCCCACATGGCAGAAGCTCGAATTGCTGCAGGCGGTGATCGATACTACCAAAGGAACTTACAAACCCAAGGAACACCAAAAGCCCGGCTGGCAGCCGAGCCGATAAACAAAGCCCCACGCTCAACATATGCTTTTCTGCTCTGACCAGAGACGGTCAGATTCAGAGGCAGTGTTGAGCGTGGGGCTTTTTGTGTTATATAAGTTTTTGGAATTTTGCTGACAAAATAAAATCATTTTTTTGCTGAAAGAGCGTATCGAAACCGTCCTGATGGAGCAGCAGAAAAAGCTTTTTGAAAAGTAAAAGCTCTTGCGTCCCGTGAAAAAAGAAGGTAATATAAATACAGAGCAAGACACAGAACGCAGGGAGGTATGAAAACCATGTTTTACGAGATCATGCACCGGGAAAGCTGTGTGGCACAACTCAGCACGACAGGGGAATGCAGGGTCTGCCTCGAGGATTTCATGCCCTATGATCTGGTTCTGGTGGAATCGGATGATTTTGACGAGCGCATCAATAATGTAACGAACTTTTACTATTGGTGCGCCTCCCGGATGTTGACGTTGGATCGCACCTACGCCAAGGAAATCCTGAACAGTATCGGTGCATCTCAGAGTGTTACGGACAGGGAACGAGCACAGATTGCATTATCCTACCATTGTCTGTCTTTGCTGGATGTGTTCTGGGTGAAAGAAGAAAACGAGAAGGTTCGATTCGAGGATATCAACCTTTTCGCACACTCCTTAAGCAATGCACTTGTGGATATTGCGCTGCGGGGGCACCAAATGACGGTGACCAACGCCCATCTTTTGGCAAATGACCTGTCTACGGGCGGCTTGTACCCCAAGGCGTGGGTGCGAAAAGAGGATGGCTTCTATCTTTACAAGGATGGTGGCAGGGAAGCGGTGGAACGTGAAGTGCTGGCAAGCAAAATCTGCCGGTGCTTTGACTGCCATCAGGTACTGTATGAGCAGGGAATGTTTGAAAATGAGCCGGTTTCTATCAGCAAAATCATGACATCTCAGCGATACAGTCTTGTGACCTATGCAGCCTATGACGTCTACTGCACGAACCATGATTGGAACACGCTGGATAAGATCTTGGAGTTGGATGCTCCCAGCTACTATATGATGAACATTCTGGATTATCTGGTGGGCAATACCGACCGTCATTGGGAAAATTGGGGTCTGCTGGTAGACAACGAAACCAATCAGCCCATCCGTCTGCATGACCTGATGGACTTCAACCGGGCGTTTCAGCAGTACGACACGCCAGAAGGCGCAAACTGTCTGACCGTGGGAAAACGCCATCTGAGCCAAAAAGATGCTGCAGTGGAAGCGGTGCGGAACATCGGACTGAACCAAGTCCGTCAGGTGGAGCACACCGTATTCTCCGAGCATCCGGCATGGAAAGCAACGTTTGAAGAACGACTGCGTGTTTTACGGAACGCCATGTAAGTCAGAGCGAATATCAGAATGAATGATTCCATAACGAAAGCCCGTCTGCGCTGCCACATATCGTGGCTTGCAGACGAGCTTTTTCGTTTGACCGGAGAAAAATTACCATACCTCACATGCGAAGCATAGATGGAAAATCGGAACCAAGGTTTTCCACCAGATGGCAAAAGCACTTCTGACGGATGGTCTTTTGTCCATTTTCCCAGCAGCGGATGCTTGTCCTGCTGACCTTGGCATGGTCGGCAAGCTGCTGACGGTTCCAGCCTTTTGCCTCCCGGTATCTGCGGAGGAAGGCTCCGCCGCCCCGGTGCAGAAACAGGGTGTAGTCGTCCAGAATATCCTCCACCGGGATACCGTAAAGGGCGGCGAGCTTGTCCGCCAGCTCCGGCGTAAAGCTGCGGTGAAATGCGCCGCTTTCCAGATCCTGATAGAGCCATTCCTCCATGCCCACCATGGCGGCAACCTCTTTTTGCAGCAGGTCAAGACCATAGCGGCACCAACGCAGACGGTCCCATGGGTTCGGGATGTCGGCGTAAGAATGGTACATACGGTAGAACGCCTGCGCCTCTACGGTAGTGCGGGGGCCTGCCAAAGTTACCTGCAAGATGTATAGAGGGGTTAGACCACGACCCTCACATGACACCCTCTGAAGCAGAAAAAAGGAACCGCTCTCTCGGCTCAAAAAAATCCATTTTGACGTAGATGCGTCATTGCGTGAAAGAGGTGGATTCTCTTTTCCATCCCAAAGTGCGCTGGGGAGAGGATAGCATTTTCAATGCAGCGGCTTGCATAAGTGGAAAACCGCGCCTTGCGTGTGGCATCAAAGGTATCTACCGCTTTCATCAGCCCGATGGTGCCGATGGAAACAAGATCTTCCTGATCGCCCGGCAGGGCGTAATATTTTTTTACGATGTGCGCCACCAGCCGCAGATTGTGGCGGATCAGCTTTTCCCGGGCGGCGGCATCTCCGGCGTGCAGGGCGCTGAAAGCGGTGGCCTCCTCCCGGGCTGTGAGCGGACGCGGAAAGCAGCCGCTTTCCAGATGGAGCGCCAGAAACAGAAATTTTGTGGCGAAAAATTGCAGTAAGGTCAGCAGCACACGATATCCCTCCCGGTACATAGTTGTTAGATTGTATGAGCCGGGGCGCGGATAGTTGCCGGAGAAGCCTTTTGTGTGCGGTATCTTTTCCGCAGGGGAAAAGCGTGGTATACTGAGGGGGATAACTCGTAATTTGTGGAGGGGAGCCTGATGAAAGAAAAGACTTGTCAAACTCGGTGCGGAACGATTCGGTATTGGGTAAGTGTGTCAAACCCGGATACAATTACGCTTGCTTTTCTGCCGGGGTTGACTGCGGATCATAGATTGTTTGATAAGCAGATTCAGTATTTTGAGAGCAGGTATAATGTTATCGTCTGGGATGCGCCGGCACAGGGTTCCTCATGGCCATTTCGGTTTGATTTTGATCTGTTCGATAAGGCAAAATGGCTGAACGATATCTTAAACCAAGAAGGAATCACAAAGCCTGTTATTGTTGGGCAGTCCATGGGTGGATATGTGGGACAGGCTTATGCACAGCTTTACCCAGACAAAATGACGGGTTTTGTCTCCATTGACTCTGCACCGTTGCAACGAAGCTATGTGACGGCAGCTGAAATTTGGCTTTTGAAACGGATGGAACCGGTATATGCTCATTATCCGTGGAAATGGCTCCTGAAATCGGGGTCGGAAGGCGTTGCTACGTCTGATTACGGTAGAAATCTCATGCGTGAAATGATGCTGACTTATGACGGAAACCAGAAACGCTATGCACAAATTGCCGGACATGGTTTTCGTATTTTGGCAGCGGCCATAGAAAAGAATCTGCCGTATGAGATCAAATGTCCGGCGTTGCTGATATGCGGCACACAAGATTACGCAGGTTCGTGTATACGGTACAACAAAGCATGGCATCGCAATACGAAAATCCCATTGACGTGGATCGAAGGAGCAGGGCATAATTCCAATACAGACAAACCCGAACAGGTGAATCGGCTGATAGATGAATTTGCTGCAAATATTTTATAACAGGAAACTTAGCAATTCAACTTTTTAATACAGCAGCAACAGCGTTGAATTGCGTATCGCAAATATGCTGTTTGAATGTTGCACTAATTTCTTGACTTGTGATTAGAAAAGTTCACCGCAAAACACACTTCGGGAGGTGCGAGGAATGAACTTCTGGAAAAAGCTGTTTGCCGGCATGGGCTTTGTGTGCGGTTTTCTCGTCTTTGAAACCATGTCGCTGGCATACCACAACTCCAGCCGCCGCCATAAAAACCGCAAGGGGCGCTGCCGGCACAATAGTTTTTGGGACACGCTTACCCGGTACATGATCTTTGCGTGGATCTACGATGGTGTGAAGAAAAGCCGGGAACAGGTGGGCAAGCGGTACTACCGCCGCACCGGGAACGAGTTCCGACCGTCCTACGATTCCGGCACAAGAAGCAATCCCTCTGAATCTGCAAAAGCCGCCCCGAAAACCACAGATGCAGCGCAGCCCAAAAAGCAGCGGTCGCCTTCGTCTGCACTGAAAACGACAGCAAGGACCGCATCAGCACCCACGGCAGATAGGCTGAAAGTCCCTGCTGCGGAGGCAAAGCCGCCCCGTGAAACAACGGTGAAACCTGCCTCTGCGGCAGAAAAGCCCTTGCTGGATGCTGTGCCGGATACCGAAAACCTACCTGTCCCGGAGCCAAAAACACCGCAGGAGGTGGAGGCGGAGCGTCAGCAGATGCTTGCCCGGCTGCGCACCGAGCTGCGGGAGCAGGTCTGTGCTATCCATGCAGACGTGACCCTGCCGCCCGACAGGGAGCAGGGAAGCGATGCAACGGAGCAGCAGCTGCACATTCTGCTGTACCAGACCGATGTGCCGGAGTCGGAGCTGAACGCCGCCCTGTCCGACCTGCGTACCCAGCGCAGGCGGGAAAAAGCCCAGTATCAGGGCGCACCCTTTGCGGATGTGTTTCAGGTAGAGCTGATTTTATCGGAGGAGGACAGTGACCGGGCTTGCATCGTGGATGTAGGGGACACGGGCATGAGCTATGTGATCCCGTGGAGCAGCATCCCGCAGGAGCTTCAGCAGCCGCTGCGCCGCTATGTGGCACAGGCAGACGGAAAGCTCTGCGGCTATTGCAAAGAGGACCTCTGCAATACCGAAAACGGACGAATGATCGTGGAGCTGTATCTGGGCAAGCAGGAACATCACGTTTCAAGGATCTTGTATTGAAATAGCTGCACAACCGCAGCTATTGGGTTGAAAATAAGGCTGAAGCCCCAATTGCTCCAGCCAATGTCAGAGTTTCTTAATTGTCCATCAAAAATACGTTGGTACGTTTTACACTGTGACGAATCAAAAAACAGAGGAGAGATGTTTTACTATGATCTACAAAAAGCAATACGGTCAACCGTTTGATACCGAAAGTGTAGTGGGTCCTTTTTTGCCCATGATGGAAACGATACCCTATCTGACCAAGGAGCCGGATGGTTTCTCCTATGCCATGGAGCCGCAGGATGTTCTGTATGGTCTTGGCGAAAATGTCCGTGGTATCAACAAGCGCGGGTGGGTGTACGAAAGCAAATGCTCCGATGACGGCAACCATACCGAGGGCAAATCCTCGCTGTACGGTGCTTATAATTTTATGATCGTGTCCGGCAAGGATACATTTGGCGTTTTTATCGACTACCCGGGCAAGGTCACCTTTGACTGCGGCTACACCGACATGGATACCTTACGCATCACGGTGGCCGAGGAAAATTACGATTTCTACATCATTGAGGGCGAAAGCCTGACCGATATTGTGCACCAGTTCCGCCAGTTGGTGGGACGCAGTTATATTCCGCCCAAATGGGCTTTTGGCAACGCCCAGAGCCGCTGGAGCTACATGAACGAGGACGAGGTCCGCGAGGTGGTGGCAAATTACCGTGCCAATAATATGCCGCTGGACGCTGTGGTTTTGGATATTGATTACATGGAGCATTACAAGGACTTTACGGTGGATGCGCAGCGCTTCCCGCGTTTTGCAGACTTTGCCGCCGAGATGAAAGCGCAGGGCATCCGTCTTGTCCCCATCATCGATGCAGGAGTCAAAATCGAAGATGGATATGATGTGTACGAGGAGGGCGTGAAAAACGGCTACTTCTGCACGAATCAGGATGGCACCCCCTTTGTAGCCGGTGTGTGGCCGGGACGGGTACACTTCCCCGATATGCTCAACCCGGAAGCCCGTGCTTGGTTTGGCAGTCAATATAAAGTTCTGCTGGATCAGGGGATCGAGGGCTTCTGGAACGATATGAACGAGCCTGCTATCTTCTACGCAGAGGAAAGACTGAAAAAGACCTTTGCTAAAATTGAGGAATATAACAAGCAAAACCTGGATATTTCCAGCTTTGCTGCTTTTACCGGCATGGTGGCAGAGCTTTCCAACAACGAAAACGATTATAAGCTGTTCTACCACAACACCAAGCAGGGGCGTATGCGGCACGACAAGGTACATAATCTTTTTGGTTATAACATGACCCGTGCGGCAGGCGAGGCTTTTGAGCGGCTGGAGCCGGACAAGCGCATTTTGATGTACTCCCGTTCTGCCTGCATCGGGATGCACCGGTATGGCGGCATCTGGACCGGCGACAACCATTCTTGGTGGAGCCACATTCTGCTTGCGCTGCACATGATGCCCTCCCTGAATATGTGCGGCTTCCTGTACGAAGGCCCCGACATTGGCGGCTTTGGCAGCAATACCACGGAGGATCTGGTGCTGCGCTGGTACGGCTTGGGCATCTTCTCTCCGCTGCTGCGGAACCACTCTGCCAAAGGCACCCGCCGGCAGGAACCCTACCGCTTTAAGAACAAGGCCGCCTTTGCCGGTATTTTACAGCTGCGCTACCTGCTGCTGCCCTACATTTACAGCGAGTACATGAAAGCTGCCCTGCACGACGGCATGTACTGTATGCCGTTGGCTTTTGCCTTCCCGGAGGACGACTTTGCCCGTCGGGTAGAGGATGAGGTGATGATCGGTGAAAGCCTGTTGATTGCCCCGGTATATGAGCAAAATGCCCGGGGCCGATATGTTTATCTGCCGGAGGAGATGCTGCAGGTGCGGGTAAAGTACAGCGAAAGCAACCGCATCGAAACCAGCGTACTGCCGGCAGGCCATCATTACATTCCGGTGGAGCTGGATGAAGTGGTGTTCTTTATGCGCAAGGGACACCTTCTGCCCCTTGCCAAGGACGGCAAAAAGATCCAGAGCGTTGCCGATGTGGATTTTGCAGATCTGCGCCTGCTTGCCTATGCTCCCGATGGTGCATCCTATGAATACTATACCGATGACGGCGAGACAAAGGATTATGATAAGCCGGAACATTTTGTGCATATCACGCTGGATGCGGATGGAAACGCAAAGAGTGATCGTGCTACGGTCAAAGTAGAAGGATAATCGTCAGTCATTACGCAGTTCCTACAGAGTGGCAGCGTTTCAGCTTGAAATGCTGCCACTCTTTTTTGTTGTCTGTATCACAGATAAAATAGCGTTCCATCTTGAAAACAGCGTAAAGATTTATTATAATAAGATAAATAGTTGTTACTTTTGCAAAGGAGGGCTGAATCATGGCAGCACAGCGCACCTATCTGGCAATCGACCTGAAAAGTTTCTATGCCTCGGTGGAGTGCGTAGACCGTCATCTGGACCCCCTGACCACCAATCTGGTGGTGGCGGACGCCTCCCGCACCGAAAAGACCATCTGCCTTGCGGTATCGCCCTCCCTGAAAGCCTACAAGATACCCGGCAGAGCACGGCTGTTTGAAGCCGTCCAGCGTGTCCGGGAGGTCAACGCCCAGCGGCTGCAGACCGCCATCCGGCAGAAAAAGGCGGTCCGGGGAGAGGATGGAAAATACCACTTTGCCAGCACCTCTTTTGATGCTAACGCCCTGAACGCAGACCCTGCACTGGGGCTGAGCTACATCGTTGCGCCGCCCCGGATGCAGCGGTATCTGGATGTGTCCACCCAAATCTACAAGACCTACCTCAAATATGTGTCCCCGGCGGATATCTACCCCTACTCCATTGACGAGGTTTTCATTGATGTGACGGGCTATCTGCCCTACTACCACATGAGCGCCCACGAGCTTGCCATGACCATGGTGCGGGAGGTGCTGTACAACACCGGCATCACCGCAACGGCAGGCATCGGCACCAACCTCTACCTTGCAAAGCTGGCCATGGACATTGTGGCAAAACACATCCCGGCGGACAAGAATGGTGTTCGCATTGCGGAGTTGGACGAGCAGTCCTACCGGTATCTGCTGTGGAACCATCGCCCTTTGACGGATTTCTGGATGACCGGCCCCGGCACAGTGAAAAAGCTGGAAGCCCACGGCATTTATACCATGGGGGATTTGGCACGGTTTTCCATCCATGGAGAAGATCGGCTGTATGAGATTTTTGGCGTGGATGCGGAAATTCTCATTGACCACGCATGGGGCTATGAACCCTGCGGCATGGAACAAATCAAAAGCTACAAGCCCAGCACCAACAGCATCAGCGAGGGACAGGTGCTGACCTGCCCTTACCCCCAACGACAAAGCCAAGCTCATCGTCCGGGAGATGGCGGAGATTCTGATGTTCCGGCTTACCGAAAAGAAGCTGGTGACGGAATCCATCACCTTGGAGATAGGCTACGACCGGGAGAACGTGGACAAGGGCGGCTATCGTGGTCTGACCCAGACCGACCGCTACGGCAGGGTCATCCCTAAGGCTGCTCACGGCACTATCCGGTTTGATGCCCTACCAATCTGGGCAGCACCCTCATCAACGAAAGCGCAAAGCTGTTTGAGCGCATCACCGACCCGGCGCTGACGGTGCGGCGCATTACTCTCAACGCCAACAAGGTCACGCCGGACGAGGGCTTCTATCAGGTGGACTTTTTTACCGACACCAAGAAGCTGGAAAAGGAGAAAAAACTCCAGCAAGCCATGCTGGGTATCAAGAACAAGTACGGCAAAAACGCCGTGCTGAAAGCCAGCAGCTATGAGGAAGGTGCCACCATGCGCCAGCGCAACGCGCAGATCGGTGGTCACAGCGCAGGAGGTTCGGATGGAAAACTACAAAAATAGCAAGATCGGGCGGGAGACCGCCCAAAAGTACGGAGACATCCTGGAGATGGAACGCCCCCAGACCGAAGAATCCCTTCGCAGGCACCCCCGCATGACCCTTCAGAACCGTGCTAAAATCTTCTCGCCCTTCTCTCCGCTGCGGGGCTATGACGAGCAGCTTGCCGCAGAAAAGCAGCGCACCGAGCGCGTGATCAAGCGCATTCTGACCGAGGAAGAAAAGTCCGCCCTGTCCGATCGGCTGATGCAAGTCACGAAAGGCATGACCATCACGGTGCGGTATTTCAAAGAGGATACCGCCCACCCGGAGGTTCCGGCAGTGGGCAACTACATCACACTGACAGGAAAAGCAGACCGCATCGACCCGGTGTTCCGCACCCTGCAGGTGGGCGACACCGTGGTGCCCTTTGAAGATTTGGTGGAGGTCAGCGGGGAGGGAATCATGGACATTGATGTGTATCTGGGCATCGGGGAAGAATGAGATGACAAGAGATGCTGAAAGAGATGTTTATGGGACAGCTCTTTCAGTAAAATGACCTCAGAAGAAGCAAAACACACTTCGGATGGAGGAAAACACAATGGCAAACGGTGATTACGGCTATTTCGGCAAAGGTGACACGGGCTATGCCCAGTACATGACGGCTTTCAACCGCAACTTCGGCGGCTCGTCCGGCGGCGGTGGCGGTGGGAACCACAACAATGGCGGCGGTGGCGGGGGAGATGGCAGCGGCTGCGGCTGCCTCATCGCCATTGCGGTGGTGGTCGTGCTGGTGCTCCTCGGCATGGGGAACTGAGGGCATTTCCATAGCACAAGGCTGTCTTACGTGACCCGGTCACAGAAAACATAACTAGGGAATGTTATCATATAGCCATAGAAAACACTAACAACATTCCGATGGAGGATTTGAATATGAAGGCAAAGTTTTATATCTGTGAGCACTGTGGCAATCTGGTCACCACCATCCACAACGCAGGCGTTCCGCTGGTCTGCTGCGGCGAAAAGATGAAGGAGCTGCTCCCCAACACCGTGGAAGCCAGCGGCGAAAAGCATCTGCCGGTGGCAGAGCTTTCCGGCAGCACCCTCACGGTTACGGTGGGTGCGGTGGAGTACCCCATGGTGGATGTGCACCACATCCAGTGGCTCTTTGTGGAGACCGAAAACGGCGGACAGCTCCGCTATCTTACCCCCGGTCAGGCACCCAAGGCGGTGTTTGAGCTGGGCGGCGAAAAGCCGGTGGCAATCTACGCCTATTGCAACCTGCATGGTCTGTGGATGACGAAACTTTAAGAAATAAACGGGCTCCTGCCAGTGGTTAAACGCTTGCAGGAGCCTGTTTTTTGCGTGCAGATGCTTTTCCGTGGAAAGGAAGCATGACACCGTTATAATGGTTGTATGGACAGCAAAATAAGCGCAGCCCTTGCACCACTCTGCAGGATGTGATAGGATGAAGAAAACCACATGAGGGAGGAACCACCATGCCGTTTCTGATGATCCGCAACGACATCACCAAGGTGGCAGCGGATGCCATTGTCAACCCGGCCAACCGGAACCTTTTGCAGGGCAGCGGCACCAGCCGTGCCATCTATCAGGCGGCAGGGGAGCAGGAGCTGACCGCCGCCTGTGAAGCCATCGGGCACTGCGAGCCGGGCAGGGCAGTGTGTACCCCGGCGTTCGGACTGCCCGCAAAGTATATCTTCCATGCGGTCTGCCCGGCATGGCACGGTGGATTTTTTGGCGAAGCAAAACAATTGGCCGGTGCGTACCATTCTGCACTGGAATTAGCCGCAGAATACCACTGCGAGAGCGTGGCTTTTCCGCTGCTGTCCAGCGGAAACTACGGCTACCCCAAGGAGCAGGCTTTCCGCATTGCAGTGGATACCATCACGCAGTACGTCATGGAGCACGACCTGACCGTGTATCTGGTGCTTTACGACCGGGACTCGCTGGCCGTGAGCCGGAAGCTGTTCGCCTCGGTGGAGGAGTACATTGACGACCACTATGTAGCCCAGAACGATGAAAGCTATGGGTCTGGCCGTCGGCGCAGAGAATACGAGGAACGCTGGGAAGATGCTGCGCTTGCCGACCGAGAGTATCCTGCGCAAGAGTGCGCGCCGCCGGTCTTTGCGGCTGCACCGCCTGCGCCTGCCACCCCCATGGCAGCCCGCAGTCTGGAAAGCCTGATGAATAATCTCGGTGAAAGCTTCACCACCCGGCTGCTGCGGCTCATTGATGAGCGGGGGCTGAAAGACTCCACCGTGTACAAGCAGTCCAACATCTCCCGGCAGCATTTTTCCAAAATTCAGTGTAACCGGGACTACAACCCCAAAAAGAAGACCGTGCTTGCCTTTGCGGTGGGGCTGCATCTGTCGGAGGATGAGACCATCGACCTGCTGCAAAGCGCAGGCTATGCCTTCTCCGATGGCTCCAAGCGGGATTGGATCGTGCGGTACTGTCTGGAACACAAAATCTATAACATCAATCAGGTCAATACGCTATTGTTTGAATACGATCAGGAACAGCTGGGTGCGTGATTTGTCGCCTGCCCGGCATCCATCGGCGCAGAGTGGAAAGAGGAAATTGAAGCCGACTTCAAGAAGCGGCATCAGGAGTAAAGGAGGAAACAGCGACACCCTTGCCTGCATCACCGGCGGCATTGCCGAAGCCTTTTACGGGATGCCGTCTGAATTGCAGCAGGAGACCTTGAAGCGTCTGCCGGAGGAGATGCGGGCAGCGTATGAGCTGTTCCGGCAGAACCTTGAGCGCAGGATGTGACACCGTCGGCGCTAAGAGCTAGAGAGCCGCTGCACAGGGATCTGTGCGGCGGCTCTTTTGTGCGCAGGTGCTTTTCCGCAGCGGCAAGCCCTCGTCAAAACTCCGGGTGCCATTCGTCCCGAATGCCAATGTCGGCACAGACGATCTTTCCGCACAGGGGCGCAGAGATTTTTGCGATATGCAGCGGTTTATAGCTGTCGAAGGTTACGGTCAAATCTGCATGGGCAGCACCGTCGGCAACCTCGCCGGTGTCCGTATTGATGCCGCTGGGCAGGTCCACGGCCAGCACAAAGGCACCGCCCTTGTGCAGATGGCGTATCAGTCCGCAGGCAGCAAGGCCGGAAGGCCGCAGTTCACCATGGAATCCGGTGCCGTAGAGGGCATCCACAACGGCAGCAAAGCTCTGGGTTTCCAGTACAGAACCGTCAGTGCAGATGTGCACCGGCAGGGAGTGCAGACGCTCAAAATTGCGGATAGCGTCAGAAGTTTTCGGCTCGCCCTCGGCCAGAAGAACGGTCACATTCCAGCCGTCTTTTGCAGCGGCACGGGCGATCACGAACCCATCGCCGCCGTTGTTGCCCTTTCCGTAGACCACCAGCAGCCTGCCGGGATGCGGGAACTGCTTTTGCAGTTCAGCATAAGCCGCCAGTCCGGCATTTTCCATCATTTGCAGGTAGGGCAGACCGTGGGCATCCCCGGCTTGTTCAATTTCCTTCATCTGCGCAGCCGTCACAATGCGATGTTTCATGTTGGCACCTTCTTTCTATCTCTATTATAATGGATGAGAATGTTTGGAACAAGATGAAAGATACCGGTGCATAGAATCTGTCCCCGGAGAGTTGGAATAAGCCCTCCGGGGGCATTTTTGCTTTTCACTATCTTTTCCGCAAGGGAAAACCATGGTATACTGAACGCAACGAATCCAAAGTAATAAACCGGGAGGTACCGTTATGAAGTGGGGAATTTTAGCGACCGGCACCATTGCCAAAAAGTTTGCGTCTACGGTGGAACAGATGGGCGCAGAAGGAGAGCAGCTTGTTGCCGTGGGGTCACGGCACATGGAAAGCGCACAGGCGTTTGCGCAGCAGTACGGCATTCCCCGCTGCTATGACTCCTACGAAGCCCTTGCCGCCGACCCGGAGGTGGAGGCTATCTACGTTGCCACCCCCAACACCCTGCATTACGAAAACTGCAAGCTCTGTCTGGAGCAGGGCAAGCACGTTTTGTGCGAAAAGCCCTTTACCATCAGCCCGGAGCAGGCGCAGCAGCTGTACCGTCTGGCAGAGGAAAAGCACCTCTTTCTCATGGAGGCATTCTGGATCTGGCTGCTGCCGCTGTACGACCGCCTGCGCCAGATCCTTACTGCTGGCACCATCGGGGAGCTGAAGCAGATCACCTGTCAGTACGGCTTTGTTGCCTCCGGTGCCCGGAAGGACCGCAAGTTTGATTCCGGTCTGGGCGGCGGTGCGCTGCTGGATATCGGCATCTACAATCTGGGCTTTCTGCGCATCCTCACCGGACAGGACCCGGAGAAGGTGGAGACCAAAGAGGTGCACATCAACGAGTACGGCACCGACGATTACAGCCGCCTTGTGCTGACCTACCCCGGCGGCTGCAAAGCGGAGTCTGTCCAAACCATCGGGCAGGAGCTTGCGCGCAACGCCCGCATCCTTGGCACCAAGGGCAGTATTTTCCTGCCGGATTTCCAGCACGCCGAGACCATGACGCTGGAAGTGGAGGGCAAAGAGCCGGAGGTCATCCGCTGCCCGGTGGACATCAACGGCTTTGAGTACGAGATCCGGGAAGCAAGCCGCTGCGTCAAGCAGGGACGTACCGGCAGCGACCGCTACACCCCGCAGGACAGCCTTGCCCTGACCCGCCTGATGTACGACACCCGCATGAACTGGGGCATGAAGTTTGCGGGTGAGGTGTAAGCACACACCTTGCACAGGGGGCTTTTTGTGTGCGGAAACCATGGGACACTAAGAACGACAACTTGGAATTTAATGGAGGGATGTTTCTATGAAATCTTTTGTTTGCAGTTTGTGTCACAATGGCATACTTGGAGGAGGTCTGTACCTCGATAGTCAGTCGCTTACTTACAAGACAAACAAGCTTACAGTTGACAAAAAATACAGAAATTTAGTTTTGCCGATGCAGGAAATAAAAGAAATCTCTTGGAAGTGGATAGTCTTTCCAATTGCAACAGTTAATATGAAAAATGGAGAACTATATAAATTCATTATTTTCAATAAATCACGCTTTGCAAAATGGTTTCAAGAGTATTCTCGATAAATACAAAGTGTCAAGTTCCAGTCTGCCGGGCAGACAGGCAACTGAAAACCACACAAAAAACGAAGGAGCAGCCATGGTACTTTATTTTACGGGAACCGGCAACAGCCGGTATCTGGCGCGGCGCATTGCCGAAGGATTGGAGATGCCGCTTTACGACCTGAACGCCTGCATCAAGGCAGGGGATACCGCCCCGGTGCAGACCGGGCGGGATGTGGTGCTGGTGACGCCTACCTACGCATGGCGCATCCCCCGGGTGGTGTCGGGGTGGCTGGGCAAGACCGCGCTGACCGGGGCAGAGCGCATCTGGTTTGTGATGGATTGTGGCAGCGAGAGCGGCAATGCGGCAAAATACAACCGGCAGCTTGCGGCGCAAAAGCAGCTGCAGTATATGGGCACAGCCCAGATCATCATGCCGGAAAACTACATTGCCATGTTCAATGCACCCCAAAAGGAGCAGGCACGGAGCATCGTGGAGCAGGCAGAGCCTGCCCTTCAGAAGGTGCTGACCCGGCTCAAAGCCGGGCAGGAGTTTCCTCCGCCGAGAGAGAACCTCTACGACCGCTTTATGAGCGGCCCGGTAAACCCGGTGTTCTATCGCTTCTTTGTAAAAGCCGATGCCTTCCGGGCAACGGACGCCTGCATCGGTTGCGGTAAGTGCGTGGAGCTGTGCCCCTTGAATAATATCAGGCTGGAAAACGGCAAACCGGTCTGGGGCAAAAACTGCACCCACTGCATGGCGTGCATCTGCTATTGCCCCAAAGAGGCCATCGAGTACGGCAAAAAGAGCAAAGGCAAGCCCCGGTATCACTTTGAAGCACTGGAAAAGAAGCAGGACGTATGAAATTAAGGGGGCTCCGGCGGCGGGCAACCGGCGGACGAAAGGACAGATTTGTCTTTGATAGAATAAACCTATTGACATGGTACGAAAATGGGTTTATACTATCCCCAACACAAGGAAGGGAGCACAGGCAGATGAAACATACAGCAGATGCCCGGCACAGACTACCCGGGCGAATGCGCTACTCCCAGACAAATTCCCGGCAGACAGACTGAGAAAAAACAGGAAGATGCCGTTGTCTGGGAGAAGTGCCTGAACATACATCGTCACAATAAAAGGAGAACCGACAATGGCTGATTATAAACTGTGGAACGCACTGAAGGATGCTAAAAAATATCGCTGGGTGGAACTTTCTCACTCGCTGAACAACGAAAGCCCCTACTGGTCCGGCATCCCGGAAGGCTCTGTGGAGCTGGCAAAGACCGTGTGGGACTGGGGCAAGCCGGAACTGGAATGCCTGATCCAGACCTTCAAATTCCCCGGACAGTTCGGTACCCATATCGACTTCCCGGGTCACTTCATCAAGGGCAAAGCATTGTCCGAAAAGTATGATGTGAACGACCTGATCTTCCCGCTGGTGGTCATCGATATTTCCCAGCAGGCCAAGAAAGACCCCCGCTACGCTGTGACGGTGGAGGACATCAAGGCCTATGAAGCAAAGTACGGTCCTATCCCGGATGGTGCGCTGGTGGCTCTGCGAAGCGACTGGTACAAGAAGTGGCCGGATATGGATGCGCTGTCCGGTATCGACGCAGAGGGCAAAGAAAATGCCCCCGGCTGGTCGCTGGAAGCACTGGAGTATATCTACAAGGTGCGCAACGCCGCCGCCAACGGCCACGAAACGCTGGATACCGATTCCTCTGCGGTGGCGGAGGAAAAGGGCGACCTTGCCTGCGAACGCTATGTTCTGGGCAACGACAAGCTGCAGGTGGAGGTGCTTGCAAATCTGGATAAAGTGCAGCCTGCCGGTGCGGTGGTCATCGTTTCTTATCCCCGCATTGAAGGTGCAACCGGTCTGCCTGCACGGGTCTGGGCCATTACCGAATAAGAGCGGAGAAGTGGGAAAATGTCCTTTGAAAAAGCAAAAGCAGATCTGGAAGAAAAAGGCTTGGGAGACCATGTCATTGTGCTGAACGAGTCCTCGGCAACCGTGGCAGAGGCAGCCCATGCATTGGGCGTGGAGCCTGCCAGCATCGCCAAAACGCTGTTGGATGGATCCTTTTGTGATTTGCAGAGTAATGCCGGCAATATTGATTCCGTATTGCAGACGTAAAAACTGTTGACCCTGCGATTGGGCTCCATCTGCAATAAAAAAGGGCAAAGCCGCCTGCATGCAGGAGACCTTGCCCTTTTGTGTTATATTTTACAATAAATTAGGCAGTTTCCCGTGTATTCACAGCGCCACATTGACCGGCAGGACATACACGCCGTCGGCGGCGTAGAAGGTGATCTGAGTAATCGTCTTGCCGATGATGGATGCAAAGTAAGGATCATCGGCATTGAAGCCCAGCTTGGTACCATGCCAGATGTTGGTCACATGATGCAGGCCGTACTCACTGCCATCGGCGGTGGTTAGAACTACGCCGTAGACCTTGTTGGCCTTGTAGTCCAGATCAAAACCGGAGAGCTTCATCTCGTAGGTGGTGTGGTGACCGTTGGTATTCAGCGCCACAGTGGTGCCCTCTACGGTGGTCTCGGTGGCGTGGACCTTGCCAAACTCCCACTTGCCGCTCAGCAGGTTATACCATGCGGTGATGTAGTAGGCAGGTGTCTCACTGAGCTTGTAGTAAGCGTAGCTCTCGTTCTCAAACAAGGCATCTGCGCCGGTGTAGGTGGTGGTGGATTCCTTGCCCTTCAGGGTAACGGTAATATCGTAGCTGTCGGCATCGGTGACCTGCTTTGCGTTCTTCAGCGCCCACGGGGTCAGCACCTTGACCGGGAAGGAAACGCCGGTGATGTCGGTGCCATCTGCGTTGACGTGGTAGGAACCGGCGGCAAGGTTGCCCGCGCGGGTCTTGTTCTTGGTGGCGCTGGTCACAGCGTCGATCTCAGATGCGTTGTCCACACCGGCAGCCTTGTAGAAGTCGGCGTAGGGAATGTTCATCTGGACATAGCTGGAGGTCAGGCCGTTTTCCTGTTCCACCTCTTCCGCAGCGAAGGCCGGGACTGCCACAGCGCATACCAGCATAGCGGCCGCAAGTGCACCTGCAAATATTTGTTTCAATCTCATGGTAACACACCTCTATCTCAGTTTTGAAAAAACAGTTAGCTTTGCCTAACAATCGATGCAAAAAAATGCAGGGGCAACGCCCCTCAGATGGTTAGGCAAAACAAATTCGCGAAATAAAAATAGCACTCCCACCGGGCGTTGTCAAGTAGAAACCGGCAAGTTTGCAGAGGTAAATTTTTCGGTGCAGGAAACGATCTGCATCCTCTATACCGCAAAGCCCTTGACCTTTTTGCCGGAGCGCAGTATACTGTTTGCGCGGTTAGTTACATTTAACCACAAGGAGGTACTACATGATACAAGACGCATTCTGGGGGATATTGATCCCCTTTCTGGGCACAAGTCTTGGGGCGGGCTGTGTGTTCTTTTTGAAAAACTCTCTGTGTGACGGCATCCAGCGCGCCCTCACCGGCTTTGCCGCCGGAGTGATGGTGGCGGCATCGGTATGGAGCTTGCTGATCCCGGCTATGGAGCAGGCCGCAGATCTGGGCAGGCTGGCGTTTTTCCCGGCGGCGGTGGGTTTCTGGCTGGGCATCCTGTTTTTGCTGCTGCTGGACCATCTCATCCCGCATCTGCACCAGAATAGTTTGCAGGCCGAAGGGCCAAAAAGCCAGCTCCAGCGCACCACCATGATGGTTCTGGCGGTGACGCTGCACAACATCCCGGAGGGCATGGCAGTGGGCGTAGTCTATGCCGGATACCTTGCCGGAACTGCTCAGATCACCGCCGCCGGGGCGCTGGCGCTTTCCCTTGGCATTGCTATCCAGAACTTCCCGGAGGGTGCCATCATCTCCATGCCACTGCGGGCGGAAGGAATGAAAAAGGGCCGGGCATTCTGGGGCGGTGTACTGTCCGGCATCGTAGAGCCCATCGGGGCAGTGTTGACGATTCTGGCGGCAGGCATCGTGGTGCCCGCGTTGCCCTATCTGCTCAGCTTTGCCGCCGGAGCCATGCTGTATGTGGTGGTGGAGGAACTGATCCCGGAAATGTCGCAGGGACAGCACTCCAACGTTGGCACGGTATTTTTTGCGGTGGGCTTCAGCGTGATGATGGTGCTGGATGTGGCACTTGGGTGACGGATGGAGCCCTCGAAGGCGAAATCTTTTTCGGAATCTCCGAAAATGCCTAAACTTCTTGACAGAGGCAACAGCAGGGCGTATTATTTTGGCAGAAGGACCGCTGAGAAGCGGCTTTTTATAGAACAGTAAGTTAGCTTTGCCTAACTTGCAGCACGAGGAATTGCTGGCCTGTCATCCGGTGCAGTGGGCGCATCTGGTAAAAAGCATTGCATTGTGAACGGTAAATAGAAAGAGGGTGGCGTTATGTCCTTTTTTGAAAACACCCGAAAGCCCGTAGGCCTTGGCGGGAAGATCATGGTTGCTATGATGAACTTTGGACACAGCGCAATGGCAGAATGGGGGCTGCGTTTTTTACAGCCTGCCCCGGATGCCATGGTGCTGGACTGCGGCTGCGGCGGTGGAGCGAACATTAAAACGCTGTTGAAACTGTGCCCCAAAGGCAAGGTGCAGGGCATCGACTACTCAGCCGTCAGCGTGGAAAAAGCGCGAAAGGTCAATGCTGGTGCCATTGCAGCAGGACGGTGTACCGTGCAACAGGCAAGTGTGGAAGAGCTGCCGTTTGAGGCGGAGCAGTTTGATGTGGTGACCGCCTTTGAAACGGTCTACTTCTGGCCGGAGCTTGCACAGAATTTCAGAGAGGTCTATCGGGTGCTGAAGCCCGGCGGGGTCTTTTTCATCTGCAATGAAGCAAACGGCGAAACCGCAAAAGACGACAAATGGACGCAGATCATCGATGGCATGACCATCTATACGGATACTGCACTGAAAGAGTATCTGGAGCAAGCAGGATTTTGTCAGATCCAAAGCCACAAAAATAAAAAGGGCTGGCTGTGCGTTACGGCGCAAAAGCGGTGAAGTAGTGCAACCGTAACATTTGGAACAGTGAAGAGCATGGCATGGTTTGCCTGCCGGAAAGCAGAATAAGGAGAACAGGGAGGAACCTATGAAATACAAAATCGAGAAAAACACCGTGCAGGAGACGCTGATCCTCCCACTGTATTCCCGGAAGCTGTGCACAGAGCTGTATCCGAACCTTTATCGGGACGAAACAGCGGTGCATCTGATCGACCAGATCGACTACGACTTTTCAGAGGCAGAGAAAAACTCCCGCAGCCTGATGCAGCGCTTTGGTGCGCTGGAGGTCGCCATGCGGCAGAATGACCTTGCCTTTGAGGTGCAGGCATACCTGAAAACGCACCCCTGTGCGGCGGTAGTCAACCTGGGCTGTGGGCTGGATAACACCGGCAGAGCCTGCGACAACGGCAGATGCAAGATCTACAATCTGGACTTCCCGGATGTTATCGCCTTGCGGCAGCAGCTGCTGCCCGCCGGGGAGCGGGAGCAAAACATCCCCTGCGACCTGAAAGACCCCGCATGGTTTGACAAGATCGATGCCTCCGGCGGGGCGGTGTTCTTTGCCTCCGGGGTGTTCTATTACTTCCTGACGGAGCAGGTTCGGGAACTGGTGCAGGGGATGGCGGACGCTTTCCCCGGCGGAGTGCTGGTCTTTGATGCTGCCAACCGTACGGCGGTGAAGATGATCGCCAAAACGTGGCTCAGGACGGCGAAAATCAAGGATGTGGGAGCATATTTCGCGGTTTCGGATGCGAAAAGCGAGCTTTCCCCATGGGACAGCCGTTTGCAAGTATCCAGCCGGGGCTATATGCTGGGGTACAACGATTTGAAAGATCCTTCTGTCAGCGGCTTTTTCCGATTTCTCGCCAAGGTCGGGGACAACGGGATGAAAACGCAGATCGTGAAGATCGGATTTGGAGACAGACAATGAAATATGCCGGGATGCCCATGGGGATGTGGGTGCTGTTTGCCGGCTCTTTTCAAAAGCAGCTGACCGCTTACGATTTGAGCCTTGTAGTGGTTGTTTTGCAAAACTTTTATTCTTTACTTGATAACTGCATACGATAAAACCAAAGGGAGTTCTGCCCGGACCTTCGTCCGTGACGGAACTCCCCTTTTTTAGCTTTATAGAAAAACCATAAGTCATCTGCCACGCTCAGCGGAGCAAGAACCACACGCCCAGCAGGAGCGCAAGGAAGATCAGGTTGGACAGGGTGAACAGTCCAAAATACTGCTTCTTCCCCTGTGGCAGTTCCCGTGCGATCTGCCGGTAGGAAATAAGACTGGCCATGGATGCGATCAAAGTGCCAAGACCTCCCAGATTGGTGCCGATGATGAGGGCTTGTGTCTCTGCCGTGAACCCGGACAGCAGCAGGGCGGCGGGAACATTACTGGTGACCTGCGAAGCAAGAACCGCCACCAGAACTTCCCGGCCGGTCAGAAACTCCTGCAGCCAGCCGGAAAAGGCCGGAATGCGGCCAAGATTGCCAATGAAGATGAAAAAAGCCACAAAGGTCAGAAGCAGGGAATAGTCCACTGCCCGTAAGGTGTGCGGGTCTGCAAAAAGGGCGCAGACGAGCACAGCGGCAAAGGCAATGCCATAGGGCAACACCCGGATCACGGACAGCAGGCAGACGGCAAACAGAACCAGATACAGCAGGATGATCTTCTGATCTCCCTGAGATGCAGAAGAAGAAACAAGCTCGTCCACGGAGAGGGCGGCAGAGGATTTCCGGCAGACCATTGCTGCCCAAGCCAGCAGCAGGAGCAGAGAGACCAGGGTGTAGGGCAGCATAAGAAGCACAAATCCCCCGATGCTCATGCCGCTTTTTCCGTAAAGATAGAGGTTCTGCGGGTTGCCGATGGGAGTCAGCATACTGCCAAGGTTTGCCGCAATGGTCTGCATACAGACCACCGGGATCAGAAGGGAGCGGCGGACATCCGCTCCCAGACGGCTCAGGACCACGAACGTAAAGGGAACGAAGGTCAGCAGGGAAACATCGTTGGTGATGAACATGCTTCCGAAAAAGCATAACCCGACCAGTACCAGCGTCAGCTGAAAGGTGCTGTGGGTACGGGACAGCAATGCCCGTCCCAGTCCATCAAAAAAGCCCTGCCGCCGCAGCCCGGCCATGACCGTCATCAGGGAAAACAAAATCGCCAGCGTGCGCAGGTCGATGTAGCCAAGATACTGCGCATCCGGCGGAACAAAGAAGGCGGAGACAACGGCCAGCACAGCGGCTGCGGTGAGGACCGTTTCCTGCTGAATGAATTGTTTGAGTAGTTTCATAGAGACACATCCTTGTAGTTGTAAAGGCAGCCCAGCTGCGATGCCGGACGGCCTTTTTTCGTATTTCAGAGCAGCAGCTCAAACAACCCGATCATCAGCGGCATGGTCAGGATGGAAAGCAGCGTGCTCAGGACATAGATCGCGCTGGAATGAGAAGCATCCCGGTCATAGAGCTGTGCCATGGAGGTGACTGTTGCACAGGCGGGGGTAATGGCAGAAAGGTAGACCGTCATCAGGATGGGCTTGCCGTCCGGGATCCAAAGGGATGCGTGAACTGCCCAAAGCAGCAGAACGATGACCAGCGGAACACCCAGCAGACGCAGAAACACCGGCAGATAGTTGCGCGGGGTGCAGAAAACCTTTTTAAGGGGCACTTCCGCAATGGCCATGCCTGCCAGCAGCATTCCCATGGGGCCGATCATATTGCCGACACTGCTCAGTGTGCTGGTGATCGGGGCAGGCAGCGAGACGTGCAGCAGGTACAGCAGAGCACCGGCCGCAATGGCGATCAGGTTGACATTGGTAAGGAGCTTGCGCCATTCCAGCCGGGCAGACCCCTGCAGGCAGGCACTGGCATGGGTCCAGAGCAGTACCAGCTGTACAATGACAAAGGCGCAGGAGTAGACAACATATTCCTCCCCCAGCAGGGCCTGCACAATGGGAATGACCAGCGCGGCGGCATTGCTGTAAATGATATTGACCTGCTCCACGGCGTCCAGCTTGAGAGCTTTGCGGAACAGCGCATTCAGAAGCAGAAATACAACGTGCATTCCAACGGCGATGCCCATGGAATAAAGCAGTCCGGTGCGGATCTCCGGTGTATCCTTGATCTGAAAGGCGTTCAGAACGACACAGGGCATGACCAGATAGACAAAGACCACAGACAGCACCTTACTGTCCGATGCCTTCAACAAGCCGGTTTTTACAACGGCATATCCCATCAGCAGAACCAGAAATAGCTGCGCGATCTGCTGCATCAATAAAAGGCTGATTTGCATTTGGATCTCCTCTTTTGCAATTCGTTTTTGCAGCACAATCCTACTCCATTGGCGGGGCATCGTCAAGAGAAAACAGAAAAAATGCGATTAGAGCAAGAAAAAAACGGATGGCTCCGCAGAACCATCCGCTAAAACTGGCATCATCAGTCTTTCCGGTACTTATATGCACCCTCAATGGCGTCAATTTCCGTGGGAATGCAGAAGTTTACGTCCTGATACATGGAAGAGTAGCCTTTTAAGCAAGAATCCCGGTGGACTGCAAAAACAGCACCAGCATCATCACCGGGGCAACATAGCGGATCATCACCCGGTAGAGCTTCTGGCGGCGGAAGGTCTTGCCGCCCCGCTGCATCTCGTCAATGACGTAATCCGGCGTCATGACCCAGCCGATCAGGATGGTGGACAGCAGGGCGATGAAAGGCATCATGACACTGTTGCTGACGTAGTCCATGATATCCAGCAGCTGAGCCGCAGAGCCGTTGGGCAACTGCACCTCAAAATAGAAGATGCTGTAACCCAGCGCAATGATGGCGGACGCGGCCAGATAAATGACCGTCAGCACCAGCACAGTCTTTTTGCGGCTGGTGTGAAAAATCTCCATGCAGTTGGCGGTGATGGATTCCAACACCGAGATGCAGGAAGTGAGAGTGGCAAAAATAGCAGTGACAAAGAACAGGATGCCCACGAAAGTACCGGCCTTGCCCATAGCGGCAAACACCTTGGGCAGCGAGACGAACATCAGGCTGGGGCCTGCGCTCATGCCCTCGGTACCGGAGAACACATACACGGCAGGAATGATCATGGCACCGGCCAGCAGAGCCACGCCGGTATCGAAGATCTCAATCTGATTCACCGCTTTGTTCAGGTTGACCTCCGGTTTGACGTAGGAACCGTAGGTGATCATAATGCCCATGGACACGCTGAGGGAGAAGAACAGCTGGCTCATGGCGTCCAGCAAGATCTGCAAAAAGCGGCTGACGGTCAGCCCTTCCATGTGCGGGGTCAGGTAGTAGCGCAGCCCTTCCATACCGGTGCGCATCTGACCGGAAGCGTCCTCATGGCGCAGGGTGAGGGCGTAACCAGCGATCACCACCACCAGCACCAGCAGAATGGGCATCATGTAGCGGGACACCCGCTCAATGCCTCCCTCCACGCCGTTGTACACGATGAAAGCCGTCACGCCCATGAACAGCAGAGCGAACACCACAGGCGACACCGGCGAGGTGATGAAGCTGGTAAAATAGCCGTCCTCCGCAGCGGCGGCAGACTGTCCGGTGAGGTAGACCACCGCATATTTCGTGATCCACCCACCGATGACCGCGTAGTAGGTCATGATCAGAACCGGCACCAGAAAGGTCAGGATGCCGAGGAATTTCCACTTGGGGCGCATCGTCTCGTAGGCGCGGATGGCACTCTGCTTGGTGCGGCGTCCGATGGCGATATCCGAGGTGAGCAGGGTAAAACCGAAGGTCAGCACCAGCACCAGATACACCAGCAAAAATAAACCGCCGCCATCCTTTGCGGCAAGGTACGGGAACCGCCACAGGTTGCCGACACCCACCGCACTTCCGGCGGCAGCAAGGACAAATCCGATTTGTCCGGAGAAACTGCTTGCTTTCTTTTCCATGATTCTCAAACTCCTATCCTAAAAACCTATTGTAATATAGGATAACATGAAGTATCATATCAGTAAACCCAATAAAATTACTGCGACCTATAAATTTTACTTATGGAGCGTTTACAATGCGGGAACAGAAAGACCGATACGAGATATTCTTGAAAGTATGCGAAACGGGCAGCTTTTCCAAAGCAGCGGAGGCACTGAACTATACCCAATCCGGCATCAGCCAGATGATGGCAGGGCTGGAAGAGGAATTGGGCGTGCAGCTGTTCGCCCGCATCAACCGGGGCGTGACCCTGACAGATAACGGCACCCGCCTTTTGCCCTACATCCGGGAACTTGCCAACCAGAAGACTCGGCTGCGGCAGGCGGCGTTCAATATCAACCACAAGGTGGAGGGCAAGCTGCGGGTGGGCAGCATTTCCAGCATCACAACGCTCTGGATGCCGGAAGTCGTGCATTATTTCAAGGAAAACTACCCGAAGGTGAAGATTGAAATTCTGGACGGCAACTATGATGAGATCCGGGAATGGATCATCCGTGGGCAGGTGGACTGCGGTTTCCTCTCGTCCATTGTGGCAGACGACCTGAAATTCTACCCGCTCCGGGACGACCCGCTGTGCGCTGTGTTCCCGAAGGGGCATCCACTGGCTGAACGCTCCAGCGTAACGCTGCCGCAGCTGTTTCAGTATCCGCTCATCATCGAAACGCCCGGCTGCGATAACGACATCCAGCACCTGATGCTCAAATGCCCGGTGAAGCCGAATGTTTTTTACAGCTTCCGGGACGACACCCTCATCATGGCGTTCGTGCGCAGCGGGCTGGGCGTGACCATCTCGCAGGAACTGGTGATGCAGGCGTTCGGCTGCCCCGGTGTGGTGTCCCGCCCGCTGGAGCCTGCCTGCTGCCGGACATTGGGGCTGGCGTTTTCCAAGACGGCAAGCTCGGTGGTGAGCCAGACGCTGCTGGAATATCTGAGATCCACCCGGCAGCGAAAGGAAACACCGAAGATAAAATAAGAACAAAGCGCGGAGAACGGTATAAAAGCCGCTCTCCGCTTTCCCAGCAGCTGCTCCTTGATCTCCTTGGAGATGATCGCCTGAAAATCGCGCACGATGGTGGGGAGCAGTTCCCTGCACCCTCAAAGGAGTTTCTCTGTTGTCATTCTGCCTGTATCTCTTCCACCAGCGGCAGATAGTCGGCACAGTATTTCCGGTACAGCGGCTGTACCAGCTGCCGGAAGTTCTGCATTTCCTCTTTGGGCAGCGGCAGTTCCCGGCACACGCCAGCCAATGCCGCTTCTCGGGCGGCAGTTTCTTCCTGTGCCCAGAGCTGGCGTTCGTATTGCGCCGATGCCCGGGCGCATTTCTGCAGAATCTGCTGGTACTCCTCCGGCAGTGCATCCCATGTGCGGCCGGAAGCCAGCTGCACCTCCGGTACGCGGCTGTGCTCATCGGCCATGTAGTACCGCGCCACCTTGTAGTGCTCCATGGAATAGTAGGCCGGCCAGTTGTTTTCGGCGGCATCGATCTGCCCGGTCTCAAACGCCGAGTACACGTCGCTGTAAGCCGTGGTCTCCGGCACTGCACCCAGCAGGCGGATCATGTCGATCACGATCTGCGAATCCTGCACGCGGATGGTCTTGCCCTGCAGATCGTTCAGGCTGCGCACCGGCTGACGGGCATAGAACGAGCGGGCACCCGCGTCGTACCAGCTCAGCCCCACCCGCCCATGCGCGGTAAAGTCCTGCAAAAATTCTGCTCCGATGCTGCCATCCAGCACACGCCACATATGGTCGGCATTCCGGTAGAGATACGGCAGCAACAGTACGTTGAGCCGGGGCAGATCGTCTGTGGCCGCCGAAAGCGACACACGCGCAAAATCTACGCCGCCAATGGCAAGCTGCTCCCACACCTGCTGTTCCGAGCCGTACTCGCCGTTCGCTTTGACCTGAATGACCACCTTGCCCCCGGTCTGCTGCTGCACAAGGTCCGCAAAATACTGCGCGCCCTGTGTGGTGGGGTACCCGGCGGGCTGGTTGTCGGCATAGGTCAGCACATAGTCCGGTGTGGTCTGCGGCTTTGCGGCACAGCCTGCCAGCTGCAAGGCCGCAAAGCCCAGCCCGGCTAAAAAGGTCCGTCTGCGCATGGTGTCTCCCTCCCTTTGCAGATAGTATAGCGCACAAGACTGCCTTTGTGCAAGAGACAAGAAAAGGCGGTGCCCGCCGCAAAGCAGGTACCGCCTTTTAGGAGAAGAAAAAGGAGATGTCTCAGTTACATCAGGCCCATTGCCTGCGGCAGTGCGGTAGACACTGCCGGGATAAAGGTGACCAGCAGTAGGCCGCCGATGATGGCCACATAGTACATAAGCATATACGGCATGACCTTGGAAAGCGAGGTGCGCCCCACTTTGATACCCACGAACAGGGCGTTGCCCACGGGCGGGGTGATGTTGCCGATGCAAAGGTTATACACGAGGATCAGACCGAACTGGATGGTGCTCATGCCAAAGCTCTGGCAGATGGGCAGAAACAGCGGGGTGAAGATGAGGATGGCCGGGGTCACGTCCATGAAAGTGCCGGACACCAGCAGGATCACGTTCATGATGAGCAGGATGATGTACTTATTGCTGGTCAGGCTCAGCAGGGCTGCCGCCACAGCATCCGGGATCTGCAAAAAGGCCATGACCCAGCCCAGAATGTTGGAAACACCCACAAGGAACACCACCATGCCGGACATCTTGGCAGAGTCCACGATGATCTTCCACAGGCTCTTCAGGTTGATGGAGCGGTAGCAGAAAGCCAGCACCAGCGCATAGACGACCGCGATGGCAGAGCCTTCGGTGGCAGAGAACACGCCGCCGATGATGCCGCCGATGACCACGATGATCAAGGACAGAGAAGGCAGGGCGCGCAGGGTGCAGACGCCGAGGTTTTTCCAGTCAAATTTGCCGGGGGTGCCTTTATAGCCCAGCTTGACCGCCAGCAGCACGCCCACCACGCAGCAGCACAGCGCCCAGATGATGCCGGGGATGTAACCAGCCATGAACAGCGCAGCAACAGAGGTGCCGCCGGACGCCAGCGAGTAGGTGATCAGGGCGTTGGACGGCGGGATCAGCAGGCCGGAGCAGGAGGAAGCGGCGTTGGTGGCAGCGGTCACGGCGGGGTCGTAGCCCTGCTCGTCGGCACCATCGCGGATCATGGAGCCAACAGCCGCCGCAGCAGCGGAAGCCGAGCCGGAGATGGCACCGAACAGGGCGTTGGTGCCGATGTTGGTCACCAGCAGTGCGCCGGGCAGCTTGCCCAGAATGGCCATGACGAAATCCACCAGACGCTTGGCGATACCGCCCTGATTCATGATGTTGCCGGCCAGAATAAAGAACGGGATGGCGGTCAGGCTGAACTTACTCATGCCCACAAAGGTGCGCTGGGCAGCGGTCAGCACGGCCACATTCAGATCAATGGAAGAAAGAATGGCAGTCAGGGAAGAGACTGCAATGGCGTACGAGATGGGCACGCCGAGGAACAGCAGCACCAGCAGCACTGCCAGAATTACGAGTAATGCTTGAATTGCCACAGCTTAGTCCTCCTTGTTTTCCTTGTCGGCATCGGCAGCCATTTCGGCTTCCACCTTTGCAAAGTCTGCATCCTCCGGGGTATCCAGACAGATGGAGCCGTTGGCGATGCCGATAATGTTCAGCACGGAATACACCAGAATGATCACGCCGCAGATGGGCATGACCCAGTAGAACACGCCCACGGCTACGCCCAGCGAGGAGGTCTGCTGTCCCATAGCCAGCCGGGACACCTGAAAACCGCCGAACACCAGAATAGTCGCAGAGAAGAGGAAGGCGATGACCTCGGCAAAGATGTGGAACGCCTTGCGCATGATGGGGTTGAACCGGTCCACCAGCACGGGGATGTTCATGTGGCCGCGCTCGCCGGAAACGATGGTGGCACCCAGCATGGTGCTCCAGCCGAACAGATAACCCACCAGCTCTTCCGACCATGTGGAGGGAGAGTTGAAGATGTAACGCACGATGACCTGATAGGTGGTCAGCACCACCATAACTGTCATGCTCAGACCTGCCAGCAGGTTGAGCACCTTGTTCAGGGTATTTCTCAGTTTTTCCATGATGCTCCTCCTCAGTCCGCAGTATGGGCAGCGTTGTGCTGCTGGATCAGGTCGTAAATGGGCTGCAATTCCGGGTTTGCGGCCAGCACGGAATCGTGCAGGGGAGCCATAGCCTCCTGAAACGGTGCAGTGTCCGGGTAAATAAAGTTGACGTGCTGCTCATTCTCGGCCTTGTCTTTCGCCTCAGCCACAGCATCCTCCCAGGCGTCCTGCTCGGTGTTCTTCACGATCTGGAAGCCCTCTTCAAAGATCGTGCGCTCCTCTTCGCTGAGTCCGTTCAGGAAGGCGTAGTTTGCCACCAGCAGGTCCGGCACCATCTGGTGCATATCATAGGAGTAATACTTGCAGATATCGCCGTGACCGTTATCGGTCAGAGCCAGCTCGTTGTTCTCGGCACCATCCAGAATACCGGCCTGCAATGCGGTGTACACATCGCCGAAGCCCATGGGGGTAGCGGTGCCGCCCAGCAGACGCATCATTTCCACATTGGTGGGCGACTGCTGCACGCGGATCTTCAGACCCTTCAGGTCGGAGGGCTGGTTGATGGGGGTCTTGATGGTGTAGAAGTTGCGGGTACCGGCATCCAGCCACGCCACCGTTTCCAGACCGGCCTTGGAAGTGGTCTTGAAAATGGGGTCCGTCACCTCGGGGTCGTCCATGGCCTCGTGATAGGCTTCCACGCTGGAGAACAGGTAAGGCAGGTTGAAGATCTGGTATTTGGCGCTGAAGGTCTCCATGATGGCATTGGACGCCACCACAAAGTCGATGGCACCGGTCTGGGTCAGCTGCACCATTTCGGTCTGGGAGCCCAGCAGCTCGCTGGGGTACACCTCCACGCGGTACTTGTCGCCCAGCTTCTCGTTGATGTAGTTGGCAAAGGCTTCCAGTCCCAGATGATCCGGGTGGGTCTGGGACTGCACATGGCCGATGCGCACGATCTTGCGGTCGTCATCGGAGCCGGCGCCGCAGCCGGTAAGCATCATGCTGCTGGTCAGTGCCGCTGCGCCCATCAACGACAGAAACGTTCTTCTCTTCATGAATGGCATCCTCTCTTTTCGCACTTTTTCTATGATTATAGTTTAACAAACCGTTCATTTTTGCGAAACCGGATTATTTTGTGAAACGCAGTACGATTTTGTCTTTGTTGTATCCAAGTACAATTTTTGTGTTTTGCGGACGAAAGAAACTGGCAAAAATAAAGAAGCGCCCGTCCCTCTTCTGCTGACAGGCAGAAAAGAACGAGCGCTTCTTTTGAATCCGAGTTATCCTTGTACCGCTTTTTCCGCTGCGGCCATGCGGTATTCCGAAGGGGTCTGGCCGGTCAGGCGCTTGAACACCCTTGTAAAATAGTTGGCGTCGCTGTAACCCACAGCAGCGCCGATATCCTTCAGGCTCAGGCGCGGGTCCAAAATCAGCTGGCGTGCCCTGTTCACCCGGTATTCGTTCAGGTAGGCCGAAAAGTTCACCTTAAAGCACTGCTTGAACAGCTTGCAGAAGTAGGCGTCCGAGTAGCGCAGCGCAGCGGCGGCATCCTGCATGGAAATATCCTCCCCATAGTGAGTGTCGATGAAGCGGCTGATCTCTGCCCGGATGATGGCGGTGCGCATATCCTCGTCCTCTTCCCGGCGGAGGGGCTCTGCAGGCGCAGGGGGCTGTGCCGGGCGGGAGGGCAGCTGCACCGACACCTGCCGGATGGCATCCTCCACCGCGAATACCAACTCCTGCTCATTGTAGGGTTTGAGCAGATAGTCCATCGCCCGCACAGAGATTGCCTGCCGCGCATAGTCGAACTTATCAAAGCCGGTCAGGAACAGGATGGCGCAATTTTTGTCCGTTTCGCGGATCTTACGCGCCACCTCCAGCCCGGTGAGACCCGGCATTTCAATGTCCAGCACCGCCACCTGCGGCGCTTCGCGGGAAAAAATTTCCAGCGCTTCCCTGCCGTTTTTGGCTTCATACAGACTTATCAGATCTCCCAGATACTTCTGCAAAGTCCGGCACAGCACCTTGCGCTCGATCAATTCATCCTCTGCTACCAGCAATTTGCACTTCACGAGAGCGTCCCCTCCTTTTCTTCCGGCTGCTGCGTTTGCGGGAGCTCAAACCGCACCACAGTGCCATGACCTGCGCGGCTGTACACCTGCATTTTTCCACCCGGATACAGCATCCCGATGCGGCGGGAAATGTTGCCAAGGCCGATGTTACGGCCGGTCTGCTCGCTCTGGGCAATTTTGGTTTGCACGGCGTCCAGCTCCTCTGGGGTCATCCCCTTGCCGTTGTCCGCGACCGTGAGCACCAGCACCTTGCCCTGCATCCATGCCCGCAGCAGGATGCGTCCGCCTTCCTCGCGGGACTTGAGCCCATGCGAGTAAGCGTTTTCCACCACCGGCTGCAGCATAAAGGACGGCACGAAAACCGCCGCAGGCTGCACCTGAATGTTTTTTTCAACGGTAATGCGTCCATCAAACCGCATCTGCTGCAGATAAATGTAGTCCTCCAGCCCGTCCAGTTCCTCCTCCAGCGTGATCTGCTGGCGCTTGGTGCGCAGGTTGTGCCGGAACAAACTGCCCAGATGCACGATCATCTGGGCAGTGGTGGAAGCATCCTCCAGCCGCGCCATGCAGGAGATCATGTTCAGGGTGTTGAACAGAAAATGTGGGTTTACCTGACTTTTAAGCACCTCCAGCCGGGTGTGTTCCAGATCCTTTTCCAGCGCAAGGTTCCGCACCTCTTCCCGGTGCAAGGCCTGCTGCGTGGTCAGCTGCTGCGCCATGGCGTGTTTCATCTGGTTGAAGGTGGCTGTCAGCCGCCCCACCTCGTCGCTGCTTTTTACCGGAAGATCCGGGCTGGAAAAATCTCCCTCGGCAATGCTGTGAGAAGCCTGCGCCAGCCGCAGCAGCGGACGCACCACCGCACGGCTCAGCACCCGGATGAGCAGCAGCATCAGCACGGCCGCCGTCAGGAACAGCCCCAGATACAGCCACGGCAGATGCCGGAGGCGGGTCGCCGTGCTGCTGTAAAGGGTGTTTTCCTGTTCCAGCGTGGCCTGTGTCAGGCGCAGCGCATACTCGGCAAGGTAGTCCTGCAAAGCTATCACATGGTACATCTGTTCAATATAGGTATCTGCCGAGGGCGAAAGCTGCAAAAAGGCATCCCGCTCCTGCCGGTAGCCCGCGTACCCCTGTAAAAGGTTCCATGTACGGGCATAGCGCTCTTCACCGATGCGGGCATAATCGAAGGGCAGGGCCGCAAGGCTCTGCTCGGCGGCAGCGCAGGCAGCGGTATAGGCCTGCTCCGTTTCAGAAGTAGGCTGGCGCACATAGCGTGCAAAGGCCTGTGCTTCGTCCTTGAGGGCGTTTTGCACCGTGTAGCAGACGGCGTTGTCGGCCAGCAGCGTATCAAAGGAGCGCACCGTCCACTGCCCCGCCATGGTAGCAATGCCGGTGGAAAGCATGGTAACCAGCAAAATCGCGGCAAGCCATGCCGTGACCTTGCGGCGCAGGGAGATGCCGCCCTGTGCGGTTTTGTTCCGTGCCATACGCTTGCCCTCCTGCCCTTGCAGCACCCGGTCTTTTTTATAAGATAAGTATAATAATCTCCCGGGAAAAGTGCAACTGCAAAAAAGCACCGGTTTCCGCAAAGAAGCCGGTGCTTGCAGGTAATGTGCCAAGCGGTCAGCGGGCCAACAGCTCAAAGTGGTTCCGTTTGGTGACCAGCAGCCCTTCTTTTTGCAGCTTGGAAAGCTCCACCGACATGGCGGCACGCTCCACGCAGAGAAAATCTGCCAGCTGCTGACGGTCAAAGGGAATGTCAAAGGAAAGGGAGGACTGCCGGATGGATTCGGCGGACAGGTAGGACAGCAGCTTTTCTCGGGTGGTTCGCTTGCTGACGTGGGTGATCTTATCGTTAAAAAGCAGTATTTTGTTTGCCAGAACGCTGACCAGATTGCGGATGAGTTTCTGGTGATGGTCGCAGGCGGTGGGGCAGGCCGTGAGCAGCCGCTTGACGTTCAGCAGCAGGATCTCGCAATCCTCCTCTGCCACCACGCTGATGTTCAGGATGGCACCGGGGGTGGCGGCGTAAGGCTCCCCGAAAAAGTCTCCGGTATTGCACTTGGACAGGATATTGCGGTGTCCCCAAAGATCCTCCTGTATCACAAGGGTGGAGCCGGACAACATGAGCCCCATGACCTCCGTGGAATCTCCGGCACGGAAAATGTAGGAGCCCCGGGGCCGGGTGATTTTCGCTGCACTGACACAGTGCAGGATGGACAAAATCTCATCATCGGTGAGCCCGGTAAAGAAGGGGCAGCTCCGCAGAACAGGCAGATATTTTTGCATAAATGCTCTCCTTGTTGGAATTCAAACATACAAGATGGCTTTAGTATACTATAATAAACCTGCAAATGCAAAAAAAACCACAACAGGAGAGTATAGATATGATTCGGAAGATCATCCATATTGACGAAGAAAAATGCAACGGCTGCGGCTTGTGCGCAACCGCCTGCCATGAGGGAGCCATTGATATCATCAACGGCAAAGCAAAGCTGGTGCGGGAAAATTTCTGCGATGGCTTTGGCGACTGCCTGCCGGGCTGCCCCACCGGAGCCATTACCTTTGAGGAGCGGGAAGCCCCTGCCTACGACGAGGCAGCGGTGCAGGAGAACAAAAAGAAAAAGGAATTGCAGGAGAAGATGAAGCACCTCCACGAGGGCGGCTGCCCCGGCTCCCGGATGCGGATGCTGGAACAGCCGGAGACCGCTGCCGAAAGTGCAGTTGCCGCCCCTGTGCAGCCGGTCTCCCGCCTGCGCAACTGGCCGGTGCAGATCAAGCTGGCACCCATCCATGCGCCCTACTTTGAGGGTGCAAAGCTCCTGATTGCAGCGGACTGCACGGCCTATGCCTACGCCAATTTCCATCAGGAGTTTATGCGCGGCAAGGTGACCCTTATCGGCTGCCCGAAGCTGGATGCTGTGGATTACAGCGAAAAGCTGACCGAGATCCTGCGCAGCAACGATATCCAGAGCGTGACCATCCTCCGCATGGAGGTGCCCTGCTGCGGCGGCTTGGAGATGGCGGCGAAAAAGGCGCTTCAGACCAGCGGAAAGTTCATTCCGTGGCAGGTGGTCACCATCTCCATTGACGGAAAAATTCTGGATTAAAAGCACAGGGCAGACCTATACCGCCTTTTAATGCTTTACGCATTTCTTGCCTTGCGGTAAAATACCATAGATTCCATAAGCGGGCGACCTGAAAAAGGCTGCTCGCTTTTTTATCGTCATCGCAGTATTTTTGCGGGAACGGCTTTTTGCCGGTAAGGGATAAAAGCGTTCCATAGAAAATAGGTGCTCTTTACAAGAAAAAATCTTGAAACGCTTCTGTTATAATGTTACAATTATGCTACATAATAGGATAGATATTCAAAAAAGCTGCTGACAGCAGAACGAGAATGATATTGCAAGCACCTTCCTGAAATCGGTGAAGTGAAAATAAAGCCGGAATGAGACCGTCTGGGGTGGAGAAAGATTGGATAAAATGAAAAACTCTGGAATGAGCGAAACCATGCAGACCTTGACACGGAAAAGCGCCTGTGTGATGCTGAGCCTACTGTTGCTACTGTCAGCCGTGCTCCCTGTGAAAGCTGCCGCGGAAACCGCCTCTGCAAAGGTTGTTCGTGTCGGCTCGTTTGAGGACACCTTCAACTATGTCAACGAGAAGGGCGCAAGAAAGGGCTACGGCTACGAATTGCTGGAGACCTTGTCCGGCTATACAGGCTGGCAGTTCGAGTATGTGACCTGCGACTGGTCAGACTGCTTCGAAAAGCTCAAAAACGGCGAGATCGACATTATTGGCGGTATCTCTTATACGGAGGACCGCACCCAGGAGATGCTGTTTTCAGACGAGCCGATGGGAGTGGAAAAATATTACCTCTACGCCGATCTCTCGCGCGCAGACATCTCCGCCTCCGACTTCAAGACGCTGAACGGCAAAAAGATCGGCGTTCTGATGGGAACAGAGCCGGAAGTGATGCTGGCCGAGTGGGAAGAAAAATACGGCCTGAAAACGGAACACGTCAACATCTCCAACAACGAGGATGTGAAGCAAAAGCTGGCAAACCACGAGATCGACTGCTTTGTTTCGCTGGAAGAATCCTTCTGGGCAGAGCGTGGCATCTCGACCATAACCCGTGTGGGAGAATCCGGCATCTACTATGCGATCAACAAAAACCGGCCTGATATCAAGGAAGAACTTGACGATGCGATGCGCGCGTTGGACGAAGCTGTGCCTTTTTATACGGCGGATCTGTACAAAAGATATTTCTCAATGGATTATACGCCCATCCTTACAGGGGAGGAAAAGGCGTGGCTCAGAAAGCACGGTGCGATCAGGATGGGCTTTCTGGCGAGCGACAGCGGCGTCAGCACCTTTGACCCTGCCACCGGGGAGTTTACCGGGGTAATCACGGACTATATTCAGTTTGCAGCAGATTGTCTGGGCAATCAGGAACTGGAATTCCAGCTGGTCGGCTATGACAGCAAGGAAGCAGAACTGGATGCGCTGAAATCGGGCGAGATCGACATGATCTTCCATTGCGACCAGAACCCCAATCTGGCGGAAGAGTATCACTTTGCCTGTACCAACACAACGTGGACCTCCAACCTGATGGCGGTCACGAACAAACAGCACTTTAACGAAAACAATGTAAACCGCATTGCCGTTCCCCAAAACAAACTCTCCCTGAAAAAGTACCTTGCGTTTTATTACCCGCAGTGGGAGATCGTGGACTGCGATACACAGGAGGATGCGGCAAGGCTGGTCAAAGACGGACAGGCAGATTGCTTTGTTACCGGGATCAGCAGTGAGAATAAATACAGCAAGAAATACAGCTTTTACAGCGTTCCGCTGGTAAACCCTGTAAGATCCTGCTTTGCGGTCAATAGCGGAAACCGCAGCCTGTTGTCCATCCTGAACAAAACGATCAAGGCAATGCCTGTTAATATGCTTGCCGGCGCGCTTGCGATGTATAAGAGCTCCGCGCGGAAGGTTACCCTGAGCGATTTTATAAAGGATAACTTCTTTAAAGTTATGTTGATCAGCAGCATTGCTGTTGCAGTTGTTCTGCTCACGATTTTGATGCTGCTCCAGAAGGCGCGTAAAGCCGAAGCTGCTGCAAGGAAAGCCGCAAGCGATACGCAGGAACTGAATGCAAAATTGCAGGTCGCCGTGGAAAAAGCAGAGAGCGCGAACCGCGCCAAGAGCACCTTCCTTTCCAATATGTCCCACGATATCCGCACCCCCATGAACGCCATCATCGGCTTTACCACGCTGGCGCTCAGCAATATTGACGATACAGACCGGGTGAAGGATTATCTTGGCAAGACCCTTGCATCCAGCAACCATCTGCTCTCCCTCATCAACGATGTGCTGGATATGAGCCGCATTGAAAGCGGAAAGATCCATCTGGAAGAGGTGAAAGTTAACCTTTCGGATGTGCTGCACGATTTGAAAACTATCGTCAGCGGTCAAATTTTTGCAAAGCAGCTGGAGCTTTACATGGACGTCATGGACGTGACCGACGAGGACGTCTACTGCGACAAGACCCGGCTGAATCAGATTTTGCTGAACCTGCTGTCTAACGCCATCAAGTTTACCCCGGCGGGCGGCACGGTCTCGGTGCGGGTGCGGCAGCTTGCCGGTAAAGTGCGCGGCTGCGGACAGTATGAGTTCCGCATCAAGGATAACGGCATCGGCATGAGCCAGGAGTTTGCCCAAAAGATATTTGAACCCTTCGAGCGGGAGCGCACCTCCACGGTAAGCAGAATTCAGGGCACCGGCCTCGGTATGGCAATTACCAAAAACATCGTGGATATGATGGGCGGCACCATCGAGGTGCAGACAGCGCAGGGCAAGGGCACCGAGTTTACCGTCTGCGTGCCCATGCGCGCACAGACCGAGCAGCGCCCGGTGGAAAAGATCACCGAGCTGGAGGGCCTGAAGGCACTGGTGGTGGATGACGACTTCAACACCTGCGACAGCGTGACAAAGATGCTGGTCAAGGTGGGCATGCGCGCCGAGTGGACCCTTTCCGGCAAGGAAGCGGTGCTGCGTGCGCGGCAGTCTATCGAGATGAGCGATGTCTACCACGCTTATATCATCGACTGGCGTCTGCCGGATATGAACGGCATCGAGGTCACCCGCCAGATCCGCAGCCTGCACGATGATACGCCTATTATCATCCTGACCGCCTACGACTGGTCGGATATTGAAGTAGAAGCAAAAGCAGCCGGCGTGACCGCCTTCTGCGCCAAGCCCATGTTCATGTCCGACCTGCGCGAGACCCTGATGAGCGCCCTTGGCCAGAAGCCGGCGGATGCGGTGCAGAGGCTTTTGCCGGAAAAGAACGCCGACTTCAAGGGCAAGCACATCCTGCTGGTGGAGGACAACGAACTGAACCGCGAGATCGCGCAGGAGATTCTGCAGGAGTACGGCTTCCTTGTCGATACGGCTGAAAACGGCGCCGTAGCGGTGGAAAAGGTAAGTACCGCCGCGCCGGGCAGCTACGATCTGGTGCTGATGGACGTGCAGATGCCGATCATGGATGGCTATACCGCCACCCGGAAGATCCGCGCACTGGACGACCCTGCGCGGGCAAAGC
>ENA-UOJD01000727-UOJD01000727.1-human-gut-metagenome-genome-assembly--contig:-P48-NODE-727-length-42158-cov-14.534712_pt1 | contig 42158 bp, 59 predicted proteins | sample MGYA00242342_ERZ723889 | MGnify/ENA metagenome assembly ERZ723889 | reverse complement strand
CCCTCAGATTTCAACACAGAGAGTATAGTCTATATCAGTATATACTACTTGTTTTTGTTGCTCACATGAGCTACAGTATAACCATTAACCAAAAGGAGGTTTCCAACATGGCCGCAAATGCATTTGTTCGTGCTCGTATAGATGAAACACTGAAAAATGAAGCTGCAGTAGTGCTTGCCGGAATGGGATTAACCGTTTCCGATCTGGTTCGTATCACTCTGACTAAGGTAGCCAAAGAAAAGGCTCTGCCGTTCGATATGCGTGTTCCTAACGAGCTTACTGCTAATACCATCGCTAACAGTGAGAAAGGCGTAGACGTTCATAAAGCTAAAGATGCTGATGATCTGTTTAATCAGCTTGGTATCTGATAAATGACCACAAGGACGATTGAATACTCAGGCCAGTTCCAGAAAGATGTGAAGAAGGCTCAGAAGCGTCATAAAGACATGAGCAAGCTTAAAGCCCTTATGACGCTGTTAATCAATGATGCCTTGCCATTGCCTCAAGTCTACAAAGATCACCCTCTACAGGGGAACTACAAAGGCTATAGGGATGCTCACATAGAACCGGACTGGCTACTCATCTACAAGATAACTGATGAAGTCCTACGCTTTGAGCGAACCGGAACACATTCAGACCTGTTTTGATGGATCGGTAATCATTATGAGCAAGTTCTTTGAAGAGTTGTTGAAATCAGCAGAGGAAGCCGTAAAAATCTCAAAAGGTGAATTGAAACCTTCCCGGATAACCAGACTCCCTAAACCTGATAAAACTAAAGAAGATGGAAAAACTAAAGCCCCTTAAAGGGGCTTTTTATTTAAAAACTTTTCTACAGCATTATCAATCATAGTTAATACTGTTTTTGAAGACCCACTTGGTTCACTTTTAACACCAAGATAGTATGCTTTAAAATTTCCTCTCACAACAACGTAGTTAATATCAAACTTATTATCTTTATTGCTTAAATACCATTCCTTTGCAAGATCTATTCTATTGTTTACCCATTTCTGAACTTTTAAGGAAAGTTCTTTGTCGTTTCCATCATAAGTGTGATAACACGTAATGACGTTTTTTGTTTTAAATAAACTATCGCAAAAAAGTCTTTTCATTCTTAATGATTCTATATCGGTATGGATTTTAAGATATTCATTATTAGATTGTTCCAAACCTTTTTTGAGATTCACATCTTCTATTTTATCTAAGGTAGGGTAGAAATCTTCAAGATATGTTTTTAGTTTTTCTTCGTAGTTGCTTTCGTTTATGTGAGGATAAGAAACAACTAAAGGCTGTTCAATACTTACTGTAGGCTTTATGTTATCTTCATCTGTTTGACTTGGAAATCGAGATGCAAACAAAGCGGCAGCTATTAATGCTAATATTAAATATAACTCGACCCCCTCTTTGTTCTTGAAGTATTTAACGTGGATTTTTTCTTTGATTGTTTTAAAGCTATTAAATATATTCATAATGTTTTCCTTTTTTTGTTTGGTTATAGTTAATAGATACTTCAATATAAAGTAAAAATCAAATATATATTATACTTTTTGTTTATGTTCCGACGAACGGAGTATATATAAAAGAAAAGCGCCCCGAAGGACGCTTTAATAACACTAACCGAAAACAAATAAACAGAAACATTATGAATGAATAGTTAATATACTTAACTCTCTTAATCAATATCCAATTAATATAAATAAAAGTCAAATGTATTTTAATTTATTTTCTCAATATAGATTGACTTATATTTAAAATCGAATATAACTTAACTATAAACATTTAAATATAAGGAATAAACATTATGAAAAACACTTTAAATACAAAAATACAGAGTATAAGAAACAGAGGTATAGTATCAAGCAGAAACAGAATGCTATTTTCTAATGACGTTGAAACTGTTAAGTCTTACATTCACTTTGCTGGAACTTCTGAAATAAACACTACAGATGAAAATGGTAAAACAGCGTTATTCGGGGCAAGTTTTGAAATAGCTGAACTGTTAATTAAAGCTGGTATAGACGTAAACCATAAGGATAAATTCGGTAATACAGCATTGTTCTTTAGTGATTTTAACAGCACATGGTTGTTATTGAATAAAGGCGCTGACATTAACGCAGTAAACAACAATAACATGAATGCGCTATACACTGCTGATACGTCTAAGGCAAGGATGTTAATCAAATCAGGTATAAACATAAACAATAAATCTAAACTTGGTCATACCGCTTTATATTACGCTCACTTATTAAATGACAGAAACATGATGAGTGTTTTAATGGATGCCGGAATAGAAATAAGTCATAAAGAACAAAAAAGATACGCAGCATAAGGAGAAAGAAATGAAAAAAGCTAAGTTTGTTTTCAATATAGTAGGAATGATGATTTTTAATATATGTGCTGTTATTGGTTTTCTAAGCATGTTGAAGGTTGAAAACACTCTTAGCTACTGGATAGCTTCTATTGTGGTTGGACTATTAACGATAGTCGCATATAGGAATGAAATATCAAATGAGTTTGGAACCAATCAAAATATAAGAGGTAAGTTATGATGAGCGGAATAAAGGAAAATTTAATATATATGGTGTTGGGGTTGTGTTTGATGGCTTTTGGCGTCATTACCGCTTTAAGTTTAAGCGATGATTTTTGGATGAATCATAGTTTTATAGGTTCTATAACATTAGCACCATTTATAATGTTTGGATGTGTACTGGCAACAACAAATTCTTTAATTTTGGTAATGAAATTGGTTGTAAAGTTATTAAATATTGAATCTATGAAATCAAATAAGAAATGGAGTTGGTAAATGAATGATAGATATTATAAGTTGGAAATAAATACAGAAATGGTTGTTGAAAGTTTATTTAAGTTTTACAAAGAATACTATCTAAGTCGATATGAAAAAATAGAAGATGTAGATTGGGATGAACAAAGTATCATGAAACACCATGAATATTATGTAGAAAATAAAGGTGAAGTATATTATTTATTTATGGTGGATATGTATAAAGAGTATCAAAAAGAAAAGTATGAAATTTCAGAATCTGATTTTTTATATCCCAATGGAGCAGGATTCAAAAAAAGAACAAGTTATGACTGTAGTGGTTTTTTTGAATCTGATGAGAATATTTTGATTGATGTTAAGAATGTAAAAGATGATGAACTTCTTACAGGGTTAAAAGTTAAGTATGAAGAGTTCATTTCAAATCTAAAAGGAGTTGGTAAATGAAAAAAGACATAACAAGAGAGTTAAAGAAGTTGGGTTTACATAATGGTAATGAGTTTATAGCAAAAGCGGCGTTGATTGAAGGAGAGAGGGCAGAAAGCATCTTAGCACTGATAGAACGCTTAGGTAGACGCAAAATCATTCCTGATGGCGTTAAACACGGTTTCAATCAGATTAAGGCAGCATATAGGTTATCCGGCTACATCAATCAGGCCATAGCTGTTATAGCGTTTAAAGCCTATGTGAGCGAGCCAGCAGAGAATTTTAAGGCAGATATACACTGGAATATTTAAAGGAGGTAGTTATGGGAACAGAGACAAGAGAAAAGGAAGCTGAAACATGGGCTGAGTTTATAAAAGAGTTTTTGAATGATGGCGGTATCATTTACAAACAGAGAGAAAATAACAATCAAACAAGTAGAGGTTAACATGGCGGATAAAATAAATAGTTTCTTTAGAAGTCTTTATGACTCTGATAGTGAAAACGGAAAAAAACTTAGAGAATTCTCAATGATAATAATGAGATTAGGAATATGGATGATTACATATGGTTCTTTCAGTGTTTTATTTGGTAGTTTTTTGGGTTTCGATTTCAATACAGACGTAATTGCTAAGATGACTGTAATTACAGGAGTTGGAGGTGTTGTATTTCTTATGGGTTTGTTTATTACGTTTATATTTAAAAAAGATGGCAGTATCTATGATGGTAAAACCATCAAACAAAACAACAAAGGAGAATGATTATGATAAATAGTTTTAGATTATTAAAAGACAGAAAGAGCAAGAAAGGATTTTCATTATTAGAGTTATTATTGGTGTTAGGTGTTATAGCAGCATTGATAGTAGCAGCATTTATGATATTTCCAAAAGTTCAGGCTTCACAAAGACTCGATAGAGAAAGCAGAAACTTAACAGCTATCCAAGCAGGTGTTAAATCGCTTTATGGTGGAAGGGCTAAAATATCGGATTTGAATACTGATAGTTTCATAGCTTCCAAGAACGCCCCTGATAACATGATCCAAGATGGTAAACTCATCAATGAGTGGAAAGGGAATGTATCAGTAGAGTATTCAGGTAATCATGGTAAGTATAATATTATCTATGACGCTGTTCCGGCTTCTGACTGTTCTAAACTCATAGCAGCAGTATCAGGAAACTTCGTTATCATAGATGTTTATAATGGCAATGGTTCAACGCAAGTAAAAAATCTGGAGGAAGGTAAAAACATAGATATAGCAGCTACATCAGCAGCATGTTTTTCAGAAGATAACTCTACGATTATATTTTCTTCAATCATATAAAGTGGAGTTAACAACATGATTAAAACATTAAACAGAAAAAAAGGATTCTCATTATTAGAAATGTTATTAGTATTTGGAATTATATCAGCGTTGATAGTGGGTGTTTTCATGATTTACCCAAAAATAAGCGCAGGACAAAAAATAGATAATGACATAAAGATTTTAGGAACTCTTAACGCAGGGATTAAAAACCTATACGCAGGATCAGCAAACTACACCGGGCTTTCAGTAGATGCTGTTATCAAGGCTAAGTTAGTGCCGGAAGACTTAGTAGACGAAGGCCAGATATGGGATAGCTGGAACGCTAACGTTCTCATAGAACCCTATTATGACGGTAGCTTTTACATAGGGTTTGAGAACGTGTCTATAGATGCCTGTGCCAAGTTCGTCACTCAGGCTGGTTCAAGCTTCTTTAAGATAATTGTAGCGTCTACAGAAGTGAAGAACACTGATAACGGTATGGATCTCAACATGGCAACACTTACAGCGGCCTGTATCAACAATGATGATGGTTATGGCGGCAGACCCGTCACAATTTACTTTTACGACAAATAATAGAGAGGAATGAATTATGAATAGAACAAAATTAGTCTTAGTTATACACGCATGGTTTTATATAACATTGGTATTTGCTGGTTGTGGTGCTCTTTTGTGGGCTACTGTTATTAACCCTTCTTATTTAAACATGGGATATATATTTATAGCTGGAACGATAATAGCATGGTATGAGGCATTTAAAGTAGTAAAACAGCTAAGACAGATTAGAAAAGGAAATGTGAAACCCCTTGTTTTACACTTCAATGATAAATATGAATGATTATAAGTGACAATATCCAAAATTAAAGCCCCTATCGAGGGGCTTGGTTTTTCTCTGGTGTTGGTATTGCTTTTAGTCTTCTTTCTTGATCAGGAAGCTTTCCAGCTCTTCCCCCTTCTCAATCAGTTCTTTCAGTGCTAACGGCATACGTCCACGGCCTGTCCACGTCTGTTCTTCACCCTCTACAGTGAACGCATATTTTGGCTCAACAGAACCACGTTTAACGCCTTTACCACCTTTACCCTTGCCTGTAGGGGTAGGTGCATCAATTTGACCAAGTAGAAGCGCTCTGACGGCCTCAAGGCTTACTTCAAAGCCCTCAGACTGTAGAAGTTCAGTAGTAGCCTTCAGCTTCTCTTCTACCAGTGCCTGTTTAGCGATCTCTTCCTGCTGTGCTTCTTCGATTTCACCTTTAACGATGAGAACCTTCTCAGCGAACTCAAGGAAGCTTTCATGACCCATCTCATGGGCTTCTTTTCTGATAGTGCGAATGTTATTAAACTGCCCTAATGCGCTCATGTTTTATCCCTTTCAACATTTAAGTTAGATGGTAAACATAGCACAGCATAAAACAGGGAACAATAAAAAAGGGCTGTTAAGCCCCTTTTAAACAATGGTGAGTAATGGCCTTTTCAAATCTGGTTTGATTTTAAATCTGTTTGAAACATCTAAAATCATTTTGTTGGCTAAAGACAGATTACTTCTGTATATATCAAACAAATCCTCTTCAATTGCCTCTAAAGCACCTTCTATGTCTTCCAATGACATTTCACTTACAGCTATGTAATGATCACAAAGGTCATTAACTAAATATTGGTATAACTCATCTTCTGATTTATCAGAGTAAGCATAATAACCCACTCCATCTAATGACATGATGTATGTTGATGATATATGAATATCTTGGTTAATATCCTTTAATCTTATTGTATTAATATCATTAATCCATTCTTTATCTTTAAATACGAAAAGCTCTTTTATGTTTCGAACATCTTCACCACGTTCAAGCTCTTCATTTGTGAACTCATCCTGATATAAAAGAAACTTAGCAAAAAGAATAGCATTAAGCATAAATTCAATGTTTTTATTTTTCATAAACAACCTCACTTTTTATTATCAGGCACTGATTGTTTTTAAGCAAGGTATCAATCGAATACTTTATTATACCAATTGCGGAAAGTGTATATTTAGTCGGAGATATTTCTTTTAACCTATATTTTAGATCTTTACACAATCTCACGAATACGGGGCGTGTGTCTTTTCTTGATGCTCTATAGTTAACTGTAGTAAATGGAATAATGCTACTATCACGCTTTACTGATTCAATTACGATTTCTTTCTCAATTTGTTGTATTGCGATTGAAATGTTTTCATCTAATATTTTGTTGATTCCATAATCTAATAAAGCTGATATAGACACATCAATAGCACCGGAACAATGTCTTTTGATAAGGGCTAAAAACTCTGGTGTCATTCTTAACTGTATAGTATCCACATCATTGTTAAACGTTGTTTGATTTAACACTAAGATCTCGCCTGTAATACCATCATTGATTTCAATATTCATATTTCAGCCTCTTATTTAAAAAACAAATAAATGATAGTTATAAGAATAAACATGAAAACACACCAATCTTTAAAAGTGGTTTTATTTTCCTTCTTAAAAACAGGTTGCTCGATTATTTCTTCATCATGATGCACTACTTTATCCATCTCATATTCTGTTATAAAAGCCCTCTTTACCCTATGAATATCCTTATTATATATTATATTTTTTATGCGCTCATTTATGATTAGATTGTCGTATTGATCAAGAAATATTTCCTGATTCTTACTGCTATCATACTTAAATGGTATTAGTCTATACCATTCCCTTAAACTTTTATTAGGATGTTTCATGTTGTGTTCAATACTAAATTTCATATTTTTAGGCTTTACAACATTAACACCTGTAAGATTGCTATCTTTAAGAGATTTCAATAAAGTTGGAGTAATTAAATAACAATTATCATCACAATAAAGTATTTCCTCTCCGCTAATTATATCAATAATCACATATTGTTCTGATTCTTTAACAGTTATATCGTTCTCTAAGATGCCTATTCGAAATGGTTTTAGCATATAATATTTCATTTTATTCTCCTTTGTTTTCTGTTCATTTATTAATTAGCTAATTAAAATATATTTGTCAATAATATTATACACATCTTGACTATATTAATTATTGTTGTATTTATTTATATGTAAGCCAAATAAAAATAATAAGGATACAAAACAAATAAACATACAAAATGGAGAAAGTTATGAAGAAGAAAAATCTTTTTATTCTAAGCTTATTCTTAAGCTTATTCATAACCTCACCTGCCCATGCATTGAATCTCTTTGGTTTAGTGACGGGAAGTGAGGATGCTGTAGGAAACAATATAGACAAATGGTTTAACCCGTTTCAATCAAACATCACAGGAGCCGTTCTTGATGTTTACTTGCCTATTATAATGCAGTTAGGTGGGATTATAGCCGCATACACGCTTATTGCCGGAACAATGTCAACAGCTCATGACGGTGAGATGTTAGGTAAAAAATGGTCTTCAATGTGGGTTCCTATAAGAACAGCCTTGGTTCCGGGTTTACTTTTCCCGATCTCCAATGGTTATTCTGCTCTACACATGATTATATTGTGGTTAGTATTAGTTGGTAATCAGTGGGGTAATGATGTTTGGAATAAGCTTGCACCACGCCTAATCACAGATAATACATATATATCAGTTGATAACAAAGCAGCAATACGACAAGTAGTAATGAATACATTATATTCAGCAGCTTGTGTTAATATCTACAATGAAAATGCTAAGAAAGTTAATGCAAATTCGAAATGGGGGCCTGCTTATCGTTATATGGATACAACTCCGATTAAAAATGACAAAGTTGTAGGTTATAATTTCGGTTTACCCGCTGCACCTAACAGTTCATATGGAAATGGTATAGACCTTTGCGGTAGCACTAAGTTAAAACTCATAGACAAGGATTTAAAATCGGGTTCTACTTTGATTGATACAACTAAAATCAGTAAAGCCGTTCAAGAAGCCCAAATAAAAGCTAATGAAGCTTTGGTTAAAGGAGCTACTGCTTATGCAGGTTATCTTTCATCAATGCCAAATGATAACGCTGAACAATTAAATAAGATTATAGATACTTTAGTTAATGCTTATAGCCAATTCATACAAGCTTCCGCTGAAAGCGTTATGAAAGAGTCATTAACACAATCTGAAATTGATAAGCTAACAGAGAAAGGATGGACTTATAGTTATACTTTCTATTCAAGAATTGCTGATTCAATATCAGAAGCTAATGCAGCGGTTAACAGGTATCCTACGGCTTCAATGAATTTTCAACAAAATGATAATGCTAACTATTATGGTTTTAGTAGTGGAAATCAGCTTTATGAAGTATATCCAAAATTAGAAAGACTTCAAAAACTTTTGAGTGATGCAAATAAAGTAGACTCATCTATGTTAGATTCTAATAAAGGTGATGATGGTTGGTATCAAAAGATTATATCAACTTTAGGCGGAAACTTATCATGGACAAACAACTATGAAGCATCTAAAGCATCAAGTTTAATGCCTCTTTCTGTATCCGTTAATTTGGGTTCAAGAATGATAGTTAGTGCTGAAACATCATATATACTTTTAGCGGGTGGTGCTGTGGCAGGTGGTAGTATTCCGTTTGTTGGTAATGGTATACAAACAGCAGCAATCTTTGTATCTCCACTCTTTAATAGTATACTAAAAAACACTATTTTAGGTGGGAATTTGTTAGCGTTCGTAATTCCAATGATGCCTTACATAATAGGTTTCTTCTGTGTTGCTGGATATTACATATTAATATTTGAAGCAATGTTTGGAGCGCCACTTTTAGTTTTGGCTATGTTATTACCAGATCAAGATGGTATTGTAGGTAAGCAAGGGCAAGGATACATGCTTGTTTTAAACATTGGTTTAAGACCACCATTAAACATGGCTGGGTATGCTGGTTCCTTCGTTTTGACAACTATACTTTTCGATATGATGAATTCTACCTTCTTTACAGCAGGAAGTAATACTGAAGGTGGCTTATTAGCCATAAATAAAGGCTTAACTATGCTCCTACTATATGGTTCATTAATGCTAACTGTAGAGTTAATGTGTTTAAAACTTATGCATGTTATTCCTGATAATCTTTTTAAATGGATCGGTGGGGCAACATCCTCTGTGTTAGGCATGGTTTCAGGACAAGCTGAATCATCAACAGCTAAAACCGCAGCGGCGGCAGCGGCAGGTGCTGGAATGATGTCTAATATGATGTCTCCGCAGTTTACCAAGCCTAAAACTGAACCTAAAGAAACAACACCGGGTGGTAATGATCCCAAAGCAACCGAAGGTAGTAATACGGGATTTGATGATGTAAAAACTGAGCCTGTAGTTAAAGGTGATAGTGGACAAGATATCAAAGACTTTGGTGAAGATGAAAATAATAAATAAAAAATAATATATAAAGCCTCTTTTTAGAGGCTTTTCTATTGACATGTTATTTTTTTATTTGTATATAAAATTATACACACTTATTATAAAAGGAAATACATTATGAAAAAAAATGAAATAAACATACCCAATGGTTTAAAAACAGGTCTTAAAGTAGCCGCGTTTCCAATTATTGGTTTTTTTAAACTCTTTACCATTCCATTTCTTATCCCATTTTTATTGGCAAAAAAAATATTTAACAAAGTTAGATATGCCAGAGGCTTACCGGGACATGAAGTTAATAGTTTTGATGTTTGGTATGAAATTAAAAATCTAAATGAGGCGAAACTTAATTACATGTATAAACGCTGTGCGTCGATGGCGTGGATGTCTTTATTATTTTTTATTTTATTCATGTCTATCACCATCTTTATGGCTTGTAATGGAACTAAATTACTTTTTGTTTCTTCTTCTTTAAGTCTTACAATTTTAGTGTTTACTCAGTATTTTCACTTTGTTGTTTTTGCTTACTGTTTCAAGATACGCTCCTTTGATTACAAGCTTGATACTTTTAAATCTCTTGAAGATATTCTACCCAATCCCTTCAATGATATTGCTATGGCAAAAAAAGATGGAAAAGAAATTCCAGTTCAGTTCTACCCAAAGGGTAGAAATATTTTAAAAAAATAATTTGATATCAATAAAACTGTACGATATTATTTAATCAACAAAACGAGAGAGAGGGCTTTAAAATGTTATGGGAAATCACTGAATGGTATATCGAAACGACTAAAACTTTAGCAAACATGTTTTATGCTATACCGCTTTTAATGTTTCAGATTGCTTTGACCTTAGCTTTTATTTTCGGTGTAATTCTTCCGATTAGTAAAATCAAAGGATTGAAGAATCTTGATTCAAGCGCTGCTGCACCATTCATGGCAGTCTTAGGTTTACCTGCTTTAGGATTGATATTTTTAACATTCGGAATGACGGGGGTAGCGTTTTTAACTGTCATATCTAAAATATTCAATCTGAATATCTTATAATAGCAATACTCTCTCTCTTAAAGAAGCCCGCCTTGTGCGGGTTTTTTGTTTATAGACTTCCAGATCCTACATTGTTATATATGGTTCATAACCCACAAAAAAAGTGATGTGTATGAATCCTTTCCCGCAGCAAAACAAAAGCTATCAATTCTATTACGATGAATCTAATAACGTTCGTAAACTATATCTTTCCAAACAAATTGATGGTTATAACATTGACCATGATCCAGACAAGCACAACAGCGTAAACTTCGTGTTAGCCGGTGTTGCTCATACTGGTTCCTCATCGAGTGCCGACTTTGATGATTTACGCCAGCGCATACAGCTACAGGCCAACGCTAAAGAGTTCAAGCTGAAACACTTAGCTAAAGGCGACTTCCTGACTATGCTCACCTCTAAGAAGCTCACAGCGTTCTTTGAGTGGCTTCTCTATGGTGATCTATACCTACACTACTTCCACCTGAATATGGAGTATTGGGGATACGTGGACATCATTGATGATTGTATCCTGTTCGGACGTGAAAAGGGCTTCATCCCGGAAATGAGTGATGAACAGTTCTATGGCTACATGTTGGCAAACAAGGACGCTCTACACACCTACGTTAAAGCTAACAAGGTTCAGTTCATCCAGTTCCTCAAGTCCTATGACTTCCCATACATCGAGGGGCGGGAGAAGGATTTCATACAAGGGCTATCAAGCCAGATCTCCACTCATTGCGTAAACCTCTATACAGCTACCAATAAAGATGATTTCCAGCTCCGGTTAGCTCATGGCCTCCTGCAGCTCCTGATGGCCTGCTCTGACCAAAACATAGATGATATGACACTCACTATGGATATTAGGGATGAACCGCCTACAGACGACGATAACCGCCTTGTTGATGGCTTCGCTATGTTCTATCAGCACCGGGCGCAAATGTTCGAGGCTTCCAGTCATATCTTTGACATAGAGAAGGTAGTGGAAGCAGATCTACAAAAGGCAGCAGAAGCCAACCCTAATCTAACGCTTAATTACTCTTTCGCTGATTCAAAGCTAAATCCTCTGGTTCAAGTGAGTGATGTTGTGGCTGGCTTTATGCAGCATTATTTTGATTACCTGAATAGCAACAGCTATGAAAAGATTAAACATGACAGAAACAGTCTTAACGAAAGGCAAAGATTAAATATGGAGTTTTTAAGGCTCCTGATAAACAAATCTCATGATAATAACCCAACATTATTACATTGTGTTATGTCAGCGTTAGAACATGAGAAGCATAAAGCATTCACTTACCCGGACGAACCATAAATAAATATGAAGGGGCTTAATGCCCCTTTTATTTTGTGTTTACCTATACCGCTTATCTTGTTTTATTATTTAATATCTCAATTTAATTTGATTTTTATTGAATATATGATGTAATTAATAAACCATATAACAAAAGGAGAATCATTATGGGTAAACAGTATAAAGTAGTTAGTATTAATGATGTTTTAGATAATGCAGCATTACAAACAAAAGAATATAACAGCAAGCAAGAATATTATGATGATGATAAAACCTATTTTCAAATGTTCCATGATAACGCTGAAAGTATAATAAAATCCACTCCATCCACATCTAAATACACTTCTGATGAAACTACAGGTGATTTAGTTCTTGATCTTGGCAATAAAAAGATTGATATATCTAACTATACAGAGGAAGATTACAAGGCTTTATCAGATGATTTATCACATGAACTTGCCGCAAAAGAAATCTTGGACACAATCAAAAATGACCCTGATTTTTCTGATTTAAATAGAAGATTAGAAAGTGGAGAGATTTCACTTGATACAGATAGAGTATATGCTTCTATAAGCTACATTGGTAATAACGATGGTAATGAAATTCTTCCTGTTGGTGATCTTATTTTTTCAATTGAACCAAAGGAAGATTGCCAAGCTTCATTAAATTCTGATGGGTTTAATTATGTAGCAACATCTTCAACTACAAATGAGGGTGTTTATTATGAAAGCTTAAAAGACGGTTTAGAAAGCACACAGTCTTATCTACGAACTCTTGAATATGAAGCCGAAGCAACATTAGAAATAGATGAACCAGAACAAAAATCAAGATCATCATACAGAGCATAAAAAGGGGGTAAGCCCCTTTTAAATATAAAATATACAAGGAGAAATATTATGGGAAAGAAATATGAATTAGTTAACAATGATACAGTTGTAGATTATGTAATAAAATATACTGATAAAGAAAATGAAAGACGTAGCAACTATTCTGATAATGAACATGCGCCGGATAAAGAAAGTAGTTATGGAGATATGTTTTTACGTTTTGGAAATGATAAATTTATAAATGAAGCAAAGGGTTTAGAAAAATATTCAAGTAATAACCTGATTAGTGATCGTGTTATTGATGTAGATTCAGATAAAATATTTCATGAGTTAGTTAAAAAAGATATAATCAACGAAATTAACAGCACTTATAATACTTATGAGAGAAATGATGTATGGTGTAAAAATGGAACACCACATGATAATCATCCATACATAAAAGAACAACTACAAAATGGCAAGCTGAAAATTGATCATGATAATGAGTATAATACGATTGTGAAGCTAAATGATGAGAATGGCGATATACCTTTAATGGTAGTTCCTTCTTACAATAATGATGGGGATTATTTAAATCATCATTTCGCAACTTTAGATACTACTCAATCTTTAGATAAGGATCTTGGACTTTCAGATTTATCACAAGACTTTAATGAAGAAATTACCTTAGCGGGTGAAAATCTTGGTTCAGGTAAAGTAAAAGGTTTGGAGTTTGCTTCCTACGGTCAACATATGAATTTGGGTGTATATTACATGGATAAAGTAATCGAAAGTATCGAAGAAAAACAATCTTACGAAAAGGATATTAAGAAAGGGTTAAAAATATAAAAGGGGCTTACGCCCCTTTTTACATTCTCATCCTCTGGCCTTGTGTGGCTCTTACCTCTGGAACATCAATCTCTTTATTGTTAACCTCTTCTCTCTTCATACCGCTGAATGGCATGATCTCATCAAGACCTTTGGCTTTATGGATACCTTTGAACAGTTCTTCTTGTTCAGCGTTCTGAGGCTCTACGACAAGCCCTAAACGGGTTGCTTTCTCATAAGCTACACCCAAGAACACATCACTACCTTCAAACGTTATAGACTTCCAGCCTTTAGCTATGGCGAGTTTAGACATTTTTTCTGATACTGTATTATAGTTTTTGCCTTTAGCTCTTATTTCCTGAGCACTTTCAAGAACAGATGTTTTATCTTTAAAGTGAATAATACGTGTTTTAGACCTGTTTATGATTTTATCAATCTCATCACCAAAGGTATCATAGATTTTATCCTCGCTTAAAAATACTGGTTTTGCATTGGAACTACCTTTTAAACCATCAGCAAAGTAATCTACAACATCACCTAATTTCTTATACCACGGCGTTTGATGTTCCTCTTCATAATCGACTTTTTTGTTGGTAGCTATTCTTTCTCTTGTTTGAGATAGTTTATTTTTAAGGTTTGAAGACTTTTTAAGAGTCATTGTTTCTTCAATAGCTACATTTTTATATATTACACTTGATAACTTATCTTCATCAGTAAGTGTTTCTTTTTGGCTATTTTCTTTAACAATTTCATGATGAATGCTTTGCATAAAACTATTATAATCACGCTCTCTTTTAAGTTCTTCTTCTTTTATCTTTTCACTTACCTCTTTATACCATTTTTCATTTTCATTTCTTTCATTAATAAGCCTGTTAGTTATAATATGATTCTCTGTTGTCATAAGCTCATCTGAAATTTTACTGTTAAAAAACATGTAAGCATCCCTTTTAATATCACTCCATTCTTTAAGTTCATTATGTGTCATATCAGGAAGATCTTTATTGTTAAGTATGCTTTTTATAGATTTGTTCGCTTCTTCAAGTTTATTAGACGCATCATTTTTGTTTTCTATGATAGATTTTATAAATGCATCATCAAAATTTAATGTATCCTTGTTCTCTATTAGGTTGGAGAAATTTTCTACACTCGCTTCTAACTTATTTCTTTCTTCAATAAGTTTATCCGCATCTTTAGGGTTGCGATGTTGTTCAGTAAAACGATCTAAATCAGTATAATCTATTTCATTCTTGGTAGTTGTTTGCGGAGCCTGATTATTAGTTAAAATATTAAATAAATCATTTTCATCGTTTTCTTTTCGGACGTTTAACTCATCATTAACTCTTTGAGAAATAATATCGAACTTATTCATGTAGTGATCACGTTTTTGTGTTGCCTCTATAACATCACTTACATCAAAATCATAGTGGTTATGAATGACCCAATCGCAATTCCTTATCTCTTGTTCATTTAGTGCTTTTTGCTTTTCAAAATACTCTTCTAACTCTTCGGTAGTCATGTCTTTAAAATCCAAAGCGTATAAATCATCTATATCTTTATCAAACTGTTCCATAAGTTGTGTTTGCTTGTTTGCGAGATTATGCGTTTCAACGTCAGCCACCGGATCACTACTTAACACGCTGTTTATCTCTTTAAGTGAACCTTCCAGTTCTGATAACTCATCATTGAACGTACTGATAACAGCGTCATTGAAGCCATGCGTATCTTTGTTAGCGATAAGCTCATTAATCTTGGTGATACGTTCCTGTAGAACAAGGCGGTTCTCGATAAGCTCATCAGCCGGGTTAGCTTCTACTGGTAAAGCCGGTTCTTCATCCATCGAGGGGAAGAGTGCTTCCAGCTCTTCTACTGTTTTTTCCTTGAACACATCCTGAATATTTCCGTTCTCATCGAACAAGTTTTCTGTATTGTCTGTCATATTGTTTCCTCTCTTTAAGTAATTGTTTTGGTTGTCATAAACTTTCCCATTGCTAGTATAGTCTATACTAATATATACTAATCTATATCGGCGGAATGTCAATTTGACGGAAAGCCTAACCAACTGAAAAACCTAGAAAAAGGTGAGTGTTATGTTGACTATCAGTGTGTGGAATCGTAAGGGTGGTGTTGGGAAAACAAATTCAGCCATCCAGATAGCTGGATGGTTTGCGGCTCAGGGACGTAAAACAAGTCTTGTAGATCTTGACCCTCAAGGCGGTTCACTTATCTTTGCCGGATATGCCAAACAGAACGGTAAAGAGCTTCCTTTTCACGTTGGCCGTAAACCTGCAGCCGATTCTGAATACATCATTTTTGACCACAGCCCCGGTGTGAATAGCGGTGGTGCTTTGGGTAGCTTTGTGATCGTGCCGACTATCCTCGATGCTTCCAGCTTTTCAATTACGCTCAAAAGCATTGATGAGCTGAAGAACGAAATGAAGAAGCCTTATCTGTTGCTTCCTAACCGTGTTGAGATCCAGAACAAAGAGCAAGGCGAACTGTTAGAGCGCATCCAAGAGAAAGCACGCGCTCATGGCTATGAACAACCTTTCATCAGAAAACGTGTTGCCTACCCTCGCGCTTACGGCATGGGTATAACAGTATTCGAACCAAAATCAGGTTTGCCATCAGCTAACGATGCTCAGGCCGAGTTCGAACATCTGTTATCTGTTATGGGTAGCAAGATTAAGCAACTTGCATCCGGTGGTAGTGAAGCCTGACCCTGAAAAACATGCATTATAGTATAGACTGGTATAGACTAGACTATATTCATTCTGGTGAAATCTGAGGAAGTTTGTGATGACTGATAAGAAAGTAGAAAAGAAGAAAAAAGCAGCAAGTTGGTTAGATGATATGGAGTCGTTTGAAAAAACCTCTCTTGAAACGGCCTTTGCTAACCAGTATGCGGAAACCTACTGGAACTATGAGTATATCGATCTTGGTGATATTCCTCCGGGAACCACGCCATACGTGCGTTGCACCTTCAAGATTACCCGTGAAAAAGATAACTTCCGTATGGCAGCTATCCGTATTCCTCAAGCGCTGGAAGAGAAAATTAAATCTCTTTCCGATGAACCTTATTCCAACGTTATTTTAGCTCTTGCCGATTTGAAAGCCGATGAGTTAATAAAAGAAAATAAAAAAATCATCGTTTCAGAAAAATAATTGATAAAGGGATTACTTCGTCTGTTGTAATTAATTAAATATGGGTTAGGATATATTTATGGGCTGAAACCCAAAACCCATAAAACAGACAATATAATAAGAGGATATACATTATGATGAAAATACTTGGTGAAAAATCAAAAAAAGGGGTAATAAGTGATTTAAGGCATTCTGAGAGTTTCAAAGAGGCTTCTCACGATGGTGCTTTACTTTATGATCCAGTATCAAAGACATTTATTACTGCTGAAAACAGTAAAGAACTTATTGATAAATACATCGGCTATCGTAATACCGAAACAGGAGAGTATATTGATGGTTTGATTAAACCAGAAGACTTTCCAAGCGATGAGTTATTTATAAAATTACAGGACAGACCGGGATATAACACGAAAAGAAGAATAGGTGATGGTGAATCTGATGTAGAGTTTACTCACTTGTTAATTCAAATCCCTGAAGGAACTCCGGTAGAAAAATGGCCTGACTTCAAAAAAGAAGTTATTGAAGCTTTCGCACACCCTAATGAGTGGTATAAGAAAGGTAAAGGTGGTGGTCGTTATACGCCAACTGTTCATATTGGTGATTGTTTTGTAGCTGCTTCTGGCACTCATGTTAGCCAAGACGGTAAAAGTGCTCATTTCCATATGATTGTTGGTTCACGAACTTTAAATAACAAGAACTACTATGGAATAGACCATAATGATCAGCCAATCATCCTACCAAATAATCCAGACTGGAGAAGTATTACAAGACGCTCTTTACTTGGCTCAGAAGCTGAATGGCGAGAACTAAAAAGAAAACGCATTAACGATGCACTTGAAGCGCTTGGACTTCCAAAAACTCATTGGTTAAATAAAGATGAGAAGATGGATGAAAGTAAAGCTAAAGCTAAAGATGCTTTACAGGATGCTATTAAAGATGAAGAGCAAGAAGAATTAAATTCAGAATTAGAAAATCTTAAAATATCTAAAGAGCTTGCTGTAAAAGAGTTCTCAGATAAAGATATTCAGGATGCTGAACTTCATAAAAGTATCATTAGTGGGCAAAAATTACTTGCTGATATTTCTAAACGTGCCGAAGAAAAACTTGCCGAGGCTTACAGGGAAATAGAGCTTGTTAACATTACACGTTCTTCTGTTGAAAATGCTATTGCCTTAGCCACCATAAAACAGAAACTTACCTCTACTGAACAGCTTTTAGAAACTACAGAAGCAACATTAAAAGCTGAAGCAGAATCAAGAGAAGCTTTTGAGAAACAACTCAATGATACAAATGTTGTTCTTGAAAAATTAAAAGAAGAACATGAAAACCTCAAAACCAATTATACTGAAATTACTACTCAATATGATGAGTTAGATACTCTTTATTCCACTACAGTAGCAAAACATGAGGTTGAGATCACTAACCTCACGACTAAGCATACTACTGAAATAACAGCTAAAAATAGAGAGATTGAAGAGCTTAAGTCTACTCATGAAAGAGAGCTTCAGGAACAAGAATTGTTCTATGAAGGTGCGTTAGAAAATCAGCAAAAAACGTTTGACAATCTTTTAGCTGATAAAGAAGAAGAAATAAAACAGCTTAAAACTACTCATGGTAATGAGCTTAAAGAACTTAACGCTATTATTGTTAGCAAAGATACCAATATTGCAGATCTTGAAAGAAAAAATACAGAACTGGAAAATAATCTTGCTACACTGAAAACAGAGAAAGATAAACAGCGTAAAGATTTCGATGATTTAATTGAAAAACTTAAACAAGGTCATTTGGAAGCTATCGAAGCGCTCAAAGCTTCAAATAAATCATTAACCGATGAAATAACTAAACAAGTTGCTGATGTAAGTAAACTGAAAAAAGAGAAGGAGCAACTTCAAACTGAAAACAACGGTTTGAATGAACAACTCAAATCTGTTCAAAAAGAAATTGAAGAACTTAAATCCGACAAAGCGAAATTAGAAGTTGATAATAAAGACCTGAATGACGCTCTAAAGGTTTATGAAGATGATAATAAACAACGCTTAGAACAAGCTAAAGATAGCAAGAAAGATAATAATCCTGACCCTAAGAAACCTAAAAACAAATAATTAGAAGGGGCTGAAAAGCCCCTCTTTGCTTTAGCCGATTACATTTGAAGGAAAACATTATGATGAATAGAACAGAACAAGCGAGGATGGCTATACAATCCAGAAAAGAAGCAGAAGCACAGGAACCACAGCCAGAAGTTGAAATAACCGCTACAACCTCAAATGTTGAGGTTGATTATGGTTCATTGCTTGGATATGTCTGGAAGAACAGAACTGACTTATCAAGGAAAGAAAAAATTATTTTCAGACACTCATTACCATTTAATGATAATAAAACGCTTATTGTTGAAGAAGGTATAAACAGTTATTCACTATATGGCGATGAGAATTTTACTTGTCAGCAGGTAAATATGTTCATTGATTATTTTGGTTCAAAGCTTAAAAAGTGGGGTTGTTTCAAGCCAGAATCATATAATGATGAGTTTTTATATTTCTTTTTCAAGGAATGTATCTTAAGAAACTTACCTGTGGCAGTATCAATATTCAACGTTGACCAAAATAAACAGCTTGAAGTAATAAAAGATGTATTAAATGACATTCAAAATGAGTATGGAAATACAGCCCCAAACAATCTTTCTAAAATCTATATAGAAAACTACGTTTATAACTGGAAGCGAAATTTAAAGGCGATTGCTTAATTATTTCTCACTCTACTATTGATTTATAGTGAGAAAATGTTATAAATAGTAAAAGTGCCATTAGAGCACACAAAAAAGATTATAAAAGGATACATTATGAATATGAGAACAATCAAAAGTGAACTATCAACTGATATAGTTTACCATGAAGAAGAACAATATACCGAGAAGCAACTAATAGAGACTTCTTATTTTGCTGCTCGTGATTATATCATTCACGAAACAGGTATATATAAATTAGCAAAGAGCAATCCAGCTAAAGACAAAAAAGCTAATTACTACTGGATTAAAATTACAGACTATTATATTTATCCTGTTCAGATTCTATCCACAGTGGATTTAGAAGGCGATAACAATGATGCTAACAAAGATATTAATAGCATGTATGTTAATGTAGCTTTTAAAAACATCCGTAATGAAAAGAAAATTCTTTCTATTCCACTCGACCAATTTTCTGATCTCAAATCATCTAAGCTAAAAAAGGCCGGGTATCTTTTACCTTACAGCGATAATCAGCAGTTAAAAGAGATACAGAAAGCAGTGAGCACCGTCCTTGCTACTGCTCAGAGTCCTTATAAACGTTTGGATGGTAAAATCATTGATGATGAAAACCAGCTCATTGATTGTTTACCTGCTTACACAAAGCGAGGCTGGATTGTTGATAGCCTGATACACATAAGAGAAAGCCATCCACAATTCGTAGGTGTGTCCAAGACCAGAACTAAACGTGTTGGTAATGCTTCTATACAGATCACCGTATTCCAAGAACTGATTAAGTCCTCACGCCTTGCAAGCATATTTATATCTGTTGCTTTTGCTTCCTATACAAAGGGGCTGATACGTAAAACAGCCAACTTCTCACCTATCTACAACATTTTCGGTGAGAAGGGTAAAGGGAAGTCTACATTAGAGGCCATGATAGCCAGTATTGAGGGAGCGCCTAACCGTGAGTATGGTCTTATCAGAGACAGTAAGACCACGTTCCCCGGACTCGAAGAACTCTTGGCATCTTACACCAATGGCTTTTTCGTCATTGATGAGATTGATGATATGTTCCGTGGTAGCGCCAGTGATGCGATCTCTAAGCTCATGACTATTGCTAACAATGGTGGGCGTTCCAAGTATGATAAAGATACAGAAGTTTCAGAAGGTAAAATGTGGAACAGTATCTTTTTCACTACCAGTAATAAATCCCTTTATGAACTAACAAGAGGGGATATGAAGCAAAGCGCCATTGACTCACGTATCTTTGAGTTTGACGTAGAAGATCCAGAGATAAACATCTTTGGTATTAACTTAGAAGAAGGGCGTGGTGATGTTGTTGAATGGTGGCTAAACCAGCTTGACCAGAATTTTGGTCATTTATACCCCCTTATTATTGATTATATCGTTAAGCATGTAGATGAGTTGAGAACTAATATTTATGCTTATGAGGGTGAGTTAATAAATGACCCTAACTATAAAATCATTCATGATGAAAGAAGAACCATTCAGACAATAGCACTTTCAAAAATTGGTGCTGATATTGTGGGAGCTATTCTTGGTGAAGAATATGGCATGATTTGCCATGAAGCTATTGATATACACAAATCAAGATTCTCAAATAAGGACATTCCTCAATTTGATGTAAATGAGAAACATTGGGATAATATGGACATTCTCAAACTCATGATCAACGCCAATAAAGCTTCTTTTGTTTGGGAAACTTACGCTTATTCTGATGATGATTCCTCTAACAGAGTAGCGGCTCAAAAATCAGAAGCGAAGCGTTATTCTGATATGGCTCAGTCAAAAGGTAATGTTTTAGGTATTATTCATTTGAATAGCCCTATGGAAACACCAAATGATTTTGATGGTTATGTTATTTTAAATACGATGGGTGATGAACACCTAAGACGTTCATTCAAACTCGAAATTACAGAGCTTGTAGCTTCTGCTAAGAAACTTGAACTCTATGATACTAAGAGAGTCAGGGGAGCAAAACAATTGCTTCTTGGTTCAACATCTACCCGTGAAAAAACATTCATTCTTAAGAACAGACCTGTTGTGATTGAAACAGAAAGCGAAGAGGCCAAAAATGCGCTTCTTGACGAAGCTTTTATTAACAACTCTATTGATAGTAAAGCTGATCTTGAGGAAATCATTAAGTATGCGCACAGCAATGTTGATACAGTAGTAGATGGAGAACCATTAGAGTTAGACGATGATTTTGTGCCTTTTTGATTATTGATTAGGTTTAACTTTAGCCTCGTTTATGCGGGGCTTTTTCACGCATAAAAAAAGGCCGGGAAAATCCCGACCATACAATATAAAAAGATTTTTTCCTCAAATGGAGGAAATACATTATGAATAGATTTAAATATACATCTTAACCTTGTTAAAAGCAACTTTTTTAAAAGAAAATAGTATAGTCTATACTAATCTATACTTGAAAATGTTATTATTATGGTGTATATAAGAAGGAGAGAGAACATAGAAGGAGTTAAATATGAAAGATTTAAATTTGATTGAAGAATACAATTACGATCTCTTTTTGGTAAACACCTATGAAGAAGTTGTAGATTTAATAAAAAAGGGCGCAGATGTTAACTTTGTGAACTACAAGGGGTTTACTCCGCTTTCAGTGGCGCGTAATGTTGATGTAGCTAAGGCTCTTGTAGAACTTGGTGCTGATGTTAACTTTATGAATAATGAAGGTGAAACACCTATATTTCACAATAGTAATATTGATGTAATCAGGTATCTTGTTAGCTGTGGCGCTAAAATCAACCACAGAAACAACAAAGGCCAGACAGTGCTTTTTAAAACCAACAAGCTTTTGAATGTTGCCCGATTGATTAACATGGGCTGTAATCCATTCCTGAAAAGTGCTGATGGTCATTATCACTATGAAAACATGACAATGGCAGACAGAAAAAACTACAGTCAGTTTATAGAGGTATTTAAAAATAACGTAAGAAAAAAGAATGAAGAAAGAATGTTATTGAGCGCTTAAATTAATACTCCTTCTCTCTGACCCGCTTAATTGCGGGTTTTTTATTTCTATATTATTGACCAATAAGAATTAATTTTGTATATAAAATACATCACATTTTAATTATTAAGGAGAATATTATGGAAAACTTCCCAAAAGAACTATTTACTTCAAAAGATGTTGCCGGGTTTGAAAAATATATTATAGATAATGGCATTGGTAAGGATGATTGGCTTACAACAAATCATCACACCTTATTATTATACACGCTACTTTATAAAAAATATAAAGATTATGAAATGTCCAAAATGCTTGTTAAATATTTTGATATAAACAATCAGGACAGAGAAGGTAAAACAGTTCTATTTCACGCTGTTATAATGGGTAATGTTCCAGCAGTTAAGTTTTTTATTGTCAATGGTGGCGATGTTTTGATTAATGATCACAGTGGAAGAAAAGCCGCTGATTATGCTGCGATGTTAGACATTGAAAACAACCAGACAATTTCTCGTATGTTGTTATCAGAAGAAAACAAAGCCAAGAAAAAGGCTTAATCATGGATATAAAAGAAGCTTTAATTACAGCTATAAAACAGAATCGAGGTGATATTCTCTATGATCACTTCATGTTTCAAACATTGGAAGTTAAACTTAATGCTATTATTTATTTAATCAGGGTATTGAAAGAAGATGAACAGGGTAATCACTTTATTAATATTATGATCCAGTTGATAGCAAAGCCTGAATACCTGAACACGGTTGTAGATACTTTAACGCCTCTTCAGGAGGCTGTTATACAGGATAAACTTTCATTCTTTAACTTCCTTTTAATGAACGGCGCTTCACTTGAAAAACGTAATAAACAAGGATTAAGCGGATATGATCTCATATTGAAGATTGGTAATGACCGTTTTTTAGATTTTATCATTAAGTATGAAAATGTTCTGACAGAAGTTTATAAGTCCAGAAGATACAAATAGAAAAAGCGCCGGAGAAGCGCTTTTCTAATACTACCAATTCAACATTTTATATAAAAGGATACTTTATGTTTGACACCTGTTTTCATTATTAACTTAGAGTATTAATTAATTTCCAACCGGATAAATATTAAGTAATCAATTTCTATTGGCCTGTCAATCGTAATTTAAAAATTTTTTCAAAAAAGTGAAAAAAGTAGTTGATCGTCATAAACGAAATACATACGATAGTTCACATCGAAGCAGTCATATTTGCTTCTGATAGTTAAATGATACGTAGGTTCAGGCTTTAGCCCTCCATCTTTCGATAGATGGGTATCAACCAACCGCCGGAATGGTTCCGGCCTGTTCCATCTCAATGATGGGGCTGATCTAACTATCAGAAGGTTGGTTTATGACTGTATCTATCCAAAACACCCCATCATTAAGCTTAAAGCCCCTCTACATGTGGGCTGGCGGCAAATCTAAGCTACTCAAAAGCTACCAGACCTATCTACCAGACCTGAACAGCGTAAGCGCATACGTAGAGCCATTTTTTGGCGCTGGCGCTCTCTTTGCGTCTGTTAAGTCTACCTACAGCCATATCCCGGCAATCATCAATGACGTAAACCCGGAGCTTATCGCTCTACTGAACACTATCAAGCATGATCATGATGAGCTGATTACCCATCTGCAGGAGCTGGAAGCGGTCTATCTTGGTTATCGTTCTCTGGAAGTGAGGAACTACCACTTTTACCGTGTCCGGGAACAATACTGGAAAGCACAGATCGGAACCGTCCGGGCATCTGCTTTGCTCTTCTTTTTGCTCAGAACCGGCTTCAATGGAATCTGGCAGGTTTCACGCAAAACAGGCCGCTACGGAACGGCTGCAGGACTGCTTAACCATACAACAAGCCTCTTTGATTACTCTCTACTGAAAGAGTGGCATACCGCCCTGCAGGAAACATCTATCCAGTGTGGCTCTTATGCTGATCTCGATGTGCCGGAAGGGGCTTTTATCTACTGTGATCCACCTTACCGGGCGAGCTACGCCGATTATGGCCATGCATTCACTGATGAAGACCATCAACAACTGATCTCATGGTGTCGTAAGCAACAGGAACGGGGCTGTAGTGTCTGGTTAGCTAACCGTGAGGCTAATGATGGTTTCTTTGAAGAACACGCCTCTGATGCCTCTGTAGTGCGTTTTGACATTACCTATACGGCAGGAAGACGTAAGAAAACAGCGAATGGCTATGAGGCCGTTAAAGCTACTGATTTGCTCCTTATGTGGAGTAGGCACGAACACACCCAAAAAGCAGCGTAATTATTTTTTAACAACAAAAGGAAAATACTATGAAAGAAGATATTTTGAACGCGATTGAAAGTAAAGTTAGTCCCTTGATAAAAGTTTGGATGAATGATGGAAAATCATCATTAAACATAAATAAAGAGAGATACATAAAAGACAGCATTGATAGTAAAGAAGATGTTGATATAAAACTTCTCGCTGTTAAGTATCTTTTACTTGAGTATGTTAATGAATATGCTCCTGATGATTACATTGAAGAAATGACAGAAAGGTTAAATCGCATGTTTGATGATGTAAACCCTATGTGTTCTCTTTTTTATGGTGTTTTTGATATCAGAATGGTTAGCTATTCATTCGAATATTATCTTTCTCATTTCTATTACATGCTGATGGTTATTAGCGGTGATAGTGAAGATGTAGATTATGTGATGAATCTTATTAAAAACAAAGAGGAAATAAAATGAGTTATATGTCATTGAATGTTGTAAGCATCCAGATTAAGAAAGAAAATGCTGAAAAACTCACCGCTTGGGTTAAAGATTTTCAAAACATATGTGAATATGGAAGTGCATCAAATATAGATATTATTAAAAATAATGATAGAGAAGAAGATGCTCATTATATAAAAACGAAAAGATATAGGAAAGAATGGTTTGATATTTTCTTTGAATCATCTGATGAACTTAATCATTTCTATCAAGAAATTTTTTCAGAAGGGATTGCAAGGATGTTTGATTGCTATGTAAATATTAGCTCAATAACATCTTGGTGCTGTCCTTATCACGAGTCATACACTATGCATATGAATAACTGGTATGAACCGTTTTATAAGAACTTTACAGGAGATGAAAGTAAAAGATGGCCTCGGCATATACATATGTATTTTAGCGATTGGGTTGATCTAGAAAATATTTAGATAACAAGAAGGAACATTGAATGAAAAAAACAGATATTATTTTAAAAAATGAACAAAGCCTCGTTCTTAAAATAGCAACCATAACAACTAATATGTTGGCAAAATACATTTATGAAGGAATAAAAAAACTTGATGGTGAGAGTTTAGCTAAATATGAAGACTTAGCTGGGTTTCAATCTCATGAGGAAGATATAGATGTTTATGAAGTTTTAGAGGATATAGAATCATATCAAAATGACGTTATAGATTCATTAGAAACAGATAGTTTTTGTGAAAATATAATAACTAACTTTTATGGGAAAAATCATGAATATGAAGCAGTCCATTTTGACACAGAAGAAGAGTTAAACGAGTTTCTTTTAGAAGAAGATCTATTTATCATTAATGACTCTTTAATTATTAATGATGTTTCCGATGATTTAGATGCTTGCTCACAAGTTTTGGAAATGCTTGAAGCTGATAAATGCGATAACGATGAATAAGAGAAACATTATATGAAAAAAACAGATGAATTACTTAAAAAGAAACTGATTAAACAGATTCAGGCAATCAGTGATAACACACACAAAAGCTTTTCAGCCTTTGCTTTTGCGGCAGCCACCGCTGCAAGGGATACAACCCGACTCTTTGCCTCTGAGATCGAAACAGGAGATTTCTTGGTAAGGCCGGATGTATACGCAAGAACACGCTACAGCAAGATCTGTGATGCCATAGAGACATACATAGAGCTGGTATCAGTCTCTGAGCCGTATACAGACCTGTTAAGCGATGTATTCCATCAACTACAGCTTGATTACGCACCACAGGCCAAGAGAACAGGACAGTTCCATACACCACGTTCGTTAGCTAATGGCGTTGCGAGATTTGTGGGTAATACGTTCTACAAAGCAGAACTTGATTTGTGTTGCGGTATGGGAACGTTAGCTCTGGCAAGGGGAAGATACGCTCTGGAACAAGGCAAGAGTATTTGTGTAATGAAAGGAGTAGATATCGATCCAACTTCTATAGCAGCGTGTTTTGCTCAGTTGGCATACAACAATCTAAAAAATCCGGTTTTTCATTTGATAGATTTAAAGTGCATGAACGCTGTTATGTATTATGGCGATGAATGGGATATTCACTATCGAATTAAACTTGATGATAAAGAAGTAGATAATAACGATAAGTGCTTAGATATGGCGATAGGTTGAAGAATAACAATGAACAAGAGGAGCATTAAATGAAAAAAACAGATGAATTACTTAAAAAGAAACTGATTAAACAGATTCAGGCTATCAGTGATAACACACACAAAAGCTTTTCAGCCTTTGCTTTTGCGGCAGCTACCGCCGCAAGGGATACAACCCGGCTTTATGTCTCTGAGATCGAAACGGGTGATTTCTTGGTAAGGCCGGATGTATACGCAAGAACAAGCACCAGTGCTATCTGTGATGCCATAATGACATACATAGAGCTGGTATCAGTCTCTGATCCGTATACAGACCTGTTAAGCCCTATCTACAGTGAACTCATACTTGATGGAGCGCCACAGGCCAAGCGAAACGGGCAGTTTTACACACCTGATTCTGTAGCTACAGCCGTTGCCGAAATGATGGGGAACAGAGTCAACATCATAGAGCTTGATATGTGTTGTGGTATGGGAGCTTTATCACTCGCAAGAGCTAAATACAAACTGGAGCAAGGCCAGCAGATAACCAAGATGATTTGCATAGATCTTGATGATGTGGCTATAGCCTGTTGTTTTGCTCAGTTGGCGTACAACAACCTAATGAATACGGTGATCCACTCTATAGAGCTATGCTGTAGAAACGCTATCACTGATTACAATCAAGGTTATGAAACGACAATCAGTTATCGTTTAAAGATTAATGAAGCTAAAAAATACCGTCAAGAAATGGAATATTTAGATTTAGCAACAGGGTGATAAACCCTGTTTGCGACATTGATAACTTAATTATCAGTTGTGATTATTAAGTAAGATTTAGTATGCATTATTAGAGAGTGGCGTATTTACTGGATTTAAAGCGGCTACATCAAATGCCTTTAAAATAATAGCAGCGACTCTATTTTTTAATTTATCGTTATCTATTGACTTTCTCTTTATTTGTTTTAATTACAAATGTGAGGCTATCAATAATGATGCCTCGCTAAATATTAACTAATGAATAATGGAGATTGTTATGAAAAGAACAGAAAAGTATTTTAAAAGAAAAGCAGAGCAAGTATTAAATGCGTTATTTGGAAAGTGTAATTTAGTTTTATTAACAGGTGATACTGTTTTATGCGGTAAAGTTGTTTCTGAATTGAAAGCTAAATCCTCATTAGAAAGGAAGGTAAAAACACCCAAACAAAACACAAAGACTATTTACAATCATAGATCAGAGTTGATTTTTGAATATGATATTGAACATCCTAAGTTTTCAGACTGTAAGAGTGTTGAAGTAGTATTCATTGAAAGAGCTGATTATACCTATAGAGATGGTGATATAAATATAGCTCTTGATGCTTTAAAAGATAAAGATATAAAAGTTGTTTTAACATCCAATAAAAGCAGAAAAGAAATTGCTTACCTCTTAAAAAATAGACCTATGAAGACTATTGAAGTCAACTACCTTGAAAACAAAGCTTCTAAGAGAACAGCAGCAAACAAAGAAGCTATAGAAGCATTTGACACGGTAGAAACGTTCCCTGATGAGATACCACTCCCGGAAGTAGATAACGATGATGTGTTATCGGAACAGGCAATTAATGACATGCTTAACATGTATACTGAAAAAAATAACACTGAGACTGATGATTTATTAAATGAGATTTCATATCTTAAATCTCAACTAAAGGAAGAAGAGGAAATATCTAACTGTGGAAGAAAGTTATTAGAAGAGGCTGATGAATTTATACAGGGATTGATTGCTGAAAATAAAAAACTAAAAGAAGAAGTTAAAGAATATTCCATTGATTTATTCAGATTAGAAATGATTAATGATTTGAATGAAAGTGATTCTACTATGTATAAAAAAGAATACAATCAATTAAAGGATGAGAAAGAAGCTTTAACGTTAAGAATAGAAACTCTGGAAGAGGAAAAGAATAAAGCAGATGAGGATTATGATTACATTGTTCTCGAAAACATGACTCTTCAAAGTGAAATAATAGGTTTAGAAAGAAAGATTGAAGAATTAAAAAAAGAGCATGATGAAAAGATTAATAGTCTATATGGCGAGTTAGAGTATATTATAAAAAAGAAGAAATAAAGGAAGTGATTATGAAAAAAGATTATAAGCACTTAGAATTATCGGAAGAAGACGATGAGATCTTACTTACTTGTGAGGATGATGATTGTGAAAATGAATCCAGTAAGGAAATGACCTTTGATGATTTCATTAATAAACAGTTTGATTTTATGGCTACTTTCAGTTTTGGTTTATTATTGGTATTGGCATTCATTATTTACTTGCCGTTCTTATTACTATCAACAACCGGGTTTGCTTTTTACAAGATGTTCAAAAAAGTATTCTAAATAATTAAAAGAGGGGGTTTAATTATCTTCTCTTTTTTTTAATTTATTTTCTCAATTAAACTTGACTTATAGTTAAAATATAATACAACATATCTATGAATCGAAATATTCATTACATTATAAACATTAAAAAAGGAAACATTATGAAAATAGAAAATATACAAGAAGAAATAAATACAGCATTTGAAGATAAAAGAATAGTAGTTGTGCGTGGTGGAAATATGTCTCACAGAGATGAGATTATGTTAGGCTTGAAGGATTTAAATATTGAAGGAATAGATAACATAGTTTTCTATAACGATTCTAATATTACAAAAGCTGCTCTCAGACGAGTAATGATGGAATCTATAAACACCTTATTTGTTTTTGACCATCTCGATATTAGTATATCTGAAAAAACTTATGACAAGCACTTTGGCGGAGAGGTAAATCAAATAAGAGGTATAGGTTATAGCTATTTTTCTATGGTAAACGATAACAGTTATGCAAATCGAATATTTGAAAAGCCATCAAATAACAACAAGGTTTTATCATTTACGAATGATAAGGTTTTTTTAAGGCCATATCTTGAACAACACACGAAAGAAAACTATGGCATAGAAGTTATCACAATAAAATAATAAGAGGAAATAAATTATGAATACAGTAAATAAATATATAAAAAATAAAACAACTCAAGTTAAAAAAGCTATATACTCAAGCAAAGTAATTATTTTAACAGGTGGAGAAGCCACAGGTAAAACTTCAATACTTAATCTATTGCGTAATAGCTCATCTAATACCAGATCAGAAAAACTTGATGCATGGAAGACTAAAGCATTTGGTTTAACATCTACAAAATTAAGTATTAACACAATCATCATTGATGGTATAGAACGTGATTGTCTTTTATTAGATGATTCGAGATTAGAGATAACTAAGCTTCACGCTCTAATGGACTATTTACGCTTTAAACATATCAGACTTGTTCTTACAACAACACTAAACCCTAAAGAGTTTAAAGAGCTGATTGGACATAAGCAGGTTAAAACATTTGTTTTAGAGCATGTTGAAGACGACAGTAAAGAAGACAAGGTTAATGCTCTTATGGATATGATTGCTAAAATCGAGCATGAGCTAAAGTCTCTTAAATCTGAACTGGCTAATGTTTAAGGTGATAAAATGAAATTAGATGAAAAAGATAATTTTGATTACGAAGAAGAGTAAGAGGAAGAGGAAGAGGAAGAGAAAACATCGTTAATGAGCAAGATTTATAATGGTGAACAACATGCAAAAAATGCTCTTATGGTGTCTGGTTTATTAATAGCTATTGTTAGTATCGTTCTTTATCTACCTTTCATGGTAGGTATCATAGGGTGGTTAATGATAAAAGAGTTTATCAAAATGGCGAAACAAGGGGCATAAGCCCCTTTGTCATTTCTCTAGTAGCACACCAATGTAAGACTCTCGTATTCACCCTCGTAACAAAAGCAAAAGTTTACCATTGAGACGATATTTGATATTGTTTCAGTATCGCATAACGAGGTCATAACGATGATGTCAGGTCTTGATGGTGGAAATTTTATCCTTAGCTCAATGGCTAAGGAAAGGGTCAGATCAGGTCTACTTGATAGAGCAACAATACAAGGCTCTAAAGGCGAGTATACCGTGATTTTTGATGGTTCAGAGTGGGAAGGTAAGCCATTAGTCTTATGTAGCTCAAGACAGCCATACGAAGCACGGCTCTTCAAAAGCATTGATGGTGCGGTAGCCGAACTAATGCGCATAGGTTTAAGTGAAGCTTCAATCAAAAACACCACCAAATCGAACGATAAATAATCAGGTTTAACATGGATATGCAAAAAGAAACGCTTTTTTCAGAAGTAGAAACAGCTAACAGCAAGCAGCTTGCTGTATTAAAGGCTAACTTCCCACAGTGTTTTGATAAAAACGGGGCGTTCATTCAAGAGAAGCTACTTGAGATCGTCAAATCATCAGATGTTGAACTCTCTAAAGAATCATACAGCTTAAACTGGCTGGGTAAGTCCTATGCCCGGCTGTTGGCTAACCTACCACCAAAGACGTTGCTCTCCGAAGATAAAGACCATAACCAACGTGAAGAGAACAAAAACAGTCAGAATCTGTTAATCAAAGGGGATAACCTCGAAGTATTGAAGCATATGGTTAATGCTTATTCTGAAAAGGTAAAAATGATTTATATTGACCCACCATATAACACGGGTTCGGATGGTTTCGTTTATAACGATGATCGCAAGTTCACGCCTGAACAGCTTTCTGAACTTGCAGGTATCGAGCTTGATGAAGCTACACGTATCCTCGATTTTACTGTAAAAGGTTCAAGTAGCCATAGTGCATGGCTGACATTCATGTATCCTCGTTTATATGTAGCTAAACAATTTTTAAAAGAAGATGGAGTAATATTTATTTCCATTGATGATAATGAATCAGCACAATTGAAATTAATGTGCGATGAGGTTTTTGGTGAGCAGAACTTTATATCTCAATTGGTTTGGGAAAAAAAGAAAAAAGGAACATTCCTTTCCAACACAATAAGCAGTGTTAAAGAATATATATACGTGTATTCTAAAGAAAAAGAAAAGTTCAATGGCTTAATTGGTGAGATTAATCACTCTACCGAGACTTATCCATGTGTTAATGCAAGCAATAAGAGAGAAATCAGAACCATTCCTAAAGGCATAGTATCTAAATATAGAGAAAGCAATTACTTTATGAAAAAGGGTTCTGTTATCTCAGCGTCAACTATGGACCTTGTATTACATACTGATCTTATTATTAAAGACTCTAAACTTGCAGAGGATCTTAAGATTGAAGGGAACTGGCGTTATAAACAAGATGCTATGACTGAGTATGCTAATAACGGTGAGTTATATATAACTCAGGACTTATATCTAAGAAGGATTGTTGACGAGCCGAGATATAAAACTTTGAAAGATCTATTGCCTAGAGTTGGTGACGACACAGAAAGCAGCTTCAAATCTATTAACATAGATAACCTTTTTAGTGATGGGTGGGGGTCCAATGAAGATGGGGAAGAAGAGCTTAGGATCACATTAGGGAATAAAGGACTAATGTCTTTTCCAAAACCAAAAAAACTTATTGAAAAACTATGTGTTTCTTTACGAGATCCAAATGCTATAGTTATGGATTTTTTTGCGGGATCGGGAACTACTGGTCATGCTATAATGGAATTAAACTCTTTAGATAATGGTAATCGAAATTTCATTAATATACAGATAGATGAAAAAATAGCTGACGGCAGTGAGGCATTTAAAAACGGATACACATCAATTTTTGATATAACAAAAAACAGACTGACAGAATGTCGAAAAAGTATAATAAAAGAAAAAATTGGCTGTGAAAGTGATCTTGGCTTCAAAATATTTGAAACAGTCAATGATTTTCGTACAAAAGATGAGTCAGAGCTTACGTTATCGAACCATACCTTCTTTGATGATGTTGTGCTGACTCCTGAACAGTATGACACCCTATTGACTACATGGTGTGTGTATGATGGCAGCTTGCTAACAACGCCAATTGTAGATGTTGATCTTGATGGCTACAAAGCGCACTTGTGCGATGGTCGTCTGTACCTGATTGCGCCTAATTTCACCAGTGAAGCACTGAAAGCTTTACTTCAAAAGCTGGATTCAGACAAAGACTTTGCCCCTAACAAAGTTGTGTTTTATGGCAGCAACTTTGAAAGTGCGAAACAGATGGAACTTAATGAAGCACTAAAAAGTTATGCTAATAAAAAATCTATTGATTTAGATTTGGTGGTAAGGAACTAATCATGTCTAAAGGGTTCACATTCGAAAAGAATTTACCTCATCAAAAGGCTGGCGTTGATGCGGTGATGAATGTCTTTGTATCCGCCATACCTCATCAGACGGATAATGTTGCTATCCGCCTGTTGGCTAATCCAGAACTGAATCTATCTGAACAACAATACTACAACAACATAAAAAATGTTCAGGAGTTCAATGGTATTGAGCATTCAAAAGATAATTACGATTCTAAAAGCAACGTAATTGATGTTTCTATGGAGACAGGTACAGGTAAAACTTATACTTACACCAAAACAATTTTTGACCTGAACAAATCATTTGGTATTAACAAGTTTATCATCATTGTTCCTACCCTATCTATCAAAGCTGGAACAGTTAATTTTTTGAAAAGCGATGCTTTAAAAGAGCATTTTAGAGATGATTACGAGCGTGAACTAAAGACTTATGTTGTTGAAAGTCAGAAAAGCTCTGGAAAAAACACAAAATCGTATATGCCTCAAGCTATTCATGATTTTGTTGAAGCAAGTAATTTTAACAAGAAATATATACACGTCCTTGTAATCAACTCAGGGATGATTAACTCTAAGTCGTTAACTGACACTTATGATGTGGGTTTGCTTGATAATCAGTTTGATACGCCATTTGCTGCTCTTAGTGCGATAAAACCATTCATTATCATTGATGAGCCTCATAAATTTCCTACGGGTAAAAAGACATGGGAAAATATTGAAAAAGTTAATGCTCAATATATCATCCGATATGGCGCAACTTTTAGTGAAGGCTATAAGAACTTAGTTTATCGTCTTACAGCCGTGGATGCGTTCAATGAAGATCTTGTTAAAGGTATTGATGCATACATTGAGGATATTGTTGGTGATGGTAGTGCTAATCTTAAATTTGTTAAATCTGACGGAAAAGAGGCCACTTTTGAACTAAACGAAAATGGTAATAGAAAAAAATTCAAGTTAGCCAAAGGTGAATCACTATCTAAAACGCATAGTGCGATCCATGATTTAACACTGGATGCCTTAAACAAGAGCACTGCTGTATTGAGTAATGGTATTGAACTAAAAATTGGTAGTTCAATTAACCCCTACTCTTACGATCAGACGCTTGCTGATAACATGATGCTTAAAGCTGTCAAAGAACACTTTAAGTTAGAAAAAGAGTATCTGACACAAAGACCACGTATAAAACCGCTGACTCTTTTCTTCATTGATGATATTGAAGGCTATCGTGATGGTAATGATATTGCCGGAAGCCTGAAAACCAAGTTTGAAGAATATGTTTTGGCAGAAGCTAATAAACTGTTAAAAACAGAAAAAGACGAATTTTATAGAAACTACCTTGAAAAAACTGTTCAGGATGTATCTTCTGTTCATGGTGGCTATTTTTCAAAAGATAACAGCGATAAAGATGATAAAATTGAGCAGGAAATCAACGAAATTCTTCATGACAAAGAGCTTCTATTGTCGTTAGAGAATCCTCGCCGTTTCATTTTCTCTAAATGGACGTTGCGTGAGGGATGGGATAACCCTAACGTATTCCAGATTTGTAAGCTCCGTTCGAGTGGTAGCACAACATCTAAACTTCAAGAGGTAGGGCGTGGTTTACGTCTTCCAGTGAATGAATACATGTGCCGTGTTAAAGATCGCAATTTTACTTTGAATTATTATGTTGATTTTACGGAAAAGGATTTTGTCGATTCGCTTGTCAAAGAGGTCAACGATAGCTCCTTCAAAGAAACGGTTCCAAGTAAGTTTACTCAAGAACTTAAGGATAAAATCCTTTCTCAGTATCCTGATCTTTCATCCAGAACACTCATGAATGAAGTTTTTGATGATAAAATCATTGATGATAATGACAACTTTAAAGATTCTGATGCCTATAGTCGCTTAAAAGCCAAATATCCAGCGGCATTCCCTACTGGGTTGAAACCAAGCAAAATCAAAAAAGCCACTGATGGGAAAAAACGCACTAAAATGCGTATTGGCAAGTTCACTGAACTGAAAGAACTTTGGGACCTGATCAATCAGAAAGCAGTTATTGAGTACAAAATAAACAGCGAGCATGATTTTTTATCCATTTTCAAATCATTCATGCTTGAAGAAGCAGATAGATTTACTAAATCAGGCGTTCATACTCGCATAGATAGGATTTACATCCATAATGATACGGCGATGTCGAAAAGCATTATAAGTGATGATGATAACTTTGCTAAACTCAATACAATGAGCTATCGAGAGTTTCTTGATAACTTATCACAAACTATTTTTGCTAAACACGATACTTTGCATAAGGTGTTTTGTGATATAAAAGATACTATCAATATCACTGACTACCTGAACATTCAAACTATCAGAAAGATTAAATCTGGCTTTAGCAAGTATTTGTTGAACAATTCGTTTAATAAGTTCAGTCTTGGCTACAATGTGATATCAGGCTCTATTCATCCTACAAAATTCACTAATGCAGATGGTAATCCTCTAAGTGAGGTATTATCAAGTGATCTTGGTGTATTGCAGGATTATACAAAATCACCATTGGATTCATATCTTTTTGAAGAGGTCTTTTATGACTCAGAGCTGGAAAGACTTAACATAACAGATAAAGAGATCCTGTCTGTAGCTGTTTTTACGAAGATACCGAAGAACTCTATTAAAATTCCGGTGGCAGGAGGATACACGTATTCCCCTGACTTTGCTTATGTTGTTAAAACTACAAGTGGTGATTACTTAAACTTTATCATTGAAACAAAAAATGTTGATGGTAAAGATAGCTTACGCCTTGAAGAACAACGGAAAATTGAACATGCTCAGGCATTGTTTAATCAAATAAGCAAAACATTCAAAGTTGAATTCATGACTCAATTTGCTAATGATGAGATTTATGATTTAATAAAGAAAATACAAGCTTAGTTCTTAGTGGTGAAGGAGGTCAACGCCTCCTTCATCAAAATTAATACATCATGAAGAAACACAGATGAAATACAAAAGCTTAAATGATTTTCTGGATGATAAAAAACGTAAGGAACAGCACAGGAAACGTCTTGCTGATAAGTTGTTTCATACGGTTCGCTCAGGTAGTGATACAGAGATTCAATCTGTTATAAAAGAATGTTCAGAAAGTGGCTTAGATTTTAAAGATGTAAAACATGATTATCTGTTAGAGTATTTTGATTCCTTCCATAACCGCTTTACCCCTCCTTCTATTCCCATCATTAAATTACTTATTAGCTATCAAAATAACATATCTCACAAAGCCAAATTAGCTTTTTGCCGTAATGTATATTACCGTGGAATTTTAAAGGAAGAAGAGTTATATGAAATTTCCGAATTAATTATAAAATAAAGTCTCAATATAGATTGACTTATATTTAAAATCCCTTATAAATAATAATATACACATTTAATTATAAGAGGGTTTTAAATATGAATAGCATAAAAGAGATTAAAACAATAGCTTTAGCTCATGGAATATTAAATGACATTAGAAAAGGCAGGAATCACAATGAAGTTTTTGCAAGTTCAGAAAGAATAGATGTTGATTATTTAACTAAATATTTAAGCGGCAAGCTTGGTAAGAAAATAACAACTTTCAAAAAACTCGATGGCATACTTTCATACAGCAAAAGAAAAGATCAAATAGTATCAGGTTCTGTTTTCTTCTACGCTCCTGAAAAAAATCAGGACAGTGAGAAAGAGGCTCAGTTCCTTAAGTTGTTAACGTTCAAGTTAGCTCAAAACAATTCATTTTTCATACATTTTAAAGACCAAAGAGAAGGAGGATTATAATGATATTGGATTCAATCAGTTTTAATGAACACGATTACCACTTGGTTTCTAATACAACAGCGACATACGAAATAAAACTAAAAATAGTCAAAGTTTTACGTGGGCGTAAGTTTGAAAGATTCAGGGTAGATAGTCCGTTTGTCGAAATACTCAAAGTGGCATATGCCCCGGCAGGTAAGAAAAGAGCAAATGAAACAACGAGTATTATTGAGCAAATGAAAGAGGACTTAACAAACATAGTTCTTGAAGAGGCGGTAAAAACACAGGATAAGGCAATGAGTTTTATAAAAGGTGATTCAGATGGAGATGATAAATGATTTATTGGTGTTAGTAAAAACAAGTGCGTTTGTGATGGGGTTGTATTTTTCATGTGTTTATACAGAAAGAACACGAAGAGACATTATAAGGGCGTGGTTTAAAAGGAATATAATAGTTGTTGAAAAGCTTATGACTGTAAGCGGTAGTATAGAAGAAAGCACTTTCAAAAAGGATTGGTTTAATCCAAAAGATTACTTAAAGTTTACGATGGCAACGATAACCATACTCTTTTTTATAAGTCTAACAGCAAAGGCAGTAGGTATTGATGAAGGCATAATTATCATGATGATGATTCACTTATGGATTTTATCAATGTTAATTATCAGAAGATACAGAAAACAAAAAAGAATCAACGCAAGAACCAAAAGCAGTAGAGAAGCTTTTAATGGAATGAGCGTATTTTTAAACTAAAAAAAGGATTACATTATGAATGTATTATCAATAGCATCAGGCGTAATAGTGTTTTGTTTATTTATAGCGTTTTTTATTTATACAGGCATTAAAATCAAAAACAGTAAGAAATTAACAAAGTTATATAAAAATATAGGATGGGTAGGAGTTGCTTTATTAGCCTCTTTATTTATATCAGTTCATTTATCAAGAGAGGTTCACATTGTTCTATCTCTTGTCTTTGTTCACTATTTAAAACTTACTTATTCAATGACTTTTATTTTGGGTGTTTTCTTCTTAGGAAAGAAAATTTATTCAAAAATAAAAGATTTTTTCAAGCCAAAGTTTGCGGCATAAGGAGGTTTCAATGAAAGGACGTAGAAAAGGATTTAGCCTGATTGAGTTGTTATTAGTGCTGGTAGTTGCTACTGGCATCGCCGGAGCAACGTTTTACGGGTATAGCAAGCTGCAGGAAGGGTTCAGAACAAGCAACGCTATACGCGATCTGGCTACTATCAGTAAAGCCATGAACGCTATAACAGCTTCTAAGCCCACTATAGCCGAAGCTAACAGTATGCTCATCAGTTCAAAGAGTCTTCCCTCTACGATGGTAGACACCAGAACTAACACGCTTGTGAATGCCTATGGCGGTAAGCTCACTATAACGGCTCACAACGGCTTGGACGACTCTTATGATGTGTCTTTCTACAATGTTCCACCAAGCGCCTGTTCTACGCTTGTAAGCAGCGGTAGGGTGGTTTATAGAAACATAAGCAACACCACATCAGGATCTAAGATTGCGGCCACATCCAGCATGGCAGACATAACCGCTTTCTGTTCCAGCTTTAACACCAGTTCAGTGCTTGTTTTTACCAACGCCGACTAACCAAAAGCCCCAACCGGGGCTTGTCTTACCTACCTAACAAAATCCTAATTAACTAATTGATTTAACTAGTTTTTATTGATACTGTCACGCCGATCTGGTGCATAACTGACCACTTTTATAATGAATGAGGGTTGAGTATGAAAAAGTTTATGGCGGTTGCGGTTATCGGTATGGCTTCACTTCTGGCAGGTTGTAATGACGGCATTTATGGCGAATACATCAGTAAGCAGTATGGGGTAAGGCTTGATATTGAAAAGGACGTAATCAAGTTTAAAGACAGCACATTTAATGTTAAGTCATGGGATGAAAGCCAAAAACCTGTATACATTGCTAAAACACAAAACAAAGACATTGGATCTTGGACTTTCAAAATTGAGAAAGTAAAACAGGGCGTAGTTTATCAAGGCGTAGTTTTCGAAAAGGATTAATAAAATGGAAAATAAAACTGTTCGCTGCCCATTTTGTGATCACGAAACAAAACACGGCTTAGGTGTGTGTTTACCTTGCGGAGCAAACATAACATACGGTAAAGCACCGTTATGGTTTGGTCAAATTGGCGCTTTATTATCTGTCGTATTAAGCTTTGTGGTGCTGATTTTTTCAGAGAATATGTTTATTGGTTTAGCTTCTCTATTTGTGTTTTTGATCTTAACCTTTATTCTCTCTAAAACCATCTATTCAGAAAGAGTAGTATTCTCAAGATAAAAGTTTTACAAGCCCCGCTCAGGGGCTTTCTTTTTTTAAAATAGAAATAAATTTGATTTATGCTTTTGTCATAGTGTTAACTTTAAATATTAAAACAATTAAAGGAAAACATTATGAATGACATTCAAAAACTATCAAAACTTATCACTGAAATCAAAAACCCTTCATCACCTTCGAATGCTACAAATCTAATAAAAGGCATTGAGCTATTTACTGGCTTTTGCCTTTATCTTGTTTGTGATGCGCTACATGCCAAACAAAAAAACTTCCAGATCACATCTGGTATCTTTGACGGCAACATCATAGCTAACATGCCTAAGAACGAGATAGAAAAGTATAGCAAGGCGGCATCTGCCGCTTACCATTATGTTCATATCATCAAACAGGAAGAAGCTTTTACAGACGTTCTATCAGAGCTGTTTGAAGATCTCTACCTTACGGGCAAGAACGGCGACGGGTTAGGCCAGTTCCTTACACCAAATGACATAAGCAGCTTCACATCGTCATTACAGGCATCATCTGACCCTTCAGGAACGTTCTATGAAGAATGTTGTGGTGCAGGCTCTATGACACTGGCAAGGCTAAGAGAACGCTATAGGAGAGAAGGACACTATCTTGATCAGGCTGTTCAAATGAACGATATAGATCCACTTATGGTTAAGATGGCTATTGTTCAGATTATGGCTCCAGTAGCTTTTAAAGACGTAGATATAAAATCAGTCAAAATATTTAATGGCAATGCGTTATTAAACAACTTAAAACAATCCTTTAGTTATATCTCTTATCATAATAAAAACAAAAAGTATAAAATAAATTAGACTTTTTCATTTTTATAGATTAAAGATTATTAACCAAAACAAAAAGGAGAAGTCATATGATAAAAAACAAAACACTTATAGACGAATTAAAGAGTAAAGTAAAAGTATTATCTCAGGGTGAGGCTGTTATTCTTTTAGACGAAATAAATAGGAAAGAAGGGTTTCAGGCGACAATAGATTTTGTATCTGTTAACCTTCCAGCATTAAAAGATAGCTTTATAAATAACACTGTTAATCTTAATGGTTGTAGAAATATTAATTCAGTTTTGATTAATAAGTTAATAGCACACTTTCAAAGCGTATATCTAAAATCATTTATACCAACAGTCAATAATAAAACCACTATAAAAAGGATATAACTACACCGTTTATCTGAAACAAAAAGTAAAAGTATATTTTACTATATACTTTTATTTTATATCGGTTATAACTATATATATAAACCAAAACAAAGGAGAAGCAGTATGAAATACAATAACCCACTTGAGATAGCAACAATAACAACAAAAGTTTTAGCACATTATATTTATCAGGCAATATCAGACCTTGAAAAAGAAGATTACATTAAATATGACAACGCCGATTATATCAAAGACTATTTAGATAGCTCTATTGATTCATTAGGAAGCGATGGTTTTTATACAAGTGTTATCAATTCGTTTTATGGTATGAATCATGATTTTGGTCATGACTACTTTGATACAGAGGAAGAGTTAAAAGAGTATGTTTTAAAAGCTAACTTATATCTTATCAATGACTCTTTAGCTGTTGATGATGTATCAGATGAATATGATGCTTGTGAGCAGGTTTTAGAAATGCTTGAAGCTGACAGAAACGAAAACGATGAATAATATTAACATAGCCCCGAAAGGGGCTGTTATATGGAGGTGTTAATTATGATTATCATAAAGCAATACTTAATAGAAGAATTTGAAAAGTTAGTAAAAGATTTTGGTTTTAATCCTTTCGAGGGGAGTATTGTATTTAAAAGGCCATTTATTATTTCATTGGTGTTAATAATATTAATTGCTGCCTTCAAAAGTTTAAATATACAAATAGCATTAGTTAATGAATTGGTTAGCGCGTTAGGATTCTGTTCGGCTATAGTTGTGAGTTATTATGTAGCAAGCAGGTTTCTTTTATTGCCATTTCAAATATTATTCGTGCTTTTGTATATTGTGGAGATTATATTATGGGAAGAAAAATGACATTCAAAAAGTTCGCAAAAGGATGTGGGCTTATAGCAATTGGTATTATTGCAGCAACTTATCAATTACTTTATGTGCAAATAAACTCGGAGGCCATCGCTAGACTTTACAATATAAATAAAAAGGAAGTGGAACAATTTAATGACTGGTTTTTAAGTTGGAACAATCCTTTTATTCATTTTTCTTTGTTTTTTGGTATCTTATCTTTGGTATTTTACTTATTACATAAAAAACAAGCAAAACAAAATTAAAAAACATAATTTAACGAGGTAATATATGGAAAAAAAATTTATTAGCTTTCAACAAATCGTGAAGGAGTTAAAAGAGCTTGAGTTAAAAAAAAATGAAACTATGTATTTTAATGAGTTCTTAAACATACTTTATAGAGAAGAATTATTGTCTTATGACGTTGAACAGCATGAAGCATTTATCAAGAGCAATAGAGATTACATTGAATCCTTAAAAAACAAGAGGAGGAGATATCAATCAAGGTTTATTATTGTTGTATATTTAAGAGATATGTATAACGAGCTTAAGAAGCTGAACAGATCTTTAGGCTTGACAACAAGCAATAAAAATATTGAGCTTATTGAAGAATATGAGTCTATCAGCGGTCAGGAAAAAGAATTAGATAATGGTAAAAAGGCTGTTTTCTTGGTTGATATGAAGTATAAAAATAAAAAAGAGATCATAATCAGCATCATGGACGTTTACAAGAACCCTGCTGATTACAGCCCATATGAAGACAGGACAGTATACAGGGAAGTGATTAATACGTTCAGGAGGCCAGTAGCTTACCTAAAGGCTCTACAGCGTGGTTTAGAGGCTTTCGACCAGATTAAAACAAGTAGTATATACTGATATAGACTATACTCTCTGTGTTGAAATCTGAGGG
>ENA-UOJD01000724-UOJD01000724.1-human-gut-metagenome-genome-assembly--contig:-P48-NODE-724-length-42307-cov-58.881284_pt1 | contig 42307 bp, 32 predicted proteins | sample MGYA00242342_ERZ723889 | MGnify/ENA metagenome assembly ERZ723889 | reverse complement strand
TTGTTTTTTGCCGAGTTTTTTGGTATTTATAAATTGTTTCAAATGTGATAAAATTTTAACGAAGTTATGACTGGAAGAAAGGAAATATCCAATTATCATCTAAAAAATTGGATGATACGTGTGAATTATGAAAATAGGACTTGTTGTAGAAGGCGGTGGCATGAAATGTGCCTACAGCGCCGGAATTTTAGATAAATTTTTAGATGACCATATTCAGTTTGACTACTGTATCGGCGTATCTGCGGGTGCAGCAAACACGCTGTCCTATCTTGCAGGACAACGTGGAAGAAATCTCCGTTTTTATACGGAACATTTAAGTGATCCCCGGTATTTAAGTGTACACAGTCTGATTCGAACCGGGAGTCTGTTCGGTCTGCAATACATTTACGGAACACTGACCAATTCTGACGGCAAAGACCCGATTGATTACGATGCAATCATGAAAAATCCAGCAGAATTTTATATGCCTGCCACGGATGCCGTCACCGGAACAGCCACTTACTTTTCCAAATACGATATTGTGCGCGACGATTACCGCACACTCATGGCAACCTGCGCCCTGCCGGGATTCTGTCGTCCGGTTCAGGTTAATCACCATTACTACTATGATGGCGGCGTTGCGGATTCTATTCCGGTGCAGCACGCTTTAGATGATGGCTGCGACAAACTTGTTGTGATTTTATCCAATCCAAGGGACTTTGTAAAACAGCCGGAAGCCCATCGCCCGATTTATAAACGGATGCTTCACAAATACCCAAAGACCATAGAAGGGATCGACCATCGCCACATCAATTATCAGGCGTCCATTGACCTTACCGCCAAACTGGAAAAAGAAGGAAAAGCTTTTGTTTTCGCACCAAGTAAACATTTAAACCTCGGCACTTTTTCCAAAGATGCGGCGCTTGAACAAAAACTTTATGATCTGGGTGTTTTCGATTACAAAACACAGTCTGGAAAGCTTCTCGCGTTTTTGCAGAAGTAACATAGCTTCGAAACTCTCTTTTTTCAGCTTTACTTCACAGTTGAAAACATGCAAAATACGGCTGCCACACAAAATGTCCTGTGTGACAGCCGCATTCTTATTTTATATCATTATTTTACTCTTGCCGTAAGCTTATCGCCCTCGGTATCGATCAGAATGGTATCTCCCTCTCTCACTTCATCTGCAAGGATCAGCTTTGCAGACAATGTCTCTACATGTTTCTGTAAGAAACGTTTCAGAGGTCTTGCACCATAGATCGGATCATATCCGTGATCAACAATGAACTGTCTTGCACTGTCTGAAAGTTCTACCGTAATCTCACGGTCAGCAAGACGTTTGTTCAGATCGTTCATCAGCAGATTGATGATATTGCCGATGTTGTCTTTTGTCAGAGGCTTGAACATAATGATCTCATCGAGACGGTTCAAAAACTCCGGTCTGAAATGTCCACGAAGTTCATTCATGACCGCTTCCTCACAAGCCGGATTGATATCACCATTCTCATCAATGCCCTCCAGCAGATGGGCTGATCCGAGGTTCGATGTCATGATGATGATCGTATTCTTGAAGTCAACGGTTCTTCCCTGCGAGTCTGTGATACGTCCGTCATCTAACACCTGCAATAATACATTGAATACATCCGGATGTGCTTTCTCGACCTCATCGAACAGGACAACCGAATACGGTTTTCTACGGACTGCCTCCGTCAGCTGACCGCCTTCATCATATCCGACATATCCCGGAGGCGCTCCGATCAGACGGGACACGGAATATTTCTCCATATACTCACTCATATCAAGACGCACCATATTGGATTCGTCATCAAAAAGACTGGCTGCCAGAGCCTTTGCAAGTTCTGTCTTACCGACACCGGTAGGTCCTAAGAACAGGAACGAACCGATTGGTTTGCTCGGATCTTTGATTCCGGCTTTGGAACGGATGATGGCCTCTGTCACTTTTGTGACACCCTCGTCCTGACCAATGACACGTTTATGCAGCTCCTCGTCCAGATGCAGTGTCTTGTTACGTTCACTCTCGGTCAGCTTTGCGACCGGAATACCCGTCCAGCGGGAAATAATACGTGCGATCTCTTCCTCGCTGACGTTCTCATGTACCAGCGAAAGATCTTTATTCTTAACTTCCTCTTCCTCAACTTCCAGCTGTTTCTGCAGCTGTGGAAGTTTTCCATACTGCAGTTCTGCCGCTTTTTCCAGATCATAATTCTGTTGTGCAGTCTTGATCTCATTCTTGACCTGCTCGATCTCTTCACGAAGTTTCTGGACTTTTTCAACCGATTTCTTTTCGTTTTCCCATTGTACTTTCTTTGTGTTAAATTCATCACGAAGTTCTGCCAGTTCCTTCTGAAGATCCGCAAGACGCTCCTGACTCAGACGATCCGTCTCTTTTTTCAGAGCTGTCTCCTCAATCTCCATCTGCATGACACGACGGTTTAACTCATCCAGCTCTGTCGGCATGGAATCCAGTTCCGTCTTAATCAGGGCACACGCCTCATCCACGAGGTCGATTGCCTTATCCGGCAGGAAACGGTCGGAAATATAACGGTTTGAGAGCACTGCCGCAGATACCAGTGCCGAGTCTGTAATTTTTACACCGTGGAATACTTCGTAACGCTCTTTCAGGCCACGCAGGATGGAAATGGTATCCTCAACGGTCGGCTCATCCACCTGTACCGGCTGGAAACGACGCTCCAAAGCAGCATCTTTTTCGATATATTCACGGTACTCATCTAAGGTGGTCGCACCGATACAGTGTAACTCACCACGGGCAAGCATTGGTTTTAACAACTGGCCTGCATCCATCGCACCGTCTGTTTTTCCTGCTCCCACGATGGTATGAAGTTCATCGATAAACAGGATGATCTGTCCATCGGAATTTTTAATATCATCGAGAACCGCTTTCAGACGTTCCTCAAACTCACCACGATATTTGGCGCCTGCAACCAGTGCGCCCATATCCAGTGCAAATAATTTTTTGTCCTTTAATCCCTCCGGAACATCACCGCGGACGATCCGCTGTGCAAGTCCTTCGACAACAGCCGTCTTACCGACACCAGGTTCACCGATCAGAACCGGGTTGTTCTTTGTCTTTCTGGAAAGGATACGAACCACGTTACGGATCTCGGCATCACGTCCGATGACCGGATCAAGCTTCTGGTTTCTCGCACGTTCTACCATATCGTATCCGTATTTTTCCAATGTATCATAAGTTGCCTCCGGGTTATCGGATACTACTCTCTGGTTTCCTCTTACCGTTGACAACGCCTGCAAAAACCGTTCACGGGTAATTCCATACTCCTTGAAGATTTCCTTCATTGCCTTATTCGGATATTTGATCAGGCATAAAAACAAATGTTCCACGGAAACATATTCGTCTCCCATTGCTTTTGCCTCATCCTCTGCATGGACAAGTACCTTATTCAGATCCTGTCCTACATAAACCTGTCCGCCGGATACTTTTACACGGGCAGCTAAATGGCGCTCTGCGTTATCCACAAAATGTTCTTTCTGGATCTCCATTTTCTCTATTAATTTTGGAATCAGTCCATCCTCCTGACGTAACAGGGCGACTAAAAGGTGTTCCTGCTCGATCTCCTGATTTCCATATTCATAGGCGAGCTTTTCACAATCGTTAATGGCTTCTACTGATTTCTGAGTAAATTTCTGAATGTTCATACGCTTACCTCCCTCGTATTTATCTCTGTGATCTATGTGAAAAAGAAAAACCTTCTGAAAAACTTTCTGATGGAAAGAAAAGACCTTCCCACCTTGCTGGCTGGAACGTCTTCTGTCAGTTACGAAATTTCTTTCGCAGTGGTTTTCCTTTGTTACGAGTATGTTATATCACGAGTTGTTAGCACTGTCAAGATGTGAGTGCTAATATTTTGTGAAGAAATTGTGAACTGTGGATGGAAGGTAATCTGCGCTGATAATCTTCTCTTATTCTCCGAGCAGCAGCTCCCTGACTCTCTCCATGTCCATTCCATCTAACACAAAGTCTGCATCCGGCATGACCTTCCGTTTTTTTTCAGTGCCATCCGGTAATATGACGGTCTCTTCCGGCAGCTTTGGAGAAATGTTCGAATGAATATAAAAGGTATCGAGTCCGACACTCTTCGCTCCTGCGATATCGCTTATGCCATCGTTTCCAATCATGACGCTTTTTGTTATATCAAGATTATATTTATCAATCAATAATTGAAAAAATCTGCTGTCCGGTTTTTTTACCCCACAGGTTGAAGAGATAAAAATATCGTCAAAATACTTTGCGATTCCAAGCGTGTGCATCTCATACTCTGTAAAAATGCGCTGTGCATTCGAAAGCAGATAAATCTTTTTGCCCTTCTTTTTTAATGCTTCTAACAAATCTGTCACTCCATCATAGAGTTTTACATAATCGGTAGAGAGAATCCGGAAGAACTGCCCTGCATGAACGGCAAGTGTAGGATCTGCCTTCACGCCTTTTTCCTCAAAAAGCTTCTGAAAGACCTCTTCAATCTGAACTTCCGGATGTGCTTCATGAGCATCATCTTTTTTCTCAGATTTCATCTTAGACTCCTCGCCTGCAATGATTGCAGCATATCTTTCTTTCAATTCTTCCGATGAATAATCGGCGTCATAATAGCCATAAAAAAGCGCCAGCTTTTTCCATACCAGAGGATCATTCTCCTCGGTATGGATATCAGCCAGCGTTCCATATAAATCAAAAATATAATTATCGTAAGCTTTCACGTTATTATGCCTCCTGCTTTGTAAGTTCGATCAACTGCTGCATACGATCCGTGATCTTGTTCAGTACATCCGAATTATCTTCCTGTGCACTCATTGTCTCATTTGCGTGTGCAGATACCTCCTCTGAGATTGCCGAGATTGTTTCAATCGAATGCACGATCTGTTCATTTGCAGTTTTCAATTCCTCAATATTGCTGTTTAACTGCTCCATGTTGCCCTGGATATCAAGCGTATTGCTCTGGATATCCGAAAAATTATTGGCAGTATTCTCTGTGGACTGTTTTTCCTCATTAATTGCACCTATCATCTCGCGCACCACCGAAACCACCTCGCTGATCGCATTGGAAATATTCTCGATCAACTCTGTAATATGTACCGTTGCCTCTTTGGTCTGTGTTGCCATACCGGAAATCTCTGTCGCAACAACAGAGAATCCTCTTCCTGCCTCACCTGCTCTTGCCGCCTCAATACTTGCATTTAAAGCTAAAAGGCTTGTCTGCGAGGTAATACCGGAGATCAGCTCCACGATGGAATGCATCTCTTCAATGTATTTGTCTAATGTCTCTAGCTGTCCTGCAACGCTGTCACCTTTTTCTACGGAATGATCTACCTGTGATACAAGCACATCCATATCTTTTCCTGCGCTCTCAAGTACCTGCAAAGTCTGCTGCATACTCTGGTTAATGCGTTCCGCAACACTGCTGACCATCTCAACTTTCTGCTGGATTGCTTCTGTCTGCTGCATCTGTGTCTGCACAGCGTTTGCGGTTTCCGTCGTACCACTGCCAACCTCTGACATTGCATCTTTGGTCAATTTAGAAGCACTGTTGAGGTTCTCAACTTTTCCATAGATATCTTCCATTCCACTCTGCATCTGTTGTGACATATTGGAAATATCGGACAGCAAAAGCTCTGTCTTGCTCTGCGCTTCCTTAATATTCTCCATTTTCTGCTGATTGTTTGCATTCGATGTCTGCGCTGCATAGATAGAATACACTGCGACAAGTATCATGGCTGTCACCTGCACGATTGCCTCATCGCTGCCCTGATAACCGAACTTTCCGGTAAAAGCTCCACCAATCGTCATGATCAGGCTTAAGATAACCGTTCCTATATTGATCTGCACGGAAAATTTTACATCATTAAATACACTTACAAGTAAAATCATCGGTATGACAAGCACATAAATGTTCGCTTCCTCGGTCGTCAGCACCATGAAGGAATACGTAATGGCAAATCCGATTCCTACCGTGTGTTTGATCATACCTGTCTCTCTGTCCCTGAAAAAGAAAAACTGTCCCAGCATGACCGGGATCAGTGCCAATGCCGTGATCACCAGAAAATATCCAAGACTCCGCTCTCCCCTGATAAATCTGCACGCATAAAAGACAACCACGATCAACGCTTCTATGGTATGCCCTGTCAATGCGGTTCTGTTATTCCTCTGTGTATCACTGATCTGTGTTCCATTCATCTGCTCTTGTACTCCCTCTCTCCTGACGCTCTGTCAGTCTGCTATCACTGCCGGTTATTGTTTGAGTTTCCTCCTTTCACTATATCATTGATGGTTTCGCTCTTCAAGATTTTCTTTCCGGCAAATGACGTTATAACTCCAGTTTTGCCCGGAGTTTTGCAAGGATTTTACGCTCATTCCGGCTGATCTGCACCTGTGTCACTGCAAGTATTCCTGCCACCTCGCACTGCGTTTTATTTTCAAAATACCGCAGCCGGATGATCTGCTGTTCTGTCTCGTCGAGCGTATCCATCAGCTGCCTGATCACCATTTTGTTTAAAACAGCCTCCTTCTCCGGCTCCTCATAGACATCGCTCTGATCTCCAATCTGGTCAATGAGTAAAAGTTCATCTCCATCTGAGCCGCAGACCGGCTGGTAAATGGACTCCACCCCACGGTTAGCGTCCAATGCCATCACGATCTCCTCTGTGCCAAGTTCTGTCATGGCAGACAGCTCCAAAAGACTCGGATCTCTCCCCAGCTCTGTTGTGAGAACTTCTTTTGCCCTGCTGATTTTGTATCCATTTTCTTTTAAACTCCTGCTCACTTTCACCATGCCATCGTCACGCAGGAAACGCCGTATCTCCCCTGTGATCATAGGCACTGCATAAGTGGAAAATGCAAGGTTTAACGACAGATCAAAATGATCGATTGCCTTGATCAGCCCGATACATCCGATCTGAAACAATTCCTCCCTGTCATGCCCTCTTTTTTCAAATCTGCGGACAATTGCGTGCACTAATCCAAGGTTGTCCGAAACGACTTTGTCCCTGGCTTTTTTATCCCCATCCTGTGCCTGTCTGATCAGTTCCGCCTGTCGCACCATAGGCTAGCCTTCCTGATTTCCCAGTCTTCTTACCATATGTACGCTTGTCCCTTTTCCCGGCTCGGATACTACCTCAAGCCTGTCCATAAACGCTTCCATAAAGGAGAATCCCATCCCGGAACGCTCTAACTCCGGTTTTGTCGTATAAAAAGGTTCCATCGCTTTTGACACATCCGCAATGCCTGCTCCTGTATCCGAAACGGTGATGGAAACCTCATCCCCACAAATCTGACACAGGAGTTCCACTTTCTGTTCCGGTTCATGGTAACCATGAATGATTGCATTCGTCACCGCTTCGGACACGGCCGTCTTGATATCCGCAATCTCGTCTAACGTTGGGTTTAATTCTGCTATAAATGCCGCCACCGCCACCCTGGCGAAACTTTCATTCACCGACCTGGCATCAAATATCAGTTTCATCTCGTTCTGACTGCTCATTTTTACTTCCTCCACTATCTCCTATTCTTTTACCTGAATGATTTTTTTCAACCCGGATACGGTAAATATCTTGTCCACGCGCTCGTTCAGATGGCACGCACTCACATCCCCACCGGAATAGCCTAAGTTTTTGCACCGCCCGATGATCACCCCAATCCCGGAGCTGTCCATAAACTCTGTCTCTGTAAAATCAAACACAAGATGTCTGACATGGTAGGTGTCGATCAGAAGATCTGTCTCCGTGCGGATGCGGTTTGCCTGATGATGGTCTAACTCACGCGGCACATAGACAACTAAACATCCTTTTTCCATAATATACTGGCTTTTCATGCTCTTGTTCCTCTCTTTCCATTCTGCTTATGATTTTCAACAATAGAATGCTCGCTCCGCAGACATTTTATTGTCATGAATAAAAAAAGAAGGAGTCTCCCCGGAATTTCCGGTTCGATCTCCTTCGTACTTTTTAATATCAGTTTGTCTTTTTATTAACGGGCGGTGTCTGTCTCACTCTGATCCAGATAGTTCTGTGAGTTTGCAGCGCGCTCTGTATTTGGATACAATTCTACCACTTTCTGATAATAGATTTTGGCATTTTCCATATCCTCGTTCTTGCGGTATGCCTGTGCAAGATAGTACAGTGCATTTCCATTCTCATAGTTTTCATCCATCTCGACGACTTTGGAAAGTGCACTCACGGCATCGTCATACTTTTTGCCGGAATATGCATCATAACCTTCCTTATATAATGCAGCCATGTATTCGGCATTCACCTGTGCATTGATGGTATCATAAATACTCTTTGCATCTGCACTCAGGTCATCCACATTGACACTGCTCAATGCATCTCCTGCCTTCTCAATGTCTCCTGTGGTGTATGTCTCATATGCAGTCAGAAGTTTGTCATAGCTTTCCAGTTTGTTGGCAGATTCTTCCTCGCTGTTCTTCGCATCCGTAATCTGACTGGTAAGGTCATCCACCTGACTCTGCAGGCTTGTGATCGTCTGATTCTTGGAAGAAATCGTATTATTTGCATCCAGCACTTCTGCTTTCGTATTGTTCATCACGGTTCTTCTCACGCCAGGAACCACAAGGAAACAGGTGATTGCAATTCCGATTGCGATTCCGATCACCATGTTAATGATCGTACCGACTGCAGAATTGTCCTTCAGATATTTTGGCTGGATGATTGTCTCATTGCCACTCTGATAGGAAATGAGTTCATCATTCTTCTGCTTCTTGCTCGGATTCTGCTCTCTTAAGGCTGCATTGGCTTCTTTCAGATAGCGCAGTGTCACAGTATTATTGGCATCAATTTTTCCGGCATTCCGCAGTGATTTCTTCGCAAGATCATAGCGTCCTTCCTGAATATATAAAAGCGCCAGAAGCTGATGTCCACTCACCAGCTTTGGATTCAGCGACAATACTTTTTTCAACTGAATGATTGCAAGATCACGGCTGTTCTGCTTGCAGTAAAGCAATGCCTGATTGTATTTCTTGATCGTCTGATTGACAGAATCCAGTCTTGCCTGATTCTTCTGCACTTCATCTAAGTACCTGCTCGCAAGATTATCCTTCGGCTGATAATTCTTACTGATCACCCACTCCGTGAGGGCAGTCACCACTTCTCCCATCTCGTAGTAGATCAATCCAAGCAAATTTCTTGCATCAATATTTAATTTATTAAAACGCAGACTGATTTTCAGGCTCTCAATTGCCCCTGACAAATCCCTGACACCGGCTTTCTCCAATGCATCATTGTAATAGGCATTGGATGCCATCAAAATCTTTTTGTATACTTTTACATTCGTTCCGCAGTTCTGGCAGTTATCTCCCTTGCCAAGTTCTGCACCGCAATTATAACATCTCATGAAAAACCTCTCTATCTGTCATGCCACTGTGCATGTGATCTACCTGTTATCTGTTCTGCTGCTTTAATTCCTGCAGCATTTCCTGCATAACATCCGTCATGTCTGTCAGCTCATGATTATAGATTGCCTGCTCTGCCTCTTCCACTTCCAGACTTGGTTTAAAGTTTTTCAATTCTTCTTCAAAATTTATCATATTAATTCCCGTACCTTTCCTGTACTGACTGATCATTTCTCTCCTGATCCGCCTGTACATGCTTAACTGCAGACTGGCTGATCATTTCTTTCTCACTGATTGATTATAATATAGGAAGAATTCACTTTCAATGTCAAATTATGAAATTTCCATTAAAATAAAGTAGTTTTTCGTCAATAATATAAAATATAAAAATAGCATTTCAGGAAATTTACGGTTGTAACCCGTTTCTCCTGAAATGCTATCTTATCTTTTTTACCTTCTGCCTGTTATTGTCCGTTAATCCTCAGCTGTTCTCGTACAGATCTTTCCGTTCAGATGATAGAACTCCACGCATTTTGCATTGTTCTTCACATTTAAAACCTGATCCCTGATCGCTATGGATACCCCAGGGAATACATCTCTTGTCACACAGACCGTTGCATTCGCCCCATCTGAAATCATGCGCTCAAGCCGCTTCACTTCGCCCTCATCTCCTGCAAGTGTAGCCGTATTCTGGATTCTGGTACGCAAGAGTGCCACTCTTCTCGGATCTTCCTTATAGCTTACTCCGCGCTCCTTCTGCATCTCTTCGAACTTGGCAAGTCCCTGTTCGATCTTATCAAGTTCCATTTTGGTAATATCCATCTTCTTCTTCAGCAGATTCAGTCTTGAAATACAGTCCGCACTTACTCCAACGGTCACAGCTGTCCGCATCTCTGCGTCATTTCCAATCGTGGTTGCCTTGATTCCCTTGACTGCGCTGACATCTCCACCGATGATCTTCGCTGTTCTGCCCTGGATCAGAATAGATCCTCTGCACGCAACTGTGCAGTTGAGCAATACGTCTGCCTCCATATCTCCCTCTACCTGGATGACTGTATACTCAATAAACTTTGCATACAGATTTCCTTTGGTTCTGACATGTGCCTTATTCCCTCCGACCATTCCACTTCTTAAAATGATATCCTTACCGGCTTCCAGATTACAGGCTTCCACGTTTCCATCAATCGTGATACTTCCGGTTGCCTTGATCGTAACTCCGGATTCCACACTGCCGTGGATCACAATATCTCCTGTAAAATCTATGCTTCCGGTAGTAAGATTCGCATCTCCGCTCACCTCATAGATTGGCTGGATCCTGATCTTATCATTCTCAATATCAATCTTCCCATCCATCAGCGAAAAATAGGTAAGGTAATCCTCGCTTCGTCCAAAACCGGTTCCGCGAAGTGTTCCCTGTTCTCTGGCAACCCTTGCGGCAATCGGTTTTCCGGAAACTCCGATTCCATCTGTTCCCTTTACAGCCGGATGATATATCGCAATGACCTGATCCTTCTGAACCGACTGTACACTGTACATGGACCAGTAATCTACGGATCCGTCCGGCAGTATCTTTGGCTTTTTCTCAAGGTTCATATTCACCTTATACTCATAGAATCCATCCTGTCCCTCTACTGCCGGTATGCCTCTTGCCACCAGTACGTCCTGTTCATAGATTTCTTCATCGAGGATCTTCTGAAGCTGTGCTTCATCAATTCCATAAGTAATCTGGTTCACCCGTAATACCTCGTGCAGATACTCGATCGTATAGTGTTCTCCTTCTTCCAGTGCAGGGAGTCTGATCCATGCCTCTAAGTCTTTATTCACGGTCTTCACTTTTGGTGTAGAAATACTTGGTAATGCCATTCTTCCAACTCCCTTCTTCCTACAAAAAATCGTATATATACTATATAATACTCGTTTCCAGTCTTTTTTTCAAGCAAGTTTTCTGCTTTTTCGCACATTTTCGCTCTGTAATTTGTGCATGTTGAACAAACCAATGACACACCCTGCCATAAAAATAACCGTCCACGCCACCGGCTAGGGAGACTGGACGGTTATTGTTCTATTTCATCTGTGCAAGACGCTCTTTGACCTGAGCCATCATCTGCTCATAGCCTGCAAGCTTCTCTTTTTCTTCCTGCACTTTTGCTTCCGGAGCTTTGCTTAAGAATTTCTCATTGGAAAGCATTCCCTTAGAACGCGCGAGTTCTTTCTCCAGACGTGCCTGTTCTTTTAACAGACGTTCTTTTTCTTTTTCAAAGTCTACTAAATCTTCCAGTGGAAGGTAAAGTGTTGCTCCAGGAATTACAACGGAAACAGCATCCTCCTCGATTCCTGTCTTATCTGCCTGTACTGCGATCTCACTTGCACCTGCAAGATTTACATAAACTTCTTTGTTTGATTCAAACGTGTCTCTGATTTTTGCATCGTCAGATACAATGAAAATCTTTGCTTTTCTTGATGGTGGAACATCCATTTCAGTACGGAGGTTACGAACACCTTTTACAAGGTCTTTGCAGTGCTCTACCATCTCTTCCTCTGCTGCAAAGTTCCATTCTGCTTTGTATTCCGGCCATTTTGCGAGCATAATGGTGTCTTCTTCCGGGTGAAGCGTACAGAAGATTTCCTCTGTGATAAACGGCATAAATGGATGTAACAGCTTTAATGCCTCTGTCAGTACCGTCTTTAAGGTCCAGAATGCTGCATTTGCAGATGCCGGATCGTTCTCTTTGTTATAAGTACGGACTTTTGTGATCTCGATATACCAGTCACAGAATTCATCCCAGATAAAGTCATATACTTTCTGGACTGCGATACCCATCTCGTATTTGTCCATGTTCTCTGTCACATCTTTTGCGAGAGTGTTCACTCTGGATAAAATCCATTTATCTGCCGCTTTCAACTCGGAAAGAGCCGGTGTTTTGATCTCTGCACCTTCTAAATTCATCATAATAAAACGGGAAGCATTCCATACTTTATTGGCAAAGTTTCTGGAAGACTCTACTCTCTCCCAGTAGAAACGCATATCGTTACCAGGTGCATTGCCTGTGATCAGTGTCAGACGAAGTGCGTCAGCACCGTATTTGTCAATAACCTCTAACGGATCGATACCATTTCCAAGAGACTTACTCATCTTACGTCCCTGGGAGTCACGTACCAGACCGTGGAATAATACGGTATGGAATGGCGCTTTGCCCATCTGCTCGTAACCGGAGAAGATCATACGGATTACCCAGAAGAAAATGATATCATATCCGGTTACTAAAACGTCATTCGGATAGAAGTAATCTAAATCTTCTGTTTTTTCCGGCCAGCCAAGTGTGGAGAATGGCCATAATGCAGAGGAGAACCATGTATCTAATGTATCCGGATCCTGAGTCATATGAGTACATCCACATTTCGGGCACTTGTGAGGTGCTTCTTTGGAAACAACCATCTCACCGCACTCATCACAGTAGTATGCCGGGATTCTGTGTCCCCACCATAACTGTCTGGAAATACACCAGTCACGGATATTGTCTGTCCAGTTGAAGTATGTCTTCTCCATACGTTTTGGAAGTAACTGGATATCACCATTTTTTACGCCTTCAACTGCCGGTTTGATCATCTCGTCCATTTTCACGAACCACTGCTGTTTGATCATTGGTTCAACGGTTGTGCCGCAGCGGTCATGTGTACCTACGTTGTGGGAATGTGGAACAACTTTTACTAAAAGTCCTGCTTCCTCTAAATCTTTTACTAATGCTTTTCTGCACTCGTAGCGGTCCATTCCCTCATATTTTCCTGCTAACTTGTTCATGGTTGCATCGTCATTGATGACAACGATTTCTTCCAGGTTGTGGCGTTTTCCAACCTCAAAGTCGTTCGGGTCATGGGCTGGTGTGATCTTCACACATCCGGTTCCAAACTCTTTGTCTACATATGGATCAGCGATCACCGGAATCTCACGGTCTGTCATCGGAAGTTTTAACATTTTTCCAACGATGTCTTGGTATCTCTCATCATCCGGATTCACAGCAACTGCAGTATCTCCGAATAAAGTCTCCGGTCTTGTTGTTGCGATCTCAACGAATCTTCCTTCTTCACCAACTACCGGGTAATTGATATGCCAGAAGAATCCGTCCTGCTCCTCATGCTCTACCTCTGCATCGGAAATGGATGTCTTACAAACCGGACACCAGTTTACGATACGGGAACCCTTGTAGATATATCCTTTTTCATATAATTTAATAAAAACTTCCTGTACGGCATCAGAACATCCTTTATCCATGGTAAAACGTTCTCTATGCCAGTCAGCAGAAGATCCGAGTTTCTTTAACTGGTTGATGATACGGTTACCGTATTCCTCTCTCCACTCCCAGCATTTCTCTAAGAAACCTTCTCTTCCAAGATCTGCCTTGTCGATTCCTTTTTCTTTTAAGGACTGGATGACTTTTACTTCGGTTGCAATGGAAGCGTGGTCTGTTCCAGGCTGCCATAATGCATTGTAACCCTGCATTCTCTTGTAGCGGATCAAAATATCCTGCATGGTATTGTCTAATGCGTGTCCCATGTGAAGCTGTCCGGTAATGTTTGGTGGAGGCATCACAATCGTGAATGGTTTCTTGCTGCGGTCTACTTCTGCATGGAAGTAACCGTTGTCTTCCCATTTTTTATAAAGGCGTTCTTCAATGCCCTTTGGGTCATAGGTCTTTGCTAATTCCTTCATTTGTCTTTTTCCTTTCTTAAAAAAATAAAAGCCCTTCACATCCATACGGATGCAAAGGGCGTGTCAACGCGGTACCACCTTTGTTATGTTGTAAAAACAACATATCTCTGCCGGCTCATTCCTAAGCCACTGTCCGGTAACGGGGACAACTCGTTCTCGCTTACTTCTGACTGCTTCTGGCGATATACGAAAATTTTCTCCGCATGATCAACTTGCAAGTTCTGCCACTTATCTGCAACAGACAGGTTCTGCGCGACGGTTCAAAAGCTACCTTCCACACAACATGTTCTGGTGACATCTCTCAGCCGGTGAATGTCATTCTCTTTCAGGTGTCTGTGTGTACTCCTCTTTCTCATCACCTTTTTATATCTTTTTTCATCATAAAAGCTAAAGTGGCATTTGTCAACTGATTTTTTATACGTGATTTTAATTTATTCATTCCTTCTTTCTATCCTAATAATTTCAACAGATTCTGATAGACATATTCTCTCAGAAAATCTGCCTCCAGGTCAAGCTCGATTTTTTTCTCTGCTGCGATGCGGTACATAAAATAGACAGAAAGCTGGGTTTCGACTGCGGCTCTCCGTAGAAAAACATTCTCTTCCCGGATCAAGCCTTCGCGGACACCCTCCTCCACAATGCTGTCAATAATCTCGTTTTTCCCCTTATCGCAGCACTGGTGTTTCATGCGCTCATACTCGTCTTGCAGATTCTTTGGTATCTCATAGGATTCCAGCACCATTTTGATCAGGAAAAAGACTCCCTGCTTTTCTTTTACATGCTCATCAATAAAATCCATGACCTCGTTAATTTTCTGCTGAAATGTTCTTCCACCTGTAGATATTACCTGAAGTTTTTCAAAACAGACTTTCACATAATATAAAATTGCAGAAGAGATTATCTCTTCCTTTGAAGAAAAATATTCGTATGCCGTTCCTTTTCCAATGCCTGCCCGGCCTGTGATATCAGCTACTTTTAAAGTGTTGATATCACAGCCTTCATTAATGAACTCAATGACTGCCTGATACATGGCAAGTACTTTCTGTGATGGATCGTGGATCAGTTTCTGCTCGTCCATTATAAGTCCTCCTCGACCATGCTCTTATTACGGTTAAATGCATCATAAATACATGGAACAACGATCAGAGTTAACAGTGTACCATATAACAAACCGCCAACCGTTACGATCGCCATTGGCTGCATCATTTCTGAACCTTCTCCAAGTCCGACTGCCATCGTGGACATGGACAGGATCGTGGTGAGTGCGGTCATAAGGATCGGACGGAGTCTCGTTTTTCCGGATTCGATAATGGCGTCTTTTTTCTCCATTCCGCCACGGCGAAGCTGGTTGATAAAGTCTACCATAACGATACCGTTATTTACGATAATTCCGGCAAGCATGACAAATCCGATCATTGCCACAACGCTGACTTCGTTGCCGGTAAAGTAAAGTGCGAACAGACCGCCTGTAAATGCCAGCGGGATTGTAAACATAATGATAAACGGCGACAACAGTGACTGGAACTGTGCTACCATGACAAGGTAAATGAAGATAACTGCCAAAAGAAGCATCAGATACAACTGATTCATCGCATCTGCGATCATCTCGTCCTCACCTGCCATCTCAATGGAGTATCCTTCCGGCAGATCGATCTTATCTAACTCTTTCTGGATCTCATTACTTAACAGACTGACATTATGGTCATCATCCACTCCTGCGGTCACACTGATATATCTGGTCTGCGCATCACGGTTGATCGTTCCTAAGGTGTAACCTTCCTCAAACTGTGCAATATCAGAAAGTGCTGTTTCTGTCTCGTTTCCTTCTCTGTCTGTATAAGTGAAGGTCAGGTTTTTGATATCAGCCAATGTAACATCGGACTGTTCCTCGCTCTGTACGTAAACCTGATACTCATTTACATCGGTAGAGATCGTTGTTGCGGAGGTTGACGATGTCATCTCCCCATAAACAAGCTGGAATACCTGTGCAACGGTCATGCCATATTTCGCAGCTTTTTCCTTGTCTACAGAAATGGTGAAAGACGGTGTCGTATTGGCAAGTCCATCATCCACATCCACAGTTCCCTCGGTGTTCTCTACGACTTTTGCAACCTCGCCTGCAAGTTCCTGCAGTTTGTCAAGATTATTTCCTTTTACATTGATCGTCAGTCCACTTCCCATAAGTGATGTCATATCAGAAGCGGAGGTGTCTGTTGTAACTTCGCAGTCCATGTCTTTTGTCAGTTCATCCAACTGTTCGATTACATCTGCACTGCTCACTTCAGATTCTTCATCCAGAATCATATACATGGAAATACTGTCTGTAGAACTTCCTCCCATCATGGAAAGAGCACTTCCACCTGCCATGGCACCAATGGTCTCAATACCATCAATCGTCAATGCTTTTTCCACGACTTCGTCTGCCATTTCTGTCAGTTCATCAAAAGTAAGCGTCTCATCCTCTTTTGCTGAAATCGTCGCACTGATCTGGTTCGTCTCCATATTCATATCCATGAAAGAATATCCTCTGGAGAATGCTGCCACAACACTTGTTCCCAGCAAAACGATCACCGCGATAAATACGATTGGCTTGAAACGCAGGCATACAGCTAAAATTTTTCCATAAACCTCTTTTACTTTGTCAAAGAAATTATGCCTGATCTCTTTTGTATTTTTTAATAATCCTGCTGCCATCATCGGCACGAAAGTCAATGCCACGAGCAGGCTGGCTGCAAGCGTAAATGCAATTGTCAGCGCAATATCAACAAATAACTGTCTTGTGATACCCTCTGTAAAAATAATCGGTGCAAATACACAGATGGTTGTAAGTGTGGAAGCTATGATTGCTCCTGTCACCTGTGAAGCGCCTTCCACGGCTGCTTTCCGGATGGAATACCCCTCTCCCCGCAATCGATAGATGTTCTCGATCACGACAATGGAGTTATCCACCAACATACCAATTCCGAGCGCCAGACCCGACAGTGAAATGATGTTTAACGTAATATTCGTAAAGTACATCAGTACCACTGCAAAAACAACACTGAGCGGAATGGAACATGCTATTACAAGTGTAGGTTTCATATCTTTTAAGAATAATAACAATACAATAATTGCAAGGATGGCTCCCACGATCATGTTTTCTACGACTGATTTCACGATCATGTCAATGTAAATACCCTGATTCATGAGAACGCTCAAATGTAACGCTGTATTTTCTTTTTCCAAACTGTCAAATTTATCCAATAACCGGTCTGTCACATCTCCGGTGGAATAGCCGGTCTGCTTTTCAATCGAAAGCATTACCGCCGGATTTCCATTCACTTTGGAATAGGAATCTCCGGAATTGTCAATGTATTCGATATCTGCCACATCTGACAGTCTGATCGGCTCGATACCATCCATACCAAGATCCATCAGAACGAGATTTTCAAGATCTGCTTTGGATGTCACCTCATCTCCGACTCGCACCAGATACTGCTCGTTCCCCTCTGTCACATAACCTGCCGGCATGGAGAAGTTCTGTGCTGTCAGAAGATTTTTTAAGGTATCCATTGTAAGGATCGTGTTCAGATCCGCTGAATCTTTTGCCTGCTCTTTTGCATCATCTAACTGGCTCTGTCCCTCTTCGATCTTATTTGCTGCAACAGCAAGATCCGCATATCCCTTGCTCATCTCCATGATACCGGATATCTGGGATTCATTTAAAGTCACTAATGCGTCATCTAAAGATGTTTTACCGTCTGCCACCTGTGTCTGGGCGGACTCGATTGTCGCGATTCCCGCCGCAATCTGTGTCTTGCTCTCACTCAATTTTGAGATTGCAGCCGGAATGTCTTTGTAAGAAGTCAGCGTCACACCTGCATCTGCAAAAGAGGATGCCTGACTCATCAGCATCACATTGATATCATCCAGTTTGGACTGTAATGTCACGATCTGGCTTGCAATGTCACTCTCACTTGTATAGGTAGTTCCTGCCTGTGCATTGATCTGGGCAATGGCTGTGGATTCCATGTAGGCGACGAAATCGGATTCGCTGGCCGCATTTTTATATGCTTCTAACATTTTAGGATCTGCCTGTAAAGTTGAAATCACTGTTTTCAACTGATTCGCCTGTTCCTGTGTCATCTGACCATATTGAACCGCTGCTGCAAGCGCTTCCTCCACTGTCATGTCTGCACCTGTCATTGGATTTTTTGCTGTTAAAATTGCCATTACACCATCGTGCGCCTGATATAACTGCTTTGCCCCACTCTTCGCCTGGCTGACACCGTCTTTTGCTTTCTGCAGACCGTCAATCGCGCTCTGTAACTGCGTTGCTCCATCATAAGCTGACTGTAACGACTTGATTGCACCATCCATGGACGACTGTGATTTCTGAAGATCTGATAATTGTGTGGTCAGATCTGCTTCGGTGTTAAACAGTTGGATTTTATTATTAATGATCTCATTTTCACCTGCTCCAAGCTGGCTTCCCATCTCTTTTTCACCATCGGAAAGCTTCTTTTTCCCACTGTCGATCTGGGAAGATGCCTTGTCTAACTCTGCCTGTGCATCTGTAAACTGGGCATCTATTTTGCTTAAAATCTGTTCGTTTAAAGCATCTATTTTTTCCTGATTCATGGTTACCTGAAGGTCCGTATCCAGCACACCTGTTGCCGTCACAGATGCCACACCCTCGATACTCTCAAGCAGTGGTAATAGTTCATTATCCACATAATCAGATACCTCTGCCTGATCCATACCATCCACATCCGCAGATGCGATCATGACCGGCATCATATCCGGATCGATCTGCATAATGATCGGTGAGCCCGCTGAATCCGGGAACTGTCCGGTCAACTGATCCAGCTGCTGCTGAATCTCAATCATAGCAGAATCCATGTTCGTGCTCTGCTCATACTCCAAAATAACCATAGAATAGTTATCATAGGACATGGAACTTACATTATTAATATTGGAAGTTGTCGCCATTGCCGCTTCGATCGGCGATGTCACATCTTTTTCCACTTCCTCCGGACTTGCACCCACATCTGTTGTGACAACGATCACATACGGCAGATTCATTGCCGGCAGCAGATCTGTTGTCATCCTCGTCAGCGAAACAACTCCTAAAACGATCACCAGTACAACAGCCACTAACACTGTGTACGGACGTTTTACACTATACTTCGGGATCATTCTCGTTCCTCCTGAAAAATTATATGTCTGATTGGCTATTGCATTCCCGCAAGCCAAAACCGACCGGTCGGTCGGCAAAAATCAGTTTACTCCTCTCTCATCAAAATGCAAGGAAAATCGGACAGAATTTAGAATTATTTTAGAAATGGAACAAAATTTCCTATTTACGCAAAAATGGAGTACCTATCGGTACTCCATCCCACGAGACTGTATCTTTCCAATATATAATAACAGAGGCTTTACTCTTTTTTGTTTATGACTGCTGTTCTACCAGTTTCTGTATTGCCTGCTGCTCTGCTTCCGGCATCAGCTTTGATACCTCGATCAGAACGATCAGTTCTTTTGCATAGGAAGCAACCTCATCAAAACAATTTTCTACTGCTTTCATAATGACTGGCATGGAAATAACCTTCTCATCCGGGACATCAATAATCTCATCCACGTTTCCAACCTCAAGCCCAATCTTTGTACCATTCATGGATGCAACGATGATATTGTTGATTTCCTGTTCCGGATAATGAAACTGTTCTGCCAGACTGTACACTGCAATAACTTCTCCGTGCAGATTCATGATCCCATGAACCTGTGGCAGTGAATTTGGAATATTCACCACATTCATTCTTGTTTCAATGGATTCCACATCATTGACAGGAATACCAAACTTCACTCCATTTAACAAAAATGTAAGTAACTGCATTATAATCTCTGTCTCCTTTCTTATGATTCGATCTCGGGACATTTCGCAGTATCCATAAGACCTGCAAAAAGGGGACTGGCACAAAAGTACCGCCCCACTATTCTGTTCTCACCCTGTTCTATTCATCTTCGCTGTCTTCATCATCAACGATCGCTGCTGCCGCACCTGCCACAGATGAAACAACCGCTATCACAACAACGATGACAACCAAAAGTAATAAAATTCCCATGAAAACTAAAAAACCGCCTTCTGTCATGTCTTCCTCCGTTCTGAAAGGATTGTGCAGATTCACTTCTCAACCATTTCTTTTTTTCCAAAATCTGTGCCTATTATAGCACATTAGCAACTGGAAAAAAAGAGCCTATGTTTGATTATTTCAGATAATTTTTCTGATGTTTTTTAATATTGTAATCTTTTTCTGCTACATCAAAGGAGAACCGCCGTGATATGGGGAATCACGACGGTTCTCAGGGAAGGTTTTTTCATTTGTAGCTATATTCTAATTTATCCTTTTACACTGCCGAGGGCAACACCCTGTACGATGTGTCTGGATAAGATCAGATAAATGATAATAACTGGGAAGATAGAAAATGCGATCATCACATAAACCTGACCCATATCAAACTTCAGCCAGTCAGCTGCACGAAGCTGTGCGATTAAGATTGGCAGTGTCTTTTTCTTGTCATTGTGTAAGATCAAAGCCGGTACAAAATAATTATTCCAACTGCTTACAAATGTAAAGATTGCCTGTACTGCAATGGCAGGTTTCATTAATGGAAGTACAATATTGTTAAATGTATGGAACTCACCGGAACCATCAATTCTGGCTGCCTCGATCAGAGATACCGGCAATGTACTTTCCATGTACTGTTTCATGTAAAAGAATGTGACCGGTGCAGCGATCGTTGGGACGATCAAAGGGATAAATGTATCTTCCATTTTTAATGTACCGACTAATTTTACAAATCCAAGTGCAGTTACCTGTGTAGGGATCATCATAACTGCTAAGATAAATGCATAGATGTATTTTTTCAGTTTAAAATCATATGCATGGATCGCATAAGCTGTCATGGTTGAAAAATAAGTACATAACGCTGCTGACAGTACCGATACGATCAGACTGTTTATCATACCCTGCCATACCGGAAGTGTTCCGTGTACCAGATTGTTCCAGTTTTCCAGCAGATGTGTGCTTGGCAGTGGTGTAAATCCGGCCTGCAGTTCACCGTTCGATCTGGTCGCATTAATGAACAGCACATAGAACCAGAACAGGCAGGCAAATGTAACAAGAATCAGGACTACATAAGCGATAAATCTTCTTGCATGGATTCCAAGTCCTTTTTTCAGATTTTTATTTTCGTTCATAATAACACCTCACCTTTCTATTCTACTCATGCTTTTCTCTTATCGTTTCCAGTTACCTTAAAGACAATAAGACTTAAAATTGCGGTGATGATGAACAGGATTACGGATACTGCACCAGCCATTCCGTAGTTCTTGCTGTACAGATGTTTATTTAAGAACATGATCAATGTCATGGTCGATCTCATTGGATCACCGGTACCATTGGTCAAAATCTGTGGTACATCGAATAACTGTAATCCACCGATCAGCGATGTGATCACAACATATACTAAAATCGGCCGGAGCAGCGGTAATGTAATTTTGTAGAATACCTGTGTGGAAGTTGCTCCATCCACCTCTGCCGCTTCAAATAGGGAAGTATCGATACCCATCATGCCTGCCATTAAAAGAATGGTCGTATTACCAAACCACATCAGACAGTTCATAAGGGCGATCAGTCCTCTCGCACTTCCTGTGTTTGCCAGAAACTTATATGGCTCTGAAATGATTCCGATCTGCATTAAAATCGAGTTGATCGGTCCACCATCTGAGAACAGTGTAAAGAACAACATGGAAAATGCGGATGCCATGATCAGGTTTGGCAGATAGATCACGGTCTTGAAAAATCTGCTTCCTTTTAATTTCAAACGCACGTCAGAAAACCATGCACCTAACAGTAATGACAAAATAATCTGTGGCACAAAACACATGATCCATAAAATCATGGTATTCTTTGCGTAAATCCAGATATCGCCCTGTGTAAACAGCGTTTTGTAGTTCTCCAGTCCCACAAAGTTTGGTCCGATCTGTGTCAGACCTGATAAATAATTTTCAAAAAAGCTGTTATAAATGGTATTAAACAGTGGTATAAGCTGGAATACAACATACACCAGAATAAAAGGAATCAGAAAAATGTAACCCCATTTGTTATATCTGACTGCTTTACTGCTTTTCTTCTTCATAACGCCTCTTGCCCCCTTCTTTTTATTTTTCACAGAGTTCACAGCATCCCTTCACGGACATCTTTTTGTGCAAATCTGCTGTCAGCTCTGCGCTTTACGCCGCTGACTGCTTTCTCTCCGTCCGGAGATAGATATAAAGATAGCCGCACCCGCCGGTCTGGCAGGCGCGGCTTATTATTTTAGTATGTTAAGTCCGGATATTTCTCAACAACTGCTTTGTAGAATAAGTCAAGTGCATCATCAAGTGAAGCATTGCCTTCAAAGTAGTTCTTCATTGCGTTCTGGAACTCTTCGTTACATCCCTGATCGTATGCAGAAAGGTTACTTAAATCAAGTTTTTCTACACTTGCACAGTACATAGCCAATGGGTTCTGTCCGCCTAATACTTTACTCTGGTAGCTTGTATCTGCTGCCATTGCTTCCATAGCTGGTTTATTGTTAACGAAATCATCATCTTTTACTACGATATCTTTCATGATTGTCTCATCTGTTGTCATCTTTAAGATGATATCTTTTACGAGACCTGCGTTATCTGTACCTGTTGCTCCACAGATCCATGTACCGCCCCAATAGAATCCCTGTGGTCCTGGTGTAGCGCCCCATCCGCCGTTGTAACCGATAGATCCTTCGGTGTCAGCTGCCATAGAGAAGTTCACGAACCATGCTGGTCCAAAGTAGCAGAATACTTTTCCTTCCGGATAGAAGCCTTTCTTCCAGTCATCACTCCAAAGTTCATATGTTTCTGTCTCGCCTGCATCATAAAGTTCTTTTGAGTCAGATACCCATTTCATAATGTTATCATCAATATTGATCTTGCCATCTTCTACCCACTTAGAAGTAACGTTGTTAGAATATACACGGTAAGTATCATTGACGGAAGATGTCATCTTATATCCGGCAGCTTTCATTGTCTCTGCTGTATCATTGAATGTATCCCAGTCAGAAACATATTTCTGAACTTCGTCAGGATCATCTGTTCCAAGAACCTCTTTTGCTGCATCACGGTTATAGAATAATACACCCGGGCAGCCCTGCCATGAAACACCTTTTAATACGCCGTTAGAATCTGTAACGATATCTTTTGTATACTGATACTGATTTGCAAGATCTGCATCTGTGATTCCAAGATCTGCGACTGGCATTGTGTAATCTGTATCAACATATTTCAATGCGTAGTCTGCTTCTACTAAGAATAAATCAATCTTGTCATCGGCTGCTGCTGATTCCTGTTTTAATAATGTCGCATCCAGATTGTTCTGATATGCGTTGTCATCGTTTGGTGTGATATTCCATTTTACGGTAACATCCCCAATCTTACCTGATGTAGCATCCACTTCCTCATATCCAGGATAGTGATCTGTCAGACGGCTCTTAAACTCTTCATTCCAGCAATAAATGTTAAGAACTTTTCCCTCATCACCTGTTGTATCTGTCTCCGCTGCATCAGATCCAGATTCTGTTGCCGGTGCTGCTGCACCTGAGTTGCTGTTGTCTGCGGATGTTGTGTCTGATGATCCACCACATCCTGCTACCATAGTTGCTACCATGGATGCACATAATAATGCGCTAATGATTTTCTTTTTCATAGAAAACCCTCCTCCTTAATTTTTTGGCTTCCGCCTTGTTTGCATTGTTATTTTTGTTCCGGAATCTTTCCTACCGATTGTCCCGGTATGAGGATTCCTTCTATAACGACTCTCTCTATGAGAGTTGTTTTTGGTTTTTCAATGGATCCGATCAGCCGTTTTGCAGCCTCTCTGCCAATCTCTTCTGTGTCCTGCTTAATTGTGGTAAGCTTCGGATGCAAAAGCTGTGACATCCTTGTTCCGTCGTATCCTGCTACCGAAATGTCTTTTGGTATCCGAAGTCCCATCTCTATAATGACATTTCTTCCACCGATCAGTGCGGTGTCATCAGGATAAATGATACAGGTTGGCGGATTTTCCAAATTCAGAAGTTCCTTCGTCTGTTTTGCCGCTTCCCTTGTCTCCAGGTAATCTGCTGTGCGGATGTACTCATCCGGGACTTCCAGCTTCAGTTCATCCATTGTCCGGTAAAAACTGGTCAACCGGTCTTTGGTAACTGCCGAACCATTCTGCTGTCCGTGGATGTAAGCGATCCTCCTGTGTCCCTGAGAATAAATATATCTGACCAGATCTTCCATGCCCTGAATGTTGTTCGAGCTGACCGCCGTGCAGTTGTGATGCAGGTAGTCGATGGTAACAACCGGTACTTCGCTATTCATCAGTTCCATGACGCCAGCGTCGTTAAAATCCGCACACACAATTGCAACTCCTTCAAAATTCCGGTATTTGCAATGTTCCAGATAAGACATCTTCCGGTTTTCAAAACAGGTATTGATAAATGTAATGTCATAACCCTGCTTCTCCGCCTGAACTTTCAGACCATTTAATACTCCTGAAAAATATTCATGCTGTAAACCACTTCCTGCTTCCTCTTCAAATAGAACTCCGAGGTTGTATGAATGGTTGGTCTTAAGTGATCTTGCTGCTGCATTCGGAAAATATCCTAATTGCTCTGCTACCGTCCGGATACGACTCTTTGTCTCTTCACTGATATCTTTTTGATCATTTAATGCCTTACTGACGGTGGCAGTTGATACTCCACACTTTTCGGCAATTGTTTTTAAAGATACCATTGAATCCTCCAGGTACTTCTTCCAGACTTTATTATGTATGACCTGTTGTCTTGCTGCTTAAGTCTTTCGAAGTTTTTACTTAATCGTTTTCGCATCTTTAATATAGCTCTTATGCAAACGGATTGCAATACTTTTTTGACATTTCGGCTAATTTTACATTTTTTTCTCTGATTTTTTGTGCATTTTTTATGATTCTTCTCGTTATTCAACAGTTTATGCAGCAAAAGCTTATACGTTTTCGTATTTTAAACTTAATTATCCAGCTAAACCCTCTTTTGTTGCTTTCTTCCATATTAGGCTGTATTTTTTGTTGAAAGTGCTGTTTTTGCTTATTTTAAAGGATTTTTTGTTGATTTTTATAATTCTGCAAGATATAATTTTAGATAAGGAATATTTACTTAATCGTTTTCGTTAAGTAATATGTAAAACAAGGAGGCTAAATCCTCTCCTCGTTCAGAGGAACTCGGATTTTGCTTCGCAAAACAAGGAGGATTTATATGAAATTCGGATATTTCGATGATAATGCAAAAGAGTATGTCATCACTTCCCCAAAAACACCACTGCCTTGGATTAATTACCTCGGCTGTGAAGATTTCTTTTCATTAGTTTCAAACACATGCGGCGGCTACAGCTTTTATAAAGATGCAAAGCTGTTACGTCTTACCAGATACCGTTACAACAATGTTCCCGGAGACAGCAACGGACATTACTACTATATTAAAGAAGGAAATACCATCTGGAATCCGGGCTGGATGCCAACCAAGACTGATCTGGATTCCTATGAATGTCATCACGGTATCGGTTATTCCATTTTTAAAGGAAGCAAAAATGATCTTGCCGCAGAGCTGACAGACTTCGTTCCGATTGGAAGCACCTGCGAGATCAATAAGCTGACCATGACCAACCACAGTAAAGAAGAAAAGCATTTTTCCATTTTTTCTTATGTAGAGTTCTGTCTCTGGAATGCAATGGACGATATGACAAACTTCCAGCGTAACTACTCCATCGGCGAGGTTGAAATCCATGGTTCCGCCATCTATCATAAAACCGAGTACCGGGAAAGAAGAAACCATTACGCTGTTTACTCCGTCAATGCTCCGATTGCCGGATTTGATACAAGTCGTGATGCATTTCTTGGTGCGTACGGTGAAAATTCGGCTCCTGAAGTTGTCGTATCCGGCTCCTGCAAAAATTCTGTTGCAAGCGGCTGGGCTCCGGTCGGCAGCCATCAGTTAGATGTAACCCTTGCTCCGGGCGAATCCAGAACTTATGTATTTGTTCTCGGTTATGTGGAGAATCCGGCAGCAGAAAAATGGGTTGGCAGACCGGAAGATGGTATCATCAACCGCACTCCTGCTGAAAAATTATTAGAAAAATTCAACACAACAGAAAAAGCAGACCAGGCACTTGCTGATCTGAAAGCTTACTGGGAAAAACTGCTCAGCCATTTTACTGTTTCTTCCAAAGAGGAAAAGCTTGACCGCATGGTAAACATCTGGCATCAGTATCAGTGTATGGTAACCTTTAATATGAGCCGTTCTGCTTCCTATTACGAATCCGGCATCGGACGTGGAATGGGATTCCGTGATTCCTGTCAGGATCTTTTGGGCTTTGTTCATCTGATACCAGACCGCGCACGTCAGAGAATTTTAGACATTGCTTCCACACAGTTTGAAGATGGAAGCGCTTATCATCAGTACCAGCCACTTACAAAAAAAGGAAACTCGGACATTGGAAGCGGTTTTAACGATGATCCACTGTGGCTTATTGCCGGAACTGCCGCCTATATCAAAGAAACCGGCGACTACTCCATTCTGGATGAGCGCACACCTTATGATAATGATGATTCCAAAGCAACGGATCTTATGGAACACTTACGCAGATCCTTCCACTATACCATGGAACACCGTGGTCCACACAAACTTCCGCTGATCGGACGTGCTGACTGGAATGACTGTCTGAACTTAAACTGCTTCTCTACAGAGCCAGGCGAATCGTTCCAGACCTTTGGTCCATCGGAAGGGCCTAATGCAGAATCTGTTTTTATTGCCGGAATGTTTGTACGCTATGGAAAAGATTACGTGGAAATCTGCAGACACCGTGGCATGGCTGAGGAGGCTGCTCTTGCAGAAGAAGCCATTGCAGATATGGAGAAAACAGTTTTGGATGCCGGCTGGGACGGAGAGTGGTTCCTGCGTGCATATGATCATTATAAAAACAAAATCGGATCCAAAGAATGCGAGGATGGCAAGATTTACATTGAGCCACAGGGTTTCTGTGTCATGGCAGAGATTGGCTTAAAAGAAGGCAACTGCTTAAAAGCAATGGAATCCGTTGAAAAATATCTGGATACCAAATACGGCATTGTATTATTACAGCCACCTTATCACAGATATCATGTTGAACTCGGTGAAATCTCTTCTTATCCACCGGGATACAAAGAGAATGCCGGTATTTTCTGCCACAACAACCCGTGGATCTCCATTGCAGAAACTGTTGTTGGTCGTGGAAACCGCGCATGGCAGGTCTACACAAGAACCTGTCCAGCATATATCGAAGATATCAGTGAAATTCATCGCACAGAGCCATATGTATACTCCCAGATGATTGCCGGTAAAGACGCTCCAAACTTCGGAGAGGCTAAAAACAGCTGGCTGACCGGTACTGCTGCATGGACATTCTTAAATGCTTCCCAGTATATCCTCGGTATCCGCCCTGATTATGATGGTTTGATCGTAGATCCTTGTATTCCTTCCTTTATGGACGGCTTCACCGCAAAACGTGATTTCCGTGGCACGACTTACCACATTGAGGTTGAAAACCCGGATCATGTAGAAAAAGGTGTTGTTTCCGTTACCGTGGATGGCAATGTAATTGAGGGCAATCTCATTCCTGTGGATGCAGCCAAAAAAGAAGTGCACGTCAAAGTAATTATGGGATAACCGGAGTTTAACTTATGAACTGCCGCCTGTAGGTGGTGGCACGGATTTTTAGATTGAATTTTATAATTTAGATTATGAACAAAATATTGCAGTCTGACATGTTTACGAAAACATGAATGTGAAATGGACGAATATTGTGTTTCGTTGCGTTAAACATTGCGATGAACCTCTCTGATCATTTGTGTTCAGCAGAGGCTTCCACAAATGGAGAGTTTCATCTCCATAACGCAAAACGAAAACAATATTCGTCCATTTTACATTCATTATCTCATGAGTTATGAAACTGCAATATTTTGAATATACACTCCATAGAAATTCAATCTCAAAATCCGTCAATCCATGTTACGAGCAGCAGTAATCATAGTTTAAGCTCTGGGAGGTGTACCCTTTATCATCGATGAATCACAAGACATTGAAAATGACTGCATTTTGTCGTCACCTCCTTTATAGGCACTCATCCCCTAACCGTGAGTTCCATAACGTAAATTGCAGATTCTGTGGTGCAATTCAAGCGTAAATTGGGCAAATATAAGCGTCCTCTCACAAGTCATTCGTAACGTAAATGAAAGAAAAACGGTATAAACAAATATTATTTTCTTTGTGAGCTATGGAGATAGGATTCTAACAATCTTGGGAAGCACTGCTTCTCAAGATTGTTGCTCAGAAGCCTATCGGAATGTCCAGCGAACAGAAACATAATATTTCGTTTATACCGTTTTTCTTTTTCATTACATATAAAATTCTGACTTGTGAGAGGCGCTTATATCTGCCCTTCACAACCTATAAAAGCACTACAGAATCTGCGACACTACGTCCGTCAAACTCCGGTTTAGTTTGCACTTACAACCCCGCTCTCGCAGTCCACTTCAACATATGCACTGGTCTTTAAGACATCCAATGCATTTTTAGCTGCGATAAGAACCGGAATATCAAGGCTTAACCCTGCGATTGCTGCATGACAGTTTGCACCCTCTGCTTCTACGATCAGTGCGGAAGCCTGACGCATCTGTGCCATCATTTCATTTGTGGTGTCTGCTGCGACAATGATATCACCGTCTTTAAAGCTTTTTAAATCTTCATTGCTGTGGCACACACAAAGGTTTCCAGAAATTTTCTTTCCGTTTAGCCCTTTTCCTGTCACAAGAATATGTCCTGCGACCTGTACTTTGATGAGGTTCGTTGTACCGGATACCCCAAGTGGAACACCACCGGTCAGGACGACTAATTCCCCTTTGGAAACAAATCCTGCCATCTCTGCCACATCAACTGCCTTCTCAAACAACTGGCTTGCATCCTGTTCCTCTGTGATAAGAATCGGTTCTACACCCCACTCAAGGTTTAACTGACGGCATACCTTTTCTGTCAGACACTCTCCGATGATCGTACAGTCTGGACGGTATTTGGAAATCATTCTCGCAGTACGTCCGGACTTCGTCACTGTCACGATTGCCGCTGCACTTAAATCACCAGCCATCGTACAGGTTGCATGTGAGATTGCGTTTGTCACATCCGGGTTACACATGGTTCTGCGCTGTCTGAACCTCTGTAAATAGTTGATATCATGCTCTGTACGGGTTGCGATTCGAACCATTGTTTTTACTGCTTCAATCGGATACATTCCTGCAGCAGTCTCTCCGGATAACATGATCGCACTCGTTCCGTCATAAATTGCATTTGCAACGTCTGTGGACTCTGCTCTTGTTGGTCTTGGATGTTTCATCATGGAATCTAACATCTGAGTTGCTGTGATAACGATTTTTCCAGCCTCACATACTTTTTTGATGATCATTTTCTGCATAACCGGAACATCTTCTAACGGGATTTCAACCCCCATGTCTCCACGCGCCACCATGATACCGTCGGACACACGGATGATGTCATCGATATTGCGGACACCCTGCATGTTCTCGATCTTGGAAATGATCTTAATATCATCGCCGCCTTTTTCCGCAAGGATTTTGCGGATTTCCATAACATCCTCTGCGGTACGGACAAAGGAAGCTGCAATAAAATCATAATCATTTTCTACCGCAAAACAGATATCTCCGTAATCTTTTTCACTGATAAACGGCATCGTGAGGTCAACGTTCGGAACGTTCACGCCTTTTTTATTGGAAATCACACCATCATTTAACACTTTACAGACAATATCTCTTGCGTTGACCTTGGTATTCACTGATTTTGCAACCGGTTTGATCTCTACAACTTCCAGACCTACCAGACCATCATCGATCAGAATATGATCGCCCGGCTTTACATCATCTGCAAGATTTTTGTAAGTGATTGATACGCGCTCATCTGTTCCAAGAATATCATCGGTTGTCAGTGTAAAAGTCTGGCCTGTCTTTAACTCTGTTTTTCCTTTTTCAAATTCTACGAGACGGATTTCCGGTCCCTTTGTATCAAGTAAAGCTGCAACATATTTTCCCAATTCTTTGCGCAGTTTGCGGAGCATTTTTAATCTTCCCATCTGCTCATCATGCGGTCCATGCGAAAAATTGAAACGTGCAACGTTCATTCCCTCTTCGATCAATGCTCTCATCACCGCTTCATTGTCGGTGGATGGTCCTAACGTACAGATAATTTTTGTTCTTCTTGTCATAAATTCTTCCTTTCTTTTTATGGTTTCATTTTTCAAGTGTTCCTGCTGATTTTTATTCATTCGAAATGCGTATGCCTCTCTTGATTTCTGTTATAGTTTTAACAATCTCCTTAAATCAGCACGGAGTCGGCGGACCAATCTCTTCAAAACTTAAAACTTATACACTTTTCACAATAATACAGTCTCTTCTCTCCGTTTTTATTCGTATTCTTGTGAAAAATGTATAATAAATTTTAAGTTTCTTCTTTGGTACGGCGACTCCATCTACGGACAGATTATACGAAATAAACATAAAAAAAGCAAGCTTTCTTTTGTAAAAAAACCTGCTCTTTTTGTAAACATTATGTTAAAAACATTATTTTGTGATCATGGTTCCCATACCGCCATGGATATTAGAACCGTCTTTGTTCAATTTTGTGATCAGAACGGATCTGATCGCAGAGTCACCGATAAAGTTGATGGCCGCCTCTATCTTAGGGAGCATATCGCCCTCACCAAACTGTCCCTGCTCCATGTATTTCTTTGCTTCTGCAACAGTCATGGTTGATAATGGTTTTTCATCCGGCTGTCCATAATTTAAGCATACATTGTCAACACTTGTTAAAATAACAAGCATGTCTGCATCCAGAAGTTCTGCCAATTTTCCTGCTGCAAGGTCTTTTTCAATAACAGCACTGGCACCTTTTAAGTTGTTGTCCTGCATTAATACCGGGATTCCGCCGCCTCCACAGGCAACTACGATCTGGTCAGCATCGGACAATGCTTTGACCGCATCGATCTCCACGATATCCATTGGCTTTGGCGCTGCAACGATTCGTCTGTACCCGCCTTCTGTTTTTACAACGTGATTTCCTTTTTTCTCCTCTGCCTCTGCTTCCTCTTCCGTCAGCACACGTCCAATGACTTTGCTTGGTTTGTAAAACGCCTCGTCATATGGATCAACCACAACCTGTGTAAGGATCGTAGAAACAGGTTTATAGATTCCCTTGTTCAATAATTCCGCACGGATCGCATTCTGTAAATCGTAACCGATATATCCCTGGCTCATCGCAGAACATACAGACATTGGTGTTGCAGTATATTCCGGATATAATTTACAAAATTCATTCATAGCAGTATGGATCATACCGATCTGTGGTCCGTTACTGTGTGTGATCACAACCTGATAATCTTCACGGATAAAATCTGCCACTGCCTTTGCTGTTCGTTTCGTTGCCTCTTTCTGTTCAGGAAGTGTTGTTCCCAAAGCTTCATGTCCAAGAGCAATCACAATTTTCTTCTTTTTCATCTCTACCATCCTCCGATGCACCTTTATATTCGCAGAACACCCGGAAAGTATCTCCGGGTGCTTTTTGTCTTGTCTGACACTTATACTATTATTTTACCATGAACGATTTTGCAGTGCAATGTCATTTTTACATTACAGGCCACAGGCATTCTGCAAACTGTTATTTATCTTCTTCCTCAGTTTCCTCCTGTGGCAAAACAAAGGAATCGATAACCTCCCACAGTTCATCTCTTCCCTGCTTCGTCTCGGAGGAGAATGGAATGATCACCGTACCCGGCTTTACTTTCAGACCTTCGCGGATTGCTTTTACATTCTTCTGGATCTGGCTTCGTTTGATCTTATCAAGCTTTGTGGCGATGATAATCGGTGTAAATCCCTGATAAACCATCCAGTCATACATCATTTTATCGTTTGCAGACGGATCATGGCGGATATCGATCAGCAAAAAGACTGCCTGCAGTTTTTTTGAGGTATGGAGATAATTCTCGATCATTTTTCCCCATTTTTCCTTCTCGCTGGCAGAGGTCTTTGCATATCCATAACCGGGCAGATCGACCAAATACATGGCATCATTGACATTGTAAAAATTGATGGTCTGCGTCTTTCCCGGCTGCGCCGACGTCCTTGCGAGCGACTTGCGGTTTAACAGCGCATTGATCATGGATGATTTTCCTACATTTGACTTTCCTGCAAATGCCACTTCATTAAATGGATTGTCCGGTATTTTACTTGTGATACCACAGACAGTCTCCAAATTTACACTTCTAATTACCATTGTCTTTTCCTCTTCTTAATTCACTTCTTTACAAACGCCACATCCAGCACGTCTTTCATCTGCTCCACAAACACGATTTTCAGACCTTTTTTGATCTCCGGTGAAATCTCATCTATATCCTTCTCATTCTTCTTTGGCACACAGATGGTCTTAATTCCTGCATTTTTGGCTGCCAGTGTTTTTTCCTTCAGTCCACCGATCGGAAGCACACGGCCGCGAAGTGTGATCTCACCTGTCATTGCGACATCAGCGCGGACCGGTGTCTTCGTGATCGCCGACAACATGGCTGTCGCCATCGTGATTCCGGCAGACGGTCCATCCTTCGGCACTGCACCCTCCGGGATGTGGATATGGATGTCATTCTCCTGGAAAAACTTTTTCGGAATATGATACTCTTCACTGACAGAACGGATATAGCTGATTCCCGCCTGTGCAGATTCCTTCATCACATCTCCCAGCTGTCCGGTCAGCTGGAACTCACCTTTTCCCGGCATGATGTTGACTTCAATCTCTAAAGTATCTCCACCAACGCTTGTCCATGCAAGTCCACGGACGATTCCTACTTCATCCGTATCATTTTTCTTATCAAAACTGTATTTCTCTTTGCCGAGGAACTTTTCAAGATTCTGTTCTGTAACTTTAATCTTCTCTTTTTCTCCCTCGTAAAGCGGTCTTGCTGCTTTTCTGCATATCTCACCAAGCTTACGTTCAAGATTACGCACACCAGCTTCCCTTGTGTAACCACTGATGATCTTTGCCATCGCTTTGTCTGTGATGGCGAGCTGCTCCGGTCTGATCCCATTGCGCTCCATCTGCTTTGCGAGCAGATGCTCTTTGGCAATGTGAAGCTTCTCATTCTCTGTATAACTGGTCACTTCGATCAGTTCCATACGGTCTAACAGCGGCCTTGGGATATCCTGCACAGAGTTTGCTGTTGCAATAAACAGCACTTCTGAAAGATCGATCGGTATCTCAACATAATGATCCCGGAACTTCTTATTCTGCTCCGCGTCAAGCACTTCCAGCAATGCAGACGCCGTATCCCCCTTGTAATCGCTGCTCATCTTATCGATCTCATCTAACAGCATGAGCGGATTTTTCACGCCGGCGCTGCGCAGTCCGTTCACGATACGTCCCGGCATTGCTCCGACGTAAGTTCTTCTGTGGCCGCGGATCTCTGCCTCATCCCGCACACCACCGAGACTGATCCGCACATATTTTTTATCTAACGCTTTTGCAACGGACCGGGCAATACTCGTTTTACCGGTTCCCGGTGGTCCGACCAGACAGATGATCGGGCTCTCGCCCTTGCTGGTGAGATTGCGGACAGCCAGAAATTCTAACATACGCTCTTTTACTTTTTCCAGACCATAATGATCCGCATTTAAAATCTGCTCGGCATTCTTCAGATCCTTGTTATCTCTGGATGTCTTATTCCACGGAAGCTCCAAAAGTGTTTCAATATACCCTCTCGCCACAGCGCTCTCAGAGGAGCTGGAACTGATATTTTTAAAACGGTCGATCTCTTTTTTGATCTTCTCTTTTACTTCTTTGTCTGCCTTAATCTTACCCAGAGCATCCATAAAGTGATCTGCGTCTGATTCCGTATTATCTTCGCCAAGCTCCTCACGGATTACTTTCATCTGCTCTCTCAGCAGATATTCTTTCTGGTTTTTATCCACATGCGCCTTGACTTTCGCCTGAAAATCATTCTTGATGGCTATGATCTCGATCTCTTTTAATAAGAGTGCCATCAGAACCTCATAACGTTCGGTCATAGAAACCGCATCTAAGATTTTCTGTTTTTCCTCAAAATGTACCGGAAGGCTGTTGGCAAGCTGATTCATCAGTTTTTCCAGATCTGTGATCTCACTTAACTGGCGTTGCAGCTCTTTTCCCATTTTGGGATTGACGACCACATATTTACCAAATGTCTCCTGAATGCTCCGAAGCATTGCCTCCTTCGCTTCTTCTGGCAATCCGTCATCCACTTCCTCGTCAAATCGAATGATCTCCGCAAGCAGATAGTCCGGATTTTCAAGAAAAGCGGACAATTCTGCCCGCTCTTTCCCTTCTACCAAAATGCGTACAATATTATTTTGTAACTTAATTACCTGCTTTACCTCAGCAATGATCCCGATCTTAAATAAGTCCTCGATATCAGGATTTTCCTGTTCCACATCTTTCTGTGCCACAAGAAAAATCTTCTGCTCATCCATCATCGCCTCTTCCACTGCCTTGATGGACTTTGCACGGCTTACGTCAAAATGGGCTACCATTCCCGGCAGGATCACCATTCCACGAAGGGCAACTGCAGGCATTTTCATAATCATTGTATCCATTTTCTATAATTCCTTTATCTGTAACAGCTTTTCCTGCTGTTATCTTTTGTTTAAGAAGCCTGTTCTAACTTCTCAACAAGTGCTTTTTCTTCTTTCTCTTCAATTGCAAGATTCTTTTCTACATCTTCTTTGGTGATCTCACATTTTGTAATGCTCTCATCGGATGGAATATGATACATCAGATCTAATGTAACAGCCTCCATGATTGCACGAAGACCACGCGCTCCGGTCTTTCTCTCAAGCGCTTTGTCCACGATTGCTTCGAGTGCATCCCTGTCAAATTCCAGACTGACACCGTCTAATTCAAACAGCTTTTTGTACTGTTTTACAAGTGCATTCTTCGGCTCGCATAAGATACGGATCATCGCATCCTTATCTAACATATCCAGTGTTACGGTTACCGGCACACGACCGATAAATTCAGGGATGAGTCCGAATTTCACAAAATCCTGCGGAAGCACATGTTTTAATACTTCCCCTACATTGTACTCATCTTTGGCGTGTACTTCTGCATTAAATCCAATGGATTTCTGGTCGAGACGTGTCTCAATGATCTTCTCTAATCCATCAAAAGCACCACCACAGATAAATAAAATATTGGTAGTATCAATCGGGATCAGTTCCTGCTGCGGATGTTTTCTTCCACCCTGTGGCGGAACAGAAGCAACCGTTCCCTCTAAAATCTTAAGTAACGCCTGCTGTACACCCTCGCCGGAAACGTCTCTTGTGATGGAAACGTTCTCAGATTTTTTTGTAATCTTGTCAATCTCATCAATGTAAATGATACCGTGCTGTGCACGCTCAATATCATAATCAGCAGCCTGGATCAGTTTCAAAAGGATATTCTCGACATCTTCACCCACATAACCTGCCTCGGTAAGTGTGGTTGCATCTGCGATTGCAAACGGAACATTCAACACTCTCGCCAAAGTCTGTGCCAAAAGTGTTTTACCGGAACCGGTTGGTCCGAGCATAAGAATATTACTCTTCTGCAATTCTACATCTGAATCTGATCCTGCCATAATTCTCTTGTAATGATTATAAACTGCAACGGACAAAACTTTCTTCGCTTTATCCTGGCCAATGACATACTCGTCTAAAAATGCCTTCATCTCCTCCGGCTTGATCAGATTGATCTGCTCCGCAGGCTCTTCCAGATTTCCGTCAAATTCATCATTCTCCAACTCTTCGTCTATAATCTCGGCGCAAACGTCTACACACTCATCACAGATATAGGCTCCGTTTGGTCCCGCGATCAGTTTACGGACCTGATCCTGAGTCTTACCACAAAATGAGCAGCGCAGTCTCTCGTCATTTCTTCCTGTCATTTCTTATTCTCCAATGTCTCTATTTATTAGCGGCTTGTGATCACATTATCGATCAGTCCGTATTCCATTGCTTCCTGAGCAGACATATAATGATCTCTCTCTGTGTCCGCTGCGATCACGTCATAAGGTTTTCCGGTGTTTGCAGCTAAAATCTCATTTAATTTCTTCTTTGTCTTTAAAATGTTTTCCGCTGCGATCTGGATCTCCGTTGCCTGACCTTTTGCTCCGCCGGATGGCTGATGGATCATAATCTCTGCATTCGGAAGCGCAAGTCTCTTGCCCTTTGCTCCACCTGCAAGTAAAAATGCTCCCATGCTGGCGGCCATACCGATACAGATAGTAGATACATCACATTTGATGTACTGCATCGTATCATAAATAGCAAGACCTGCTGTTACCATTCCACCTGGGGAATTGATATATAAATGAATATCTTTTCCAGGATCCTCGGACTCTAAGAAAAGTAACTGTGCAACCACAAGGCTTGCTGTTGTCTCATTCACTTCTTCTCCCAGAAAAATAATTCTATCTTTTAATAATCTGGAGTAAATATCGTAATTACGCTCTCCTCTGCTTGTCTGTTCAATGACGTAAGGTACTAAACTCATATCTCTTACCTGCCCTTTCTTTTCATAAATATGATCTGGATCGCACTATCATGGGATCCGCACTTCTTTCACTATTGCAATATATCGGTCATACACTGCACTGATAAATATTATCCCACAAATACAGGGACGTTGGAATAGGAAAAAAACATGTTTTATGAAAAATTAATATCTTGTTCGAATTTTAAAAAATACTGAACTTTTTTCTCATCAAATGTATTCTGCCATAAATCTCAAACAGACCGGCTCATAAGAGCCAGTCTGTGATATTTCCGGTCTGCATATTATATGCAATCCTCTGTCTGCTGTACGCTGCCGGAATTATTCTTCTGTTCCTTCTTCTGCTTCAGCTTCTTTTTCTTTCTTTGTCTTAGCTTTTGCTCTTTCTTTTACGTTCTCCATAATTAAGTCAACTGCTTTTGTCACAGATAAATCTCTCTTAATGGATTCTTTCTCAGCATCTCCTAAGTACTCTTTTAACTTGTCAGCTTCCATTCCGTACTGAGCTGCCATCTTCTCAACTTCTGCATTGATCTCATCTTCAGAAACTTCGATGTTCTCTTCTTTTGCGATCTGCTCTAATACAAGGCTGCTCTTGATACGAGTCTCAGCTTCTGGACGAACCTGCTCTTTTAATCCGTCGATTGTCATACCGGAGAACTGCATGTACTGCTCCATGGAAAGACCGCTCTGTGCGATTCTCTGTGCGAACTCATTGATCATGTTCTCGCACTGTGTCTCGATCATAGCTTCCGGGATCTCCATTGTGGATTTGTCGATGATCTTCTTGATTGCTTCATCTTCTTTTGTACGTTTTGCTTCGTTCTCTTTCTCAACTTCAAGATGTTTTCTTAAGTCTTCTTTGTACTCAGCTAATGTATCAAACTCAGATACTTCAGAAGCGAACTCATCGTTTAACTCTGGAAGTTCTTTTGCTTTGATCTCGTTGATCTTAACTTTGAATACGGCTGGTTTTCCAGCTAAATCAGCTGCCTGATATTTCTCTGGGAAAGTAACGTTAACTTCTACTTCATCCCCTGCATTGTGTCCTACTAACTGATCTTCGAATGTATCGATGAAAGAGTGGGAACCGATCTCTAATGGATGATTCTCTCCTTTACCACCTTCAAATGCAATGCCGTCAACAAATCCTTCGAAATCGATGACTGCTGTATCACCGTTTGCAACTGGTCTGTCTGTTACAGTTACAGTTCTGGAGTTTTTCTGCTGCTCTTTCTCAAGTGCTGCTTCTACTTCTTCGTCTGTTACAGTTGTGTCGATCTTAGTTACCTGAACACCTTTGTATTTTCCAAGTGTCACTTCTGGTCTTACAGCCACTTCTGCTGTGAAGATGAAAGGTTTTCCGGATTCGATCTGAACAATGTCGATTGTTGGTCTGGAAACGATGTCCTCTTTGCTCTCTTCCATAGCTGCTGCATAATTATCCTGAATTAAGATGTTTGCTGCTTCTTCATAAAATACAGCTGCACCGTACATTTTCTCGATCATAGCTCTTGGAACTTTACCTTTACGGAAACCAGGGATGCTGATTTTGTTCTTCTCTTTCATGTAAGCAGCCTGTAAAGCTTTTTCTACTTCCTCTGCTGGTACTTCAACAGTAAGTTTTGCCATGTTTTTTTCTAATTTTTCAACCTGTACACTCATTATAATGATTTTCCTCCTTATATATATAAAATATCCATGTACATTTCACGCTTAATGCGCTAATCGAGCCACGTCCAAAGTCGCATAAACCCGCGGTTTTTCTGGCTCTGCCTAAAAATGGGCGTACTACGACTATCGCAGTCATTCTAGGATTATAGCACACACTCTTGCAAAATACCAGTGTTTTTTATGGTTTTACGAGGTTTTCTGCGATTTCTGCTCTTTTGCCATGCAATTTATCATATACGACATTACAAACCACTGTATAAAGAGAGGCAGACACATTGATCCCTGTCCGAAGCAGCAGCGCCATCGGCAGTCCGAACAATGAAGCTGCAATTGCAAGCGCTCCAAACGTGTTAAAAACCGTCTGCCATTTATATCCGGCAGAATAACCCACGCCGATCCCACCAATAATTCCGATCATACTTCTTCCTGACTCCGGCAGTATCAGATAAAGGACGAGAAACAGCGCACATCCGGCAATATTAAACACGCCCCTGTCCACTGCCCTCATTTTTCCATCCTCTGTAAACGGAAGGCAGACTGACATACATGCGATCCCTGCCCACATAGCTCTCGGAAGTCCAAGCAGTGAAACGATCAGCATTGCACTTGAGACGATCAGTGTCAGTTTCAGATACCATTGGTTTCTCGCAGACCGAACATCAAATTCCCGGAATAAATCCTTAAATTTCCTGCGATAAGGTCTGTTTTTCTGATTTTTATAAAAAACCGCCATGCACACAAGCATTCCCGCCGTAAGTCCAATCACCCGCATCCCAAAGGCTCTGCCACTCACATCATATCCATATAAGAGCAGATACCCGAGCACAAACGTGGAATGATTATGCATAATGACATTGTGACACCCAAAAATCATAAGAAGCAGGATACAGACACAATTTATAAAAAATGCTCCCACCGGAGATACCATATTTGCCAGTCGCGGGCCAGCCATCATGATTATAAATATTCCCACAATGGACAACAATCCATGACTCGTCTGTATGCCAAAATCTGCCTGCCTCAGCACAAGCAGCGCCAACAGGACCGTTACTCCTACAACGCTGTTTTCCTGCCCTGTCAATTTTGTATACAATGTGACAACCGCCACACAAAAAGCCATAATAAGATATACTTTAAAATTATAGATAAGAATATGACGCCATTTTTCTTTTTTGTCTGTCGTATTTTTGATCAACTGTTTTGAACCGGCAGAACTAAGCTGTAACTCCTGATAAAATGTCATTTTGTAGTCTCCTTCTCTTCTCTTTTGAATCAACAAAGCGAAGAGTACTATACTTCAAAAGCGGAAGGCTGGCAAGTAGTATTTTTATTTTTATGACTGTCTAACGGACACTTGGCTATTAAAATGCATAGCAGAAGAACTTGTAAATCAGACCATTCACATATAGAAAATATTTTTGTACCACAACGAAAATGCCTGATAAAAGTTCTCTATCAGGCATTTTCGTATATTCATAATTTTTGTATCACAAAATATTGTATATCATTTTTTAACTTCTTTTAAACGATTGTATTGTTTGACCTTTATAACTAATCAGTCCACTATCGCCTTCGGCAATAATAACCTTGTCAGCTTGAAGATTCCGAAGTTTTATTCGTTCTCCATTTTCACACTCAACTATGTACCATTCGATATTTCCTTGTCGCATCGTGGTCTGTAATATTTTTACTTTTTTTGTTATAAGTTCCTTATTATCATCTAATTTGTGTACATACTGATTAAACGCTAACGCTATAAGCATTATGCCAATTAGTACTCCAAATAAAATGGGTAATATTTGTACCATATCCATGCTATTAATCTCAATATTCATACTCTCTACTCCTTAATCTTAATAATTGCAAATAAATTTCCATATGTTACTTTTTCTTATGTGCTATGAATGTCACTACACATGCTATCCCTGTTACACCAGCAAGAAGAAAAAATAACGTCCCATTAGTGTTTAATATTTCATACTTTTCTGCATTACCACCAATCGTTCCTGATGTTGCTACATTATATTTGCCATTTATCATCGCACCTGTATACATTGTAACACCCTGCTGGTTTTTTGCCGCACTTTTAAAAATGCCCCCTAATATAATTAGGCAAACCGTACAAACTAAAAGTATTCTTGTAATCCACTTATTACTCATAAATTTCTCCTTTCTCATTTTTGACATTTAGTAAGTGTCATTTTTTATATATTTTAGCATAAGCTTAAAGTATTGACAATCACTAAATGTCATTTCGTTATGATTTATATTATCTAAATGGAGGTAATCCCATGTATAAAAATAAAACTTCTAATGGAAAAAATAATTTATGCGGAGAAAAAATATATCTTCTAAGAAAGCAATTACGCCCCAGAGTCTCTCAAAGAGCATTTGCAGAAAAATTGCAATTAAATGGAATTGATTTAGATAAAAATGCGATTCAACGAATTGAGTGTGGTAAAAGATTTGTAACTGATATTGAGCTAAAAGTCTTTGCCCAAATTTTAAATACTACTACGGACGAATTACTAAATACTGATAATAAACCTATACAATAAATCTGAATTTCTTTTCTTAATATGATCAATTTTCATTCATTAAACACGTATTCCAAGCTATTTTTTGTATAATCAAAATATTTTTCATAAAAAACTATGCTTCAAAATCAAGTCACTGATAATTATTGACTTTAATTTGTAAAATATTCTTATCAAACTACCTTTTTCTATGATACAATCAAAATAATTTTATAATTATGTCATTTTTTACTGTTATTCCATTATATGTAAACGAAGGGAAAACTATGGCAAACACAAAATCCAACCAAAAAACAAAATATGAGCTGGCAGATGCCATGAAACGCTGTATGAAAACTGCACCTGTAGAAAAAATCACTGTGAAGGAAATTGTAGAGGCATGCGGTGTCACAAGACAGACTTTTTACCGTAATTTTCAGGATAAATATGACCTCATCAACTGGTATTTTGACAAAATTCTCTTAGAATCCTTTGAACATATGGGGGAAGGAAAATCTGTCTATGAAGGTCTTGTAAATAAATTTACCTATATCCAGGAAGAAAAGTTGTTTTTCAAGGCTGCATTTAAAAACGATGACCAGAATTGTCTGCGCGATCATGATTTCCAGTTGATCACCGCTTTCTATACGGATCAGATTGAAAGCCGTACCGGCAAAAAGATTTCTCCGCATCTGCAGTTTCAATTGGAAATGTACTGTCAGGGTTCTATCTTTATGACCGTTCAGTGGGTACTTGGCTACCGGAAATGCACACCGGAAGAACTGGCCAGATCACTGGCTGGCGCTATGCCGGCAGAACTGAGTAATGTATTCCGTGAGGTTGGACTGATATAGTCGAGTAGACTAAGACCTCTCAATCTTAGCCCCTCACAGATCCGTACGTGCGGCTTTCCCGCATACGGCTCCTCATAGTAACATTCGCTTCAATATAAACAATAGTACGTTTATAGTATCTTTCAGCTTCTGACTTATATTGAAATCCTGCAACAAAATCATCCGCAAAGTTGACGAGAAAACACTCTCCCTGCATTTCCCTTTGCACCACCAGCTTAAACCACAGCGTCAGCACATGATGCATGTATATATTTGCAAGCATCGGACTCATTGCTGAGCCTTGTGCCGAACCTTCCTCTGTTGGCTCGAATTTTCCTTGCTCCATTATTCCTGCTTTAAGGTATTTACGTATTAGCCACAATAAGTTCTTATCCTGTATATTCCATTCAAGGAACTTCATCATATAAAATATATCCAGTCACTTCTGGGACATGTTGATCCTCGCTCTACAGATGT
>ENA-UOJD01000694-UOJD01000694.1-human-gut-metagenome-genome-assembly--contig:-P48-NODE-694-length-43752-cov-20.827700_pt1 | contig 43752 bp, 31 predicted proteins | sample MGYA00242342_ERZ723889 | MGnify/ENA metagenome assembly ERZ723889 | reverse complement strand
GCTCTGTGACTCAGGGCAAGGACAGCAACTCCCAGTCCCTGCAAATGATGGAGCGTCCCCTCATGTCCCCGGATGAGCTGAAATCCATGCCCAAGGGCAGCTTCGTGATAATGAAAACCGGCACGCATCCCATGAAGACAAAACTGAAATTATTCTTAGATTGGGGAATCCGATTTGAAAAGCCTTTGGAAATACCCGACAGAGGTAGCCGCCCGGTGCATTATGCGGGAAAAGCGGAACTGGAACAGGCGATTCTTTCTGGATGCCCGCTGGTATATTCCGAGGAACTATTACCACCAAAGACAACGGTGAAACCGGTGCCGATCCCAGAGAAAACAACGCTCAAAACATAACAAAAACGGGCGGGGCATCTCAGCCCCACCCGTACAGGAGGAAACAATATGCATGATTTTACAAAGCTGTACCGTATGGATCTTCCCCACAGAGCGATTTCTGTGTACATCTATCTCGCCGACCGCGCCAATAAAGACGGCATTTGCTGGCCGTCGATTCCAACAATTTCCAGAGATCTGAAGCTGTCTGAATCTACCACCAGGAGGGCGATAGGAGATCTCAGAAAAGCGGGACTGGTGAGAACGGAACAAAGGTATCGGGAGAATGGAGGGAACAGCACCCTTAGCTATATGCTATATTGAAAAGATAGTTTGTGAATTTATTACGTCTAACGTAAAGTTTATTCCTTTCCGCAATAAAATATGCTGTCGGCACCATATTTTGAAAAGGTGGTTTTATGACGAAGCGGTAGGTACATTATTGGAAGAAAATGCCTCGGCCTACCAGCTCTGGGCATATTTCTTGGTTCAGATGTTTGTCAAATTGGTTGTAGCAGAACAGACTCCATCCAAGCAATGCAAAGGGCATCAAGATGATGGCGGCAATGGAACCAAACAGGTGACACTTGAAATTTGGAAGTAGAGAAGGAATGCAGGGGATAAGAAAAGCAAGCATCGCGACAATGGTTTTCATGGGATTGCGAAGGAACAGATACACCGAATTTTTCAGATTCTGAAAAAACGTGTTTGTGTAGACGGGGATCATAATCATACATACTGCGAACACGGGCAAAACAAAAACAGCACTAAGTATAATGGGGATAAAAGCAATGGAGGCCAGAATGGAGGACTGGAAAAGCGTTGAAAAGAAAAAAAGAGAAAAGCACAATGCCCAAATGATGCCAAATAAGAACCCCAAAAGAGACATCTGTTTGCCATTATCTTTTAGTCCCCTTGCAAAATCGGTTGGAAAATATACATTCTCACTCCATGCAAATTGTCGTATGACACGTAAAATGCCGGAAAGCCCCAAACAGAAAAGCATTTGCAGGGGAATGTTTAACAGACACCGGAAAAACTCCCAGTATATCAATGCTTGACCAGACCCAGCTGCTTTTTGCTGTGCGGCATCCAATCCTGAAAGAAACTGCGTCTGGTATAGATCTTTTACGACGCGGGAAAGCAGCAGCGGAAGGTAAAACAACAGCAGCACCATACCACAGCCTATCAATGTTCGCCATTGCAGTTTGACAACATCAAAAAAGATCTCTTTTCGGTTGTGCGGAAGCATATCACGGGAATAATCTTTCGGGTAAATGGTTCGTTTCTTTCTCATGGATACACCTCCAGCAGATACCGCATTGCTTGGAGTGCGGCATCATCACCAAGATCACCTTTTCCGTTTTTTTTATCCAGATTCACAGATTCCGGACTGGGGAAGAGCAGACAGGGTCTCCCTCTATCGGAACTGAAAGAATAAAATGGACTTGTCTCCGGCAGGACAAAGGCGTAAGGCAAATCTGATTTCTCCACTACTTCGGTATAGACGTCTGATGACGGAAAAAAGTCCAAAAGAGCCGGCGGAATTCTGGAAAAAACGGCTCGGCCAATGCCCTCTGGACACCAATCTGGAGATAAAATCAAAAGATCATAGTCAAAACAGCGAGCGGTGAGATACTCCGTATAGGATATCCCGACTGGGGAAACCTGTGTGACTGCGATTTCTTGAAGTACCTGTGTACTCAGTTCGGAAAGCTGGAGCGTAAGCTCTTGCTGAAATCCCGAGGGATCCAATCCATCGCCGACGTACAGGACACGAAGGCGTGCATTACTGGCAGGCTTTGCCATTTGCTCAAAGACAGTTAACCAGATGATTATGGGAAGGAGTACCACGAGAAGATATTTCCACCAGTTATATTGCAGATGACGCCTCATGCTTCTACCTCCGTAATAATGTGGGAAACAAGATGAAACCGGTAGGTGTTCCCGCTGGTAAGCAAGATTGTTCCGACAGGGACGTACAAACGTCGCTCATCCACCTGGACTTCCAGACAGTCCAGATCCATGTAGCGACTGGATACGCCGGAAACAGACTGGACAGTGCCATAATAGATGGAAAACCGATGTTTCGTCAGGCGAAGCAGCTTCTTCTGTGGGAGAATGCGCAGCTCGACATAGGCAATCAGGCAACATCCGCAAAGAACGTCTGTTACCACATTGAGAAAGAAAAGTAACTGACGATTCCATTTATCAAAGAAGGATAGAAAAAACAGGTTCAGGCACAGGGTAAATAGAATGGAGCAAACGCACATAAACACCCGTCGGAAGAGCATCTGCTGGTACGCCGTGGGGGACATGCCAAGTAAATTTTGTGTCATTTCAGATAATCCTCCAGCAAAGCACTGCGATGATTTCGCAGCAATTCCACAGGAGAACCAATATCCGCTATATGCCCCTGCTCCAGAACGAGCATACGGTCTGCAAGAGAAAAGGCTTCGCCCAGATCATGAGTGACAAAGAGCATTGTGGTCTGAAGCTGCTGGTGGATGCTGCGAAGAAGACAACGCAATTCTGTACGCAGCTTTGGATCGGCATTGGAAAACGGCTCGTCCAGCAGCAATATGGATGGATTTTTAATAAGCGCCCGGGCAATGGCGATTCTCTGACGCTGTCCCCAGGACAGCTGGTGCGGCTTGCGGGTCAGAAGCCACGTAACATCCAGAATTTGCGCGATGTCTTTTACCCGGCGATCCACTTCTTCCTGAGCTGTATGCATGCTGCGGAGAGGAAAAGCAATATTCTCATACACAGTCAGGTGGGGGTAAAGCGCTGCCTCCTGACTGACGTATCCGATATTGCTGTGCCGTATGTCCAGAGAATCGACGGAGATACCATCGACTATCAGTTCCCCTTCCAAATACTCGCTGAGTCCCATAACGGATTTGAGAAGCGTGGTCTTTCCACACCCGGACTCACCGACGACTACAAAAAGCTCTCCCTCAGCAACGGAAAAGCTAAGATCATCCAGCGCTTTTGTCAGTTCATTTTTCCTTTTGTAGTAGCAGGAAAAATGGGTAAATTCTACAACATTCATCAATTATCTTTCTACTCCAAAGAAATGATCTGGCTATCGGATACGGGGACATCGTTGTCTGCATCCAGAATTGTAATAGGAAGACGGCGAATCACCGGACGGCGGTCTCCCCAAATGTGGTTGTACAGGATTTCTGCAGCGAGGTAGCCAATGCGATAGCCATCCTGCTGAATGATATAGGGGTTCAAACTGTCCCGCTCTGCGTGAGACAGTTCGTCGTCAAAAATCATCAGGCGGATATGTGACAGACCGGTTTTCTGGAGCGCAGAAATAACCGGCGTACGCTGCACGCCAGATACGACGATTACGTCTGTGTCTGGGTATTTTTTCAAATATTCTATCATGATTGCTTCCTGCTGAGCCTGGGTCCCTTCCAGCTTGAGCAGATTCCTTGGGGTTGCCATCTTGTAGTATTTCAGCAGGCCGTGGCTATAGCCGTTCATACGAAATTCCAAAGAGGAGGCCAAGTTCGCGGATGGTGTTGCGTACACAGGGTATTTATAGTGCTTCTGATAGAGAAATTGTACAACATCCACCATTGCCTGATGATCGTCCGTCGCAACGAAAGATGTGTGTACATTTGGAAGCTGCCGGTCAACCAATACAAACGGATATTTGCGAACGATCAACTTGATGATATCAGTACGGTCAGCCAGCTCATTATCAGATGGGAAGAGGATGATTCCCATGATGCCGGACTGTGGGAGCGCGCGGATCAGCTCGGATTCTTTCTCCAGAGAGTTGTCGCTGATGTGAATGGTATATTCCATATGCTTCTCACTGCAGAAGTCGTTGACACCGGACAGGACGGCATGGGAGTATCGCGAGACTATTGAGGGAACCACCAGAGAAATCTTGACAGTTTTATGAAAATGCGCGGCCATTTCGTCAACCTTTACATCTTCACTGATGTAGTAGCCGCTGCCATGGACGTTGGTAACATAGCCACGCTCAATCAGCTGCTCATATGCGTGCCGGACGGGCTTTCGGCTAGTGTCAAAAGTGGCAGCAAGCATCCGTTCACTGGGCAGTTTGTAGTTAGGGATTCCTGCATTTCTGCTGATGATTTTTAATAAGTAGTCCGTAATCTTTTTGTAAATGGAAGAGTCCATTAGCAAGCCTCCCTATCAAAGTATGTTTTTAGTATAACACATTTTATGGATGTTGTACAGATGAAATGATACCACAGTACCAGTTTATTTCGGACGTTTCTAGAAAGGTTTGACGTGTTATGCTATAATGTGTCACAATTAAGGCCCTGCAAAGATGAAGTTGAAGTACCAACGAGTGCGGGGCTGAGAGGGACAACACGACCATATAGGAGGAAAAACATGAAGACGATTATGTTTTTTGGAGACTCGATCACAGATTGCGGCCGCGACTACAAAGACTGGGACAGCTTGGGCTTTGGGTTCCCGCTTCTGGTGGATTCCCGGCTCGATCTGGAGAAGCCGGAAGTCTATAAAGTATTGAACAGAGGTACCAGCGGGGACAGGGTGGCCGATCTCTATGCTCGGCTTGAGAGAGATGTGATTGCTGCAAAGCCGGACATCCTGAGCATTCTGGTGGGGGTGAATGATGTATGGCACCCGCTGGAAGCCAAGATGGACAGTTCGCCCGAAAAGTTCCGCACAATTTATCACATGATGCTGTCGGAGCTGCGTGATGCTTTGCCGGAAACCAAGATTTTTCTGATGGAGCCTTTTGCTGAAAAAGGATGGGCGACAGAAAAGTTTTACGATGTGTTCCGGGCTCGTGTGGAAGATCGCGCGCGGATCGTCCGGGAACTGGCAGAAGAGTATAATCTGACGTTCATTCCGCTTCAACAAGACTTGGATGAGCTGTCGCGTACGGCACCTGCCCAGTGGTGGCTGGCGGACGGGGTACACCCCAAAATGGCATTTTATCAGTATATGACAGATAAATGGATTGCGGAATTACGTGCGGGTGAGTAATTGTACTACACCGGGAAGAGACCAATAGTAGGGTTAGAATATTCTCGCGGTTATTTGAAAGGCTGATGCTCTGGCAAAATGAACAATGCAGAGGGAAAAGACATTTGATTTCTGTACGGATTCTGGAACCACAGTACCAGTTTGATGCCAAGAATAGTAGACTTCAAGTAAATAAATTTGTATAATAAGACAAAAGCTGGGGAGAGACGCCCCGGATGATAGAAACACGCAGAGGAGGAAACACAATGAAAAGAAAAATGGCATTCGCGCTTTCGGTTGCGCTGTCTGCTGCGCTTCTGTTTGGCTGCGGCGCACAGAAAACAAGTCCCACGGTTGCGACGGAAGCTTCTGAGACGGTTGCCCAGAGCATTCCAATGCCCGCAACTCTCCCGACACAGGCGGGGCCGCACATGGTGGAGGCTGGCACTGTGAACAAGCATGAATTGGGCTGGATGAAGAGCGGCGAGGGAGAACCTGGCGGCGAGGGCATTTATTTCAGTCTTTGGACAAATGAGATTCCTGTGGATACCACATGGTCTGTACGCTATGAGCCGTATGGCTTTGAGGGCGTTACTTTGTACCGGGATGGAGTAGCCCACCAGATTGATGGTCGTGTGCTGAAATTTGACAATACCCAATGGTTCCTGGTACTGGATAACTGGCTGCTGGGAGATCTTGCACCGCTGCAGTCGGGCGATACAGTTTTGATTTTTGGTGAATTCCTGAATGACAACGGCTGGAGCATTCACTTTGAGCCTACCTACTTCTCCCTGAAGGGAGTGGACAGCGTTATCATTTCTGCAACGCCTCCTACCGGTATTGAACCGATGGAGACAACGAACTGATACGTGATTTACTTCTCCCAAGACCGCATTTAAAATAGTGCATTTTAAATGGTGCGAAGATTGAGAAAAATGCAAGTGCCCGAGACATGAAATGGAGGAACATATGACAAAGAAATTGATTGCGATGGTTTTGACGGCAGTGATGCTTGCAGGAGTACTTACCGGTTGCGGCAGTATAGGTACCGTGCAAAACACTGAGCCGGCAGCGCAGAACACGCAGGCTACTGAGGACAATTCCAACAAGTCCCAGATTACGGTTGCCACATGGGACGGCGGCCTCGGAAGCAAGTGGCTGGAAGATGCTGCGGAGCGTTTTGAAGAACTCTACAAGGACAAGTCCTTTGAAGAGGGAAAAGTCGGATGCGACATCAGCATCATTGCCAGCCGTAGTTTTGACGGATCGGGTATGGCATTTACCCCTCTGACGCATGATGTGTATTTTGTTGAGGGTGTTGACTACTATGCAATGACCAACAACAACCAGATGGAGCCGGTTACGGATATCATCACGACGCCTCTCAGCGAGTATGGCGAAGAGGAAACCATTCTCAATAAGATTGACCCTGTTATGCAGGAGTATCTTCTGGCAGCAGACGGCAACTATTACGCGATTCCGTTCTATGAGACGTTCTATAATTTCTCCTACGACCTGGATCTGTGGGATGCAAAGTCTTTCTATATGGCTGCGGATGGCGGCTGGACGAATGCGTCCGGTTCTTTGACTGCTGGCCCGGACGGTGTTCAGGGAACCTCTGACGACGGCATGCCTGCGACCTTTGCCGACTTTGAAAAGCTGCTGACCCGGATCAAGGATGCCGGTGTGCTTCCTTTTGTCTGCGCAGCCAATGCCACTGACTATGTGGCGAACTTCCTCTATGAGTATTATGCCAACTATGAAGGCAAGGAACAGATGAATCTGAACTATACCTTCGATGGAGTGGCCACTGATCTGATTCAGGTGGACGAGGATGGGAATGTTAAGAAACTTCCCGACACGCAAATCACCTTCGAAAATGGCTATGAACTGCAGCAGCAGGCTGGCCGGTATTACACGCTGAAGTTTGTGGAGAACGTGCTCAGCAAGAAGGATAACTTCAAGATCATTGACACCCATATCAATGCACAGAAGAGCTTCGTTCGTGGTGGTATCGCCAATGATCAGCCCATTGCGATGATTTTGGAAGGCTCCTGGTGGGAGAATGAGGCGAAGGACGCATTTAACGATCTGGCGGATAATGGCCTTGAGCGCCATAATTATGCGGTTATGCCCAAGCCCCATGCTACGGAAGAAAAAATTGGTCAAAAGGCTGCGTGGCTGTCTCAGTCCGGCTCCTATGGCTTTGTCGCAAGCGCATCGGATAACAAGCCTCTGGCACTGGAGTTCCTTCGCTTCCTGCATACCAATGACGAACTGTCTCATTTTACTGCGGAAGTGAACATCACCCGGCCCCTTTCCTATACTGTGACTGCAGAGGATCAGAGCAAGATGACAACCTATGGTAAGTCCCTGCTGACGCTGAAGAAAGAAAGCGATATTCTCTATCCATATGCCAATGAACTGGGGGCGCTGAACAATCCCCAGCTGTTCTGGTCCTATGGATGGGCTTGGTTGACGGATGTGAACGGTTACGAATACCGCAATCCGTGGCTGTACTTTATGGAAGTAGAAGACGCAAGCTCGGAAGCCTACTTTAACGGACAGAAGAAATACTTTGAGATGCGCTGGGATGCGGTGCTTTGATCGACGATCTCCGCTCTCTTTATATGAGGAAGTAATTCATGAATCAAACAGAACCGAGAGGAATTAGAAAACGCCATAGGGACAAGGGAGACCTGTTATTTTACGGCTTGCTGCTGGCGCTCCCCCTTGCGCAGATACTGGTGTTCTATTTCGGTGTGAATTTTCAGTCTATTTTGATGGCGTTTCAGCGCTATGATGCATTCTCTGATACGTTCATATGGGACGTCCAGAATAACTGGAGCCGATTCAAACTGGATGTGGTCACGCCCGGCTTCTGGACAATGGTCAAAAACTCTGTATGGGTATATCTGTTTACGACCCTCTCCGGAACGGTTCTGGCGGTGTTCTTCTCTTATCACATCTACAGAAAACGGTTTGGCCATACCTTTTTCCGCTTCATGCTGTTCCTGCCCTGCGTGATTCCGGGGATTTTGCTGACGGTTTTGTACAAAAATTCCGTAGGTCTGGGACTGCCTGCATGGCTAAGCTACCTGTTCCAGGTGGAAGTAGACAATCCCTTCGTTACCAGCAGCGGCGGCCTGCGATTTGTACTGATCACACTTTTTACCATTTGGATCAGCTTCGGCGGTCAGGTTCTGATTTATTCTGCGACTATGGATCGAGTAGATGCTGCGATCATTGAGGCGGGTAAAATTGATGGCACTACGCCGTGGCAGGAATTTTGGCATTTGATCCTCCCCAATATCATGCCAGCGGTGACTGTTTTCATCGTTACAGGGCTGGCAGGATTTTTCAGCAATGACAACAACGTGTTTAACTTCTTGAGTTGGGCGGCAATGCCGGAGGAAAAAACGGTCGGCTACTTCCTGTACACATTGGTCTATGCGAACGGAAAAACGGGTTATTGCTACTCTGCTTTCCTTGGACTGATTTGTTCCGTAATCTTGATACCGCTGGTCACGGTGGTTCGTAAACTGCTCGATAAGGGGGAAGATTAAGATGCGGCTGCAGCAAAGAAATCAAAAACCGGATGCTCTGAGTATCGTAACAGCCGCACTGCTGGTGCTTTACGTGGCGGGGCTTCTGGCTCCGCTGGTATGGTCGCTGCTGACCTCCTTTACCGATTTCAATGACTATTACAATTTTTATGTAGATCGGATATTCAAGAATGGCCCAAATTTTGCGCTGACGGCGGAGAACTATCAGCTCGCCCGGCAATATATGAATATTACGGCGACGACAACGTCAATCACGTACAACATAATTGGCATGTATATTCATTCGCTGTGCTATTCGCTGATTTGTTCTGCGTCATGGGTGCTGGTAACCTCTGTGGTCAGCTATCTGGTTGCCCGTTTTGATTTCCGGTTTTCCAAAGTGATTTTCAATTTTGTTGTGATCACTATGTGCATTCCAATCGTTGGTGCAATGGCTTCTGAGCTGCGGATGCTTCAGAATTTGGGCATCTATGACAGCTGGATTGGAATGGTCATCCTGAAATTTAATTTTCTGGGGGCTTATTTTCTGACGTTTGTTGCCATGTTTAAGGCAATCCCTAAGGAGTACACGGAGGCGGCAAAAATTGATGGCGCTTCGAATTTGAACATCATGGTTCGCATCATATTCCCTCAGGGAGTGAACATGATGGTCACTGTGTTCCTGCTGAACTTTATTACCTACTGGAATGACTATAAGACGGCAATTTTGTATCTGCCATCCTACCCAGTTGCAACATATGGCGTGTTCTATTTTATGAACACACCTATGGGAGCGGGAGTTACCTCTCAGACTCCGGTACAGGTAGCAGGTGCATTTCTGATGACGCTGCCGATTCTGATCGTGTTCGCTGTTTTCAATAAACGGCTGCGTGGTGGTGTTTACATTGGAGGTATCAAAGGCTGATGAAACGAAGAATAACAACGACATTGCTCAGCTTGCTGATGCTGTGCAGCTTTGCTGTGGTTCATGTGGATGCCCAGGAAGCAGAAAGGACAACACCACCGGCGCTTGCGGCGAGTTTTTCCTACAGCGCGGCAGAACTGGGCTATGGCGGTGGGGATATTGTTTCTGTTAATGGGGAAGCTTGCTCCACTGTCGTAGCAGATGGTACGTCAATGGAGGTTGGAATCAGGCTGCAGGATGGCAGCGTAAAAACAGTTTCCTATCCGGTTGTTGATTGTACAGCGCGAAGCGCACTTTTCTATAGCAGGGACCGATCCGTGAAGGCTGTGGAGACAGAGGAAGGCATGATCCTTTCAGCAACAAAAGATGGTTCTGCAACTTTCTTGCGTCCCCTGAGTGCGGCTGCGCTGGTAATGAATCTGGAATTCCAGAATGCGGAAAAGCTTGGCGCTTTGACTTTGACGCTGACGGATGCCGCAAATTCTGCAGTTTCCCTTACCCTGAAGCTAAACCCTGAAAATCATTCTGCTACCTTTGGCAGCCAGAGCGCAGAAGGCGTTGTGTCCGATTCCATGGTTTTGCTGAAGTACAACAACTACAGCCGCAGTTTCCAGGATACATCTACGGATTCTACATTGTTTACCTGTGAGTCGGATGACCAGGGAAATGTATTCGACGGTTTTTCTGGAGGCGTTTACCTAACGGTTGGCTTTGAGAGCGCAAAAGGGAATAGCGTCGTTTGCTTTAAGCGTTTGATGAATCAACCGTTGGGCACGCGGGATGGTGAGGCAAAGGATCAGACGGAGCCGGTGATTAGTTTGACCTCTCAGCTGGTGACCAGCCAACGTGTGGGAGACACCTTTATACTTCCATCCTATGCGGTCTATGATGTGTTCAACGAAATTGCTGAAAGCTCTGTGTCTGTGCAGTCCCCAAGTGGGAAGGTGCTATATCAGGGAGACGGTGAAGGATTCCACCCGTTTGCCATTGACGAATACGGGAAGTATAAGATTATCATCCGCGCATCGGATACTGCGGCAAATTCCGCAGAATTAACCAGAACTGTGAACGTAGGGGATGATGTGGCTCCAGAACTGACAGTTTCGCCCATGGCGAAAACGGAATACAAACTTGGCGCGGAGATTTCTATCCCTTCGTATACAGTCACAGACAACCAGAATTCTGCCAAGGTGGACGTGATTCTGCTTCTTCCCAATTCCGAACGGGCGTTCCTGCTCCATGACGACAATGGAAATGTTACAAGCTACATTTGCAACAAGGATATCTACCCGGCCTCGATTGGGGTGAGCGACAATAGCTTCCACGCAGAGCAGACGGGGAACTATATTCTTAGATTTGTTGCCTATGACGATATGTACAACCGGACGGTAGTGGAACTGCCGTTCACAGTAAGATAGGGGAGAGAATGCATGAAAAAACGGTTGATTTGTGCTTCTCTGGCAGTTGCCCTGCTGGTTGGCTGCTTATTTACGGGGTGTTCCAAACCAACGACTGAAAACCAGCAATCGGCGGATGGGCAAGAGAACTGCACAGAACTTTCTGGAACAGTTGCTGAGGGTACTTACCTGATCGAGGATGGGAGTACCAACTATGTTTTGGTTCTTCCCGCAAGTGCGCTGGCAAAAGAGACGTTTGCGGCGGAAGAATTCAACACCATGATGGAAATGGCAGCGGGCTGTACACTTCAAATTGTTACAGAAAATGCTGTTCCTGCTAATGCGAAATATATTTCTATTGGCAACACGCAGCAGTTAAAGGCGGCATTTCCGGAGGAAACGTTCGAATCTCTGAAGGGGAAGCAGTCCTCCTACTTCGCCGGAAGCAAAGACAACAACATCTATATTGCCGGAGGCACCTCTTATCAGGGCGAGGGTTCCTTATATGGCGTGTATGATCTTCTCCATGACTTGGTCGATTACACGTTTTACAGTGAGACCGAGATACATGTGACGGAAAGTCAGAGTGTACAGCTCTGGAACTATGAACCACAGTTTATTCATCCAAGTATTGAGATGAGAACGCATTCTACCCAGTTTATTTATGGGCATGATTTGGTGAATGATCGGTTCCGGTACATCAATTTCTCGAAAGGTTCGACTTGGGATCATACGACAAATGGACACAGCCAGCTGATGGCTTTCGTTCATCCGTCTGAGATAGGGACGGATGGCGTGACCTACGGCCAGAGTCATCCGGAATGGTTCGTGGATCCTTATGAAGCAGCACCGGCACGGAATTCGAACCAGCTTTGCTGGACTGCGGGAGGCAGTGCGGAAAGCAGAAAAGAACTGGTTTCCGTTGTTGTCAGTAAAATGCTCTTGTACCTTCAGATGAATCCCGATTCCAATATTTTCATGTTCGGGCAGCACGATAACTCCAATCCCTGTACCTGTCAGGGATGTCTGGATGCAATGCAGGAATATGGTGGTACGTACTCTGGCCTGCAGATCGACTTCTTCAACGAGGTTGTTGATCAAGTGAAGCTGTGGCTTGATGCCTATCAACCGGATCGGGATGTTCAGTTCGTCCTGTATGCTTATCTGTTCACGCAAGCTCCCCCTGTAAAGCAGACACAAGATGGGTACGAACCCTACAGCGACCGTGTCGTTCCTCACGAAAACGTGTACATCTGGTATGCACCAGTGAATGGCAACTATGCGTTCCCTATCAGTTCGCCGATTAATCAGGATATCAGCACGGAGTTGGCGGGCTGGAAAAGCGTATGCGATGGACAGATTTATGTGTATATATATGATCTGAACATTTACAACTATTATCTAGGCTTCTACAACGATGGAACAACACAAAGTATGCTTCAGACTTTTGTAGACGCTGGGGTGGAGTATGTGTTGGATCAGGGCGTATCGGATACGGTGAATGTTCCCGGATTCCAGGATCTGAAAGCATATGTTACGGCTAATCTGATGTGGGATGTAAATCGAAGCTATCGTGAGCTTGCGGCAGATTTTATCCGGAACTATTACAAAGACGCCGCAGACAGTATGCAGGAGATTTATGACCGCATTCTTGATCAAAGTGCGTACTATGCGACGGCTATTGATAATGGCATGGGAACAATCAGAGCATTCCCGGTTGTTACTGAGCTGTATCCTCGCGCCTTTGTCCAGCAGTTGGATGCGCTGTATCAGAATGCGTTTGATTCTATTGCACATTACGAGGCTGATAACCCTGAGCTTTATGAAGAACTGAACTATCGCATTATGAAGGATTACATGACCATCCTTTACCTGAAAGGCGTTGCCTATCCTGATAGTTACAGTGAAGAAGAAATCGCAAATGTACGCGATACATTTAAGACTTACACCGCTATTTTCGGAACCCGCGGTGGCGGCGAAGGTGCGCCGCTTCCTGAATTCTAACGTGAGAAAACCGACGGCAGGATTTGATGCCTGCCGTCGGCAGACACATTTTGCTATTGCAGCAAAGGAGAGAATTTTCAATGAGAGTTGACCTGAATGGCATTTGGCTTATGAATTCTCCCCATTATCATGATCTCGAGGCACAAGTGCCGGGCTCTGTACTGAGTACACTTTTGGCGCATAATCTGATTCCAGACCCTTTCTGGGGTACGTGCGAAGCCGAGGCTCGTGCCTGCCTCTATGAAGACTATACCTTTACTCGAACATTCTCCATGACGGATGAGCAGCGGAAAAACGTGAACTGCCTCTTCCTGAATGGTATTGATACAGTGGCTGAGATTGCCATTAACGGTGTTTTCGTGACGACATGCCGGGATATGCATTTGCGTCAGCGTGTTTTGCTGGACAATCATATTCTGTCGGAACAAAACGTTATTTCAATTTCTTTTACCTCCCCCTACCGTTATATTCAGGAATATAACGACGGAGGACTCTTTGCATCTTACGGACTGACGGAGCCAAAAGGCCCCTGTATTCGCAAGGCGCATTATATGTTTGGATGGGATTGGGGTCCTAACCTTGGGGATATGGGCATCTTCCGGGATATTTATATTCTATCTACAACAATTGGCTACCTTGACAGCTTCCGGCATGAGGTGACATTTCTCCCGGATGGCTCGGCACAAGTGAATGTGGATACTTCCATGGTGCTCCATACGAATGGCAGAATGACCGTGGAGCTATCGTTGCCGGAAGATCATTTCCGAGTTGCGCAAACGCATCCATTGGAAACGCATGGTTTCTTTTCTTTCCATGTTCCCAGCCCAAAGCGGTGGTATCCTGCCGGATTTGGTGATCCTGTCCTTTATCGACTGGATATTATTGTGGAAGCAGATAATATGGAGCGCCTGTGCGAGTCGTTCCGTATTGGCTTGAGGGAAGTTGTCATTGACAATGACGCAGATGCGTATGGGACAAATTTTAGTGTGTCCATTAACGGGTGCCGGGTCTTTCTCAAGGGCTCCTGCTATATTCCGGAGGACAATATCCTCCCCAGGGTAACTCCGGGACGTACTGCAAAATTGCTGGAACTAGCCAAGAAGTTTAATCACAACTGCATTCGCATATGGGGCGGCGGCTATTACCCGGATGACTCCTTCTACGATTGGTGCGATGAAAACGGACTGCTGGTGTGGCAGGATCTGATGTTCGCATGTTCTGTTTACAACATCTATGATACAGATTTCCGAAATCTGATTATTGCGGAAACCATTGATGCGGTGAAGCGGTTCCGGCATCATGCATCCGTGTTTCTGATTGCTGGCGACAACGAGTGCGAAGATGGCGTGAACGGACACGAACCGGAGCGGATGGAAAGCTACCGGGTCATGAGCTTGGAAGTGCTGACGCCATTGATGAAAACCCTGACGTCAACACATTTCCAACGAACCTCCCCTCGGTCCGTGGAAATCTTTCAACACCAGAACGACTGTGAAAATTATGACACGCACTACTGGGGAATCTGGTGCTTTGAGCGGCCGATTGAGGAGTATAAGCTGATCTATCCGCGCATGCTCTCCGAGGTTGGACATCAGGCGTTTCCCATGCTCTCAGAGCTTCGCAGCTTTGCGAAGGATGAGGAACTGACCGCCCAGAGTGCGGTAATGTGCCACCACCAAAAACAGCCTGGCAGTAATGCTCGAATCGAGCGGTATGTGAGCCAGTGCTATGGCATTCCTGAAAAATTTGAAGATATGGTTCAGCTGTCCCAGTTGGTTCAGGCAGATGCAATCAAAACATGTACGGAGCATCTGCGCAGAAACAAGGCACGCTGCAACGGAATCCTGTATTGGCAGTTGAACGATTGCTGGCCAGCTATTTCCTGGAGCAGTGTTGACTATGACCATGGCCTCAAAGCTCTGCATTATGCATCCAAGCGCTTCTTTGCTCCCTGCCTGGTAAGTCTGAGCGGGGATGTGGAAAACCTGACAGTCAGCGTTTCCAACGACTCGCTGGAGAATGTGGAATATCGGCTGATTTACCAGCTCCAGAATCTGGACGGGCGTATTTTGTATGAACAGGCATTGAATGGAACGATTCCCGGTGCTTCCTGTAGGGATGTGCTTGAGATTTGCAAGCCCTTCGGCAACGATACGGAAAAGGACAGACAAGAGAGACTCGTGTATGTTGCGCTTCTGGATATGCAGGGGAATGTACTTTCTGAGAACTACCAGCAGCCTTGCAGAGATGACATGGTTCCGTATCGGGAGCCACATTACCACATCTGTGCTTTGGACGCTGAGCAATTTACCATTGAGTCGGATACTTTTACAAAGTCGGTGTGTTTACAGCCCCTGAAGCCAGATGTTGTTTTTTCGGACAATTTTTTCTCCTTGCAAAAGGGAAAACCGAAGGTGATTACTTCAAACTTCCCTCTTGATGTTGAGGAGTTCCGTGTCTGGTCGGTAAATCAAGTCACATTCCAAAAAGAAAATGTGCAGTCCCAGCGTACTTTTGACGGGAAAACGTAAAACGAATTCAGTCGGTAAGGAGCAATTAAAATGATGAACAGCCAACCAAGGTTTGAACCGTGCGACAAATATGAGCGGCTTCTGGAACAGAAGGTAAAGAAATTTTTCTGCGGCCAACTGAGGGACAGCTGTTTTGAGAAAGTTCTGAATTTGGATGCTTCTTATGCATACTCTGATGAACCAATCCCGTTTTCTGAGGTATCCCGACTGACATTTCAGCCGATCCGGAAAGGCGAGATATGGGCAAAAAAGAATTTTGCCTGCGCATGGTTCCGCCTCAGCGGCTTAATCCCTGCAGAGATGGACAGAAGAAACCTGTATCTTGAATTCTCTGACGATGGGGAAGCGCTGCTGGTGGATTCAAACGGATCCGCATTAAAAGGATTTACTGCGGGTTCTGTCGTTTTTGGCATTCTTGACAGCTCAATTGAAAAGCGTTACTACCAGATGGAAGATGTATTGACAACGGACGGGTGCTTCGAACTGTATCTGGATGCGGCATCCAACAGCCTTCTCGGCGAATTTAATCAGGGTGCTGCACGACTGAATGCGGCTTGCGTCGTTCGCAGAAACCCTCAGATTCAAGATGTTTACTGGGATTTTGATACGCTGTTAGACTATCTTGATGCTATCGGGGACAACAATCCAAATCGCAATAGGATTCTCTATGGCCTTCGTGCTGCGCAGAACCTTATTGTTTATAAAGATCCGGAATGGTATTCCAAGACAAAGAAAATCCTGACAGGTCTTTTTGAGCTTCCGGGATGTGAGAACATTCAAGTAACTGCCGTTGGACATGCCCATCTGGATCTTGCATGGCTTTGGCCTATTCGGGAAACAAAGCGCAAGGCAAGAAGGACTTTTGCTAATTTTGTAGATTTGGCGAGAAAATACCCGGATTTTCATTTCGTTGTATCCCAGCCGCAGCAGCTGGTGTGGGTACGCGAGCAGGATCCCGACTTGTATCACGAACTGAAACAGTTGGAAAAAGACGGAATTATGGAGATCATCGGCGGAGGCTGGGTGGAAAGTGATACCAATCTGCCCGGAGAAGAGTCACTGGCTCGCCAGATGCTCTATGGCCAGAAATTCTGGCAGGAGGAGTTCGGACATTATGTGAAAACATGCTGGCTGCCGGATGCCTTTGGATATTCTGCCGGATTTCCGCAGATTTTGAAGCTCTCCGGTCAGGACAGCTTTATGACGATCAAAATATCGTGGTCCAACAGAACGGTATTTCCGTATAACAGCTTTTACTGGGAGGGAGTGGATGGTACCAGGATACTGGTGCATATGCCCCCGGAGGGAAATTACAATTCACTCGCAGGTCCTAAAGCGCTCCTGAATGCAAAGAATGGAATAAAGCAAAGTGACCCTAAAGACAGGCTTATGATGGTATACGGGGTAGGAGACGGCGGCGGCGGCCCGTCGGAGACTACGCTGGAACGGAACCGGCGGACATCGAATGTTCCCTACCTACCAAAGGTGAAAATGGGGAGCGCACAGGCATACTTCGACCAGCTTCGGGAAGAGGACTTGCCAATTTACTGCGGAGAAATGTATCTGGAAATGCACAGGGGAACCTATACTTCGCAATCTAATAGCAAGAATAATAGCCGGGAATTTGAAGAAAAAATGCTGTCCCTTGAAAAATTCCTGTCCGTTTCCGGTAATTACGGAAACAAGGAGGCTGTAGACGCACTGTGGAAGGAAGCCCTGCTGTATCAGTTCCACGATGTTATACCGGGCTCGTCTATTCGAAGAGTATATGAAGAATCCAATGCCATGTATCATCAGATGCTGGAACGATTGGAGAAAATGGCACAAGAGGTAGGCGTGAGTTTCCAACCGGGCGCACGACTTCTGAATCCGACAGAAGAAACGGTCTTTACAATTCAGCCTGCCGGTGACAGTTTCCTGCTCTATGAGGGACGTGAAAAGGAAATTCCTCCCCGCATTTTCAATAACCCGAGAACGGGTTTCGACATTTCTCATATCGAAACCGATTTCTATTCGCTCGATATTGCTCTGGACGGTTCTTTTGAGAATATTTGCTTGTCCGGATCGGGAAAGAAAATTGCCGGAAGCGCAAACCGCCTGCGTGTCTTTATGGATACAGGCGATGCGTGGGACTTTGAGGATGACTACCGGGAACAGCCGGAACGATATATGTCTCTGAAAAAGACGGACACAAAAGACTACGGAGACCTTGTTGTACTGGAGCAGACTTATCAATTTAAGGAGTCCGAGCTGCATCAGACAGTTTTGTTTTACCGCCATGATCCCTGCATTTATGTGACCCATCATGTAAACTGGCGAAATACCGGATATATGCTTCGATCTGAGACAATCCCCCAGACTTGGGCTCCGATAGTGTATAGCGACATTCAATATGGCTATTTGGGTCGCCCCACATCCGATGAAACGGCACATGAAGCGGCACAATTTGAAATGTGTTGCCAGAAATGGATGGATTTGTCTCAGGAGAGCTGCGGATTGACAGTTCTGAACAATGCCAAAAATGGATTCATGGCAAAGCACGGAATCTTGTCCATAAATCTGCTGCGTTCCACAGATTACCCATGCACCCACAGCGATCAGGAGCCATGTTCCTATTCCTATGCGTTTTGTCCGCATGAAGGCGGATTCGACCCGCTGAACATGGAGACAAGGGCACGTTGTTTCAATTCACGTTATCTCTACGGGGAAAGCTGCGAATTGGCGCCCTCCTTCGACAACCCGCAAATTCAGATGACCGCTTTCAAGCCTGCCTATGATGGAGAAGGATTTGTCCTTCGCGCCTTTGAATGTACAGGGCAGGAGGCAATGACATCACTCAGGCTGCCGAGAGGCTTTGAGGTGGTTTCCGAAGTGAATCTTCTGGAAGACCCTGTAGGTTCTGTGGAACGCGACCTGTGTTTCAAGCCGTTCCAGATTCGGTCTTTCCGGCTGAGGAAGGTATCTCATAGCAGTTGATTAAGAAGCTGTATAGGGGAATGGATAAAATATGATACAAAAGGTTCAAATTAAGAGAATTGCGGTTGTGTTTGTGCTGATTGCCATGTGCTTGTCACTGGCATCCTGTGCGTCGACGCCGACGGTATCCTCGGAGACCACGGAGGCAATGAGTCAGCCGCCGGAAACGGAGAACTATCCGATACCTGCAGAGAGGGACCCTATTCCTCTGGATGGGAAAAAGCTGACGATTGGTATTTGGTGTGGCACCCACCACGATTTCTTCTTCGCGACAATGATGCTGCTGAAGGAAGCAGGAATCGATCAGATCATTGGCCCGGATGACTTATGGACCGGCGAAGATGGCATGCTGGAGATGCTGGATCGCGCGGAGCAATTTGGAATATCTGTGATTCCCAATCTTCGAGGGTGGGATCTTAATGAGGTTCCTGCTTATGCAGACCATCCGGCACTGCAAGGATTCCTGATGTGGGATGAGCCGTCGGCCACGGATTTCGATTGGTTGGCGGATGCGAAAGAGAAATTCCGCTCGCTGATGCCAGAGGATAAAGTGTTCTATGTAAATCTGTTCCCGCAGCCCTGCTCATACGAATCGCTCTATGGCGAGAACTATGACAGCAATGCAGTGAATTATGAAACAAATTATGTAGATGTCTTTCTCCGAAAGGTTCAGCCAGAGCAGCTGTCGGTGGACTACTATCCGCTGATGGAGGGTAACCTGATAAGGCCGAGCTATTACCAGAATCTGGAGACACTGGCATACCGTGCGAAGGACAACGATATTCCCCTGGAGGTAACAGTGCAGAACTCTGGTCATGACACCACGGATGGAAGATATGTTTCTCCCAGCGTCCAGCAGCTCAGGTGGCAGATGGCAGTGGCTATGACCTATGGAGCATCGACGCTGGATCACTACATTTTTACATCGCATGAGGAAACATATGCGCCAATGGTTGATTTCAACACGCTGAAACCCACGGAGCTGTTTGAAAATGCTAAAACTGTGGATCTGGAACTGCGGGCTTGGGAAGATATCTATTGCAGTTATCGTTGGCTTGGATCCGGCAAGGTGGACACAGCTGAAAGTAACATGATGTTGCTCAGATTGACGAAAAGTCTTCCTCAGGATCAGTGGGGAGTGCTCTCCAACATAGAATCGGATGGGGACGTGATTTTTGGTATTTTCGAGAATGCGTATGGCGAGAACGCTTATATGATCACCAATGCAGGTTCCACGACAGAGATCCCGGGTAAGGATTATTTGGCGAATTTTGAAATAAACGATGCCAATGTCTGCCTGCAATTCAATGTTGAAAACTGTCATTATTTGAAGGTCATATCCGGTGGAGAGAGCGAATACGTGAAGCAATCCGCTGATGGGACATTTCAATTTACAATCCCGGCGTATGATGGCGTATTTGTGATACCCCTTATAGAAAATTGAAAACGTTCGGTTGTTTGAAATCAGCACAGCGATTATAGAAAGGGGAATGAATGTGAAAAATGTGAACTTCAAAAAAATAGCCTCCATTGTGCTGGCTGTAACACTGGTTCTATCAATAATCGCACCAGTTCCGGCAGCTGCGGCTGAACTGAAACAAGCAGCAGAGGCTGAGCTGTCTGTAGAGCAGAAGCTTGAGGAGCAGAAGCCTGAGGAACAGAAGCCTGAGGAACAGAAGCCTGAGGAGCAGAAGCCCGAGGAGCAGAAGCCCGAGGAAGAGAAGCCCGAGGAGCAGAAGCCTGAGGAAGAGAAGCCCGAGGAGCAGAAGCCTGAGGAACAGCAGCCCGAAGAAGAGAAGACCGAAGAGCAGCAGCCCGAGACGGAGGAGCCGAAGAGGATTGAGGCCGGTGCTATGCAGGCAGATGCTGAGCGGAACGCCTTGGACGAGAACGGCGGCTTCTACTTTACCATGGACAAGAACGACATTCCTTTGAACGAGGATGTGGATGAGAACGGCAATTCTCTGGCATGGAACAACACCTTTGCACCCACCGCGGATGATTGTATCGTAGTTATTCGTGGTGAGGAAGAGATCCGCGTTGGTATTCCCGAGAATGCGGTGCTGGTAAAGTACAGCGAAACTGGTTATTACCTCAAGACCGCCTCCGGCGAGGAGAAGCTGCTGGCGGATGCATTGAAGCCGGGTGACGTTATTGTCATTCGTGGCGACTTTACCAATGGCAATACCACCTTCACGGTTGCCGAGAGCCTGATTTTCGTGGGAGAAGATGGCTCCCTGACCATTGAAGCAGTACCGGAGAGCCGGGTCATGACACTGGCAAACGGCGCCGTGGTCGATTTGAACACCGGCAGCATTACAACGAGTGCTGGCAACATCACCATTGATGCGGCAGGGCAGAAGATTGGTATTACTTTTGCTACGGATGCCAATGATGCTCCCAGCGGCTGGAATGATGCAGGCATGTATAAGCCGACGGACGCAAACTGCATCCAGATCATTCGGGGTGGCCGGACTTATTCCGTAGCCAATACCGGAACATATTACATAGTAAAGAACACGGATAATGAGTATTATCTGAAAACGGAAACATGGATGCTTGGTGAGGCAGGCGCACTGCAAGAGGGCGATGTCATTGTTATCAGAGGCCAGTTCGTTTCTGTGGATGGCGCAACGACTCTGAGCATGGGAACAAGCTATATCACAGTTGGCGCTGATTCGGCGACGTTTTCCACAGAGGATCCTAATGCACCCACCGGCCCGTCTACTGTTGACGCAGGTACTATCAGCGCTGGCAATGGCGGATACAATGTGGGCACAAGCGGCAACAAAGATGGCATCTACTTTACTATGGCGGAAAACTCTGCCCCCAGCGGCTGGACCGAGGCAGGTTTCTACATACCTGCTGAGAGCACCTGCATCAAGTTGATCCGGGGTGGAAAAACCTATGATGTAGCGAATACCGGAACGTATTACATCGTAAAGAGTTCTGCAACGGAGTACTACCTGAAGACGGAAGCCTGGATGCTGGGCGGTCAGGGCGCATTGCAGGAAGGCGATATTCTGGTTATCGAAGGAAAGTTTACCTCTCAGGATGGTAAGACAGTCCTGAATATGGGTACCAGCTATATCCTTGTGGGTGAGTCATCTGCCGCTTTTGCGGATACGCAGGATAATTTACCCGCTACGGTTGCAGGCGGCGAGATCCAGTTTGAACTTGACGAGAATGAGCAAGGATTTAAGAATGGCTCGTTTTATTTTACCATGGCACCCAATAATTTACCATTAAATGAAAATGATCCATGGGCGAACCGATTCAAACCAACCGAGGCTGCATGCATTACCATCATCCGGGATGGCAAGGAGATACCAATTGGTAATACGGGAGCGGGGACGCTTATTAAGCTGAGCGATACAAAATACTACCTTGCACTGGATAAGTGGGCTTACGGAAACAATATGCCAAAGACAGGCGATATCCTTGTCATTAAGGGCAAGTTTGCAAATGACGAGGGTTGGGGCATCACAATGGATGAGAGCTATATTGCGATCCAATGGGATGCCAGTTTGGAGGTTTCCGAGCAGCAACCGGAGGCACCGGAAAAAGAATTTACAGACCAGACTTGTACGATCAGCGTTTGGGCGGGTTCATGGAGTGACTTTACCAATAAGCGCCTCAATGAGCTTCGTATTGCCGGGGTTAATACCATTATCGGTGTCAACCCGGAATATGTTGATCAGAAGGATATGCAGCAGCTTCTGGACAATGCGGCTCACTATGGAATGAAAATCATTCCGGATCTTCGCGGATGGGATGGAGAGACGGTCCCGGACTATGCCAATCATCCGGCAGTTGCGGGATTCTTAATGTTTGATGAGCCATCTGCCTCGGACTTTGATAATCTGTCTGTGTTGAAGACAAAATTTGACGCCCTGATGCCCGAGGACAAGCAGTTCTATGTCAACCTACACCCTCAGAGCTCCAGCAGGTTCCAGCTTGGAACAACAGATTATGCGGATGGATATGTGGGCGCTTTCGTGGATGCAATCGATCCGGATGAGTTGGCGGTAGACATTTATCCCATCTCAACAAAGGGTATCAAGAAAATCTACTTTGAAAACCTTGCAATTCTTGCAGCGAAAGCGCGGGAAAAGGGAATTCCATTCCAGCTGACCATTCTTTCAGCGGGCCATCGTTCAGGCAGCGATACTTATGTTACGCCGACTGCAGAGCAACTACGATGGCAAATGGATATTGGCTTGACATTTGGTGCAAACAACTTGGCACATTACATTTATACGTCACATGAGGACAGCTATTCTGCCATGGTCGACTACAATACCGGAGCAACCACAGAGCTCTACAACGATGTGATGCAGGTTGATAAAGAACACATGGCGTGGGCGGATATCTATGCCAAGTATGAATGGCAGGGCGTTGCGAAAGTGGATGCCGATGCGGAAAATCCAATGCTTTCCAGCATTGATCAGTATGTGGTAGGCGTGGACAGTCAGGGCATTTCCACTATTGATACCAATGGTGACTTGCTGGTGGGTATGTTCCGTTACGGTGAACAAAACGCCTATATGGTTACCAATGTCGGCAGCGCCAGCAGGAAGAGTTCCGATTTGCTGGGAACGAGCGCTTTCTATGAATTTGCTACAGCGGATGCTACAGCCACCATCAATCTGAAAGCTGGGGGCTACAAGCAGGTGAAGGCAATTATCCGAGGGGTCGAGACAATAATCGATATTGGCGATGACGACAGCTTCCAACTGGATATTCCCGCCAACGAGGGCGTCTTCATTATACCAATCGCTTCTGATTCTTCGGAACTGGGCGGAGCGGTGGCAGGCGCTGGTGCTGTTGATCAAAACAATTACACAGCAGAAAGCGCTAGGGCATTTAATGAGGCATGCGATGCTGCACAGAAAGTTCTGAAAGACACGAATGCCAACCAGAATGCAATTGATGCAGCGTTAAAGGCACTGGATAACGCAAGAAACGGGCTGGTTGCTGCTGGGGACAGTACAGCATTGAGTGAAAAAATAGCGCAGGCAGCTGAGAAAAAGTTGTCTTACGAGGAAGCCTCCATGCGAGATATTGAAGCGGCAATTGCAAAGGCACAGGGGGTTATTGACGTCCGGGGATCGGATGCGGAAATTGCTGCGGCAATGCAGGAGCTGGAACAGGCGCTGGCGAATGGCGAAAAGAAATTGGTACAGGACGACCCTGATAAGGAAGACGGATTGACTCCGACTGGAGAAGCTGAGAGCTACACGCGCACCGGCAGCATTCTGGTGACAGATGGAGGAAGTCTGACGGAGGACAAACTTCATTTCAGCGTAGCGGAGAATTTCAGCCAAGAGGAGGAAGTCCTGCAATTTGCGCCTGTCGAAGAAAATTGTATTCGACTAATACGCGACGGGAAGGTGTATCCCATTGGAATTCCGGAAAAGAAATCGCTGGTTGTGTCCGGAGAAAATGCATACCTGTCTCTGACGAATCTTCAACTGAGTGAGCTTATGCCGCTGTGCGATGGTGACGTACTGGTGATCTCTGGAGAGTTCCTCTGCACTGATGAGAAGCTGACCGTGACGATTTCTGATGGGTTTCTGCTGATTCAGGGGGATCGGAGTATTAAAGAAAGTGTAGATAGCAGCGTGATACAGGCACTCTTGCCGCTGCTTACCGGTAGTGGAGAGTAGTCGAAGCCCTATGGCGCTGCAAAGGAAAAGCCGCAATGCCGTAAAATTTTACAGAATTGATGAGGAGTGTGAGTGCCAAGGCAACTGGGAAAAACGTATTTCATAATATAAGCGCCTCTCTGCCCTATCGGGAAGAGAGAAAAAACAGGAGGAGAATTATGAGCAAAAAATTTTTGAGCAGGATTTTATCACTGGCATTAGCCATTTTGATGGCATTCTCAATGATCCAGCCCTTGACTGCGCATGCTGATGAGGTCGATAAGAGCCAAACGGAAGTCAAGCAGACTGTGGAGCAGAAACCCGAGGAGCAGAAGCCCGAGGAGCAGAAGCCCGAGGAGCAGAAGCCCGAGGAGCAGAAGCCCGAGGAGCAGAAGCCCGAGGAGCAGAAGCCCGAGGAGCAGAAGCCTGAAGAGGAGAAGCCTGAAGAGGAGAAGCCTGAGGAGCAGAAGCCCGAGGAGCAGAAGCCCGAGGAGCAGAAGCCTGAAGAGGAGAAGCCTGAAGAGGAGAAGCCTGAGGAGCAGAAGCCCGAAGAGCAGAAACCTGAAGAGGAACAGCCTGAAGAAGAGGAGCCCAAGGAGGAGGAGCCGAAGAAGATTGAGGCCGGTGCTATGCAGGCGGATGCTGAGCGGAACGCCCTGGATGAGAATGGCGGTTTCTACTTCACCATGGACAAGAATGACATTCCTCTGAACGAGGACGTGGATGAGGACGGCAACTCTCTGGCATGGAACAACACCTTCGCACCCACCGCGGATGATTGCATCGTAATCATTCGAGGTGAGGATGAGATCCACGTCGGCATTCCCGAGAACGCAGTGCTGGTAAAGTACAGTGAAACCGGTTATTATCTCAAGACCGCTTCCGGCGAGGAGAAGCTGCTGGCGGATGCATTGAAGCCGGGTGATGTTATTGTCATTCGTGGTGACTTCACCAATGGCAATACCACCTTCACGGTTGCCGAGAGCCTGATTTTTGTGGGAGAGGATGGCTCCCTGACCATTGAAGCGGTACCGGAGAGCGGGGTCATGACACTGGCAAACGGTGCCGTGGTCGATTTGAACACCGGCAGCATTACAACGAGTTCCGGCAACATCACCACTGACGCGGCAGGGCAGAAGATTGGCATTACTTTTGCTACGGATGCCAATGATGCTCCCAGCGGCTGGAATGATGCAGGCATGTATAAGCCGACGGACGCAAACTGCATCCAGATCATTCGGGGTGGCCGGACTTATTCCGTAGCCAATACCGGAACATATTACATAGTAAAGAACACGGATAATGAGTATTATCTGAAAACGGAAACATGGATGCTTGGTGAGGCAGGCGCACTGCAAGAGGGCGATGTCATTGTTATCAGAGGCCAGTTCGTTTCTGTGGATGGCGCAACGACTCTGAGCATGGGAACAAGCTATATCACAGTTGGCGCTGATTCGGCGACGTTTTCCACAGAGGATCCTAATGCACCCACCGGCCCGTCTACTGTTGACGCAGGTACTATCAGCGCTGGCAATGGCGGATACAATGTGGGCACAAGCGGCAACAAAGATGGCATCTACTTTACTATGGCGGAAAACTCTGCCCCCAGCGGCTGGACCGAGGCAGGTTTCTACATACCTGCTGAGAGCACCTGCATCAAGTTGATCCGGGGTGGAAAAACCTATGATGTAGCGAATACCGGAACGTATTACATCGTAAAGAGTTCTGCAACGGAGTACTACCTGAAGACGGAAGCCTGGATGCTGGGCGGTCAGGGCGCATTGCAGGAAGGCGATATTCTGGTTATCGAAGGAAAGTTTACCTCTCAGGATGGTAAGACAGTCCTGAATATGGGTACCAGTTATGTCACCATTGGTGCAGACTCTGCGACTTTCACGCAGGACGATCCTACTGCTCCTACTGGCCCGTCTACCGTCGATGCAGGTACTATTAACGCGGGCAATGGCAGATACAATGTGGGTGCAGGCGGCAACAAAGATGGCATCTACTTTACCATGGCGGAAAACTCCGCCCCCAGCGGCTGGAACGAGGCGGGCTTCTATGTACCTGCTGAGAGCACCTGCATCAAGCTGATCCGTGGTGGAAAAACCTACGAAATAGCGAATACCGGAACATATTACATCGTAAAGAGCTCTGCAACGGAATATTACCTGAAGACGGAAGCCTGGATGCTGGGTGGCCAGGGCGCGTTGCAGGAAGGCGATATTCTGGTTGTTGAAGGAAAGTTTACCTCTCAAGATGGTAAGACAATCCTGAATATGGGTACCAGCTACATCAGTGTGGGTACGAACACGGCAGATTTCTCCACAACTATGCCGGAACCCGCTCCTGAGCCTACGATTGTTAATGCTGGCGCAATGCAGGCAGATTCCAGAGGCAAATCCTCTGAGGGGCTCTATTTCAAGCTGTCCGCAAATGATGCTCCGTTCAACCCTGACTGGACCGAGTCTTACACCCCCGCCAGTGTGGACTGCATCAAGCTGATCCGCGACGGCAGGACCTACTCCATTGGTAATATTGCGGCCGGCACCATTATCAAGTACTCCGAAACGGAATATTATCTGAAAACCGAGAAATGGATGATGAGTGACGTCTATCCTATCCGGGATGGCGATATTCTGCTGGTAGAGGGCAACTTCCTGGATGCGAAGGGCGAGACAGCGCTTTCCTTCTCTTCCAATTATATTTCCATGGAGTACGGCTCCGCAACATTCTCTGAGACTTATCCGGATGGTTCTGCCTTCAACAAGGTGGAGACCGGCATGATGGGAGAGGACAGCTGGAAAGATGTTACCAACGGTGTGTCCTTTACTTTGGCGGACAATCAGGCTCCCGGCAATCCGGACTGGTCGCTTATGTATACCCCGGCCACTGAAAGCTGCATCCAGCTGGTTCGTGACGGCGTTACCTATAATGTGGCAATTCCCGGTCGTGGAACCATTGTCAAGTTTGATGACAACCGTTACTATATCAAGGCAGACAACTGGGCGATGGGTGAGTATGCACCTCTGCGCGAGGATGATGTGCTGATAGTGAGCGGCGATTTCGTTAACTCTGAGAATGGGTATGTGCTGAGCATCCCGACGAATTACATTGGAATCTATTGGGAACGTCCTTATTTCTACGATACGATGCCGACGGAAAAGCCGGCGAAGCCTGTTACGGAGAAACCCTCTGCATCGCGCGGCGCTGCTGCCAAGACGGCAAAGGATTGGACAACATTTGAACAATATGCCGTCACAAAGCTTGAAAAAGATGATAGAGGCAGAACGCCCACTGGCATTTATTTCCGTTCCGCAGAAAATGATGCTCCCTTCAAGGAAGATTGGACTGCACTGTACAGCCCTGTGGACAGCGCTTGCGTAAAGCTGATTCGGGATGGCGTTGTGTACGAAATCGGTATTCCCGGTCGTGGCACCATTGTCAAATTCGGCAGCACCGAATTCTATCTGAAGACCGAGACTTGGAACCTGGGCGATTTTATGCCGCTGCAGGAAGGCGATGTTCTGGTGCTGGAAGGTGAATTTGAGAGCCAGGAAGAAGAGGCAGTACTCTCCATTGAACAGACTTTCTTCTTCGTCAGAGGCCGTAAGGTGCTGATTGAGGATGCTACCGGTGAAAATGCCAAGCCGATGGTGGAATTACTGAACAGCGCAAAAGCGTAATTTCTTAGAGCGGATACTACGAGCAACACAATACAGAGCCGCCGCACAATGCGGCGGCTCTTGTGGATTAACGGAAAGCACAGACTGACTGATAATGGAAACGGGTGAGAACCACTCCCGTGAATCGTCGACAAGCGAAATGGAACCAAAGTACCAGTTTGTGCTTGCCGATTATTGACGCAGGGGGAGAAGCATTGTACACTTACCGTGTAGCCTGAGGAAGTTTTGGACAAAACATTTTTGATCATAGGGAAATCTCCTACAGTCAGTTTTCAACGACTTAATCAGGAAATATATAGAGAACCAATAAAACAGTACCCGTTTAGGAGGGAATGAAACATGGATGTCGGAACATGTGTATACTTTGAACTTTTTGACCAGGTGCCGGAGAAGCTGAAGAAACTGCGTCAGATGGGATTTACCAGCTGCCAGCTGATCAGTTGGGTTCCGGAAACCTACACACTGGATAAAGCGGATACAATGAAAAAATGGCTGGAGGAATACGGAATCACACCTTCTGCCCTGTGGTGCGGCTACGAAGGCCCTCGAGTATGGGATTTCTATGACGGACCTAAGACTCTTGGGCTTCTCCCGGAGCAGTGGCGGGAGCGCCGCGTAAGGAACCTGTGTGATGGTGCTGATTTTGCAAAAGCCTTAGGAATTACGGACGTTGTGACCCACATGGGCTTTATCCCGGAGAATCCGAATGATCCGAACTTCCAGCCTTTTTGTGATGCAGTGCGGCAGGTGGCGGAGCATTTGAAAGAAAATGATCAGTGGCTGCTGTTTGAAACCGGGCAGGAGACACCCACGGCGATGCTTCGTTGCTTTGAAACAGTTGGAACGGGCAATTTGGGTGTCAATCTGGATACGGGCAATTTGATCCTCTACGGCAAGGGAAATCCGGTGGATGCGCTGGATGTGTTGGGTAAATTCGTTCGGAATGTTCACGCGAAAGATGGTTTTTATCCTACCAACGGCCATGAACTGGGGGAAGAGGTTCGTATAGGAGCGGGAAAGGTCGATTTCCCTGCTTTCTTCAAAAAGCTCCATTCTTTAGGTTATGATGGGGCTGTAACCATTGAAAGAGAAATTGAGGGAGCTCAGCAGGATGCGGACATTCTGGCTGCCCGGGATTATCTGAAGCAGATTTTTGCTGCACTTTAAGGAGAGACGAGTATGTATAAGGTTGCACTTGTTGGACTCGGCGGCATCAGCAACACGCATTTGCCGGTGTGGAAGGAGCTGGACGATTGCGAACTGGTGGCAGTTTGTGATACCCGCCCAGAGCAGATGGACGCTTACCCGGACGCACGCCACTATACGGACTTTTATGAGATGCTGGAAAAGGAAAAGCTGGACATACTTGACATCTGTGTTCCCACCTTCCTGCATACAAAGTTCGCTCTGGCAGCTATGAAGAAGGGAATCCATGTTCTGTGCGAGAAGCCGGTTTCCATGCAGGTTGGCGATGTGGAGCTGCTGTACCGGACTGCGGAGGAAAACCATGTAAAGTTTATGGTGGCGCAGTGCATCCGGTTCTGGCCGGAGTATGTAATGCTGAAGGAGATTTATGATACCGGGCGCTATGGAAAGCTGCTTTCCGGTGAGATGGAGCGCCTTGGGTGCTATCCGAAGTGGAGCTGGGACGGCTGGATGATGGACGAACCACGATCCGGTTTTGTGCCCTTTGACCTGCATATCCACGATTTGGATTTTGTCGTGTATGCTTTTGGCGCACCTGTGAAGGTCGATCACTTCCGCTCCAAGCAAAAAGATCAGGATTTCCTGCATGCGGTTTATTCCTACCCTGACTTCTTCATCAGTGCAGAAGCATCCTGGTTCGCAGCTCCTTATCCGTTCCATATGTCCTTCCGTTTCCAGTTCGAGGAGGCGGTGGTTGCCTATGAAGGTGCAAAGCTGAGTATTTATCAACGGGATGGAAAGGTTGTATGCCCATTTGACGATACCGATGCTGCAGAGTTCTCACAGCTGCCCCAAAGCAGTGGATACGCCAATGAAATCCATTACTTTTATGATTGCGTTCGGCAGAATAAGCCTCAGAACATAGTAAAGAAAGAAGAACTGGAGACGGTTCTGAAAATTCTTAAGGATATGAACTGATTGGCGAAAGGGCGTTGCATGCACATAAAACGTGTTTGCAGAGAATGCCGAAATGTTCTAAATCAATAATATTATCAAATTAATCAGAAAGCATGATGGGAGATTTCCAATGAAAAAAGTGGTTTTGCTGGGCGATTCCATTCGCCTTGTGGGTTACGGACCAAGGGTTCCGGAATTGCTGGGCAGCGACTATGAAGTATACCAGCCGGACGAAAACTGCCGCTTTGTGAAGTACACCCTGCGTGGACTGTTTGAGTGGCGCGAAAATATTACCGGAGCGGATATCATCCACTGGAATAATGGACTTTGGGACACCACAAACTTGTTCAGCGACGGAAAGCCCTTCACCAGCGAAGAGGAATATGTGGATAATATGCTCCGCGTGGCGAAGGAATTGAAAATGATTGCGCCGCGTGTCATCTTTGCAACCACAACGCCTGTACGGCCTGATTATGAGTACAATGATAACTCTGTAATCCTGCGCTATAACTCGGTGATTGTACCCAAGCTCCGGGCTTTGGGGCTGGAAATCAACGACTTATACTCATTGGTTGCACCCAACATCGAAGAATACATTCGGGAAAGTGACAAAATTCATTTGTCTGAGGAAGGCGCAAGGATTTGCTCCGAGCAGGTAGTAAAAGCAATCAGGGGAGAACTTTGATATGACGTGCTTCCCTTTTCATTCCAGGAATGCGGTTATAGCATTCGAGATGGAGGACTACTATGTTTGGGATTGTGCGGTGATCCGGGCAGAGGGAAAGTATCATATGTTCTGTTCCCGATGGAAGAAAGAATATGGGTTCGGTTGGAATTGGCTGTATAACAGTGAAATCATTCAATGTGTTTCCGACCATCCGCAGGGACCGTATAGCTTTCTGCGGGTCGTGCTTCCGCGCAGAGGCCCACAGTTCTTCGACGGGATGAATACGCACAATACCTGTATCCAGTATTACGCAGGAAAGTATTACCTCTATTATATGGGGACAACCTATGGCGGCCCGGCTCCGCATCAGGAGACTTCTCCGGAACAGAATCTGGAAGTGTGGAACCGGAAGCGTATCGGGGTTGCGGTGGCGGACTCCATTTATGGCGAATTTGTTCGTAGGGACACACCGTTGCTTTCGCCAAGGGACTGCTCTTTTTGGGACTGTACAGTTACGACCAACCCGTCTGTGTCGATTTTACCCTCGGGGAAAACCTATTTGATTTATAAGTCCCGGCGAGGGGTAGGGGAACCGCTGATGCTGGGCGTTGCGGTGGCTGACAAACCGGATGGGGTGTTTGAACGGCTGTCGGAGCAGCCGATCCTTCGCTTCGATGACCCCAATATTCACGTAGAAGATCCATTTCTTTGGTACGATCAAAAGAGGGAAACATTTTGCCTGATTGCCAAGGATGATAGTAAGAACGGAAGCTTTGGCATTACCGGGGAGTGGGGATGCGGTTTTTACGCTGAGAGTAAGGATTGCCTGAACTTTACACCTGTAATTGGGAGAAAAGTCTATTCCCGCAGTGTCAACTGGCGGAATGGAACAAGAACCGTTCAGGGCAATATGGAACGCCCATGCCTTTTGTTTGATGAGAGCCAAACACCGCGCTACCTGTTTTGTGCCAGTGGCGCCGGTGAAAACCCTTATAGTTTCCAAGGGAGAACTTATATTGTTGCGATGGAAATGCACGATGATCTGTAACGATAGGGCATACAGAAAAGGATAGATTGAATGACATAAGACACAGGGCATTACTGCACCATTCTACTACGGATTCCGGCAGTTCATCTGTCTCCACTCAGAAGTGCAAAGTAGGGAACACGGTTGATGTTCCTGTAATTTGCATTTTTGAAGGGCAGAGAACGCCTACCGGATTTCCAGACTAAATGATGCAGTAGTGCCCTTGTTTTAAGAAAAACCCAGAAAGAGGGGGAGACTTTGGATACGATTACACAAATCAAAGAGCAAATCTGTGATGTCTGTCACAAAATGTGGCAGTTAGGGTGGGTCGCGGCAAATGATGGCAATGTCAGTGCGCTGCTGGATGACGGCACTATTTTGACTACGCCTACCGGTATGAGCAAATCTTTCATTACACCGGAAAAGCTGATTCGGGTGGATCGGCAGGGGATTGTTCTGGAGGCGGCTGAGGGACTGCGGCCGTCCAGTGAGCTGAAAATGCATCTGCGCTGCTATGACAGGCGTGACGATGTGCGCAGTGTCATTCATGCCCATCCTCCCGGAGCGACGGGGTTTGCCGTAGCCCACAAGGCGATGGATATGTATAACATGATCGAGGATGTGGCGGCTATCGGAGCAGTGCCCCTGACTCCCTACGGCACACCATCTACCACGGAGGTGCCGGATGCGATTGAACCGTATTTACAGGAGCATGATGTGATGTTGCTGGAAAACCATGGCGCGTTGGCGGTCGGCAGCGACGTGATTACGGCTTATTACCGGATGGAGAGCCTGGAGCTTTGGGCAAAAATTACGATCAATGCGGTTATCCTGGGTGGCAGTATTGATATCAGCCGGAAGAATATCGACAAGTTGATTGATTTGCGCAGCTTCTACCGCATTACCGGCAGGCATCCGGGTTATCAGGTCTATAACCCGGGGGATCCGTTGCTGCACAAGAAGGAGGATTAAGTCATGCTGAAAGGAATTCCTGCGGTCGTTTCTCCGGAGCTTCTGAAAGCACTGTGCGAAATGGGGCATGGTGACGAACTTGTCATTGCGGACGGAAATTTTCCCAGTCACAGCATCGGGAAGAATGCCATTGTTGTCCGGGCAGACGGCCATGGAGCGGCGGAAATACTGGGTGCGGTGCTGCGCCTGATTCCATTGGATGCTTATGTTGAAAGACCTGTCGCCTTGATGGAGGTTGTTCCGGGGGATAGCTGCCCTACGCCGGAGATTTGGGAAACCTACAAAAACATTTTGAATCAGCACGAACCGGAGCACTGCGACATTGAGACGATGGAGCGTTTTTCTTTCTATGAACGGTCGAAAAACGCCTACTTGATCATTGCTACGGGAGAAACCGCAATCTATGCCAATGTCCTGCTGAAAAAGGGCGTTGTAAAAGTGTAAAAGGAGGAAGGCAACATGGCAAAGAATCGTTATATCGGGGAATATCCCGCCATTGGCATCCGTCCTATCGTGGATGGCCGCCGGGGCCCCATGAAGCTGCGTGAGAGTCTGGAGGATCAGGTCATGGCTATGGCCAACGCCGCCAAAAAGCTTTTTGAGGAAAACCTTTATTATTCCAACGGCGAACATGTTCGGGTGGTAATGGCGGATAGCTCCATTGGCCGGGTTCCGGAAACAGCGGCCTGCGCGGATAAGTTCAAGCGGGAGGGCGTGGCGATCACGCTGTCCGTCACACCCTGCTGGTGCTATGGGGCGGAGACCATGGACATGGATCCTACGACCATCAAGGGTATTTGGGGATTCAACGGCACGGAGCGTCCGGGCGCTGTGTATCTGGCGTCTGTCCTTGCAACCCATGCTCAAAAAGGGTTGCCTGCCTTTGGAATTTATGGACACGAAGTTCAGGATCGTGATCAGGTGACCGAAATCCCGGAAGATGTAAAGGAGAAGCTGCTCCGGTTTGGCAGGGCGGCTGTGGCGGTTGCTACTATGCGAGGCAAGAGCTATCTGCAGATCGGCTCCATGTGCATGGGAATCGGTGGTTCCATCATCGATCAGGACTTTATGGAAAGCTATCTGGGCATGCGGGTGGAATCCGTGGACGAGGTGGAGATCCTGCGGCGCATGGAGGAAGGTATCTATAACAAGGAACAGTACCAGAAAGCGCTGGCCTGGACGAAGGAGCACTGTAAAGAAGGCCGGGACGACAACCCGGATTTCGTAAAATTCTCCGATGCCCAGAAAGAAAAACAGTGGGAATTCACGGTGAAGATGTACTGCATCATCAAAGATCTGATGGCTGGAAATCCCAACCTGCCCGCGGGCTTCGAGGAGGAAATGGTGGGGCATAACGCCATCGCCGGAGGTTTTCAGGGGCAGCGGCAGTGGACGGATCATTGGCCCAACTGCGACTATCCTGAGGCACTGCTCAGTTCTACTTTTGACTATGAGGGCGCACGGGAACCATACACGCTGGCAACGGAAAACGACGTGCTGAATGGGCTGGGAATGCTGTTTATGCGCCTGCTGACGCACCGGGCGCAAATCTTTGCGGATGTGCGTACTTACTGGTCTGCCGATGCTGTCAAACGTGTCACTGATTACACCCTGAAAGGCAAGGCGGAAGCATCCAACGGCATTATTCATCTGCTGAATTCCGGTGCTGCCTGTCTGGATGCCAGCGGCGTCTGCACTGATGAAGATGGGAACGCCGTTATGAAGAAGTGGTGGGAGGTCACCGATGAGGACATTCAGAAGATGACCGATGCTACCGTGTGGTGTGAAGCGGGCTTTGACAATTTCCGTGGCGGCGGCTTCAGCAGTCACTACACTACGAAAGCGGAAATGCCAGCCACTATGATCCGCCTGAATCTTGTCAAAGGTCTGGGGCCTGTGCTGCAAATCGCAGAGGGGTGGACGGTAGACCTTCCGGAGAACGTGTCCGATACTCTGATGGAGCGTACCAATCCCACATGGCCCTGCACATGGTTTGCACCACGGTGTGACGGAAAAGAAGGGTCTCCTTTCAAGACTGCTTACGAGGTTATGCAAAATTGGGGAGCCAACCATGGTGCCATCTCCTACGGCCATATCGGTGCAGACCTCATCACCATGTGCTCCGTGCTGCGCATTCCTGTTTGTATGCACAATGTGCCTGAGGAGAAGATTTTCCGCCCTGCTGCCTGGAATGCCTTCGGCATGGACAAAGAGGGCGCGGACTATCGTGCCTGCGCTGCCTACGGTCCGCTGTATAAGTAAGCAATCATCAGGCGTTCCTACGGAGCGCCTGATCAACAAGGAGAGGGCATATGCCAAATTATTATCTGGCTATTGACATCGGCGCTTCCTCCGGACGGCACATCCTTTTCTGGCTGGAAAATGGTCAAATGCGCATGGAAGAAGTCTACCGTTTCCCCAACGGTATGGAGGAGCGAAACGGCAGCCTCTGCTGGAACTACCCAGCGATGGAACAGCATATCCTCACGGGCATGAGACGGTGCGCAGAAATCGGGAAAATTCCTGTCAGCGTGGGCATTGACACCTGGGGCGTTGACTTTGTCTTGCTGGACGCCCGGGACAATGTACTGGGGGAAACCGTCGGCTATCGGGATCGCAGGACAGAGGGAATGGACGTACTGGTTTCAGAGGCTATTCCGTTGGAGAAACTATATGCCCGCACCGGTATCCAGAAAGCGGCCTACAACACAATTTACCAGTTGATGGCAGTAAAGCAGACATTCCCGGAGCAGCTTGGCAATGCGAAAACGTTCCTGATGGTTCCTGACTATTTTCATTGGAAGCTCTGTGGAGTAAAAGCAAACGAATATACAGAAGCAACTACCACGCAGCTGATAGATCCTGCCATCTGTGACTGGGATCGAGAGTTAATTGAACGGCTTGGCTACCCTGTAGAGATATTTCAGAAGGTAGTCCGGCCCGGAACAGTTTTGGGTGAACTGACTGATGCGGTATCCGAAATAATAGGATACCGCTGCAAGGTGGTGCTTCCTGCTGCCCACGATACGGCTTCTGCAATCCTGGCAATGCCCAGCACTGACCCAGATACGGTCTATATCAGTTCCGGAACGTGGTCATTGCTGGGAGTGGAACTGGATGCTCCCGACTGCGGTGACAGCAGCAGAAGAAACAACTTTACAAACGAAGGCGGCTTTGGAGGAAAAACCTGTTATCTTACAAATATCATGGGGTTATGGATGATCCAAAGCCTGAGAAAAGAGTTGCTGGAACAGGGCATTGAACTGAGCTTTGCAGAGTTATGCACGCTGGCGGGAAGAGAGTCCATACCTTCTATTATCCCCTGCAATCATGACCGTTTCCTGTCGCCGGACAGTATGATTGGAGAAATCCAGCGCGCCTGCGCGGAAAGTGAGCAGATGGTTCCGCAAACACCTGCACAGCTTGCGGCAGTGGTGTACCACAGCTTGGCAGTCTGTTATGGAGAGGCGGTTTCTCAGCTGCGCGAAAGCAGAGGAAAACAGTATAACGCTCTGAGCATCATTGGCGGCGGCGGTAATGCGGCATACCTGAATCGGCTAACGGCAGAGACCACCGGCTGCACTGTGTATGCCGGACCGGTGGAAGCTACCGCTATCGGCAATGCTGCTGCGCAAATGTTGAGCTTTGGAGAACTGGGTTCCGTGTCAGAAATACGGGAATGCGTCAGGCACTCCTTTGACGTAACTATTGTACAGAAAAAGTGAGATTAGTAAGTTCTGACGGAAAAAGTACACTAAGTTATGAGGTGCTTCAGTGAAAAAACTTCATTTGATTTGTAATTCTCATATTGACCCTGTGTGGATGTGGGACTGGGAAGAAGGTCTTGGAGAGGCAATATCCACTTTTTATCAGGCGGAGCAATTTCTTCGGGAGTATGATTATATCTTCAACCACAATGAAGCTCTGCTCTACGAGTTCGTGGAAGAAAAAGACCCGGAGTTGTTCAAGGCAATTCTGGAACAGGTAAAAGCGGGGAAATGGCACATTATGGGAGGTTGGTATCTGCAGCCGGACTGTAATCTGCCCTCCGGGGAAGCCTTTGTCCGGCAGATATTCTTAGGCAGAAGCTACTTTCAGGAGAAATTCGGGATTCGTCCCACCACGGCCATCAATTTTGACAGCTTTGGCCACTCGGTTGGTTTGGTACAGATTCTGAAAAAGTGCGGCTTTGATTCCTACCTGTTCTGTCGCCCCATGCCTGAGATGTTGACGCTGCCCGCCCGGGAATTTGTCTGGGTTGGGAAAGACGGCAGCCGTGTCAAAGCGTCCCGGGTGGAGGATGAATCCATTTATTGCAGCGGCTTCGGAACGGCCCTGACGGATATTCAGCGCAAAGCCGCTGTCTGCGAGGACTCGGATGTGGGAGTAGCTCTTTGGGGCGTGGGGAATCACGGTGGGCTTCCCTCTCGTAAAGATTTGAACGATGTATCTCACTTTATTCAGAATGCTGGTTACGAGGTGGTACATAGCACGCCGGAGGCGTATTTTGCGGATATTCAGCCTACTACCGAATACACGGGTTCTCTGCAGCCTTGCCTGATTGGAGCTTATACTTCCATGCAAAGCATCAAGCAGAAGCATATCGAGCTGGAAAACATGCTGTTTACCACAGAGAAACTATGTTCCATGGCGGAACTGAACGGTTTATACGCATGGAACAGAGAAGCATTCCAAAAGGTGGAGAAATCCCTTGCCATGCTGGAATTCCACGATGTTGCTTCTGGAACCTGCGCCCAAGACGGCGAAAAGAGCTGCCTGCGGAAGGCAGATTATGCGCTTGAGCTTCTGCAGCAGGAGTTTGACAAGGCGTTCTTTTCCTTGTGCACCCAGTATACCAAGGCGGGGAGAGGGGAATTCCCGATATTCCTGTTTAATCCGCAGCCTTATGAGCGGGATACCGTATGTGAGACCGAGTTCCTGATGCCTAAAGCGCTGGTTTCTGATACACAGCAGTATACGGTAACGGCCTATCAAAATGGCAGAAAATTACCGACTCAGTGTATCAAGGAACTTTCCAACATCCACTATGATCGCCGCAAGCGGATCGCTTACCGGTGTACACTGTCGCCGTTGGGGATTACTCGTGTGGACTTCCGTGTGGAAGTTACACCCAAGGTAGGTCTGCCAAAAACCGAGGGTACGCAGATCGTTTTCTCGGACAGCATGAAGACGATTCATATCAACAGGACAACCGGCCTGATGGAAAGCTATGTGACCGCTGGAAAGGAGGTGATTTCCGGAGGCGCTTTCCAACCTGTGATATGCGAAGACAATGCAGATCCATGGGGCTGGTACATGGATAAAATCGGCAAAAATCCGAAATCAATGCACATATCAGAATGCAGGCAGGGACCCTTTGGAAAACTGAAAAACGTAAATGTTATCGAAAATGGGGACGTGCTGACAGAAGTGGAGAGCTTCTTTGAAGGAAATTCGAGCTTTGTCCGAATTTCTTACAAGATGTATCGTGACATGCCCTATACAGATGTTCGGGTAGACGTCTTATGGAATGAACAGCAGAAGGCACTGAAGATCAAGCTGCCCTGTGCCTTTGATGGAGCATTTATCGGCCAAATCCCATTTGGAACCGACGAATTCCGGAAGGACGGCGGCGAAATTCATGCCCAGCGCTTTGTTGGCTTTCAGGACGCGGATAGAGTCCTGGTACTTTACAACAACTGCACCTTTGGGTTCAGTGCTGAGGGAAATGATTTGTACGCTACGCTCTTGCGGGGGGCTGCCTATTGTGCTCATCCTATTGAAGACCGGGCGTTGATCGACGAGAACCGTTTTATCCCGTATATCGAGCAGGGGAAGCACAGCTTCTCTTTCCGATTGTCTTATGACAGACGGGAGAAGCTGGAAAACAATGCCCAGGAATTTGTCAACCAGCCTTATTCGCTGAATTTCTTCCCTCATGGAAACGGAAGGGACATCAAGCCGGTTTTGAGGTTGGAAAATCAGGCCGTTTCCCTATCTGCCTTCTACAGGACAGGGGATGCGTATACACTGCGGTTTGTCAACAATAATGAACACAATGTGGAAACGAACTTGATGCTTTGCGGCAAACTCTTCCATCTGGATTTTGGAAGATATGAGGCCAAAACTTTCCTGTTTGACGGGAGTAACCTGCAGGAACAGACCGAATGGTGCTGATTCCATAAATTAGGGAAGCTCTGATTAAATCGGCAAGAGCTGTGAGCGGAGGTTTTTCACCAGACGAAGGTTTCAAAAGCGGAGGAATACTGTATGTATTTCCTGCTTTTGGAACTGCACGGATGGGGAAAAAGATCCGCTCACAGCCGAAGGCGATTTGTTCAGAGGTTCCTTAGCTTATTTGAGATTTGCCGTGCGGAGATTATACGGCAGAAAGGTTTTTTCATGAGTCTATTACCATACATACGAAATGAGATTCCAGGCTTGCGGGAGGCGCTGGATGCTTACACTTTCCCGGAAATACTTCTCGACGTCGATCGCTATGGGAAGGGTCATATCAATGACACGTTTTGTGCTGTTTGTCAGTCACAAGAGGGGAATGTTATCCGATTTATCATCCAAAGGCTGAGTAATGCTGCCTTTCCCCATCCAGAGGAACTGATGGAGAATTTTGTGAGGATTACGTCCTTCTTGAGAAATAAAATTCTTGCGGATGGCGGTGACCCAACACGGGAAACGCTCTCTGTAGTCAAGACGAAGGACGGCAGAGATTTCTACACAGACGCATATGGCCGTGTCTGGCGTCTAATGCCATTCATCGAAAACACGGATTGCTACCAGTCTGCTACTCCGGAGCTGTTTGAGGCATCGGCAAGGACTTTTGGCCGGTTTCAGCGGCTGCTGAATGGGTATCCGGCGGAAACACTTCACGAGACAATTCCTAATTTCCACAATACCGAGGATCGCCTCGCCAAGTTCCTGACGGCGGTGGCCGCGGATAAGCTGGGGCGAGCGAAGGAAGTCCAGCCGGAGATCCAGTTTGTTTTGGATCGGCGGGCAGACTGTTCTGTTGCCCTGAACGCTCTGAAGGAAGGCGTACTTCCTCTGCGGGTGACGCACAACGACACCAAGCTGAATAATATTTTAATTGACCGGGAAAGCCACGAGGGCATTTGCGTCATTGATCTGGACACCACCATGCCCGGCCTTTCCATTAACGATTTCGGTGATTCCATCCGTTTCGGCGCGAATCACAGTGCGGAGGATGAAAAGGATCTGAGCAAGGTGAATCTTGACCTGGGGCTGTATGAGGTCTTCACCCGAGGTTTTCTGCAGGGGGCAGACGGCATACTGACAGAAGCGGAGCTGGAATATCTTCCATGGGGTGCGAGACTGATGACTTTGGAATGTGGTATCCGGTTCCTGACGGATTATCTGGACGGAGACAATTATTTCCACGTCTGCTATCCGGAGCAGAATTTGGATCGCAGCCGCACCCAGTTTAAACTGGTGTGGGATATGGAGCAGCAGTTTGAAGACATGCGTGAGATCGTGAAGAAATACGCGATTTGATTTTCAGAGTGCTGTTGAGGAAGATTCCCCCGGGAACTTTGGAAAATCATAAAGAAAAACATGATCGAGTTGTTATCCTATTTTGGGCGCAGGTAGTTGTGACACTACCTGCGCCCTTAAGTTTTCCGACACCATTCCCGATGTTCCGCTATCAAAAGATAGGGGGATATCGGGAATGGTGTTGCTTTTTCTGTGAGTGTTTCTCACGTTTCTACACAAGAATGGGGAATACTAAAAAATTCTCTATTTTATACAAGCCTTTTACAGCGTTTTTGTACAGGATTCGCGCACCTCCTTCTGAAATTTGAATTAACCTGTCAAATTTCAATGCTAAGGAGGTCTGCGCTATGGCAGATAAGGAAAAGTATTTTATTCCCATTGAGGGCAAACTGATTGAGGTCGAGGAAAACGTGTATGTGGCCTACTATAAAATGGATCGTCGGGAACGATATCTGGAGGAGCGGGACAGGGACAATGGTGTTGTATCGTACAACACCATTGACAGTCAAGGTATCGACGGCGAATCGGGATTACAGGATGTGGTAACAGAGACCATGGAGACCATTGCACTTGCCAATGAACTTCGAAATCAGCTGCACAGGTGTATTGCAGCTCTGCCAAAGGCGGAACGGGAACTCATTCACGCTATCTATTTTGAAGGCATGACAGAAGCGGAGTATGCGTCAAAGGCAAAGATGACCCAGTCCGGTATCAGCAGGCGACGGAAGAAAACATTGTCAAAACTCAAGAAGTTATTGAATATTATGGGAAGTATTGGCTGATTTGTCATACGGATATGCAAAAAATCGGCTTATAAGTGAAGGGGTTGTCACTGTCCTTTCGCTGTACCTTCTCAATTACATATCCAGAAGCGGAAATACGTCCGCTGGTGTGCCATGCAAAGACAGAGAATTGGCAAGCGACATTGGAAAACGCGCGATGACCCACCTGTGCAGTCTATCTGCATCAATGCGGCAAGAAAGGTGGTTAGCGGGTCCGTTGGTTCAGAAAACAGGCCGTGGCCGACCTGTCTCGCGATGACAGCACCAGCGTTGGTACTCCTGCCCAGCCACAGTTACACGCAATGGGGGCAGCTCGGAGAGATCCTCGGAGGGGTGAAAGTCCCGTGGCGCGCGGCCAAGCGCGGTTTCCGTTTCTGCCCTCGCCTGGGGAAGTTGTGTCGGAATACAGGCAATATGTTCAATCAAATTTCAGAAGGGTGCCGCCCTGCTGTATCAAAATGGATACGACAGGGCGGCTTTTTAAGGAGAATTCTATGAATGCCAATGTAAATTATTGCGGCGTTATTATTTTGCTGCGTCAACTGGTGACAGCAGGTCACTGCACAAAAAAGGAGGCCAACAGAATCGCTGCGCGGATTGCAAAGAAGACCGGTGCGGATATGATTCTTTCTATATAAAATTATCGAATTAACACTAGCTATTCCAGAAAAGGTGTGGTAATGTGTGTTGCTAATAAGGGAGTGAAGGAATGGCAACGACAAGGGACAACCTGGCGAGAAAGCAGATTTTCATACCAGCCAATATGCCGGAGGAAGAAATCGTCCTGCGGGTTGCGGCGTACTGCCGCGTCAGTACGGACTCCGATGACCAGATCAACAGTTTCACTGCCCAGAACAGTCACTACATGGAAATGATCACGACCCATGACCGGTGGGAGCTGGTGGACATCTATGCAGATGAAGGCATCACCGGAACCTCCGCGAAAAAGCGGAAGGATTTCCAGAGACTGCTTGCAGACTGCCGGAATGGACGGATCGATAAGGTGCTGGTGAAGTCCATATCCCGATTCGCGCGAAATACCACTGAGTGTCTGGAGACTGTCCGGGAACTCAAATCCCTTGGGATCAGCATTTTCTTCGAGGAACACAACATTGATACCAAGATGGTATCCAGCGAGATGCTGACGGCGGTGATTGCTTCCTGCGCTCAGGCGGAGAGCGAGTCTATATCCCGAAATATGCGGTGGAGCGTCCAGAAGCGAATGGAGAGCGGCACATTTAATACCTGCCGTGCGGCGACCGGGTTTCGACTGAGTGAGGATGGCCTCCGGATTGCTCCGGAGGAAGCACCCGTGATCTATGGTATTTTTGCGGATTATCTGCAAGGGGAGAATTCCAGAGAGATTGCGGAGAGACTGAATGCAGAGAATGCACTTGGAAGGATTTGGAACAGAAAACTGGTAGACTATATTCTGACCAATGAGCGTTATGCAGGGAATGCGATTCTCCAGAAGAAATACAGGACGGAGACTTTTCCCAGAGTCAAGAAACCGAATCGGGGAGAACGTCCAATGTACTTTGTTCAGAACAGTAATCCAGCAATCATTACCCAGGAAATGTTTGACCGAGCGGCTCAACTGCGGTCAAGCCGAAGAAATGAGACATGCAACATGGAAGCAAGACCATTTGCGAAGAAATTGTCCTGTGGGTGCTGCGGCAGCCTTCTTAGGTCAAAGAGAATCGATAATACATGGTACTGGGTGTGCAGAAAGCACGAAGAATCCAATGTTCTGTGCGAAATGCCCCCTGTGCCTGAAAACGAAATCAAAGCGGCATTCCTGAGACTACACTACAGTCTTAAACACAACACTGCAGTGCTGGACTTTTATGTGAAACATCTGATATTGGTGCGAAACCGACAGATGCTTTGGAGTTCCGACGCCATTGAATTGAATAAGGAAATATCCGATATTTTAGATCAGAGTCACACATTATCCTTGCTGAACAGGCAGGGGATGGTTGACCCTGATATTTTTATATCCAAGACCAATCGGCTGGCAGAGCAGCTCCGCAAAGCTAAGCAGCAGAAAGAGAAACTCCATAATTTGGAGCACGATCAGGTCATCGATCAAACGCAGCAGTTACAGGAAACACTGCTGGCAGGGCCGGAGATTCTGGATGCCTTCGATGAGGAACTGTTCTGCGAGCTGATTGACAGAATCACAGTGCAGAGTAATACGCAAGTCCGCTTCTGGCTGAAAAACGGGCTGGAGCTGACGGAATCCATGGAAAGGACGGTGAGATGATGGGTACGAAACGAAAACTGCCATTTGGCTACAAAATGGAATCAGGGAGAATCGCTGTTGACACTGCGGAAAGCCATTGGGTCACCCACCTGTTTTCCAGATACAATATGGGCGTCAGTGTTCAGGAACTGGCAAATTTCATGAACGATACCGCAGTACGGTATGATCCCAATAAACCATGGAATAAGAACATGGTTGCAAGGATCCTGGCGGATACCCGATATCTGGGGGAAAGCGGATTCCCGGTTTTGGTGGATGCCTCGGTTTTCCTGAACACAGAGGAAAAACGAAAGAAAAAAGCTCCTGCTGTGCAGAAAACGGAAGCACAGACCGTACTGAGAAGAAAGTGCGGATTTCGGATTACACCGCATA